>WNGB01010705.1_pt1 | contig 19848 bp, 26 predicted proteins | sample 5400681 | NCBI WGS metagenome assembly WNGB01 (sample SAMN13153367, study PRJNA577476) | soil metagenome | isolation source: 115 cm soil or saprolite under grassland replicate 2 | place: USA:California | collected 2016-06-15
GTCTGGCGGCGCCGTTCGCCGCCTCCATCCTGACGACGAACGGGCCGGGCCGGAATCGACAGCCCGCGCGGAACCCTAGGGGCTCCCGCACGAAAGCTACTACAGCGTGCTCAACGATCGGCCCTGTAGGCAGCGGGATTGGCGACCGCATTGCTGTAGTAGCTTTCGTGCGGGAGCCCCTACCGGTAGTTGGAGGTGCGACCCCATTGGAGCAGCGCTCGCCTTCGAGCTGATCCTGCCATGAGAGTACCGGGGGCCCCGGCGGATCGAGACCCCCGGCTTCGTGATGGGTCAGCTCGCGAGCTTGGCTGCCGCGGGCCGTGTTGTGAACGGCAAGTGCCAGTCCTCTTCCGTGCGCCCGTTGATCTTCAACTGCCACGCGTACCGCGCGCCCGGGGGCAGCGGCAGTGGGCCAATGTTGATCGCGACCGTCGCATCGAGCGGCGTGCCAGGCAGGAGACCGGCCGGACGCCCGACCTCGAACTCGCCACCGATCTGGAGGGTCTGTCCCTCGGCCTCGGGCTCGGGCCGTAGGAGAACCGGGTTGCCGTCGGCGTCGAGCAGCACGAGCTCCCAGCGGTGCCGACGGTTCGCCTGGTCCCACGGCACCTTGACGAGCAGGGCGATGGCGCTGGGGGAGGGATCGGGGCCGGTGATGGACCACCCGCCTCCGATGATGTTGAGCTTGCCCTCGGCGACCTGTGTGTAGTCGGCGAGAAGCATCGTGACCTGCACGGGAGCAGTTCCTTCCTGGCCCGTCTAGGCCTGTCAGCCGCACGGCCCCCCTTCGGACGGCGACTTGTTGGGGGATGACGCCGTTGGGGATCCGGCGTCTGGGCGCAGCCTGACATAGCTCCGCGTCTGGTGCAAACTCCGTGCGGATTCTGTACCAAGCTACGCGACGTGCCCTAGACGGTATGCGTGAGATAAACCGTGACAAATAGAAACGCCCGCGCTGCGTGCAGAAGTAGATGGAGCAACCCAGGCATGAGGCATCGCCCCTGGTAGTGACCGGTCTGCAACCTCTGCAAAGAAAGTCCTATACAAGCCCCTTGTCCCCGTCTTACGATGCCCTCGATCGACCACGTAGGGTGGCCGACCCACCGCCCAGAGGAGGCGACCATGACCACCGCCACTGCCGAGGTCCCCGTCATGACCGACGACACCCGCAGGGAGATCGTCGAGCTGCGCGAGGCAGGGACCACCCTCGCCGAGCTGAAGGCCAAGTTCCCGCAGCTCACCGGCGACCAGATCCGCGACCTGCTCCCGCCCGCGAACAAGCGCGAGGCGAAGGCCCGTGCCAAGGAGGTCAAGGTGACCGAGCCCAAGGCCGAGAAGCCCGCGGCCGACCCCAACGCCCTCTCCGCGAAGGCCATCGCCGAGGCGCTGAAGACCGACGGCAAGACCTTCCGCCGCTACCTGCGCGCATCCGGCGCGGGTGTGGGACAGGGCGGCAGGTACGAGTTCACCAAGGCCGACGTCGCCAAGCACCGCAAGCCCTTCGCCGCCTGGCAGAAGGAGCAGGAGGCCAAGCGCGCAGCCAAGGCCGCGAAGGACGCCGCCGACGAGTCCTGATCCACACCGCCTGCTGGAGGCCCTCGCACGACGCGGGGGCTTCCGGCATTCCGGAGGGAGATTCCCCATGACCACCGACGTCCGGCTCCAGGTGCTCAGCCTGCGCACAGCCGCCGACATTCTGGAGGGCTGCCACACCGAGGGCTCGGCGGACCCCACTGCCGAAGGCAGCGAGGACCGGATCACGCTCGCCGGACTGCTCGGCGACCCGAGCTGGTTCGACGAAGTTCTCTTCGGCACCCTCGACAACGTCGACCACCCCGAGGGCGTGGATCTGTTCGACAGGGAGACCTACGCGACCATCCGCCGCGAGGTTCTGGCCCTGATCGCTCGCGCAGTCCGTACCGACCGCAGGTCGGCACAGGCTGACTACGGCCCCGCCCCTGCCATGCCTACGTGCGAAGGGTCGGTGGGTCGCTGATGCTCCGGCTCATCCTCGTCACGCCGCGCACCACACCGCGCCAGCTCGCGGAGAAGCTGCTCGCGAAGGTCGACCCCGACGACCTGGCGGACGTGATCTCTGTCGTCAGCTCGATACTCGCCAGCAGGGGGCGCTGATGCGCGACCTTCTATACCGGCTGCTGGCGCTCGCCAACGACCTGCGCGCAGTCCGCACCGGCAGGGTGGGGCGCAGGGTCGCGCGCCGCGCCTACGGGCGTCTCACCGGCCGTCTCGCCGGCAGGATCTCCCGGTGATCGCGGCCCCTGCTGGCAGGGGGCGACACGAGCGCCGTCGCCGTGACCGCACCGATCTCGTCATGGGCGTGGTCCTCGTCGCCCTGCTGGTCGTTCCCACCCTCGTGCTGCTGGCCCTGCTCATCCGAGAGGAGCTACGCCCGTGATCGGCCTCATCGTCGGCGCGGTGCTGGCTGGGCTGGCACTCGCCGTTCTCATCGTCGCCCTCGTGCTGGTGACCTAATGACGGCTGATCCGCCGTCAACGTAGCGCCCCCGGGGCGGGATGACGGCTGGTCCTCGCCTCGGGATGACATGCGACCACTCGGCCCCTCTCGGGTCTCCTGACCCCACGCCGCCAAGGAGAGGGGCCGAGGGGTGTGTGACACGGTTACGGCGTTGCGCCGTCACAGCGTCACAGCGTCACAGCGTCACAGTGTACGGCGTCACAGCGTTACGGCGTCACAGAATCTTCCAGGGTGACTTGACAGCTCCAACGCCGCGCCGCCTCCTGTGAGGCAGATCGCACCAACAGACGGAGGGGACATGGCGGACGCAATGTCCGGAACAGCCGGCGGCATGATGGGCTTTCTCGACTACACCGGCGAGAAGGGGCTGCTCACCAAGGAGAACGCGCAGCGGATCAAGGGGGCCAGTCGGGAGGTGTTCCAGCAGGTCGAGGGCGATGACTGGGAGGCGAAGGACGTCCGCGACCTCGACCTGGAAGACCTGTCGAGGCGCTTCGAGATGCTGCGGGCGACCAAGTACACGCCCGCAAGTCTGAAGTCCTACAAGAGCCGACTTCGAACGGGCGTGGCCATGTACCTGGAGTTCCTCGCGGACCCCGGCGGCTGGCGTCCGAGAGCGTCGTCGCGGCCAGCGACCTCCTCGCCCCGACGGAAGGCAGTGGCGGCGGTCGCACCGGGCGAGCAGACGGTCGAGGCTCCTGCTCCGCCGAGGGACGACGCTCCGGCCAGCACGGAGATGATGACCTACCCCTTCCCCCTGCGGCGCGACGGCGGCGTGGTGTTCGCCCGGCTGATCCTGCCCCACGACCTCTCTCCTAAGGAGGCCGAGCGGATCGGCGACCACATTAAGACCCTCGCCGTCGACGACCAGTTAGCGCTTCCCCGCCCTCCACATCCCGACGCCGGCTAGGAGACCGACCGTGGATCTGCCCTCCCTGCTGTCCGACCTCTTGCCCCCGCTGCTCGTGCAGGCCGCCCGGCTGGGCGTCGACCTGTACCTCAACAACCGTCGGTCGAGGTCGTCGAAGCGCGACCCCTCGGACGAGGAGCCCCGGGGGAAGCACGAGAAGCGCTCGTGACGATCAGGGGCATGACGCTCGCTCGCGCATGACCGATGATCGCAGCGCGCGCATCTGCCCGTAGATGCTGCCTGGGGAGCGTTCTCAGGCGCTAGGCGCCCCTCGCTCGGGGGTCACTGAGCAAACGAGGGTCCGATCGCCCTACGGAGTCCCTACGGCAGCTCACGCCGAATCGCTGCTCTGACCAGGGGCGACGGTTCAGCAGGGACGTACACGGCGGTTGTAGATCCCCTCGCGGGCGCGTAGCGTGTGGGGCGTCGGATCGTGGGCGAGCGACCGCGGCCCTGCCGACACCACACCCGCCTCAGGTCGCGTGGCGGTCATCTCCGAAGGGGAGGTGACACAGCCATGCCCGACCAGAAGTGTGGCGGCTGCGGCCTGACGAAGCCTGCCGAGGAGTACCACAAGGCTGGCAACGGTCGTCGGCGAGGCGATCTCTGCGCGAGCTGCCGCCGGATCTGGAACCAGGGGCGCGGTGCCCTACGTCGGTTCCTGCTGGCGAAGACGCCGGAGGAGTTGCTGGAGTGGCAGCGTCGGCAATTGAACAAGAAGCCGGCGCCGAAGACCGAAGCCCAGACCACGGCGGTGGAGGTGCTGGGCGAGGAGGTCGAATAGCCGGAGCGGGAATTAGCCCTCGTGGGTTTAGCCGGACTGCGGGGGCTATTCTCGTGGCAATTCCGCACGGGAGATCATTGCCGTTCCTAATCTCCGGATCCTAGAATTGCTCGCACACAGGGAGGAGGTGACGCATGCCGAAGGAACCGCATTCTCGTCGGCTTTCCGGCCAACGGGGAGCTGGGCAGACAAGTGGAAGAGTTCGCGGCCGAGCACGCGATGAGCAAGGCAGCCGCGATGAGGCTGCTGGTCAAGGAGGCACTGAATGCCAGGGAGGCGAAGAACGGCCGACAGAAGAAGAGGCCCCGGGGTTAGCGGGGCCCCTCTCAGGTCAGCGACGGTGAATCGCAGTAGCATGATACCGCGCGAGAATTGGGAAGGGCAACGATCTGACGGTGGTCACTCATGACGGCGACCGCACGGAGGATCGACTTCAGCGTTCCCTCCCCGCCGCTGCGCACGTACCTCGGCTCGGTCCTCGGTGGCCTGCCCGGCGACTGGATGGCCGTTGCCGAGATCGACCCCACGAAGCGGCCGGGCGAAAAGGGCCGGATCATTCACCGCTGGCGACGGTCAGTGACCCAGCTTGTGCGGGTAGTCGAGGAGGCCGACGGCGACCGGAATCTCTACTTCGCCCACGCACGCTTCAGCGAGCGGAGTCGCAGGGACGAACACGTCGTCAGCACCCGAATCATCTTCGCGGACCTCGACACGGCAGAGTCCGTCGAGCAGACGCGCCGGTTCCGACCCTATCCCTCGTGGGTCGTGCGCACCTCGCCGGGTAAGGCACAGGCGGTGTGGGTGGTGCGCGATCCTGCCTCGCCGGAGGAGATGGCCGCGGTCACCCGACGCCTGGGCCGGCTGCTCGGGGCGGACAAGGGGGTCTGGGAGCCATCGCGGCTGCTGAGACTGCCATGGACTCTGAACGTCAAGCCGGAGTATGGGCCGGACTTCCCCCTGGTCGCGCTGGAGGTCACGGGTCGGGCGGTCGAGTTGGCAACACTGATGGCTGCCTTGCCGCCGGAGCAGAGACACAAGGCGACACGCGCGGAAGAGGGGCGCCGCGCACAGTACGACCCCGAGAGGCTGCTCAGGGAGTTGCCGCCGGAGATCGGTCAGCTCGCGCGAGGCTACGACGAGAAGGGGCACCAGGTCGAGAAGGGCCGACGGTCCGAGGCGTTCATGCGCGTGGTGATGACCTGCTTCGAGGATGGATGGGCCAGAGAAGCCGTCGAGGCAGTCGCCGCCTACGCCAACGAACATCTCATGCACGGTCGCTACACCGACGCTCAGATCGAGTCCCAGCTTGACGAGTTCGAGGAGCGCCACGGACAACGCATCGACACGGAGATCGTCGTGCTTCGCGGCGACCAAGTTCCCGTGAGGCACGTCGACTGGCTGTGGCATGACCGGATTCCGCTCCGGAAGGCCACGATCTTCGACGGCGATCCGGAGATGGGCAAGTCGACCATCGCGGAGGCCGACCTAGCAGCAAGGATCACCACGGGCAGGGAGATGCCCGACGGTGCCCCCAACCCCTTCGGCGGCCAGCCTCGTGACGTGGTCATCATGAGCGCCGAGGACGACTACGACGACACGATCCTTCCACGCCTGATCGCGGCCGGTGGCGACCGGAGCCGGGTCCACTTTCTGGAGGGTCCAAAGGACAAGTACGGGTCAGCGACCAATCTGCGCCTGCCCTCGGACCTGAACAGGATCAGAAGGGCCTGCGAGAGCTTGAGACGGCAGGGTCGCCAGGTCGGCCTGGTCGTGGTCGATCCGGTCATCGCCTTCTTCGACGCCAAGGTCAACTCCTGGAACGACCAGCAGAGCCGCCCCGTGATGGCCGCGCTCCGGACCGTGGCGCAGGAGTTCGAGGCTGCGTCTGCCGGCATCCGCCACTTCAAGAAGGACAAGGGCGACGCGAAGGTGATGCACCGAGGCGGCGGGACTGTCGGCATCATCGGGGCGGCTAGGGCCGGAATCGGCGTGGTGGATCATCCGGAGGACCCAGAGCTGAAGGTCTTTGGCAACACCAAGTCCAATCTTGGCCCGAAGGCAGTGCTGCTCTCGTACCGCATCGAGGGCACCGAGATCGAGGCCGACGGCGAGACCGTGAGGACCTCCAAGATCGTGTGGGTGGGCAAGGTCGAGGGCTACCGCGATCTCGACGACTTGCTCACCACACCGCCGAACGATCAGCGGGAGCCGCGGACCAGCGCACGGGAGTGGCTGCTCAGCTCGCTGCCGATGCGGTCAGAGGACATGGAGGCTCGCGCCGACGGGGAGGGCTACTCCTGGGCAACTGTGCGCCGCGCGAGGAGCGAGCTGAAGCGGGCCGGCCTCATCGACCTTCGAAAGGTCGGCGGTGCCAAGGACCCCGATGCTCACTGGGAGTGGTATCTGGTCGAGAGGCGAGAGGATCAGTGAATCTCACTCGCACGCGGGCCTGCGCGCGCACGATGACGCTCTCGATTAGTGAGCACCTTCAAACAAGATAGATATGCCTATCAGGGGACTTGAACTTGCTCAGGGGGTGAGCACCTTCAATTCGAGCGACCACGTAGTGAGCACCTTCCGGTTTTGAACAAGTCGGACCTTTTGAACATGCTCAGGGGGTGAACAACTTCAAAGATGCAGGTCAGGCAATCTCACCAGTTTGAACTCTGAAGGTGCTCACGCTTCGCGCACGCGATCGCGGAGGCACGCGCGAGTGAGATATAGGAGGTAGGTGTGGTGGCGACAGCTAAGCGACTGGACTTCTCGCCGAGATATCAGCCCGAGGATGTAGATAGGGCGGCAGCCATAGCCGCTGACCAGATGGCTCCGGTGTTCAAGGAGAACGGGTGGACGCTGGAGGAGGGGCTCGCCTCTGCGGGCACGATCGCGCTGGTTCTGCGTCGGTTAATCGAGAAGGCAGCCGAGCTGGAGTCTCCCGGAGAGGTCGGTTCTGGTCGGTTCACCGTCATGCAGTACCCAGAGGGCGACATCCGGATATACCTGGACCTGGGCGGGGTGAGGCCGGCTGATGTTCGTGAGCACGTGGATACGTCGCAGTGACACGTCGTCGCCCGGGAGATCGTGTGCGCTCGCGTGAGTGGCAAGAGCTGGCATTCCGGATGAAAGATCGCTGCGATCATCGTGTCGAGTGCGCACGAAAACAGCATCGTCAGGCGCGCGAGAAGACCCGTAGAAGACGCTCAGGTCGTGCATCGCACATCATCGGGCATCGCGCGACCGATCATTCCCTAGGAGCGTTCTCGTCATTCGATGCACCCACCGCTAATAATGATTATGGTAAGCCGCCTGCAAGAAGCTGCTATTCGGTGTGCGACCCAACGCCAAGATCAATCCCGTTCGCCTTTTGCACGCATCCTTGTCAATCGTTGTTGACGTTCTCCGACCGCAGGAATTAGCATCGCGGCGAGCCGCGAACGAAGGGAACTGCATGCCACACATGCGCGAGGTTCGGCTGTCGATGCGACAGGCCATGCGAGTGTGGTATGAGCTGTCGTTCGAACGCCGCATCACGATCTGTCTCGACGGCATGGCCTTCTACGCGGCGAAGTCTGAGGTCCCGGCCTGGCTTTCTGGCGCTGGCTGTTCGCCCGTACCGTGCTGGAAGCCCGGTCCTCAGAGCGGACTACGGGGCACCCTCTGAGAGAGGGAGCCGCCTGATGCCTAAAAGCCCCGTGCCGGAGTGGACGCGCGCCGACGCTGAGACGACGCTCAACGACTACCTCGCACCCGAGGGCTTCAAGCAGTGCCGCAGGTGTGGCGAGGTCAAGCCGCTGACCGAGTTCCACAAGGCCAGCCACAACTGGAAGGGCGACGGTCGTAGGTCCTCCTGCAAGGCGTGTCGGTACAAGCCGGTGCCCGACTACGAAGCCGCAGCGGAACAGGTGAGGCCCTACCTCGCCGACCGGGTCGAGTACGACGACGAGGAGGCAGTCGCCGCGTCGGCCGATAGGAAGCCAAGAACTAAACCTCCGCCCGTTCCGAACTACGCACCCGAACCAAGAACTAAACCCGAGCCGGAGCCGGAGCCGTCGACCTTGCGAAGGACGTCGCCCACCTGGTCGCGACCGTCGCCCAATCCCGCCGACATGCCGAGATACGTAGACCACGCCACAGCGCGGACTAAGGTGATCGACCGACTCGGCGACATGGACCCAGCCGAACGGCAGGAGGAGATGAGAGTCGCCCGCATCTACGGCGGCGACAGCCGAATGCCCGCGTATCTGCGCGAGGCAATGAGAGAGGGGAGGTACTGATGTCCGATCTACTCGAAGGACTTCCGGTCCGCGAGTACGGTGGCCCCGAGCCGACTAGCCGGCAGGGAGACACACCCCCGGTGTGGCGAGCACCGCAGGTCCGAGATCGCATGCCGCCGGACCGCGAGCGCGTGCCCGTCCCGTCTGGTCGCCCGCGGCGGGGCTTTCTCGACGAGGCGCTCCAGGAGGCCGACGAGGAGCTCCAGCGTCGCGGCGACTTTCGGGTCAAGGTCGCCAGAGATGCGGCCGACGGCAGGATCGTCCACCACCCCGACGGTCGGCCGGTGATGACGCGAGACTTCGTTCCCTGGACCGACGCCGAGTACGAGACGCGCCGGCAGCAGGTCCGGGGCTTCGTCCACGCGGTCGACAAGGCCGGCGAGGTCGCGCTCCAGGCCGAGTCCCACCAGCTCGGCGTGATGGAGGACCGCATCTCAGCCGAAGCCGAGAGTATCTCGGCTGAGGTTGCTGACCTCGCTGACGAGATGAGCTACGGCAGGATCTCAGCCGCGAACGCGAGCGCGAGGCTGGAGGAGCTTCGGCAGCGGCAGGACCATGTCGAGGACCTTCGGACGGAGTATCTCGGCGCGGTGGAGCGACACGAGGCTCGCCGCGAGGCCGGCGGCTATGCCCACCACATGGGGATCTTGCAGCGGTACCCGGCGCTGCACGACGGCGTGGTGACAGCCCTCAACATCGGCCAGGTGCCGGAGGTGCACAACCCCTACGGCCACTACGACGACCTCGATCCGCTCCGCAAGGTCGAGTCCCCGGTCTACAAGGCCAGGAAGAAGATCGAGGAGGAGCTGGAGCCGCTGCGTGCCAAGCTCCACGCCCGCGACCAGCTTCGTGGCAGAACTCGTTCTGTCACAGAGCTACAGGACCGTGACCGATACCCGCAGCTAAGAACTCGCCCCTAGCAGGAGGTAGCGATGCCAGCACAAGCCCCCACCGGAGGCCCCTCGCGGCCCACCAACCGAGAAGCCCAGCGTCGGCAGGCCACCCAGGACGGCGCGGACGCCGCACAGGCCAACCAGCGCGCCCTCGGCTCCGCCGCCTCGGTCCGTGAGGCCAGGTCCGGCAGCAACCGATCGTCCGTGCCCGCAACGCCCCGCCAACGTTAGTCGACTCCAGCCGAAGGCCGGAGCGGGCTATGAGAGACGAGCAGGGTCGGGTGTGGATGCAGCGTCAGGGACACGTGATCCTGCTGCATCCGTATGCCCGCATCGCCTTCTATGCCGTGCGACTGACCGCGACAGACGTGGTGCTGGACACCGGCCAGGACGAACCCGAGCGGTTCCCGCACCACCGCGTGTTCAAGCTTGAGCTGGAGCCGACCCCCTACCGCCCGGGTGACGCGCTGTTCAGGTCCGAGAAGACGGGCCATAAGTAAGTCCGGAGGGTAAGGCGGTGATCTTGTCCACCACTGCCCTCCGGGCGACATATGTCGGATTGACGAACTCTGCGAGAGATGCGATAATCTGGGGTGAATGACCGATTCTGAGAGGGAGATGGAGAGGGAGCCAGACTTACGAGATGTGTCGGGAGGGGCTGTGAGTTGACTCCCTCTCCTCCGGTCCCTCCCGGCGCAGATTGAGAGGGAGAGATGAGACAGCTATTGATCGCGCTCGCGCTGGTGGCTATCGCTGCGTGCAGCTCGCCGTCGGGCACCGAGGCACCGACTACCACACGCGGGTACGACCCGACCAAGCCGACGACCGCAACGACGAATCCAGCCACGGCGACCTACGCCAAGCTGGTCGGCGACCTGCGCCGGCACGGCTTCGAGGTCAAGGAGCCGGGCAAGTCCGAGCGCGATCCACTGGTGCCGAAGTTCCGGCTCTGGGATGTCAAGATCGACGGTGTCGGGGCATTCATCGGCGTGGCCGTTACCGACGAGGCGCTGACGACGAAGCTGGAGGCGCTCAACGGCTTCGGCTCCATCGCCGTGTTCAGCACCACGGGCCGCTGGATCGTCAATCCCGAGTCGGCACTGACCGATGATGCCACCTTCGCCAGGAGCGAGAAGCTGGCGAACAAGATCGGCAAGGCCCTGTACGACGACTGGCAGGGCAGCGTTCGGGTGAGCGTGCCATGAGAGCCGCCGGCTACTACCGTCGATCCACGCTGGTGCAGGAGGCCAGCATCGCCCGGCAGCGGTCGGACTGTCGCCGATACGCGGACTTCCACGACCTGGACATAGGCCCGGAGTACGAGGACAGCGCGAGTGCGTGGAAGCCCGACACCCCGCGACCAGGGTTCGACCGGATGATGAGGGCTGCGCAGGCGGGCGAGTTCGACGTGCTGGTCGTCTACGAGGTGTCCAGACTGAGCCGCCAGGAGGACGACGACTCGGTCCTGGCGGTGGTGTGGAGACTTCGGCGGGCAGGGGTCCGGGTCGAGTCGGTGATCGAACCCTCCTCGGGGAATCGACTGGCCGATGATCTCAACCTGTTGATCCGCGGCCACACCGCGTCCGAGGAGTCCCGCGTCAAGGCCGAGCGGGTCAAGTCCGGCAAGGCTCGTGGTCTTCTCCAGGGCGTCCACTAGGGGGCGTGGGCCTGCTTCGGCTTCGACGAGGGCACCAGACGACCGAGCCCCTTCGGCAACCGGCTGATCAAGTTCTACGCGGAGGATGCGGAGGCTGGTCCGGTCATGCGCGAGATCCTGCGCCGGTACGTCGCCGGGCAGACCCCGCAGCAGATCGCCTCGTGGCTCAACGAGGCAGAGGTGCCGCCCCCGCGACCCTCGCAGTTCCACCCGATGAAGCGACGCGGCGGACCAGAGTGGCACCAGTCCAGCGTCAGAGACCTGATCTCCTCGCCCCTGCTGGTCGGCTATGTCGCCTATCGGGGTCGCCGCGTGAAGGGCTGCGTCTGCGCCATGCTCGACCAGCCGGAGGAATGGCTGTCCTGCGGCCATCCATGGGTGAGATCGGTCAACGTCCCTGCCATCGTCGACGAGGCGCTGTGGAACGAGGCTCAGCGGGTCATGCGGCTCCGAGCTGGCCCTGGTCGGCGAGGACCGGGCAATCTCACCGGCCGAGGCACTATGCCTGAGACCGCCGCCCGGTTCCTGCTCAGCGGCATCGTCTGGTGCGACCGCTGCGGCGAGCGGGTCGGATGCAAGTCGCCGAAGCCCGGTCGCCAGAACCGGGACAAGTACCGCTGCCGCGGTCGACGCATGGGCAAGTGCGACCTGCCACCCATCGACCGGGAGGCTCTGGACTCGGCCGTGCTCGACCATCTCCGCGACCGGCACATGAACGTGGTCGATCTCCAGGCGACGGTGGAAGGTGAACGAGCTAGGCTCCTGACCCTGCGCGACTCTGAGGCAGGTGTGGTGCGCGAGGAGTTGGCGACGGTGGAGGCCGATCTCGCGGAGGCGACGCGGCTACAGCGGAGGGCTCTCGATGACTACGAGTCAGGCGAACTAACAGCAAAGCTGTTCGCTCGACTGGACGCTCGGTACGATCAGCGCAGGTCTCACGCAGAGACGGCTAGGGACCGCCTGAGGCATCGCCTGTCGATGATCGCGGGGGCGAACAAGGGCGGCGACCTCGACGGCGTTCTAGACGCTGTCCTGCGCGTGCGCAGGCTGGTGGAGGGCACGCTGGACGCCGACAACACGCCCATGCTTCAGGACCGGCTGCGCCTGCTGTTCGAGGAGTTCCGCGTCGACGCTCACGGCCAGCGGGTGATCGTCACGCCCGTGCTGCGACCCGAACACCGGCCCGAGGGCACCTGGCGAACGCTGGACTTCGCGGACGCCGACGCCGAAGGCGTCGAGGTGGCCGACTACCTGGGCGTCGAGCTGACGAAGATCGACTTGCTCCCTAACTCCGATAGTTCGAGAAGCGCAGTGGGAGGCCCTCGTCGCGCTCCTTGAGCAGGGCGATCGCCTTCTGCAGGTCGTCCTTGTTCTTGCCGGTGACCCTGAGCTGGTCGCCCTGGACCTGAGCCTGCACCTTCAGGCCGGACTGGCGGATCGTCTTGGCCAGCGCCTTCGCCTTGTCTTCCGGGATGCCCTGGAGGAACGAGCACTCGATCCGGTAGGTGCCGCCGCCAGCGGGTCGCGGCTCCGAGGCGGTCAGCGCCTTGAGCGAGACCGAGCGCCTGACCAGCTTCTCCTTGAGGACGTCCAGGGCGGCCAGCGCCCGCTGGTCGGTCTTGGAGACGATCACCACGTCCTCGCCCGACCAGGCGATAGCACCGCGGCTGGCCTGGTACACTGCCGCCCGACCCCCGGGGTAGCCAAGTGGCCCAAGGCAGCGGTCTGTAAAATCGCCATTCGTTGGTTCGAATCCAGCCCCCGGGACCACACCGCACGCTGACAGTCGACGAATGGCGGGAACCCGAATGCCCTCCACCGCTCAGGCCAGTGATCGGCTGGCGCTCGTGGAGCGTGGCCTCGAGGAGGTCCTCACGCGCGGCGAGCTGGCCGGCCTGCTCGCCTCCGACGTGCCCGCCAGGCACTACATCGGCTTCGAGATCTCCGGCAGGATCCACCTCGGGACCGGGCTGCTGTGCATGTCCAAGCTGCGGGACTTCCAGCGCGCGGGCGTCGAGACGACGGTGTTCCTGGCGGACTGGCACACGTGGATCAACGACAAGCTCGGCGGCGACCCCGCGACCATCCGCTCCACGCCGCGATGGACCAGCGCAAGGCGCACGTGATCGCCCGCGACGTGGCGCTGCAGATGCAGCGGAATCCGCTGGTCGGTCCCGACGGCGCCATGGCCAAGCCGATCGCGTTGCACCATCCCCTCATCCTCGGGCTGGGAAAGCCGCCGATGTGGCCGGTCCCGGAGGACGTCAACCTGCGCGACCTGCGCACGGCCATGAAGATGAGCAAGTCCAAGCCCTCGTCGGCGATCTTCATCCACGACAGCCCCGACGAGATCATCGACAAGGTGCGCAAGGCGTTCTGCCCGCCGGGCGTCGTCGAGTTCAACCCCATCCTGGACTGGACAAGGCATCTGCTGTTCGGCGTCTTCGATGAGCCGCTGCGGGTGCGCCGCTCCGAGCAGCACGGCGGGCCGGTGACCTTCGATGCGTTCGAGGAGCTGGAGGCGGCCTACCGGCAGGAGCGGCTGCACCCGATGGACCTGAAGGGCGCGGTGGCCGACCGGCTGGTGGAGGTCCTCGAGCCGGCCCGCAGGCACTTCGACGACCCGGCGCGGGCCCACGCGCTCGCGCAGCTCGACGGGGCGCTCCGACCGCAGGCGGCGCGGTCGTAACCAGAAACCCGGCATCGCGACGGTCGTTCGTGGATTCCAAGGATGGCCGCTGAGCTTGCCAGGCGGCGCCCGACCAGGCTCGAGGAAGGCACGCCATGGCCGAGCAACCGACGACCCTGTTCGACCCGCCGGCCGGGGACCGCCCGGCCTCCCAGGCCTACCAGCCGGGCACCTGGCTCGCCGAGCCGCGCCCCGGCGACCAGGAAGCGGACGCGGCACCGCCGAGCGCCAGCCGCCGGCTCGCCCAGCCCGACCGCCGCCTGCTGCTGCACCGGCTCCTTGACGCGGAGCGGCGCCTCGCGGGTCGCCGGGGCGGGTAGGGTCACCGACCCGCAGCCGAGCAGCGTCCGGTTCCTGCGGAGCGCTGCCGCTGGCGGCCGGTGGCAGACCCTGGCGGCGCTCGGGAGTGGCGGGACAACCGCGATCCAGGCCATGTACCATGCCTCCTCGGGTCGGATTCAGCTGCTGAGGAGGCCCCGAGAGAGCATCAGCAAAGACGCAGTCCGCGCCCCCCTAGCTCAGTCGGCAGAGCACATCCATGGTAAGGATGGGGTCGCCGGTTCGATTCCGGCGGGGGGCTCCACCAAGCCGATGACCAGCGCAAACGCTGGTCATCTTCGCGTTCGAGGCCGGTTCGACGGTGCGTATACCGGATGGAGAACCCTTCCCTTGTCTAACGTTTCGGTTCATGGACGCGCCCGCGCGAAGTCTCCTCGTCCGCTCCTTCGAGCGGCACCTGCGCGCTCTCAACCGCTCCGAGCGGACGATCGCCACCTACCTCATCGGTCTGCGCCAGGCGGACGCCTTCCTACGCGCCCACGGCACCACGCTGGAGGGTGCGACTCGTGCCGACCTGGAGGCGTTCATGGCCGATCTCCTCGGCCGCCGCGCCCCGAGCACTGTGGCGACGTACCACAAGGTGCTCAAGCTGCTGTACGCCTGGCTGGTCGAGGAGGAGGAGATCCCGGCCGACCCGATGACACGGCTGCGCCCACCGATCGTGCCCGACAAGCCGGTCCCGATCGTGTCCGCGGATGCGCTGAAGCGCTTGTTCGCGGTCTGTGCTGGCAGCGCCTTCGAGGCGCGCCGCGACACCGCACTGCTGACGCTGTTGCTGGATACCGGCGCCCGCCGTGCCGAGATGGCCGGGCTCACCCTCGACGACCTTGACCTGGACCTGGACGTCCTCGTGGTGCTTGGCAAGGGCCGCCGGGAGCGCACCCTGCCGTTCGGCCGCCGGGCCGGCGAGGCGCTGGACCGCTACCTGCGGGCTCGCTCCCGCCACAAGCACGCTGCGCTGCCGTGGCTGTGGCTGGGGCAGAAGGGCCGGCTGACCGACATCGGGCTGCGGATGATGCTGCGGCGCCGCGGAGCGCAGGCTGGCCTGCCGGGGCTGCACGCCCATCAACTCCGCCACACCTTTGCCCACGAGTGGCTCGCCCAGGGTGGCACCGAGGCCGACCTTATGCGCATCGCCGGCTGGAAGTCCCGTGCCATGCTGCAGCGCTACGGAGCGTCGGCGGCCGACGCTCGCGCTCGGGAGGCCCACCGGCGCCTGTCGCCCGCCGATCGGCTGTGAGAGAGGCGGTCGCCTCCGTGTCCGCGTGTGGCAGCGGTGACTAGTACAGCAGGCCGAGGACCGCGCTCCCGATCCGACGAAGGAGCGCTACTTACCGATCCGCACATAGTCAGTGAGGCGAGGCGCGTGCGCGACGAAGCTCCGTGTGGCCCGAACATCAGGGGGTGATGGTCGTCTTGCCCACTTCGCTCGCCATTGCACGGCTCACGCGCCCATGCTCTCTCCCACGATGCGATTGAGGATCTCCGCGGTCTCGCCCGGGGCCGAGCTGCGATCGCAGATGCTCTCCATGACGTGCAGGTACTGGTTGACGTCCTCCTGCTTGCTCAGGTACAGCGCGCTGGTCAGCTGCTCGACATAGACGATGTCCGGGAGCGCCTGGTCGCCGAACCGCAGGACGCTGAACGCGCCCATCATCGCCGGGTGCGCGCCGGCATCGGATGGTAAGACCTGCAAGGTGACGTTGGGCAGCTCCGTCGCCTCGATCAGCCGCTTCAGCTGGGCGCGCATCACCTCACGCCCACCAACCGGCCGTCGCAGCGCCGCCTCGTCCACCACCGCCCATAGCCGGGGAGGAGTCTCCTGTGTGAGCAGCTGCTGCCGACCCAGCCGAAGCCCGACCCGCCGTTCCGCCTCCTCGGGCCGGTCCTCCAGGTGGGCGCCGCCGACCACCGCCCGGATGTAGTCCTCGGTCTGCAGCAGGGCCGGGACCAACTGGCCCTCGTAGGCCCGGATCAGCGTCGCCGCCGACTCCAGGTCGACATAGGAACGAAACCACTGCGGCAGCACGTCGCCGTAGTGGTGCCACCAGCCGGGGGCGTTGGCCTCACGGGCCAGGACCAGGAACTCGGCGACCTCGCCGGGGTCGTCGACCCCGTAGAGGCGCAGCAGGTCCACGATGTCGCGTTCCTTGAAGCCGACCTGGCCGTTCTCCAGCCGGTGGATCTTCCACTCCGACGCTCGGATCGCCTCGCCGGCCTGCTCGCGGGAGAGCCCTTTGTCGGTGCGGAGCCGGCGGAGCTGCGCGCCGACCAGCATGCGGCGGACGGTCGGACCGCTCCCCGCCTGAAGCTCGGTCACGTCCACCTCCATCGCCCACGCTTCGCCGCACAGTCTGCCATTCCGCCGGGGCGGCCAGGCCGGACGCGCGTCTGCACTTGGCATCTGCAACCTAGCATCTGCCAAGTTTGCATCTGCACTTGCCATGTCCCATCATAGCTTTGCCTTGCTATGGGACCTTCCAATGCTTGCCCTGCCGGAGCGGCGACCCTGGCAGTCTTGCAGCATCGGCGCAGGCAGACCGCTCTCGTTGAGGAGGCGTGATGCTCAGCGCCATCGCTCCCTACGGAGACAGCTTGTTCTGGCTGGTCATCGTCCAGGGAATCCTTGGCGTACTGCCCGTATCGGCTTATAAGGGCTGGCAGTACCTGATCGAGGGGCAGCGGCAGCGGACCGCTGAGCGCATCGCGTGGAAGATCCGACCGGGTGTCGAGGTGGAGCTTGAGGACCGGCAGAGTTCCCTACATGTTCGTGGTCACCTCACGACCGCTAGGGCCGATGCGCAAGGATCGCCGCCAGAGCGAGAAGGAAGGCCGCTGCTGGTGGATATCATCCTGCTGGACGCCCACCGCCAGGCGAAGCCGTGCGAGAGTGGCTGGGCGCCTCCCGCTTAGGCAACGCGCAGACGCGCGCCGCAGCAGTACCGAGTGTCCCGGCAGCGTGTTGATCACCGGCTCCGATCCTGCGATGCACGGACTAGTCGGGAGCATCGGGATGAGACACAATGCTGACAGGCATCGGTTACACCGTTGTAGTTTCGCAGGTCAGCGGCCATCAGGAGGTAGGGATTGGTCGGAGTCGACCGCGAAGGCAGCGGGCGTCCGATCGCGGTCGACCTGTTCTGCGGCGTTGGGGGGATGTCCCTCGGCTTCGAGCAGGCTGGCTTCGAGGTCGCTTGCGCGACCGATCACGATGCCTTGAACACCGGCGTATACCGCCTCAACTTCCCAAACTGCTGGACCTTCACCGCAGACGTGCATGACCTCACGGGGGACAGCCTGAGAAGGCGTGGACGACTCGGCGACCGCGAGGTCGATGTCGTCTTTGGCGGTCCTCCCTGTCAGGGGTTCTCCTTCGGGGGGCGACAACGGATCGGGTAGCCGGGCCGACCCGTCCAGCGGGTCGCCTCAAGCTCGCTTACAAGCTGACCGATCTCGCGAGTGTCGAGCAGCCCCGCAAGCTGTACCGCGTCGGAGCGCGGTGGTACCGTTTGTCCGACCACGGAGGTCACATCTCCTGGTCCGGACCCCCGGAGGCGCCAACCTCGCGGGGGTCACTTAATGCCTCTCACCTGCAATTTTATGCTGGGGGTGTGACAATGAGGCTGTCTGATCGTTCAGCTATCTCGCCCAAGCCGGCTCTATCGACAAGACGCCCCGCTGTGCGACTATGGCGAGAACTGCGCCCGGCCTGGAGGTGAATCATCACTGCGCAACCTGAACCGTTCGGCAACCAGATACGTTCGATACCCCTGAGGTGGGATGGTCTGGACGCCCTCCCAGTCTTGGCGTCGAACCAGGCGCTGTTGCAGATGGATGCGGTGGGAGCGGCCGCTGACTCGATCCTACTGACCTTCGGCCATGCAAGCCCACCGGCAATTACTGGAACACCTGAGGAACAAGCATCTCAAGTAGCCGAATTGTCGGAGGTGCTGGTGCGGCCGCTTGTCCGTCTCAGCATGTCGCCAAGGCGACTGAGAGAGTTAGTAAACCTTCTCACCCGCGGCTTGGAGCAGCTGGAAGACAGCGGAGGTGAGTAGTGACCTCAGCCCCGCCGGCGCTTACCGATGCTACGGCGAGAAGCATCCGGGTCTTTGTTCCTGCGGCTTCTCCGAGCCTCCAAGAATGGGCCAGATTCTTCGTCTTCTCCGATGAGTCGTCAACTGAGTACGCCATCAGGGAATCAGCATCCATAGCAATCCCCGCTCCGGACACGAGATCGGAAGCCCGGCAGAGGCTAACGATGCTTCGAGAACGTGCGGCCCGTCGCGTTCGGCTGCTGCCCTTCTACGAGGAAACGGCGGCTGAGATTGCCGAGCGATCCATCGAACATCAGGCTCTATTCCAGATGCAGACGCGAACCAGAATCTGGGGCGGCGAGGACTGAGTGCCTAAGTGGAGCGAGGAGACACCCACAAAATTAACCTGCATCTTCCGGATCGGGTACGCGGTGCCGGCACAAGTCCAAGACTGAAGTACGTCGTATGCCTTCAGGGCGGTCCAGATTTCGCTAACCAGACGGACGTTGCGGTCGTCGTCGCTTCCACCTACACGCGACGAGCCAGTGGACTACAGCCGTATGAGGTTCTGGTCGGCCAGAGCCAAGGGTTTCTGCACGATACGGTGATCGACTGCCGCTGGGTCTTTACGATCCAGAAAACCGAAGCGCCGCCTTCCACATTCAGGCTCCGGCTTCCGCCGGATGTCATGGATGACATTTCGGCCGCTCTGGTTGTGGGTCTCCAACTGTAGAGCGGTTTCTGAGCCAGGGATTCGGAGGAGATCAATCTTCTACCTCGCCCGATACATCGATCACCAAGGGGAGTCGGGGCTGAAGAGGTGGAAACGCCCTCTCAAACAACCTCTCGAACTGCTCCTTAGTGTCGGAAATCCGCATGAGGGTGGTCACGGTTGAGACTTGCCGATCAAGGTGCTTGCTGCCTGTATCGACGGTCAGGAACTGGTGGTGCTTGTGCACCCTGTAACCCTTTGGGGTACGAGGATTCAGCCGTCGTAGCTCCTCGTGGACACCAGGGGGCCTAACGAAGCATCGTTAGGCGTTCAGGCAGCTCATTGAGCGACTCGATGCGGATGTGCGCTTGGGCGATGTCAGGGTGTGCCGCGTGGATGTAGCCCCACGGGCCGCGCTGCACGAAGACGGCCACCATCCCAACGGCGAGGGCGGGACGGACGTCGTTGTCCAGCCGGTCGCCGACGTAGGCAATTTCGCTCGGCGTGCACCCGCACTCGGCGATGATCCGCTGGAAGAACCCTGCGGACGGCTTTTCGACGCCCCACCGGTCCGAAGTGCCGATGAAGTCGGCCGGCAGGTCGAGCGCGCGAAGCAGGCGCTCGGCTCGTGCGGTCTGGTTGCCGGCGATGCCGACTAGGAAGCCGAGTTGTCGCAGCTTCTCCAGGCAAGGGCGCGCGTCCGGGTACAGGTCATGCTCGTCGAAGTGCTCGGGGAAGTCCGCTTGCTCGCGGCGGAGCCGCTTGGCTGCTAGGTCGAAGCCGGGCCGAAAGTGCTGGAAGGACGCTGGCTCCGTGCTCGGCTCCCGCGTCGCGCTAGTCGTGCTCGCCGTCGCCCACACGATCCGCCAGGGCAGGACTACGCCAGGGGCGACGCTGGGCGAGCAGCTCCGGGAAGTTGGGTTGGAGCACGCAGAACTCGTTGCCCCACGGGTCGCGGAGTACCCAGAAGTCGTAGCCGCGCTCCTGCTGGTGGTCCCAGCGGGTGGCGCCGAGCGCTTCGAGGCGCTGGACTTCGGCTTCAACATCGTCGGTCTCA
>WNGB01012124.1_pt1 | contig 19844 bp, 19 predicted proteins | sample 5400681 | NCBI WGS metagenome assembly WNGB01 (sample SAMN13153367, study PRJNA577476) | soil metagenome | isolation source: 115 cm soil or saprolite under grassland replicate 2 | place: USA:California | collected 2016-06-15
AATTGAATGGCGCCGTGTTGATGGGACACTCGCAGTCCGGATCGTTTCCCCTGGAAGCGGCGCTGATCAATCCCGCCGCTACCAGAGGTCTCGTGCTCGTCGAACCTGGAAGCTGCCCGGCCAGGTACACCCCCGAGCAGATCGTCACCTTGGCGAAGGTCCCGATACTGGTCGTGTTCGGTGATCATCGCGAGACCCCGACAGGCATTCCGACGCTGCCCACTTGGCAGACACGTTTCGAAGCCTGTCAGGCACTCATCAGCCGCGTCCGGAGTGCCGGCGGTCAAGCGCAGATGCTCAACCCACCGGAGCGTGGCATCCGCGGCAACAGCCACATGATCATGCAGGACAAGAACAACCTCCAGATCGCTGATCTGATCCTGCAGTGGATCGATGAGCGCGTCCGCAAACGAAGTGTCGGGAACAGGTGACCGCGTGAAGACGCTGAAGGAGGATGAATCATGAAGCTGCGCGCCCTGACGCTCGGGTCCGTGTGCGTTCTGACCGCGGCGGCGGTGCATGGAGAGGAGGCAGCCTTGGCGTCTACCGAAGATCCTGTCGTCGTCACGCGCGCCGAGGCGCAAACCTCGCGACCCGGTCCGGCCGAGAACTTCACGGGCACGGTGCGGGTCGATCAACCGTTCCAGGCCGCCGCTCCGGGCCGGACTTCCGGCGCGCGCGTGACGTTCGAAGCTGGAGCGCGCACGGCGTGGCACAGCCATCCGCTCGGCCAGACCCTGATCGTGACGAGCGGGGTCGGCCGCGTACAGCGGTGGGGGGATCCCATCGACGAGATCCGTCCCGGTGACGTCGTCTGGATCCCTGCCGGTCAGAAGCACTGGCACGGCGCTTCACCCATCTCGGGCATGTCACACATCGCGATCGTGGAGCAGCTCGACGGCAAGAACACGAACTGGATGGAGAAGGTCACCGACGAGCAATACGGCGGTCCCGTTCGCGGGCGACCGGCCGCGACCGCCGTCTCGCCTTCCGCCGCGGCGGGGCCGCCCACGCCGGCCCAGCGCTTGATCGGCGACTTCTCGCCCAAGCTCGTCCAGCTCACCGACGACGTGCTGTTCGGCGACGTGTGGGCGCGCCCGCAGCTGTCTCCTCGCGATCGGAGCCTGGTGACGATCAGTGCACTGATCGCCATGAACCGCCCCGATCAACTCCGACCGCACCTCGTCCGCGCACGCGACAACGGCGTCACCCAGGAGGAGGTCGTCGAATCGATCACGCACCTCGCTTTCTACGCGGGGTGGCCCAGTGCGATCACCGCCGTGACCGTGGCCAAGGAAGTCTTCGAGGGTAAGTGAGACCACTATGAAAGCAACCGTGATGTATGCGGCCGGCGATGTCCGCGTCGAGACCGTGCCCGACCCTAAGCTGGTCCAGCCGACCGACGCCCTCGTGAGGGTGACCAAGGCCTGCATCTGCGGCAGCGACCTGTGGCCCTACCAGTCGATGGAGCGGACCGAGGCGGGGCGGCGCATGGGGCACGAGTTCATCGGCGCCGTCGAGGACGTCGGCAAGGACGTGCGGACGGTCAAGAAGGGCGACCTCGTGGTGGCACCGTTCGCCTGGTCCGACGGCACCTGCGAGTTCTGCCGGCAGGGCCTCCAGACCTCGTGCCGGCACGGAGGGTTCTGGGGCGGCGAGCTCGACGGCGGCCAGGGTGAGGCCGTGCGCGTCCCGCTGGCCGACGGCACGCTGGTGAAGCTGCCGGTCGGGCCGGATGACGCCCTCATGCCAGGCCTCCTCACGCTGAGCGACGTGCTGGGGACCGGTCACCACGCGGCGCGCGCGGCCAAGGTCGGGCCCGGAAAGATCGTCGCCGTGGTGGGGGATGGGGCGGTCGGGCTCTGTGGGGTGATCGCCGCCCGGCGGCTCGGCGCCGAACAGATCATTCTGCTCGGCCGTCACGCGGACCCCATCGCCCTGGCTCGGCCGTTCGGCGCTACGGAGATCGTCTCTGAGCGCGGCGAAGCGGCCGTCGAGAAGGTGCGGCAACTGACGGGCGGTCTCGGCGCGCATTCCGTGCTCGAGTGCGTCGGCCACGGGCAGTCGATGGAGACGGCGCTGCTCATCGCACGTGCCGGTGGCGCCGTGGGCCGCGTCGGCGTCCCTCAGGATGCCGCCATGCCGGCGGCCATCCCGAGCTTCTTCGGCAACGTCACCATCGCCGGAGGACCAGCTCCCGTCCGAGCCTACATCGAGGAGCTGATGCCGGACGTGCTCGAAGGCCGCATCCAGCCTGGCCGCGTGTTCGACCGCGAGACCGGCCTCGATGGCGTGCCGGATGGCTATCGCGCGATGAACGACCGTGAGGCCATCAAGGTGATGATCGATTTCCCGTGATCGACGTCAGCGGATCCGGCGGGGCGGCGACGTGACGCTCGTCCATCTTCCCGAGCAGGCAGCCGAGCACCTGCGCCCAAGGCAGGCTACGGAAGGGGCATCGAGAGCGGAGTGGCTTCTCATCGCCGGAAGAGTTTCTGCCTTCAGCAGCTAACTCCAGAATTTGCATACACTCGCTGAAGCCACCGCGACTATGCCGGGGGCCGACCTCCGTGCAGTGATGAGGTGGCTCGACGCCGCGATGGCTCCGCCGCCTACGACGCACTGAAGAACGCCTGGGCGCTGCGCTTACGGCCAGGTCGCGGAATACCCCGGGCGGCGAATTCGCCCGATGCGTTCGACGCGGAGACCGCGGCGCTCGTCTTGGTCGAGCACAAGGAGCACACGAACATGAAGCCAAAGAACACGATCTGCCTTTGGTTCGACAAGGACGCGCATGAGGCGGCGCGCTTCTACGCCGCCACCTTTCCGGATAGTGAAGTGACCGCGGTTCACGAGGCGCCCAGTGATTACCCGGGCGGCAAGAAAGGCGATGTACTGAGGCGTTTTCCTTCCAGATCGCGACGACAATCAGGAGGAGACGGATCGTTACTGGAACGCGATCGTCGGCAATGGCGGCAAGGAGAGCCAGTGCGGTTGGTGCAAGGACCGCTGGGGCCTCTCCTGGCAGATCACCCCCCGCGCGCTGACCGAGGCGCTTGCCGCTGGTGGCGGTGAGGCAAAGCGTGCCTTCGAGGCGATGATGCCGATGAAGAAGATCGATATCGCCACCATCGAGGCAGCGCGGCGGGGCTGACGTCGATACCAGGGGAACCTGGGGGCGCATCTCCGGGTCGACGACATTCTGAAGCACCCGCCTTCCGCAGGCTCCAGCCCGCTTGACATAGCTAGCTCGGCATGGTGGGATGGCGATCGTGGCCCGATCGAAGAACGACATCCTGCAGGGCACGCTGGCCCTGCTCGTGCTCAAGACGCTCGCCAGCGGTGGCCGCATGCACGGCTACGCCATCACCGCGCACATCCAGCGCGTCTCCGCCGACCTGCTGCGCGTCGAGGAGGGCTCCCTCTATCCCGGCCTGCACCGCATGGCGCAGGAGGGCTGGCTGAAGGCGGAGTGGGGCGTGACGGAGAAGAACCGCCAGGCCCGCTTCTACACCATCACCAGGGCGGGCCGAAGACAGCTCGAGATCGAGGAGGAGAGCTGGGCGCGGCTGTGCACCGGGGTGCGGCGCGTGCTCGGTTACGCCTGATCCGTCCCACGCGGGAGGGCCGCCATGTCATGGCTCGCGCGACTCCGTAACGTCCTTCGCGCGGACAGGGTGTCCGCGGAGATCGACCGCGAGATGGCGTTCCATCTCGCGGAGAGGGTGGACGAGCTCGTGGCCGCCGGCGCCTCGCCGGAGGAGGCGCGGCGCGAGGCGCAGCGTCGGTTCGGCAGCTCCCTCGCTCACCGGGAGAGCACGCGCGAGCGAGACCTCCTCGTATGGCTGGAGACGCTGATGAAAGCTTCGTCATCGCGGTGGCCGGGGCGGCGCTGGGAGCGGCGCTCGCGTGGTACGGGACGCGCTGGCTGGTCCCGTTCTTCCGCCACCCGAACATGGGCACCGGGCTGACGCTCGAGCCGGACCGCACTGTCTTCGTCATCACCGCCGCCCTGGCCGTCGCCACCACGCTGTTCTTTGGAATCTGGCCGGCGTGGAGGGCGGGCGCGTCCGACCCCGGGACGCTCCTGAAATCGCGGACGGCGGCGCCGCGACGCACCGGAGGCGGCGGGTTCGTCGCCGTCCAGGTGGCGCTGTCCCTCGTCCTCGTCGTGTCCGCGACGCTGCTCTCGCGTAGCCTGATCCGGCTTCAGGGCGAGCCCACGGGATTCGCCCTCGACCACGTCACCATACAGACGCCGCCCTTGCACCTCTTGCCGCAGAAGGGAGAGGCGAAGCTGGACCTCTACCAGCGGATGCTGGACCGCATCGCGCAGTCGAGGGGCGTGCGAGCGGCGGCGGTGACGTGGTTCACGCCCATGACCGGCTCCCAGGTCAAGGCGACGTTCCAGCCCCTCGCCGAGGGGCCCGCGTCGGTCGAGGGGGTCAGCCTCGCCTACAACTCGGTGGGTCCAGGTTACTTCCGGACGATGGAGACGGCCGTCCTCGAGGGACGCGAATTCGAGGTGCGCGAGCGCTCGCGTGAGGTCTGCATGGTGAATCAGTCTGCCGCGGCCGCGCTGTTCGGTCGGCAATCGCCCCTGGGTCGCTACGTCCGTTCCGCGACACCGGTGGGCTCCAGCCGGACCGGCGATCAGCCACTTCCGGAACCGGTCACCTGCCGCGTGGTCGGGCTGGCGCAGGATGCGAAGTTCGCGAACCTCAACGAACCGGCGCCGCCCACGTTGTACTTCCCGGTGACGGCGGACGTCGCGGCGGGCAACCTCGTGTTCCTCCTCAATGGGCGGACCAAGGCCGATGTGGTGGCCGCCTACACCGCCGCCTTGCGCGAGATCGCACCCACCATTCCCCTGGTGCTGTTCGCGACGCTGCGCGATCAGATGGATGCCGCGCTGGGCAGCCAGCGCGCCATCACGTTCCTCAGCACCTTCTTCGCGGGAGTGGCGCTGCTCCTGAGCGCGATCGGCCTCTACGGAATGCTCTCGTCACGCGTCACCCAACGCACGGCGGAGATCGGCATCCGCGCCGCGCTGGGCGCGTCGCGCCGCGTCCTTCTGGGGATGGTCTTCAGGGAGGCACTTCGCGCCGTCGCCCTCGGCGTCACGCTGGGCACGGTCGCGCTGTTCTTCGCCGCCGGCCCGATCCGGCACATGCTCTACGGCGTATCGGTGTTCGATCCCGTCACGGTGGCGGCGACGGCCGCACTCCTCGCGTTGGTCGTGGTGCTGGCGAGCTTCGGGCCGGCGCGAAGGGCGGCCTCGGTCGATCCGTTGCGTGCCATTCGCGCAGACTGACGCGAGGCAGACAAGAGAGGCGGAGAAATCGCCTACTACCGGATAGGTCGGGGTCGTAGCGTGGGGTTGGTGGACCGCGGGGGGCTCGAACCCCCGACCTCCTGATTGCGAACCAGTTACTGGCGTGTCTTTCTGCGACGTCGTGAAACCTGCCGAGACGCGTTAACCCCCAGCGAAGCCTTGTCTTTAGCGGTCGAAACGTAGCTCGCTCGGTTGCGTGACGTTTCCCTCGATTTCGTGCAGCGAGCTTACCCCTGGCTTACCCCGCGGGAAACCAGTGTGTCCGTGTCTTGGACCTGTTCCGGGGTAAGCGTGGGGTAAGTAGGTCGTGTGCCGGTGGTGAAGCTCAACGCGAGGAACATCACGACGCTGCCCGCGATCGGCGGCGTGCGCACGGACTATCGCGATGAGCTGCTGCCCGGCTTCTTCCTGCGCGTGACTCCACAGGGCACGCGGAGCTTCGGGATCGTCTACACGACGCGTGACGGCCAGCTGCGCCGCTGCACGCTCGGCCCGGTGGGACCGCTCGGCCTATCGGACGCGCGGGCGCGGGCCAGGCGGCTTCGCGGAGCCGTCGCTCAAGGTGAAGACCCGCACGGCGAACGGATGATCGCTCGCCGCCAGCCACGCACGGCCGCGACAGTCGCCACCCTGGTCGAGGCGTTCCTGTCGTCGAAGGAAGCGATGGCGTGGCGCGCGAAGACGCGGCAGGAGTTCGAACGCATCCTCCGAGTCGAGGTCATTCCGGCCCTGGGCCACCTGAAGCCGGACGAGGTCAAGCGTGGGGAAGTGCGCGCTCTCGTCGACCGCCTCTCGGACCGAGCACCGATCATGGCGAACCGTGTGTTCGAGGTGACCCGGAGGCTCTACACCTGGGCGATCGGCAAGGATCTGGTCGAGACGAGCCCATGCTTGGGCCTGTCGAAGCCGGGCGTCGAGACGCAGCGCGATCGCGTCCTGAGCGAGGACGAGATCCGCGCCGTCTGGTCTGCTTGCGATGCGGAGCCCGGGATCATCGCGGATGCCTTCCGTTTGATGCTCGTGACTGCTCAGCGCCGCGGCGAGGTCCTGTCCATGCGCTGGCAGGACGTCAACGGCGCCTGGTGGACGATCCCGGCCGAGGTCGCCAAGAACGGCCGGTCACATCGCGTGCCCCTCAGCCGGCAGGCGCTCGCGATCCTCGAGCGACGCCGTGAAGGGGCTAATGGCCCTTGGGTGTTCCCCTCGCCGACGACGGACCATGCGATCGAGAACCCGCAGAAGGCGGCCGAACGCCTGCGCCAGCGCTCGAAGGTGCCCGACCTGCGACTGCACGACTTCCGGCGAACAGCCGCCTCGCTCATGACCGGCATGGGGATCTCCAGGCTGACGGTCAAGAAGATCCTGAACCACGCCGAGCGCGACGTGACGGCCATTTACGACCGTCATTCCTACGATCCGGAGAAGCGGAGCGCGCTGGAGGCTTGGGGTCGTCGGTTCGAGGCAATCGTCAGCGGACAAACCAAGCCCGCAGAGGTGGTTGCGATGGCTCGCCTGGAAGCTGGGAATCGGCGCATAATGGGGGCGGGACGAGATCGATGACGACCGTCACGCTGCAGTTTCCGGACGATGTCTTCTCCGCTCTCCGGCGCTCGCCCGAGGAGTTCGCTCGTGAGCTTCGGATCGCGGCAGCGATCCATTGGTACGAGCGAGGAGAGTTGTCGCAAGAGAAGGCCGCTCACGTCGCTGGTCTGAGCCGCGCTCAGTTCCTGATGGAGCTCGCGCGGACGAAGTCGGACGCATTCGTCGTCGACTTCGAAGACCTGAAGCGTGAGCTCAGCCTTGGCTGAGCGTCCAGCGGTCAACGCATCCCCGCTCATTCACCTCGCCGCCGCCAAGTGTCTCGACTTCCTCCAGCTCGCCGGGCCGGAGATCGTCGTGCCTCGGCCGGTTGCCGAGGAGATCCGAGCCGAAGGCGCGGCGGACGCGGCGGTGAAAGCCCTGGATTCGACTCCGTGGCTGTCGATCGTTGAACCTCCGATCGTCCCGCCGGTGATTCAAGCATGGGACTTGGGCTACGGCGAGTCCTCCGTCCTGGCGTGGGCACACGCGACTCGCGGAACGCTGGCCATCCTGGATGACCTGGCGGCCCGGCGCTGTGCCGCCACGTTCAGGATCCCCGTGCGCGGCACTTTGGGGCTGGTGCTCGTGGCCAAGCAGCGCGGGCGAATCAAGGCGGCCCGCCCAGTACTGGAGACCATGCGAGGGTCCGGTATGTACCTGTCGGACTCGGTCCTGAATCGGGCCTTGGCGTTGGTGGGAGAGTAGTGGCCATGTCGACCGAGTACGTCGAGCAGGCGTACGGGCGTACCGCGTCGCGGGAAGTAGCGTCTCGCTTGATTCGATCGTCCACGCCTTCAACAGCGGCCATTCGGTCGAGACCATCGCGCAGTCCTTCCCGGCGCTGAAGGGCGCGACGGCGTGAAGGGCCCTTGGGTCTTTCCGTCGCGCACGACGGACCGCCCGATCGAGAACCCGCAGAAGGCGGCCCAGCACCTCCGCGCGCGCTCGAACGTGCCCGACCTGCGACTCCACGACTTCCGGCGGACGGCCGCCTCGCTCATGACTGGCATGGGGATCTCCAGGCCGACGGTCAAGAAGATCCTGATCCACCCCGAGCCCGACGTGACGGCCATCTACGAGCGTCATTCCTACGATCCGGAGAAGCGGACCGCTCTGGAGGCTTTGGACCGCCGACTGAAGGCAGAAGTGAACCCTGACTCGCGTGAGGTCGTCGCACGCATACAGCCGCGCCCGGACCGGCTGCCCAAGGCGGCCGTGGAATAGAGGAGAGGACAGCATCATGACGATCGACGTGGATGCGGTGTACGAGGACGGGGTCCTGAAACCCGAGCGTCCGCTCGCGCTCAAGGAGAAGGCCAAGGTCCACGTGACCATCCAGGCCGAGGCCGATCAGACACCGGCAGCCAAGGACGACGACGACCCCACGGGCTGGAAAGCCGCGCGGGAGTTCATCGGCATGTGGAAGGGCGGCACGCCTGGCGAGAACGTCGGCGAAGAGCACGACAAGTACATCTATGGACGGAAGTGATCTTCGTCGACACGAGCTTCTTCTTCCCGCACCTGTCGGCGCATGACCGTGACCACGCGCGGGTGCGCGAGGTCTTAGAACGAGTGGCGGCCCACCTTCCCACTTGAGCAGGGGCTGGCGGACTGGGAGCTTGGATGCGAAAGACCAAGGTACACACCATCGAGGTGGTCAAGGACGCGGAGCTCCGCAAGAAGGAAGCGAAGGCGCGGGCCGTCGTCAAGCGCTTCTTCCCGAACGCCGGCCCCGTGAGGCTCTACCGAACGGCGCAGGGCAGGATCGGCTGTCAGCTGGACCTGACGATCACGGCGGTCGACCGCATGCGGCTCGACCAGGCCTACGAGGCGATGATGGATGCCGTGGGCGAAGGGAGCCGCCGACGCCGGGGAACCAAGACAGTTCAGACGAGCTGATGCTCCCCGAGGAGGCAGCCCGCTAAACGGAGGCTGCTATCGCCGCCGCCGCGCCTCCTGACGATCCTCCCAGGGCTTGCGCGAACGCACGTCCTCCAGGAGAAACCGCACGCCCTGGTTGTCCGAAGGGTTGAGCCAGAGCATGCGGTCGAAGACGGCCCCTGCCTCGTCGAATCGACCCAGCCGCCAGAGACAGAGGCCGAACCCCTGCATGCAGCGGAGGAAGGGCCGGTTGTCGATCAGGCCCCAGGGCAACACGCCCTCGAAGGCGGAACCGAACGACATCTCACCGATGCGCACGCCGGCTTCGTAGTGCCGGATTGCCTCTTTGGGCTGATGGTCGAAAGCGATGTTGCCGAGGTGCGCATGTGCGTCCAGGCAGCGGAGATCGGACTCGCAGAGCTTCATCAGGATCGCGCGAGCCGCGACTGCGTCGCCGGCGTCCCTGAGCTCGTTGGAATCGCAGATCGGGTCGGAGTCGGGGTCGTCGGGATCCGCCCCCGGCAGGATCTGCTCCATCTCGAACGCCTGCCTCGGGCCACGAGCAATGATGGGCTTGGCCCATTCCCCGATCGGCTCACCCTCCTCGCCCCAGTACTCCTCGCGCGGGTCCCAGGCGCCCTCGTCCGAGAGCGCGAGGGGGACCAGCCCCAGGGCCGGCACGTCGAGCCTCGAAGAGGCGATCTCTCCTGAGAGATAGGGATGCCCGGCGTAGCTCCACTGCTTGCGCGGCTGAACGACCACGATCTCGGCTGGGACCATGTCCCAAACCCGTGTCGCACGCAGCGTAACGATCCGTTCGCATCCCAGAAGGCGGCAGCGCGCTGCTCTCTCCTTGACCGAGAGAACGACGAGCTCGATCGGGCCCGCCAGGTCGAGGTCGCTCGCCGCGGCCTTGTGCGAGCGCTTGCGGCCGGGTGTCGTCCCAACCTCCGGCGGGAACGGCGCGACGCCGAGCCAACTGCGGTAGGCTGCGAGGTAACGGCCACCCGTCGAATGGCGCGGGAAGACGACGTCGGCTGCGGCCACGACATGCTCGGAGCCGTCCGCGCGCCGGCACGTGGCCGTCAGGCCGCGCCTCACGTTGCCGTCGTAGTCGAACGCGGTCACGGACACCGGCTCGCCGATCACGAATGCGTCGGAGGGCACGAGGACGTTGTCCTCGAGCGCCTGACGGAAGGCCCAGAGCTGCTCGTCCTCGCCATGGGCGTCGACGGTGATCTCGTGGACGAGCGAATCGAGGCCGCCTGAGCCGTTGCTGGCGTCTCCCACCCTCTTCACGCGCGGTCGGAACGGTCTACGCAACCCTGTTGCGCGTCGAGGCCGACCAGCCGAACCCTGATTCCTAGCCGCGCCAGCATGCCGATGAGATCATCGGCGGTGAAGAGCTCGACGCGGCCGCGCAGCAAGTCGCTGACCCGTGGCTGACTGATTCCAAGAAGCCTGGCGGCCTGAGCCACCTTGAAGCCTCGCGACCGAAGCTCCTTCTCGATCTGAATCATCAGGTCGGCGCGCACGAGGAGGTGTTCTGCCCTGTCGCGAGGAAACCCGAGATCCCGGAACACGTTTCCACTTGGCCGAGTGACTCTAGGCTTGGTCTTGTGCGCCATCGTACCGTTCAGAAGCGACCTCACCCAGGCTGGCGTGCCGCTCTACCGCAAGCGCTCGTAGAGCTCGCGGTTCTCCTCGACGATCGTCCGCGCGACTTTGAGGAGATCGTCGTCGGGCTGCGCCAGGAGGTCCCGCACGGCGGTCTCGGCCAGGGCCTCAGGGGAGACGTTCAACTGGCCGGTAATGGACCGGAGTCTCGCCTCTTCCTCGGGAGTCAGCCGCAGCGTGATCGCCATGTCGGGCTCCGACCAATTCTACTGCGGCGACGCGGTCGCGACTTGATTCCCGGCAGCCTCCGCCGCAGGATCAACGTATGCCTTCATCTCGGGCCAGTCGGCCGAGAGCATCGCCCAGTCTTTTCCGGTCCTGACACTCGAACAGGTATACGGCGCGATCACCTTCTACCTCGCACACCGGGAGGAGATCGACGGCTACCTCGAGGCCCAAGAGCAGGACTACGCGGCCAAGCGAGCGGCATCCCGCGCCGCCGACCCGATGTTCTACCAGAAGCTGGCGGAAATGAAGAGACACCCTCCTCGCGTCCCCTGATCCTCCTACCGGTGCCGACCGCCGAAGCCTCGGAGGCCGCGAAGCGGCCATAGGACGTCGTGGATCCTCTTCGGCATGGCCATCGAAACCAAGCGAAAGACTGCCCGCCGAGTGGCTCGTTCGGGGTCTTGTCCGAAACGGAGGCTGCGGCGGCCGAATCGAAGCCACCGCGCCACCCAGGGATTGCCCTGCGCGCGGCTCGGCAACCGGCGGGTCGGCGTGAACAGTTCGAGTTGGCCGTCGCGTCGAGGCGCCTTCCTGAGCGGAAGCAGCGCGTAAGGCCGTTCGTCGTCGCGCTCTCGCCGGCGAGGGAACGGTTGCGGCGCCAGGGCGCGTCGCGGGCGTTCGAGCCTGCGCTCCTGGCGCTGCAGGCCAACGAGAACCTCTTTCTCCCAACGTTGCCGTATCCGTTGGATCCTCACAGGGGAAAGGTGCACTGCTATCCGGTTCTCGAAGCGCGGGCTGAGGAGAGCGTGCACGTGAGGATGAGCGGCTCGGTCCTGCCCGCCGTGCTGATGGACGGCGAAGACGCCTTGGGCGCCTCGGGCGGCGCCGCGAAACGTCTTCTCGACGGCGTCACGGAGAACGCGCTCGCAGAGGTAGCCGTCCAGCTTCCGGAAGCGCTCGGCCGCGGGGTTGTCTACGGTCAGAATGAAGCGGAAGTAGACGGGATTCCGGAGCCCGCGCGCGTCCTCACGGAGGGCCTTTCGGATGGCTGGTTCATTGCCCCTCATGGCGCGGAAGCGCTCGCCGATTCCGTGGAGCTCACGCGATGTAGCGCACCTGCGCGGCGGCTCGACTCGGGTCTCGGTGATAGCGAGCCTCCACGAAGAACACGTCAGGCCTCCTCGTCCGCGGGACCCATCCGGGGCTTGGAGAGGTCTCGTTCTGCTTCGACGACGGCCTGCTCCCACTCGTCGGCGCTGACGTTTCGCAGCTCGGCCAACAGCTCCTCCTCGCTGACGTTTACGGTCCCGTCCCGGGACGCCCAGTGGGCCAGGAGGCGCTGTGTTCCGAAGGTGGGCGGACCGAGAAGCTCGAGCAGGAGACGAACGCTTTCGATCGCTCCGAGCAGCTCCTCGACGCGCCCGCCGGGGACGCCGTCGCGGTGGCGGATTGTCTCGAGTCCGACAGCCAAACACTCCCGGATCGCCTCGGACCGAGTTGTCCCGCTGCGCTTGGCATGGGCCTCGATTTCGCGGACGAGGGCGGGCGGAATCCTCGCGGTGACCCACTGGAGAGAGGCCTCGACGACGGAGGCCACGCGTCGCGCATCGGGCGGTGAACGGCGTCGGCTCCGGCTCTCTGTCTCGCTCTTTTCGTCCCTGCGAAGTTCCATCGGCGTCCCTCCACGGGTTCAGACACCCCGGTTTTTGAGAAAGGCAAACGGTGTGCCGGCAGGGCCGAAGTGGCCGCAGGATTGCGGAACGATGACTGGTCTGGGCTTACAGCACCTGGCCAAAAGTCTGGCCGGTTGGACTCTTCTCAGGGGTGAGAAACGAGCACCGGCGTTGAGGCTGCAACTCCTTCGAGATCCGTGGAGTGGACACGGAACGCAGGGGCGTGTGTCACGCCCTTTATCTCGCAGTCGCAAGAGTCGTTGTCATGAGACGTGGCGGGGGCTTCCAGTCTCCTGGGCTATGCCGTGCTTGGTCGCGACAATCATCCTTCCGTGAGCTGATCGACGTCGGCCGGGTCTTGTCGCCGTGCCACGTCTTCGTCAACGGTGGCGTCACAAGGCTCCCTTGAAGGCTCGGTCCACAATCGCGGGCATCAGGGCATCGAGTTCCGACGCAGAGCGCGCTTGTGAGGCTCGGAGTCGGGTAATCGTATCGCGTACCGATTGCAGCCGAGCAGCCAATTCCCTCTGGGTCTCGACCGGCACATTGGTAGGGAAGGGAATCGCCATCACTGTCCCCTGTGAGATTTTCTTCATCGATGGGCTGGTTCCCTTCGCCCGCTGCCTGATGAACTCCCGAACGCTAGGGGTCTGGAGCCAGAGCCACGCGAAGCGGGTGTCGGCCAATCCCGAATTCAGAGGGATCCGCATCATTAGGTCGGGGTAAATGCATGGCGAGGGTGATCCGCTGTAGATCGCGACATGGCCAACCAGCTCGGGCGTGTTGCTACGCGTGATGAGGAGATCGGCAGGGGCAAGCCAATAATGCGCGGTAGGTGTGGTGAGGGCGGATGTCCGCTTAAAGGCGGTCGGGTTGTACTGAAAGCCCGTGACTGCCGACAGCGAGAGCACTGGCACACCGCCGTCCTCGTTATCGCATCGTGCTGACCATCCGTTTCGCGGCTTGTCCGCCAACACGTCGGCAAGGACACCACTCGGGCTCAGACCGGCAAGAGCGCTCGCGAGAGCGCTACGGGAGAGGGCTTCTCCTGCGGCGGCCGACCGCAATCGAGCGTGCCGCGCCTCCTCGACCTTCGCCGAGAGTACGTCGAGTCTTGCGACGATGTGATGCTGCTCGTTTAGTGGGGGCAGCGAGATGGTTTGCTCGAGAAACGCCGAACGGTTCAAGGTTCGGTTGCGGCCAGCCCCGCCGGGTGAAACGCGGCCCAAGAGATCCAGTCCGGTCCGCGTTCGCAAGTATTGGGCGAGATAGCGGACGTCGAGCCGGAGGGGATCGGGGCGGAATGTTGGAAACCGGTGCGAAGCGATCATGCCTATCTCATGGTTGCTTGCGACGGCAATCGCTCCCTCCCAGGCGAACACGATGTTCAGGACGAAATCGCCAGGCTCGATCTGGAAGACGCGCTTCGCGCCTATCTCGGCTCCCGTGACCGGCGCTTTGTGGAAGATTCCGCGCCCGTGAGAGCGGATCCCGATCTCACGGTAGAGGGCGTCGGCATGGAGTGAGACCGGTCGGGGAACATGCCGCAACACCTCCCGCAGGTGCACCAGGGGCCACGTCATCCTCGCGTCAGCCGTTTCCCCGTTTCGCGACACCCGACGCTGCCGCGGTTCCGCTCACGCTCGGCCCTTCAGGAGGTCGCGGACCTCTCCCATGATCTCAATAATGCGGCGCTCATCCTCCAGGATGTCCTCGACGAGCTGCTCGGGAGCGCGGTGCTCCATGCCCTCTGTGGCGGTGGGGTTCTTTAGGTCAAGGTTGGCCGAAACGAGTTGACCGGCAGCGTTGTACTTGAGGAGGTCGGTGGCACTCACCTTCCAGGCGCGCCCGTTCTCAGTGCGGTTCTTCCACCAGGCGGCGCAGTCAGCAAAGCCCTCAAGTTGCATGGGCTGGGTCTTCGTGTAGTTCTTCCGGCCCTCGGGCAGCGCGACCGCGTAATACCAGATGGCCTTCGTCGGTCCGGAGCGGTCGAAGAAGAGCAGGTTCGTGGAGATGGGGGTATACGGCGCGAACACGCCGTTGGGCAGGCGCACGACCGTGTGGAGGTTGAACTCTTTGAGGAGCTGCTCCTTGATGCGGGCGCATACGCCGTCGCCGAAGAGGGTGCCGTCCGGAACGACGACCGCGGCTCGTCCGCCGTGCTCGGACCCATGGCCGGGTCGCCTAAGCCGACGCATGATGAGCTGAAGGAAGAGCAGGGCGGTCTCGGAGGTCTGCATGTCGGCGGGGAAGTTCCCTTTGATCCCGGCCTCCTCCTCGCCGCCGAAGGGTGGGTTCGTGAGAACGACGTCGACCCGGTCCCGGTCGCCCAGCTCAGTCAGCTTTACGCCGAGGCTGTTTTCGGGGTCGATCTGCGGTGTCTCGAGGCCGTGCAGGAGCAGGTTCATCTGGGAGAGGAGGTAGGGCAGCGGTTTGGCCTCGCCCCCGACGAGACTCCGCTCCTGCAGCGTGCGTCGATCCCCGATCGTCTTGCACTGCTTCTCCAGGTGGGTGTATGCCTCCACAAGGAAGCCGCCCGTGCCACACGCCGGGTCGAGGATGGTTTCGCCGAGGCGTGGGTCGGTAACGGCAACCACGAAGCGGACGACGGCGCGCGGCGTGTAGAACTCGCCGTTCTCGCCAGCCGCGTCGCGCATCTCGCGCAGCATCGTCTCGTAGAGGTGCCCGAGCGTGAATAGCTCGTCCTGCGCGAGGAAGTGGATGCCGTTAACCTTGTTGATCACGTCGCGCAACAGGTAACCCGAGAGCATCCGGCAGGTGATGTCCTTGAAGACAGTGGCGATCACCCGGCGCCGCCGAGCCATACGCGTCTCGCTGCCCCCTTGGAGCGCCCGGAGGTGAGAGAGCAGGCCTGGGCCGCGCTTCCCGTCGGGACGCATGGCCTCGTCCTGGTTCACGAACGCGAGTAGCTCCGGTCCGGTGACGCCATCGGCCGGAGCGGCCCAGTCCCGCCACCGGTATGGGCCCTCGATCGCCGCGCGATACCGCTCGCCAGCCAACTTGGCCTTCGACTGCTCGATCTGCTCCATGTCGTCGAGGAACTTTAGGAACATGACCCAGGTGAGAAGCGGGAGCCGGTCGATGTCCGTGGAGAGGCCCTTGTCCTTGCGCATGACGTCGCGCGCCGACTTGATCAGGCTCGCGAGCTGCTGGACCGTTGTTTGAGGCGGTGGGGCAGGTTTGGGGTTCTTGGTCTGGGGCATTCTCGCTTGGTCAGGCCGCGTACAAAAGGGTCTGGAGGGTGTTGACGGCGTCGACGAGCTCGCTCTCGCCACCGAAGCAACCGGCGATCTCGATGACATTCCCGTGGCTACTGAGGGGAGGCACCTCCAGCACGTCCGGGAGGACGAATTGGGCAGCACCGTGTTCGGTGTACTTGTCCAAGAGCTCGTCGAGGACCTGCCGTGCCTCGGGGCCGTAGCGCTCGAAGAAGTCCTTCCGGTCGGTGCGCAGACGCTGGGCGCGTTCGCGGCGCGTGCGCAGCGGCGCGTTGAACGCCAGGTGGCACAGGAGATCGAGGGGGTCGGCGTCGGGTTGCTCGGCCACCCGCGCCACATCGTCGAAGTCGATCCCGCGCTCGGCGAGGCTCGCGATAACCTCCCGGCGCCTGCCTGGTTCGGCCCACTGGCCGCGCAGCTCGGCCGCATTACGGAAGAGCGTCCGCACCTTGTCCGCCGTGTAATCGGTGAAGCGCACGACCCGGAGCTGCTTTCCGTCCGGATCCAGCTCGTAGACGAGGTGTGAGGCGATCTCGACCTGACCCCCGTCGAAATAGAACTTGCGCCGTGGGTGTTCAGCGTCGTCCTCGTCCGGCAGGCCTTCCGCGGCCTGGTCAACGAGAGGACCCTCGTGCTCGGCGAACAGCACGTCCGGGCGGCCCTTGGGCCTGCCGTTCTCGTCGATCTGCTGCTCGGTCTCGATCGCTGGATCGCCGTCGAACTCCGGGTCGGCGAAGAGGCGCGTGGCCGAACCTGTGTAGTCCAGGATGCTGAAGAAGAGCTTGCCGTAATCGTCGCGCACACGCGTGCCGCGGCCGATGATCTGCTTGAAGTCCGTCAGGGAGTTGATCACGCGCACGAGCACAACGTTTTGGACCGTTGGGGCGTCGACCCCGGTGGTGAGCATCTGGGAGGTGGTGAGGATAACCGGCGTCCGTCTCTCCACGTCTTGAAAGCTGGAGAGGTGGCCACGGCCTATGTCGCCCTCCGCGGACGTGACACGGCAAGCGTAGTCGGGGTGTGCGCGGACGAGGTCGGTGTTGCGGTTACCCAGGGCTCGGCGCATCTCGTCGGCGTGCTCCTGGTCCACGCAGAAGACGATCGTCTTGGCGTAGCGGTCGGTGGATTTCAGAAATTCGGTGAGGTGGGCGGCCACGGCCTCCGTTCGCGCGCGCAGGGCCACGCTACGCTCGAAGTCCCGGGTTTGGTATTCGTCGTCGGGGATCTCGCGGCCGAAGCGGTCGAGCTCGCCCTTGCTGGGCCGCCAGCCGGCGGCATCCCAGGTGGTCACGATCCGATGAACGCGGTAGGGGGCCAAGAAACCGTCATCGATGCCTTGCCTGAGGCTGTACGTATAAATTGGCGGGCCGAAGTATCGGTAGGTATCGGCGTTGTCCGAGCGCTGCGGCGTGGCGGTCATCCCGAGCTTGTAGGCTGGCTCGAAGTAATCGAGGATCTCGCGCCAATTGCTCTCGTCGTTGGCGCTGCCGCGGTGGCACTCGTCCACGATGATCAGGTCGAAGAAGTCGGGTGGGTAGTCGCGGTAGAGTCCGGGGCGATGCTCGTCGCGGGCGATCGCCTGGTAGATCGCGAAGTACATCTCGCGACCCTTCTGCGCGACGCCGTTCTCGATCTTCCAGCGGGCGTCGCCAAAGGGTGCAAACGTCTTGTCCTTGGGGTCATCGATCAGGATGTTGCGGTCGGCGAGGTACAGGATCCGGGGGCGCCGATGAGCGCCCTCGCGGTTCCAGCGTGAGTTCCACAGCTTCCAGCAGATCTGGAACGCGACCTCAGTCTTGCCGGTGCCCGTCGCCATGGTGAGAAGCACGCGCCGCTTGCCCTGGAGAAGAGCCTGCACCGTCCGGTTGATGGCAATGACCTGGTAATAGCGGGGTGACTTGCCGCTGAGGTGGTAGCTGGGGGCGAGGAGGCGTTCCGCCTGTTCGGACCCCAACCGTTGCTCCTCACAGAGCCGAGACCAGAGAGCGTCGGGAGTTGGGAAGACCTCGATCTCACACTCCACGCCGGTAGTGAAGTCGAACTCGAGGATCGTCGCTCCGTTGGTGGCGAAGGCGAACCTGAGCCCGAGGATTTCGGCGTAGTCCTTGGCCTGCTGGAGGGCGTCACCCGGCGTCTTGTACTCTGGCTTCGCCTCGACCACCGCAATGGGCATGTCCGGGCTGAAGCGGAGGACATAGTCAGCACGCTTCCCGGGCCGCCGGCGTGCTTTGCGACCGACGACCACGATCCGACCGTCGGTGAAGGTCACCTGTTCGCTGATGCGATGAGGCTCCGTCTCCCAGCCCGCGGCTTGGAGCTTGGGGACGACGAGCCTTCGGCAGGTGTCGGCTTCGTTCATGGAGGCGCCGGAGCGGGCCCAAGGGTACTGCACTTCGGGGGTGGTGGTCCGATCATGCGGGCATCGGTGGCGTCTGGCCCGTCAGTTGTGCGAGCCACGGCCGCGAGAATCGACGCGCCTCGCCGGATCTGTGGCTCAGGCTCCGACCGGTTTTGGAACGACTGGCGCCTTGTGGGCATTGATGACCGCGACCAGATTCGTGAGGAGCGGACGGAAACCACTGAAATCGATCGTGTCCGCCTTCAGCCGGACGACCCGATGGGCGAAGACCTTTTTGCCGTAGTGCTTGTCCGGGTCAATGTCATTGCTGTTGCTGAACGTCTTTCCTTCAAGCACGGTTGCCTTCGTTGCGGCGTCGAAACAGTCCTCGATGTCTGATTCCGGCGCGCCGCCCACGAGCGGCGTCGGGAGGGCGTACAGGTTCTTGACTACGTGAACGAATGGCTCTACACCCGTGAGAGGTTTGTTGGCAATACTCCTGATCACGCCTCGGATGCTCTTAGCGCCGGAGTCGTTGTCGTACAAAATCACGACCGGGTGTATTAGGCCGCCGGGCGCAGTAAAGCGATTGACCTGTTGCCTGTATGTCCCGATGAAATTCTTCAGAACGCCGCTCCCACCGTCCTTTAGATCAAGAATGCGCCCGGTGCTCGAGTGCGGATACTTGTAGAGCCTTATCTTGAGGCGGATCTTCCCATCCTTTGTTTCTGCTAGGTCGGGGAACTCGGCAGCAAGGCTGCGGATGGCATGCGTGAGATAGACATTGTCAGTGTCGCCCTCGCAAATGACCACCGGCGCTGGGGCCGCATAGAACGTGCTGTAAATCAAGAACTGACGGTAGACCAGCTCTTTCGACGAGAAGTCACGTGATGGCTTGTCTGCCGTGTTCTTCTTGTTGTAGACATCAATGCTATCTATGAAGCCCAGCATGCCGTGAAGCTCGTCCGTTGAACCAAGCCGCTTCTCGAGGGTCGTCACTCCATCCTTCTGCATTACGCCATAGATCTCGAACGCGCCCGTGGTTACGAGGCTATGGACCATCGCGCGCACATTGTGACGGTACTCCCATCGAACATTGATCTTCTGGTTGACGACGAGTCCGGTGACATCCTGGCGCGAACTCCGGTTGACCGCTTACGCTTGAAGCCATGGGCTGTCCGGTCCTTGCGGTTCTTGCTGGCGTTCAATCATCACCAACGCGAGACAGCATCGCCACCGTCGGTACGTTTTCAACCTCGACCTCGAGGATTTCTTTCCCTCGATCAATTTCGGGAGGGTCCGCGGCTTTTTCATCAAGACTAGAGATTTCGAACTGCACCCGGACGTCGCCACCGTGATAGCGAAGATCGCCTGTCACGAGAACTCACTCCCGCAAGGGAGTCCTTGTTCTCCGGTCATATCTAACCTCGTGGCCCATCTCCTGGACATGCGCCTAGTGAGCCTCGCGTCTGCCGCCGGGTGCACATACTCGAGGTATGCAGACGATCTCACGTTCTCGACAAACAAGAAGGACTTCCCCGCCGACGTTGCCGCGCCTACAGGGACGGAGGGCGACGCGGCGCATCAGTGGCTGCCCGGTAAGAAGCTAGAGAAAGTGATCGAGCGGACTGGCTTTCGCATCAACGCGGCGAAAACGCACTTGATGTATGGGCCACTACGTCCCACCAACATGCGCTTGTACTCTTGGCGAATCCTTCGGAAGTGAATCCCGCCGTCGAGCGCCAGGCTCTGGGCGTGGTAGAGGTCGATGAATAGCCGAAGGGTCTTCGCCTCTCCAGATTGCCGGAGAAGCTCTAGGCCAAAGTTAAGGCGGCAAACGCCAGTATCCACCTGATCCATGGGCAGATGTGTCGAAACGGAGTGCAGATCTACTGGCTACAGCTCCAAGAGCTCGAAGGCCTTTGACTGTAGTGGTGTCATCTCAGTGATCC
>WNGB01011425.1_pt1 | contig 19842 bp, 15 predicted proteins | sample 5400681 | NCBI WGS metagenome assembly WNGB01 (sample SAMN13153367, study PRJNA577476) | soil metagenome | isolation source: 115 cm soil or saprolite under grassland replicate 2 | place: USA:California | collected 2016-06-15
TTCAAATCCCGGCATCCCGACCACACGGAACCCCAATCCGCCTGGGGTTCCGTTCCCGTCCAGGATCGCGGCTACGTGGTCATGCCTAGGGCCTGGTCGCTGCTCGCCCCTGACCCCCGGAGAGCTAGAGCTGAGGATAGCGCCGTGAGCCTGCCAGAGGTCCTCGCCGGCCCCCTGCTCCGCCGCGCGGAGCCGGGCAGGGTGCTGCTGTGGCTCGCGACCAGCCGGCCCGTCACGGTCCACGGCGAGATCGTCAGCCTGGAGCCGCGGCGCGGCGGTGAAAGCCCACGGCGGCTCGGCCGGGGCGGCGCGCGACGCGTCCGGCTCGGACCGCGACTCTTCGTCCACCTGGTCAGCGTCATGCCCGACTCCGCCGTCGGCGCGTTCCCCAGCAACCATCTGCTCGGCTACGACCTCGTGCTCGACGACGCCGCCGCCGCCGGCCGCCCGCCCCGCCGCCTCCGCGACCTGGGGCTGCTGGCGGGACCGCGGGCGATCACGCTCGGCGACCTGCCGCTGCCGAGCTTCTTCCTGCCCGCCCGGTCGCCGGCGCTGAACCTGCTCCACGGCTCGTGCCGGCTGCTGCACGGCCACGGCGAGGACGCTCTGCTGGCCGCGGACGAGCTGCTCGCCGAGAGCGCCCGCGACCTCGAACGCCGGCCGAGCGCGCTGGTGCTGACCGGCGACCAGATCTACGGCGACGAGGTCGCCGGCCCGATGATCGGCCACCTCACCCGGCTCGGCGCCGAGCTCCTGGGCGCTGGCGACACCACCTCGGTCCCAGGTGTCCCCGCACTCGACCGGCTCCCGCTGTACGGCCGCCAGGAGCTCGGCCGCAAGCTGGGGTTCACCTCCGGCAAGGCCGCCAATCACCTGTTCAGCCTCGGCGAGTTCGCCGCCATGTACCTGGTCGCCTGGGACGAGGCGAACTGGCCGGAGCGCCCCCCGGACAGCGCCGAGGCGCTTTCCTCCGGCGGTCATGGCCGCCGAACGGCGGCCAGGCAGCGGCACTGGTACGCCAGCGAGCTGGCCGACCTCGAGGAGGCCAGGCGCGCGCTGCCAGCGGTCCGGCGGGTGCTGGCCAACGTCCCCACCTACATGATCTTCGACGACCACGACGTCACCGACGACTGGAACCTCACACGCGAGTGGCACGACCAGGTCTGGCGGTCGCCGGGCGGGCGGCGGGTGGTCGCCAACGCGCTGGCCGCCTACTGGGCCTTCCAGGGCTGGGGCAACGCCCCCGAATCCTTCGACGAGCAGTTCCTCGCGGTCGTCGCCGCCGGCCCCGGCGACGAGCGCTTCGACCGGGCGATGTGGTCGTTCGACCGGTGGAGCTACCACGCCCCGACCGACCCGCCCATGCTGGTCCTGGATACCCGCACCCAGCGCACCTTCGACAGCGAGCGTGGCGCCGCCCGGCTGCTCGGCGACACCGAGCTGGACCGTGTGCGCGAGCTCGCCCGCCGGGCGGGCGTCCGCGCCCCCGGGCCGGCGATCCTGGTGTCCGCTACCCCGGTCTACGGCCTGGAGCTGCAGGAGCGACGCCAGAAGTTCCTGGTCGACAAGGTCGGTCCCTACGAGATCGACTTCGAGGCGTGGCATTCCAACCTGCATGGGCTGTGCGACCTCATGCGGCTGGTCGTCGACGAGCTCGGGCTGCGCAGCTGCGTGATCCTCTCCGGCGACGTCCACTACGGCCTCAACGTGCAGGCGAGCTTCGGACACGACGGCCAGCTCGTGTCGATCGCCCAGCTCGTCAGCAGCGGGCTCAAGCACAGCGGAACGCTCGCCCGCATCGCCCTGCACCTGCTCGGCGCCGCCGTCCGGCCTGACCATGCCAGGGTCGGGTGGGAGACCCCGCCGGCCGTACCCGAGGCCGACCGCGCCAGCCGGTTGCTCGACCGGCTGCGGCGCAGGGCGGTCAACACCGACGCATGGGCCGAGGACGCCCCGGTGTTCCTGACCCCGACCATGGCCGAGCGGATCGCCGCCGAGCAGCCGCCCTTCTTCGAGGAGACCCGCAGCTACGTGCGCGCGGACGGTCACCGCCCCCGGGTGGTCGTCGGTGACAACAACATCGGCCTGGTCTCGGTGCGCCTCCGCGACGGCGTGGTCGTCCACCGGCTGCTCGCCCGCCGCGCCGGCAGGACGATGCCGCACACCGCCTCGTTCCCGCTGTGGTCCGCCGCGGGCGTCCCCACCGCCGAGTAGCGGGCCACACCGCATCGGATGGAGGCAAGCCGTTGGCCCGCTGAGACGCACGCCCATGGACCGGCCTGGCCAGCCGGGAGAGCTACGAGAGCGCCGAGCCCTATTGAAGGAGGTCGCCGATGGCGGCGATGCCCTTCTGGATGGCACGTTGGGTGAGGTTGCCAAAGCCGAGGACCAGTTGCGGCGGGGTGGTCGCATGGGTCGAGCGGAAGGTGCTCATCCCGTACAGGCCGGAGGACAAAGGAGAAGTCGATGCAGCACACAGCACCCAATCCCGTGCTCAGGCAGCTGGATGCCTTGGTGGGCGAGTGGGAGATGCACGCATCCGTCGGCGGGCAGCCCATGGGACGCAGCCACACGGCGTTCGAATGGCTGGAGGGAGGAGCCTTCCTGGTTCAACACGCGGATGCCGAACCTGACGAGACGACTCCGCCCCAGTGGGTGGCGAATTCACCCCTCCCCCTCACCACGATCATCGGCCTGGACGATTCGGCCGAACGATATTGCATGCTCTACGCCGACGCTCGTGGTGTCTTCCGCGTCTACCAGATGAGCCTGAGCGATGGCGTCTGGAAGCTGTGGAGGGACGCGCCGGGGTTCTTCCAGCGCTTCACGGGCACCTTCAGCGGCGACGGCAAGACCATCTCTGGCCGCTGGGAGGGATCGCGCGACGGATCGAACTGGGAATACGATTTCGACGTGACGTATACGAAGGTGAAATAGGCAACGGCAGATCACTGCCACGCATCTGGGCACCAAGCCGCATGGCGCCGGGCGCTGCCGAAATCAACGGCATCTCGCCTGTTCCTCGTCCTGCTGAACAGCGGAGGGTCTTGGCGGCAACGACGTACACTCCCGCACTTGCCGGGACGAGCGGATGGGGTTCGAATCCGGGCATCCCGGCCACCGCGACCCCGCAGGCACCGACCGCGGGGGTCTCGCTTTGTCGATACGGAGATGTTCCACGTGAAACCGAGCGAAACCGAGGCCGGGCTCTCGCTGCGCGAGTTCCAGGCTCGTATCGAGGCGACCTTTGGGGAGCGCGATCGAGCGCGAGGGGTCGATGGGACCTTCCGGTGGTGGGTCGAGGAGGTCGGCGAGGTGGCCAAGGCGCTGCGCCAGCGCGATCTGGCCGAGTTGGAGCACGAGATCGGCGACGCGCTCGCATGGCTCGCCAGCGTGGCCAACCTCGTCGGCGTCGACCTCGAGCGCGCTGCCGTCCGGTTCGCCAATGGCTGCCCGCGCTGCGGCCAGTCCCCCTGCCGCTGCCCTACCGCCTGACGGGAACCGGGAGAGCCGCTGGCGGCGGGAGGTTCAGCGGCCGAGGCTCTCGAGGACGGTGGCGTAGGGGAGGTCGGCAAGGGCTTTGCCAGGGAGGGTGAGCTTGGAGCGGCGGAGGCCACTGCCGACGACCACGCGAGGTGAGGCGGCGACGACGGCGTCGACCAGGACGGGCCAGTGCTCGGGCAGGCCCAGGGGAGTGATGCCGCCGTACTCCATGCCGGTCTCGGCCACGGCAGCGTCCAGCGAGGCGAACGACACCCTGCGCGCCTCCAGGTGGCGCCGGACCAGCCCGTTGACGTCGGCCCTGGTGTTGGCCAGGACCATGCAGGCGGCAAAGCGGGTTTCGCCTCCCCGACGGGCGGCCACCACCACGCAGTTGGCGGACTCGTCCAGACCGACGCCGTAGCGCTCGCAGAACGCGGCGGTGTCGGCCAGGTCCGGGTCGATCTCGGCCACGCCGATCGCGTCGACCGGGACCGGGCCGCTCCAGACGGCGAGCGCGGCGGCGACCGGCGGGGCGACGAGGTCGGGGCGCTCCCTGGCCGCCACCGCATCCAGGATTCCCATGCGCATCTCCATGACAGCGAGCCTACCCCGCCTGGCGCCGTCCGGGGCCTGGTGCCGAAGACCTTGACGCGCGGATTGGGTAGGGTGGGAGCAACAGGAGGTGCGCGTTGCCACGAACCTATCGCAGAGCCCGCCCCGAGGAGCACCGACCACTCATCGTCCAGGACGCCCAGGCATTCGGAGATCCGACCACCAGCGCGAACATCGAGCGCTCGATGGCCCGCACCCCGGTTGAGGAGTTGCGCGTCATGGAGGACGACGGCGTCAACATCGGCCTCCTGCTGGCCCGCTTCCAGCGCGTCTTCTGGGGTGGCCGGCCGGTGCCGGCCAGCCAGGTCTCCGGCCTGTCCATCGGCGTGCAGCACCGCGGCCGGGGTGCCGCCGGCGAGCTCCTGCGCGGCTATCTCGCCGAGGCCCACGACCGCGGCGCCGGCATCAGTACGCTGTTCCCGGCGACCGTGCCGCTGTACCGGCGCGCCGGCTACGAGTACGCGGGCACTTGGACGCTGTACGAGGCGGCCGCCCGCAACCTGCCGCTCGGCTGGCCAGAGGGGTATCGCGCCTCGCCTGGACCGGCCGACGACCCCGCGCCCCTGCACGAGCCCTTCATGCGGGTGGCTTCCCTGCGCAGCGGGCAGGTCGAGCGCGACGCCGACTGGTGGATGCACTACCTGCTCGCCGACCGGGGACAAGGGCCGCCGCAGGCGTTCCTGATCGACGGTCCGGACGGGCCCGACGGCTGGGCCATCCTCGAGCTCAGCGAGCACGTTACCCCCTCGGCGGTCACCGCCAGCGTGCAGGTGCGCGACTGGGGTGCCGCCACCGAGCAGGGCTGGCGCTCGCTGCTGGTGCTGGTGGCCGGCTTCGCCTCGCTGGACGCTGTCGTGCACTGGAAGGGCCCCGAGCCGGAGCCGCTCGCGCTGCTCCTGCGCGAGCAGGACGTCCACCAGGTCCGGCAGCAGCGCTGGATGCTGCGGGTGGTGGACGTCCCCACCGCCTTCAGCGCCCGCGGCTACCCGACGCGGCTGCGGGGCCGCCTGACGGTGCGTGTGCACGACGAGGTCTGCCCGTGGGTCGACGGCACCTGGTCGATCGAGGTCGAGCAGGGCGAGGGCAAGGCCTCCCGGGTCGCCGACGAGCCCGCCGCGGCCAGTACCACCGCCGGTGGGCTGGCCGCCATGTTCGCCGGCTACGCCGAGCCCCGCGATCTGGCCAGACTCGGCCTGGTCGATGGGCTCACACCCCAGGACCTAGAGTTTCTGGATGCGCTGCACGCGGGTCCGAAGCCCTGGAGCCCGGACTTCTACTGAGCCCGAGCTGCCGGCGGCCCCGAGAAGGGTACCCCGGTGGATCGGGAGGAGGGCGCGTGGCGTACCGGAGGATCACCGAGGAGGAGAAGCCCGCCGCGGTGGCGGCCCGGGGTCACTCTCCGACCGCCCTCAGCACCGCCTCGCCGATCTGGACCGCGTTGAGTGCCGCACCCTTGCGGAGGTTGTCGGCCACCGACCAGAACAGCACGGCGTTGGGGTCGGCCAGGTCGCCGCGAATGCGCCCGACGAACACGCCGTCGGTGCCCACCAGCTCGAGCGGCGTGGGGTAGGCGGCGCTGGCCGGGTCGTCGATGACGGTGACCCCCGGCGCGGCCGACAGCGCGGCGCGGAGGTCGTCCAGGTCGACGGGCCGCTGGCACACCGCCCGCACGGAGACCGAGTGCCCCACCATCACCGGCACGCGCACGCAGGTCGGGTGGCTGGCCAGCCCGGGCAGCCCGAGGATCTTGCGCGGCTCGTTCTGGAGCTTCAGCTCCTCGACCGTGTAACCGGTGTCGTCGAAGCCCATGCACTGCGGGATCAGGTTGAAGGCCAGGGGGTGCGGGAAGACCTCGCCGGCCGGCAGCGCCTGTGGCCGGCCGCCGCGGCGCAGCAGGTCCCGGTCGCCGACCAACTTGGCGACCTGCTCGGCAAGCTCGTCCATGGCCCGCTGCCCGGAGCCGCCCGCCGCCTGGAACGACGTCGGCGTGATCGCGGCCAGACCGAACAGGTCGCGCAGCACCGCCAGCACCGGGGTGATCGTCAGCGTGGTGCAGTTGGGGTTGGCGACGATGCCGATTGGGTGCTCCCCCGCCGCCTCGGCATTGACGTCCGCGTCGACCAGCGGCACCTCCGGGTGCATCCGCCAGGCGCTGGAGTTGTCGACCACCACCGCCCCGCGCTCGGCCGCCACCGGCGCCCACTCGCGGGAGATCGCGCCGCCCGCCGAGAAGAAGGCGATCGCCGCGCCTTCGAAGACCTCCGGCTCCAGCTGCACGACCTCGACGTCGCGGCCTCGGATCGGCAGCCGGCGGCCCACCGAGCGGGAGGAGGCGACCAGGCGGACGTCGTCGACCGGTAGCTCGCGCTCGGCCATGATGCGCCGGAGGTCCTCGCCGACCGCGCCGGTCGCGCCGACGATCACCGCCGCGGTCACGGCCGTATCACCGGGATCTCAGCGGTGCCGTCGCCATGGTCGTGACGGAACTCCGCCTCGTCTGAGAGATGGAAGCGGTCGTGGATGGCCCGCACCGCGGTGGTCACGTCGGCGGAGCGGACCACGCAGGAGATCCGGATGGTCGAGGTCGAGATCATCTCTATGTTCACGCCGGCCATGGCGAGCGCCTCGAACATCCCGGCCGCGACCCCAGGGCTCGACTTCATGCCGGCTCCCACCAGCGAGACCTTGGCGATGTCCGAGTCCGCCACCACCTCGGCGGCGCCGATCTCGCTGGCGAGCTTTTCGAGCACGACCATGGCGCTGGACAGGTCGCTCTTGGGCACGGTGAAGGAGATGTCGGTGGTGCCGTTGTGCGACACGTTCTGCACGATCATGTCGACGTTGACGCCCTGCTCGGCGATGCCGCGCATGATCCGGGCCGCGATCCCTGGGCGGTCGGGCACCCGGACGATGGTCACCTTGGCCTCCGAAGTGTCGTGCGGCACGCCGGAGATGATCGCCTTCTCCATTCGCTCGTCCTCCTCCCGCACCCAGGTGCCGGGCGCCTCGGTGAAGCTGGACCGCACGTGGACGGGGATGCCGTAGCGGCGCGCGTACTCCACGCAGCGCAGCATCAGCACCCGGGCGCCGCAGGCCGCCATCTCCAGCATCTCCTCATAGGAGACGACGTGCAGCTTGCGCGCTCCGGGGACCAGGCGCGGGTCGGCGGTGTAGACGCCGTCCACGTCGGTGTAGATCTCGCAGCTCATGGCGCCCAGCGCGGCGGCAAGGGCCACGGCGGTCGTGTCCGAGCCCCCGCGGCCGAGCGTGGTGACGTCGTGGTCGGTGGAGACCCCCTGGAAGCCGGCCACGATCACGATGTGCCCCTGCGACACCGCCTCGCTGATGCGGCCGGCGCGCACGTCCAGGATGCGTGCCTTGCCGTGCAGGGTGTCGGTGATGATGCCCGCCTGGGACCCGGTGAACGACTTGGCGGTCACGCCACGGTCGGCGATCGCCATCGCCAGCAGCGCCATCGAGATGCGCTCGCCGGCCGTGAGCAGCATGTCCAGCTCGCGCGGCGGCGGGTCGGTGGAGACGCGCCTGGCCAGCGCGACCAGGTCGTCGGTGGAGTCGCCCATCGCCGAGACCACCACCACCACGTCGTGACCGGCCTGCCTGGTCGCGACCACCCGGTCGGCGACGTGCCTGATCCTCGGCGCGTCCGCCACCGAGGTACCGCCGTACTTCTGCACGATCAAGGCCATCGGCATCCGCTCACAGGGATCTGGTCCAGAGGTCGGCCACGTCCGGGCGGCGCTGCCCGCGGGGCTTCCTCAGCCTATCAGGGCGGCGCGGGCGCCTTGGGTTCGTCCACGAGGCAAGCCCAGCGCGGGAGCGCTCAGACGCCCATGTCGCGACGACCGGCGAAGGCGCGGCCGAGAGTGATCTCGTCGGCGTACTCGAGGTCGCCGCCGACCGGCAGCCCACTGGCCAGCCGCGTCACCCGCACCCCCAGCGGCGCCAGCAGCCGCGCCAGGTACATGGCGGTGGCCTCTCCCTCCACGTTGGGGTTGGTGGCGAGGATGACCTCGCGGATGCCGTCGGGCTGGATCCGTGCGAGCAGCTCGCGGATGTGCAGGTCGTCCGGGCCGACGCCCTCGATCGGGCTGATCGCCCCGCCGATGACGTGGTAGCGGCCGCGGAACTCGCGCGTCTTCTCGATCGCCACCAGGTCCCGCGGCTCCTCGACCACGCAGACCAGGGTGGCGTCGCGTCGCGGGTCCTTGCAGATGCGGCAGGTGTCGCCCTCCGCCACGTTCCAGCACGTGCGGCAGAAGTGCACGCGGGCCTTGACCTCGTGGATGGCCCTGGCCAGCCGCTCCGCATCCGCCGGCTCGACCTTGAGCAGGTGGAAGGCGATCCGCTGCGCGCTCTTGGGCCCGACCCCGGGAAGCCTCCCGAGCTCGTCGATCAGATCCTGGACGGGACCTTCATACACGGGGAGCCGGTTCCTCCCGCCGGTCTACAGGCCGAGTCCAGGGGGCAGCGGCAGCCCCTGGGTGACGTCGTTCATGCGCTCCGCCGCCAGGTCCTTGGCCTTGCGCAGGCCCTCGTTCACCGCCGCGGTCACCAGGTCGCCGAGCATCTCGGCGTCGTCGGGGTCGATGGCGTCGGGGTCGATCGAGATCGAGTCCACCATGCCGTCGCCCTTGACCCGGGCGGTGACCACACCGCCGCCGGCCGTGCCCTCGACGACCTCCTCGGCCAGTTGGTCCTGGGCGTCCTGCATCTGTTGCTGCATCTTCTGGATCTGCTTCAGCATCTGGTTCGGATTGAACCCGCCGCGGCCCATGCTCACCGCTTGCCCCTTTCGCTCCGCTCCCTGGACTTGGGCGCCCTCGCCCGGCGGCCTCCGGAGGCCTGGTTCGGGTGCTCGTCGATCACCTGGCCGCCCAGCTCCCGGGCTGCCCAGTCTGCCACCGCACGCGCGTCAGCGTCCGAGTCGAGCGGCTGACTCTGATCGTTGTCGGGGTCGATCTCGAACTCCTCGACCGCCGGCGGGTCGACCACCGGCGGGACCGCCGGGTCGCCGGGCGGTGCGCTGTCCTGGACGGCGGGCTCCGGGGCGCCGGCGGGGTCGCAGGGGCGGACGGAGTCCCCGATCACCACCCGAAGGCCCAGGCCCCCGCCGATGACCGCCTCCAGTGCCGCTTCGACGTGCTTGTCGCGGCCGTTCTTGCCGAGTGCCTCGGCGTGGAACCTGTCATCCGGAGAGAACTCCACCACCACCTGGCGGTTCTCGAGCCCGGCCAGCCTGCCGTGCTCGAGGAAGGTGGCCGTGACCCGGCTCGACCGGTGCACCCGCTGCATCACCTCGCCCCAGGACCGGGAGACCAACGCGAGGTCCACCGGCCCGGCGGCCACCGGCGCCGGCGTCGCCCAGTCGTCCTCGACGGCCCCAACGGCCGGCTCGCCCGCGCTCCGCGCGCCCTTGGCCTTGGCGGCGGGGGACGGCTCTGGCGGCGCCTCCGCCCGCCCGGCGGGCGACTTGGCCCGGGCCGGCGAAGGCTTCGAGGCGGGCTTGGCCGGCGGCGGCTCGGTCCGCGCGGCGGCCGGCTTCACCGGCGGCGCGTCCGAGCCGGCCGGGCTGCTCGGCGGCGGGCCCGCCGGGGACTTCACGGCCGGCTGCCTGGCGGGCGGAGGCTCCGGGTTGGCGGGGGCGCCCGGGTCCCCCGGAACGATCGACAGGCGGCGTTCGAGGCGCTCGATCCGGGCGAGCAGCGCCTCGGCGTCCAGGGACGCCTCCGGCATGGCGGCGCGGGCGATGCCCACCTCGAGCACCAGCCGCTGGTCGGTGGCCGTCCGCATGTCGAGGTAGACCTCGCCCAGGATGCGCAGCGCCCGGTTGAGCTCCCCCGGACCGAACCGCTCGGCCTGGGAGGCGAGCCGCGCCCGTGTCTCCGGGGTGACGTCGACCAGCGTGGTCTCCTCGGGCGCGATGCGCGTCACGTAGAGGTCGCGCAGGTGCTCGAGCGCCTCCTTGGCGAACTGCTGGAGGTCGTGACCGGCGTCGACCACGTGCTCCACGCAGGCGAACACGTCGGCCACCCGCTGGCCGGCGATCGCCTCGGCCAGCTCGAAGCGGACTTCGACGGGCAGCGCACCCAGCGCTTGGGTCACCGACGACAGGGTGACCCGCCCGTGGGAGAAGATGATCACCTGGTCGAGCCGGCTCTGGCCATCGCGGACCGATCCGTCGGCGGCACGCGCCACCATCTCGATGGCGGCTGGCTCGACTTCCACCCCCTCCGCGGCGCAGATCTTGGCGAAGTACTCGGCGAGCACAGCGGTTCGCACGCGCCGGAAGTCGTGCCGCTGGCAGCGCGACCGGATCGCCTCGATCACCTTGTGCGGCTCGGTGGTGCAGAACACGAAGCGGACGTGCTCCGGCGGCTCCTCCAGGATCTTCAGCATCGCGTTGAAGCCCTGCGGGGTAACCATGTGCGCCTCGTCCACGATGTAGACCTTGAAGCGCGAGGCCGCCGGCGCGTAGTTGGCCTTCTCTCGGAGGTCCCGCGCGTCGTCGACCGAGCCGTGGCTGGCGGCGTCGATCTCGACCACGTCGAGGCTGGTGCCGTCGGTGATCGAGCGGCACGCGTCGCAGACGTTGCAGGGCTCCGGCGTGGGACCGCGCTCGCAGTTGAGCGCCTTTGCCAGGATCCTCGCCGTGGAGGTCTTGCCGGTCCCGCGCGTGCCGGTGAACAGCAGCGCATGGTGGACCTGGCCGGTCTGGATGGCGTTGACCAGCGTTCCGACGACGTGGTCCTGTCCCACGACGTCGGCGAAGGTCTGTGGGCGCCACTTGCGGTAGAGGGATACGTACGTCATTGGCTGCGATTCGCGAATGCGGCAGGCCCCGAACGGCTTGCCGGGGACGAGAAGGGAGTGACCGAGCCGGATGCGGCCGGCCAGTCGAGCATATCACCCGCTCCCGACGCCGATCTTGACAGCCCGGTCGCCATAGGTGAACATCAGCTCACGTGACTATCTAGTCACGTGTTGAGCAGCCGCGGCAAGGAGGTCCACCACCGTGGGAGCCGCCGACCAGAGGGGGACGGAGCGGGTGTGGAAGGCGCTGGCCGACCCGACCAGGCGCGCCATCCTCGACCTGCTGCGCGAGCGGCCCCGCACCACCGGCGAGCTGACCGGGGCCTTCCCCGAGGTCACGCGCTTCGCGGTGATGAAGCATCTCGGGGTGCTCCAGCAGGCCGACCTGGTGGTGGTCCGCCCGCGGGGGCGGGAGCGCTGGAACTACCTGAACGGAGTGCCGCTGCGCTCGGCGTACGAGCGTTGGATGCGCCCCTACGCCGACCTGGAGGCCTCGTCGATGCTGCGGCTCAAGGAGGCGGCCGAGGGCCGCCGGAGGGAGCGCGAAATGGCAACGACCGGGCAGATCGAGCTCGCGACGCTCGACATCGTGGACGAGGTGACGGTCGCGGCGCCGCGCGAGAAGGTATTCGACGCGCTGTGCCGCATCGGCGACTGGTGGCCGCACAGGTTCGTGGAGGGCGCCAGAGTCCATTTCGAGCCGGTGGTCGGCGGCCGCTTCTGGGAGGAATGGCCGGACGATGGCGGCGCGCTCTACGCCACCATCAGCACGATTCGGCGGCCCTCCAGCATCCAGTACGCGGGACCGATGGGCATGTCAGGCCCTGTCACCAGCGTGATCTCCTTCGAGCTGGAGGAACGTGAGGGCGGCACCCTGGTCCGCGAGAGCCACCGGGCCTTCGGCGACATCGACGAGGAGACCCGCCAGAGCTACACCAGCGGCTGGCGGGAGGTGCTCGAAGCGCTCCAGCGCTACCTGGGCCTCGCCGGTTGAGCGGACCGCCGCGGGTGGGCCGGACGGCGCCGCCGCGTCCGGGCCGGCGCCGGACACGACCGGCGGGCATGGGAAAGGACCGTGCACCTGCCGTCGAGATCGACGCCCGGAGCGCTTGCCAGGCCGGTGGCTCGGGCCCGGCGCACCCGCGGCACCCGCCAGTGCTCACTTAGCGCTGCTTCCTCCCGGACCTGACGCGGTTCGCGAGGTGGCGTTGCGCGGGACCTGACCGTCAACACCAGGCTATCGGCTCGACCGTGGAACCGCCACTTCCCTCCGGATTAGTTGCGTGCTGCAAACAAATTCCTTACGATGGCGCAACCCCACATACCGGAGAGCGGAGCATGGGGCCCACCGTCACGCCCGATCAGGTCAGGTCAGCCGGGGAGCCCACCCACTGAGGACCGCTCCTGGCGGAGGCTGAGGGGTCGAAAGCCAATGCAAATACAACAGCCGCCGGCCTCCTAGGGCCGGCGGCTGTTGTTCAGCTTGCTGCTACCGCCTGGTTGGCGTTCCTGCCTGCGGCCTACCGGGCACGCAAGCGCCGGCTGGCGAACAGGCCACCAGCGCCGACCAGGACCAGCAGGAGCCCGGCGATGACCATCGGCAGGGCGTTGGCGCCGGTGCGCGGCAATCCGTTCTGGCTCGCCGACACCTGCTCGGCCGACAGGCCTTGGCCGGACGTCGTGGGGAGGATGCCGCCAGCAGCCGCGGTGGTCGTGGTCTCCCCACCAACAGCGCCACCGGTGGTGGTGGTGGTGGTCTCCTCGCCACCCCCACCAGCGGTCGTGGTGGTCTCCTCAGGCGCAGCGGTGGTCGTGGTCTCCTCAGGCGCAGCGGTGGTCGTGGTCTCCTCAGGCGCAGCGGTGGTCGTGGTCTCCTCAGGCGCAGCGGTGGTCGTGGTCTCCTCAGGCGCAGCGGTGGTCGTGGTCTCCCCAGGCGCAGCGGTCGTGGTGGTCTCCTCACCAACACCGCCGCCGGTAGTGGTGGTCTCCTCGCCACCACCAGCAGTGGTCGTGGTCTCCTCGCCACCGCCGGTCGTGGTGGTCGTCTGTTCGACGATGGTGGTGGTCGTGGTGGTGGACGCCTCGCAGGGAGTGACCCAGTACACCTTGTGCTTGACGTCGGCGCCCTGCGAGCCCTCGGCGTCGATCGTCAGGCTGACGTGGAACCCTTGGTTGTCCGGAGTGATGCCGGTGAAGTCCAGGGCGTATTCCTTGGAGGCGTCCAGCCCGGCCTCGCTGCCGCCGCCGGAGTTGTCGTCCTCGCCGATGAACACGGTGTCCTTCAGCAGTGTCTGGTCCGTGTCCTTACCGGGGCGAGTCGTGGGCTTCTGGGCCTCGAAGGTGACCTCGGCGTTGAGGTCGCCCTCGTCGTAGCCGTAGAAGTCGACCTGGAATGGGCAGGTGACCTGCGGCTCGTTGTTGGGGTCGTCGTCGAACGCCAGCCCGTCGACCTTGATGGTGCCGTTGTTGCCCGCCGGATTGGGCTTTGCTCCAGCGATCTGGGTAATGGCCACGATGCTGGAGCTGAGCACCACGACGAGCAGTGCCACGAGCCACACGGCCCTCTTGCTCGAAAGTTTGCTGTAGCGCATAGGCGGTCTCTGTCCTCTGCTCTTGGTCCCTCGAGTACGGACCCGGTCGGGCGGGTCCAGCACTCTTCCGTGGGGGGGGAACCTGTTGGGGCGGCACGGTCTACGCTGAGCTGCCGTACCCTCTCAGAAGCGAACGGGAAGCGTCAAACCGGACATGCCCGCTGACCAGGGGAAATGCGGATGGATCGCATAACGAATTGATCGCGGACCCGGCTCGGTTTGACCACGACGCCGACCCGTCGAGTCGGGGCCTGGTCAGCAAGGCGCCATCGAGCTGGTCCGGCTTGGTAAGCTGCGGCGGCCCTCCCGCTGAGGCGGCGGCCCTCCCGCCGAGGTGGATGCCTTCGGCGCTGTGGGTCGAAAGCCGTAGCGGTCGCTGGGGACCGCCGGCCAGGACCCTGGAGTGTGGCGGAGGCTGAGGGGTTCGAACCCTCGAGGAGGTTGCCCCCCTACACGCTTTCCAGGCGTGTGCCTTCGACCGCTCGGCCAAGCCTCCGCGCGCAGTCTACGCGAGCCGGTAAGGTCCCACCATGCGGTTGGAGGAGCTGCGGCGACTGGCGGCAGCCAACGGGGTCTCGAGTCGCTTCCGCCTGGCGGACGGTCGCTCGAACGAGGTCGCCCCCGAGACCCTCGAGGCCGTGCTGGCGGCCATGGGCATCGATCCGGCCACCCCGGCGGCTGCTGCGACCCCGGCGGCTCCGGCGACTCCGGCCACTCCGGCGGTGACCGTCGTCCGGCACGGCCGCGACGTCCCCTGGACGCCACCCGCGGGATCGCTGGTCGTCCTGGAATCCGGGGAGGAGCGGGCGCCGCCCGTGCGACTGCCCGGTGACCTCCCGCTCGGCTGGCACCGGCTGATCCATCCTGGTGGCGAGCGGCGGCTGGTGGTCGCCCCGGACAGCTGCCACCTGCCCGACTGGCTCGCCCATGGGGGTCGCGCGCGCGGCTGGGCGGCACAGCTCTACGGGCTGCGCTCGCGGCGCAGCTGGGGGATCGGCGACCTCGGTGACCTTGCCAAGCTCGTCAGCGGACCGGACCGGTCGGAGTTCGTGCTGCTGAGCCCCCTGCACGACGCGCCGGCGACGGTTGACAGCCCCTATTACCCATCGAGCCGAATGTTCCGCAACCCGCTCTACCTGGACGTCGAGGCGGTCCCGGAGGTCGAGGCGCTGCCGGCCGCCCAGCGGGAGCGGCTGGCTGAGCTGGCCGCGGCCGGGCGAGCGCTGACCGGCGAGCGCCTGCTCGACCGGGTGGCAGCCTGGCGTGCCAAGGACGAGGCGCTGCGGGCCTGCTGGGACGCGCTCGGGATGCGCCCGGAGCGGCTGGCCGCGTTCCAGCGGTGGCGGGCCGGCGTCCCCGACCTGGGGGTGTTCGCGGGCTTCCGCGCGCTCCAGCGGGAACGGGGGGGCGACTGGCGCACCTGGCCGGCGGAGCTGCGGCATCCCGACTCCACCGCAGTGGCCGCCTGGCGCGCGGCCAACGCCGACGAGGTCGGCTATCACTCCTACCTCCAGTGGTTGCTCGACGAGCAGCTCGAGACGGCGGCGCGGCGGGCGGCGGGCGCCGAGCGCGTCGGGATCGTCAACGACGTGGCGGTCGGGTTCGACCCGGGCGGGTTCGACGCCTGGTGGATGCAGGACCAGCTGGCCCCCGGAGTGACCGTGGGCGCTCCGCCCGACCTGCTCGGCCCGCGGGGGCAGGACTGGGCGCTGCCGGCGTTCGTGCCCCAGCGGCTGTCAGAGCGCGGGTACGAGCCGTTCGCCCGCACGCTGCGGGCCGGGATGGCGCGTGCCGGCGGGCTGCGCCTGGACCACGTGATGGGCCTGTTCCGGCTGTACTGGATCCCTCCGGGCGCCTCGCCGAGCCAGGGGACCTACGTCCGCTACCCCGTCGACGACCTGCTCGGCGTGCTGGCTCTGGAGAGCCACCGGGCCGCGGCGCTGGTGATCGGTGAGGACCTCGGCACCGTCGAGGAGGGCGTCCGCGACCGGCTGGCCGCCGAGCGGGTGCTGTCGTATCGCCTGGTGTGGTTCGAGCGGGAGCGCGGCGGCGGGCGGCGCCGGGCGGCGCGCTACCCGAAGCTCGCCCTGGCCGCGGTGACCACCCACGACCTGCCGACCGCGGCGGGCTGGTTCGGTGGTGAGGACCTTCGCGAGCTGGCGGCCATCGGGGTGGAGCGGCCGGACCAGCTCGCCGCGCGGGCCAGGGCCCAGGATGCGGAGCGCGAGGAACTGCTCCGGCTGCTGGAGGCGGAGGGCGTACTGGCGCCCGGCGAGCGCTCGGTGGGCGAGGTGGTCGCCGCGCTGTACGCCTTCCTGGCGCGGACCCCTGCGATGCTGGTGGCGGCTACCCTGGAGGACGCGGTCCTGTCGCCCGAGCGGCCCAACGTGCCTGGGACCATCACCGAGCGGCCGAACTGGCGGATCCCACTCCCGGTCCTGCTCGAAGACCTGTGGAACCTCCCGAGCGTCCGACGCCTCCTCGAGGCGACCGAACGGAGCTGATCACCCCCTCTGGCTGGACTTCGCACAGACGGCTCAGCCGGCGATCGGGGCGCGGGCGGGGTAGCCCTCGGGCAGGAGGGTGTCGCCGTAGTACACCTGCCACTGGTGATAGCCGAGGAAGGCCCGCTGGTCGGCGCGCATCCGCTCGGCGTAGGCGGTGACGGCCCGCACGTACAGCGGGCTGTGGTTGTAGGCGTACAGGGCGGCCATGTCGGCCGGGGCGCCGTTGTCGCGGAGCATCCTGGCGGCGGCGAGGATGGCGTCGTGCACCGAGTCGATATCGCCCCCGGCTCCGTAGCGCCGCCAGGTGGAGGGCATGAACTGCATGGGGCCCCGCGCGCCGGCGGGGCTGGACCCGCGGACCCGGCCCGACCTGGTCTCGACCACGTTGATCGCGGCCAGGTAGGTCCACGGCACTCCCAGCTCGGCTTCGGCGTCGTGGTAGGCGGCCAGCAGCTCGGAGGCTGGGCGCGGGGTGACGATGCGCCAGGGCGGCAGCCCTGGCCCCGGCCGGCTCAGCCTTCGCAGGTCGATCCCGGCCGCCACGTTGGCCCGCACCACCGGCCGCAGGTCCGCGGGGACCAGCGGCAGCAGCCTCGCCAGCAGGGCCGGGTCGCGGACCACAGTGCGGTAGGCCCGTTGCTGGGCACGGCCGAGGGCGGGCAGCTCCCGGTCCGGCGTCGCCGGATCACGGATCGCCCGCTCGGCCCTCGCCAGCGTGGCGGCCAGCCGCGCCGCCCTCTCCGCCCGCCGCGGCCCGGTCGTGGTCGCGCCTGCGTCCGGGTCCGCCGTGGCCGGGCCCGCGGTGGCGGCTGTGGTCGGGACGGCGGCCGTGGTCGGGGAGGCCGCCGGAGCCGAGCCAGCCGGGGGATGCCCCCCACCAGAGCATGCGGCCAGGCCCACCGCCGCCAGCGCGAGGGCGGCGACCCTGCGAGCCCCGCGGCGGCCTGCTCCTGAAGCTTCCACGTCCGTCTCTGGTCTCGGCTGCAGTCCGCGGAGCATGGTTGCACGGGCCCCGCCGCCGCGACCAGCCGTGGGAACGGCCGCGCTGGCCCCGCCTTGCGCGCCGACGTGTTGAGTGGCGTCGCCTGGTGGTGGCGCTCCGGTCGGACGGCGGCGGACCTGCACAGATCGATATAGACCGTGCGAGCGTGTAGGATACGCCGGTCTCGAAAGGAACAATCGGACAAAGGGTATATATACCGTGCGCTTGTATCGCATCGTAATCGGCCTGGTCGCTGGAGTGGGTCTGCTCGTCGTCGGCGCCCTGAACCTTTCCGACAACGTCGTCAAGTGCGGCTCCAAGGTCATGCAGCCGGGGGATGTCTGCACCAGCACCCGCAAGGGCACCACCACCGAACGCACCTATGACGAGCAGCGGTCCTATAACCGCCGGGTCGGCACGTTCTCGGTGGGAGGCGGGCTGGTCGTGACCGTGGTGTGCGGGGCGGTGCTCGTGGTCACGGTCCGCAGGCGGCGCGAAACCTCGCGCCCCACGGCCACGCCGTCGACCTGGCAGTAACCCGCGGCATGATCAGGCTCAATAGCGCCAAGGCGGTCGTCGCCGCCGGTGCCGCCGTACTGTGCGTGACCGGCGTCGCGGGCGCCACCACCGGTACCCTGCCCGAGCCTGCGCAGCGGGTCGCGGACCGGGCGCTCAGCGCGGTCGGCGTCGCCGCGCCCGGCCGGGAGCAGGACCGCGGCATGAGCCGCCCGGGCGCGGCTGGGATCACCAAGGGTGACCTCTGCCGTGCCGACGAGATCGCCGCCAGCTGCCAGGACGGCAGCGCCAGCCAGGTTCGGGTGCGGGGTGCCGCGGCTCCGGACCCTGCCGGCGTCGCCGAAAACGGCACGACCACGACCCCCGGTGCCACTTCCGCCACCGCCAGCGGTACCGGCAGTGGCGCCGGCCAAGGCCAGGGCAGCGCGACGGCGTTGCCGGCAAGCGGCCGCTACATCGTCGTCCTGAAGGACTCCGTGACCAGCCCGGCGGCGGTCGCCCACGCGCAGGCCGAGAAGCAGGCGGCGCAGCTCGGATTCGTCTACAGCGCAGCCATCAAGGGGTACAGCGCCACCCTCTCCGCGGGCGCCGTCCGCGCCCTGCGGACTGACCCGCTGGTGGCCGCGGTGGTGGAAGATCGCGACGTCCACGTCGCCGCCCAGACATTGCCCACCGGCATCGACCGCATCGACGGCAACCTGTCCAGCACGAAATCGGGGGACGGCGCTGGCAGCGTCGACGCCGACATCGCGGTCATCGACACCGGTGTCGATGCCAGGCATCCCGACCTCAATGTGGTCGGCGGTGTGGCCTGCAACGGCAGCGGCTATCAGGACCGTAACGGCCACGGCACGCACGTGGCCGGCATTGCCGCCGCCAGAGACAACAGCGTCGGGGTCGTCGGGGTCGCTCCGGGCGCCCGGTTGTGGTCCGTCCGCGTCCTGAACGCCAAGGGCGCCGGGTCCTGGTCGAACGTCATCTGCGGGGTCGACTGGGTCACCGCCCACGCGGACACGATCGAGGTGGCCAACATCAGCCTGGGGGGCAGCGGCTCCGACCCGGCGGCCTCGGGCTGCTCAACCGGCGAACCGCTGCACGATGCGATCTGCCGCTCGGTCGCGGCGGGGGTGACCTACGTGGTGGCCGCCGGAAATTCCTCCGCGGACGCGCAGGGCTCCGTCCCGGCGGCCTACGACGAGGTCATCACGGTGTCGGCCCTGGCCGACTTCGACGGCCAGCCGGGGGGCGCCGCGGCGGCGACCTGCCGGCCTGACATCGACGACACCCTCGCGGACTTCTCGAACTTCGGCGCCGACGTCGACCTGATCGCGCCTGGGGCCTGCATCTACTCGACCTACCGGAACGGCCGCTATGCGACCCTGAGCGGCACCTCCATGGCCAGCCCCCACGTCGCCGGCGCGGCCGCCCTTTACAGGGCGAGCCATCCCGGAGCGTCCCCGGCCGAGGTCAGGTCGGCGCTGCGGAGCGCTGGCAACCTTGGCTGGAGCAGCGCCGGCGACCCTGACGGCATCAAGGAGCCACTGCTCAACGTCGACGCCCTCTGAGCGTGACCTGTGAGGACAACAAAGCTGGGAACGTGGACGATCTGCAGCACCGTGGCGTCCCGGCGTCGGCGACCACCGGCGAAGCCTGCCGCTTTTCGGTCACTATGACATCGTTCAATCATGGGCGAGTGGCGGCAGAACGGGCCAGGTGGTGCCGGGCGTGGTCGACCTGCCCCGCTCGGGCGGGCTTTCTGGCAGCTGTGGTCGGCGTCGACCCTGTCCAACCTCGCTGACGGTGTCGTCAAGGTCTCGCTGCCCCTGGTGGCGGTGACGCTGACCGATTCGCCCGCGCTGGTCGCCGGCATCGTGGTCGCGGTGACGCTGCCGTGGCTGCTGTTCGCGTTGCCGGCCGGTGCGCTGACCGACCGCGTGGACCGGCGCGCAGCGATGCTCGTGACCAACGTGGCCCGTGCATCGGCCCTGGTCGTGCTGGTCGCGACGGTGCTGCTCGGGTACGAATCTATCTGGGCGCTGTACGGCGTCGCACTGTTCGTGGGGATCGCCGAGACCTTCTACGACACCTCTGCGCAGTCGATCCTGCCGCAGGTCGTACCCCGCGAGCGGCTGTCGCGCGCCAACGGCCGCCTGCAAGCCGCCGAGCTGACGGCCAACGAGTTCGTCGGACCACCGTTGGGCGGCGTGCTGGTCGCGACCGGGATCGCGGTGGCCTTCGCGGCGCCGGCGGGACTGTGGGCCGCCGCGGTCGGCCTGCTGCTGCTCGTGCAGGGCCAGTTTCGGGTCCTGCGCGAGCATCG
>WNGB01005059.1_pt1 | contig 19840 bp, 17 predicted proteins | sample 5400681 | NCBI WGS metagenome assembly WNGB01 (sample SAMN13153367, study PRJNA577476) | soil metagenome | isolation source: 115 cm soil or saprolite under grassland replicate 2 | place: USA:California | collected 2016-06-15
AGCCGGGAAGGCGGGGTCGAGGGCTAAGCCGAGCAGCCCCCGGTCCCAGTAGTCGTCCACCTCGGTGGACAGGTCGGCGAAGGTGACCGGAGCCGTGTCGGTCAGGCTCTGGAACACCTTGATCACGCCGTTCTTCTGGCCGACGAAGATCCGCCCGTCGGGCGCGAACTGCATGACGGTCGGATTGTTCATGCCGGACAGCACCACGGTGTCGCGGAACCCGCTGGGTAACGTCGAGGCATCCGCCGTCCGTTGCACGGCCACCAGGACCAGCGGCGCGAGCAGCGTCAGCGCGACCGCCGCGATCGTGCTCCGGTGGCGCCCACGCACGCCGCCGAGCCTCCGCATGCCGCCGAGCCTCCGTATGCCGCCGAGCCTCCGCGGGCCGCTCAGCCGCTGCATGCCGCCCAGCCCCACGACGCCGTCCAGCCTCATGGCGATCCCCCCAGTCCCCGCCGCCACCGAGCCATACCGTTGCCAGGGTGGCAGCCTCGGGCCGGCCAGGTTGGGCAATCCCGGATTTCGCCCGCGCCGTCGCCCGCCCGGGCGACCCCCTTGCCGGGCGGAACGGGGCACGGCAGGCAACATCGGACAGGGGCCGCCGTCACGGGGTCGGCGGAGGTGGCCGGCGCCCGGGTGGCGCTACATCGGGCGTGGCTGCCGGCTGTGCCCCAGCGCATGGTAGGCGGGCCGCAGTAGCTCGCTCAGCGCCCGGCCGCGGATGGCGACGCCGGTGTCGGGCACCTGGTCGAGGAGCGCGGTGGACGGGGTCACCGGTGGGCCCGGGTTGCGGACCGGGGCCTGCGGGACGAAGTAGGTGTCGAGGCAGTCGGCAAGCGGCGCGCCGGCCCGTTCAGCGCGGTCGGCGGCGGTTGGACCGTTGGAGCGGGCGGTGTGCAGGTTGGCCAGCAGGTCCTGCCGTTCCCGCCCGCGCCAGGCGAGGATGGCGAACGGGTCGTCGTCGAAGGACTCGGCCAGCAGGTAGAACGTTGCCGCGAGGTGCTTGCACGGGACCGCGTGGTCCGGGCAGGAGCAGTCCAGCGACAGGTCCCGCGCGGTGGCCGGAAACAGCGACAACCCGAGCCCGGCGAAGACGTCCTCGATGTCCTCGGGCATCTCGCCGGAGAGCAGCTTCGCGGTGTACCAGGCGTTGGCGGCCAGGGCACGTTCGGTCTGCGCCCACTCGGCCTTGCCGAACGCGGCGAGCCCGATCCGCACCCGGTACGGCCGGTCCCTGCTGCCCTGCACCCGGGCGGTGACCGAGCCCGCGTCCACCGCCAGCGAGATCACCTGGCCGCGGCGGGCGTAGTTCCGCCCGCGCTGCAGCCGGCTGCCCATCCCGATGTCCTCCAGCACCTGGATGAACCGCTCGGACCACCAGGTCCGGGCGATCGCGCCGCGGGTGCTGCGTGCCTTGAGCCCGCCCTCGACGGCGCGGGGACGTGCCGGCGGCGGGAACCAGTTACTCACCCACGGCCCCCTCGGACAGCGCGAACACCCTGCGCAGGTCGCGCGTGGACAGTTCGGTCAGCCACCCCTCGCCGTCGCTGACCACCAGGTCGGCGAGCGCCTTCTTCTCCTCGATCATCTCGTCGATCTTCTCTTCGAGGGTGCCGGTGCAGATGAACTTGCGTACCTGCACGTTGCGCTTCTGACCGATCCGGAACGCGCGGTCGGTGGCCTGGTTCTCCACGGCCGGGTTCCACCACCGGTCCAGGTGCAGCACATGGCTGGCGGCGGTGAGGTTCAACCCGGTGCCGCCCGCCTTCAGTGACAGCAGGAAGATCGCCGGCCCTTCGCCGGACTGGAAGTGCGCCACCATCTCGTCGCGGCGCTTCCTTGGGGTGCCGCCGTGCAGGTACAGCACGTCCTGGCCGAACCGCCCCGCCAGGTGCGGCACCAGCATCTCGGCGAACTCGGTGAACTGGGTGAAGCACAGCACCCGGTCACCCTCGGCGAGGATCTCCTCGAGGATCTCCTCCAGCCGGATCACCTTCCCGGACCTTCCGGCCACCGCCGAGCGGTCGTGCAGCAGTTGCGCCGGGTGGTTGCACACCTGCTTGAGCTTCGCCATCGCGGCGAGCACGTTGCCGCGCCGTTCGATGCCGTCCGAGTTCTCGATCTTGTCCATCATGTCGTCGACGACCGACTGGTACAGCGAGGCCTGCTCGGTGGTGAGCTGGCAGTACTGCTTGATCTCGATCTTGTCGGGCAGGTCGTCGATGATTGCGGGGTCGGTCTTGAGTCTGCGCAGCAGGTACGGCCGGGTGATCGCACGCAGCCGCTCGGCGGGCTCGGTCTGCCCGTGCCGCTCGACCGGGATCGCGTACCGGGTACGGAACAGCTCCGACGACCCGAGCATGCCGGGGTTGAGGAAGTCCATGATCGACCACAGCTCGGCGAGCCGGTTCTCCACGGGGGTTCCGGTCAGCGCGATCCGGTGCCCGGCCGCCAGCCGGCGCACCGCCCTGGCCGCCTGCGACAGGCTGTTCTTCACCGCCTGCGCCTCGTCCAGCACCACCCGGTTCCACCGGTGCCCGCCGAGCTCGTCGATGTCGCGGGTGGCCGTGGCGTAGGTGGTGAGGACCAGGTCGGTGCCCTCCAGCCGTTCGCGCAGCGCGTCGCCGCCCAGCCTGCCGGCCCCGTGGTGGGCGTACACCCGCAGGCCGGGGGCGAACCTCGCCGCCTCGCGCTGCCAGTTGCCGACCAGCGACATGGGGCACAGCAGCAGGGTCGGTGCGGTACCGGCTTCCTGGTGACGCAGCAGGGATTCCAGGGCCAGCAACTGCACGGTCTTGCCCAGTCCCATGTCGTCGGCCAGGCAGCCGCCCAGCCCGAGCGAGGACAGGAACGCCAGCCAGGACAGCCCACGCCGCTGGTAGGGGCGCAGCGTCGCGGTGAACCCCGGCGGCGGATCCAGCGGCCGCAGCGACTGGGCGGCGGCCCCGCTGAGCAGGTCCCCCAGCCAGCCGTCGGCGCGCACCGAGGTCAGCTCCAGCGGGGTGTCCACGTCGGCCGGGTGGCTGGCCGCCAGCGCGAGGATCTCGGCCGCGGTCTTGCGCCCGGTGGGCCTGCGTTCGAGGAACTCCAGGCCGCGGCGGAGCTGCTCCGGGTCCACCGCAACCCACTGGCCGCGCAGCCGGATCAGCGGGGCCTTGGTCTGGGCCAGCGCGGCGATCTCGTCGGCGGTGAGGGTGTCGTCGCCGACGGCCAGCTCCCATCGGAACTCGACGAGCTGGTCGCGGCCGAACCTGCTGACCTTCGCGACCACGCCCTCGACGGGGGTGGACGCCGACAGCGCGAGCCCGAGCCTGCGGCGCCTGTCCCACCAGGACGGCAGCAGCACGCCGAACCCGGCCTCGTCCAGCAACGGCGCCGCGGTGGACAGGAATCGGTAGGCGCCCTCGGCGTCCAGGTCGAGCCCGGCCGGGCAGGCCGCACGCAGGCCGGCCGCCAGCTCGGGGTAGATCCGGCTGGCCCGCCCGAGCTCGGTCAACAGCAGCTCCTGAGGCCGCTCCAGCCACCGGCTCAGACCGCCGTCGTCATTCCAGGCCTGCACGGCGGGGACCAGCAGGCTGGGGTCCTCCATGGACTGCAGGAGGAACTCCAGCCGCCATCGTGAGCCGGCCGCGTGCTCCGCGATGTCTGCCCCGCCCGGCTCGGCCGGCTCGACCGGCTCCTCCGGCCCGTCCAGCTCGACCGGCTCGATTTCGGTCAGCCGGAATGTCGCCCTGGCCGGGCCGATCCTGCCGACCCCGAACTCCTCCCATGGCCGCAGCGCCCGGTCCAGCGCGTCCAGCTCGTCGGGGTCGGCGTCGAACCGGCCGTCCGGAGCGGTCAGCGCGGTCAACCAGGCCTCCACGGCGGGCAGCCGCTTCGGGCGGCGCCCACGCCGCGGCGGCGCGAGGTCGATTCCCGCCGGCAGCAGGGCCCGCACGGCGGCGTCGACCCACGCGTGCAGCGCCGACATGGCCAGCTCGTGCGCGTCGTGTCCATCCGGTGCGGCCCGGCACACCGGCGGCATCGCGGTCACCAGCGAGTTCATCGCGACCACGTCGGGGCCACGGACCACGGGACGCCAGCCCGCCACCGCGGCAACGTCGTCCCGGGCGAGCGCCGGCAGGACCCGCCCGCGCTCGGCCAGCCCACGCGCGAACGCCGCGAGGTCGGCAAGGTAGGCGACGGACGCGCCGTACCGGATGCCCTCGACCGGTTCGTCGAACACGGCCAGCGCGGACCCGGGATCCATGGACACCACCGGAACCGCCCACGGCAGCAGGACCGGCTCGGTCCGGGGTGCCGGCCGCGGCGTGATCCTGATCAGCTCCGGCGAGTCCAGCGGCGCGGTGCGCAGCGACGGCAACAGCAGGGTGGTCGTGCCGGGCTTACCCGCGTGCACCCCGGCGATCGTGTCGGCGGGCGCGGCGAACGGATGCGGCCGGGCCGAGTGCAGTGCCTGACTCGGACTCTTCACCGTACGGTCCGAATCCTCGGCCCAGAGGCTGAAGCCGTTCGACGCGGACCAGAACCCGTGCAGGACCAACATGCGGTGCCTCTCTCGTGCCACGTTCAGGCGGAGGCTAGCCGAGATTGCCGGCCGACCACGCACGGCACGCCGCCGGCACGCATTCCGGCCTCGAACCCGGCAGGTCCTCCCTCGACGTAGCCGTGATCCGGAGGTACTCCTCGACGTGGCGGTGAGGTGGCATGTGACGCAGCTCACTGCCGGAACCCGTCGGTGCGACCGACGAGTTCCGCCGCCCGCCGTCGTCCTAACAGCGTGTCGGGACCACACGCCGAGGCGAGGGTGGTCCTCGCCTGCGGTGGCGCCGAGGTGGCGAGTTGGCCGCTGCCGTGGTCGGGCCGCCCGGACCTCGCCGTGGTGGACGAGTTGGCCCGGTTGCAGCTCGCGGCCCGGCGGGTGGGCTGCTCGATCCGGCTGCGCGACGCGCCCCCGGCACTGTCGCGGCTGCTCGACCTGCTCGGCCTGGGTGAGGTGCTGGGCGCCGCCGGGCTACGGCTCGAGGTAGGCCGGCAGGCCGAAGGCGGCGAACAGGTCGGTGTCGAGGAAGCTGTGCAGCCCGACGATCCGGTCGGCTGAGACCTCGATGACCTGGATGGACCACGGCCGGTGGCCACCCTGCCCGTCCGGGCGGTACGAGCCGAACGCGGCGCAGCCGTTGGCCGCGGTGGCCACCAGGCGCGAGCCCCGGCACCCGATGCCCTGCCCGAGGTACCACCGGCCGATATCGGCCGGCCCGCGCAGCCAGAGGGCATAGGGCGGCATCGACATGATGGCGTCGTCGTGCAGCAGCGTGACCAGCCTGGACACGTCGTAGCGCTCGAAGGCGTGCACGTACTCCTCGAGGAGCGGCCGCTGGTCGGCGGCCACCGCCTGCGAGCCGGCGGCGTCGTCGGCGTGGTGGGCGGCGAGGGTGGCCCGTGCCCGCTGCAACGCGCTGTTGACCGACGCAACGCTGGTACCGAGCAGCTCGGCCACCTCGCTGGCCTCCCAGCGCAGCACCTCGCGCAGGATCAGCACCGCGCGCTGCCGGGCGGGAAGGTGCTGCAGCGCGGTGACGAACGCCAGGCGGATGGTCTCCTTCAGCGCCGCCAGTTCGGCCGGGTCGCCGTCGCCGGGCAGGACGTGGGAGTCCGGGACGGGCAGCACCCAGGCGTGCTCGGGGAGCCTCGGGCCGAGGGAGGACTCGGCCGTCGAGGACGGCCCCAGGTCCATCGGCCGGGCCCGGCGCTCACGGCCCTTTAACATGTCCAGGCACACGTTCGTGGCGATGCGGTACAGCCACGACCGCAGGGCCGACCGGCCCTCGAAGGCGTCGATGCCCTTCCATGCCCGGATCATCGTCTCCTGCACGGCGTCCTCGGCCTCGAAGCCGGAGCCGAGCATCCGGTAGCAGTAGCCGGTGAGCTCCCGGCGGTGCTGCTCCAGATCCTGCGGCTGGATCTCGCCGCTGACGGCGTCCACGGGCACGGGCGGATATTACCGCGACCCGTGTCCCGGACAGCGATGAGTTTCGGGCGTCCGTTCCGTCTCATTGGTAGGCACCGCGATGCGGGTGCCGGCGAAACACGGAGGGTCCGACAGCGGAAGGAGCGGAAGCCATGATCGCCAAGAATGCCGACCAGACCTACCAGCAGACAGTTGCGGCGCGGGAGTTGGCCGCGCGGAAGCTGTACGAGGCCGAGGTCGCCGCGCACGACGCCCACCAGACGCACGTCGACCAGTGGATCCAGGCCGCGCATGACCGCCTGCACGTCGCGGTCGCCCGGTACCTGGCCGCCGACGCCGCCCTGTCGTCGCTGCGCGAAGCCCCGGTCGCCGCATAGCCCGGACGGCGGCGGACGCCGGTCCTGACCTCCCGGTGACCGCCCGCCGGCGCGAACGGTGACGGTGACGGTGCGGGACGATATGTTGGCCCGTGTTGCCTCGGGCGAGGGTGGCATCCCGAGGATCAGGGAGGGGACGTGGGCGTCCCGGTGGAGCCGCTGTACCGGCCGGTCGGCAGGTTGCTGCGTCTGGCGCAGGTCGCCGACCCCCAGCAGGTCGTGGAGACGCTGTCGATGACGGTTGCCGAGATCGGCGGCATCGACGTCGTGCTGTACCTGATCGACTTCGACCAGACCCGGTTGAAGCCGCATCCGGACGTGCTGCCGCACGGTGCGGACCCGACCGTGGCATCGGTGGACGGTTCGATGGCGGGCCGGGTGTTCAGCTCGGGGGAGCCGCTGGCCGCCCGGCGCGAGGACGGTTGGCACGTGTGGGTGCCGGTCACCGAGCGTGCCGAGAAGCTCGGCGTGCTGAGCATGACCCTGTCCACCTGGGACGAGCGGATGGAGCAGTTCTGCATCGAGCTCGGGATCGCCGCCGCGCATCTGGTCGTCACCGCGGACCGCTACACCGACCTGCTGACGCAGCTGCGCCGCCGCAAGGACATGTCGCTGGCGGCGGAGATGCAGTGGGGCCTGCTGCCGCCGCTGGCGTTCAGGGTCGAGACGACGACGGTCGCCGGCCTGCTGGAACCGGCGTACGACGTCGGTGGCGACTGTTTCGACTACTCGCTGAACGGCGACGTGCTCGACTTCGCCGTCTTCGACGCGATGGGGCACGGGCTGCACAGCGCCCTGCTGTCCTCGCTGACCGTCGCGGCGTACCGGAGCCTGCGCCGTGAGCGGCGGCCGCGGGATGTGGGCGGGCTGCTCGCCGGCCTGGACTCGACCCTCGCCGACCACGGAATCGGCGACACGTTCGTCACCGCGGTGGTCGCCCAGCTCGACATCACCACGGGCCGGCTGGAATGGGCGAGCGCCGGCCATCCCGTGCCGCTGCATGTGCGCCGGTCACGGACGCTGCCGGCCGTGGAGAGCCGTTCGCTGCTGCCGCTCGGGCTGAACGCCGCCTTCGGGCGCACGGGCATCACCGGCATCGAGGTCGTCGAGACCGCGCTCGAGCCCGGCGACGGGCTGCTGCTGTACACCGACGGGGTGGTGGAGGCGCGGGACGTCCACGGTGCGGAGTTCGGCGAGGCGCGACTGCGTGACCTGCTCGAACGGGAGTGCTCCTCGGAGCGGGAACCAACGGAGGTGCTGCGCCGCCTCGTCCAGTCCGTTCTCGCTCATCACGGCAGTCGGCTGCGCGACGATGCCAGCACCCTGTACCTGCGCTGGGACGGCCCGATGGACAGCCGGCGCTGACCGGCGGGCTCACCCGGCCGACGGTCGGGACGACGCGTACCGTGCTGATCCATGACCGGACACGATGAACACGTAGAGGCCGAGCAGCCGTACCTCGAGTTGGCACCCACGGCGGCGTGGGTGGTCGCCCAGGACGGCCGGCTGGTCAACCTCGCGTACTGCACCGACGTCCAGGTCGAATCGAAGGCCCACGGCTTCGCCGGCAGGGCGTGGCGGATCGTCGCCCGCCCCGGCGGCCGGCACACCACGACCCTCGCGGACTTCGACACCGAACAGGCCGCCCGGGACGCGATGATCCGGCTCGCGGCCGACCTCGGCGCGATCCGGCTGGAGGACTGAGCGGCCGCCCGGCCCTGTCCGCCTTTCTCGACGGCCCGGCCCGCGTTCTCGACGGCCCCGGCCCGCGTTCTCGGCGGTCCCGGCCCGCGTTCTCGGCGGTCCCGGCCCGCGTTCTCGACGGCCCGGCCCGCCGGTTGCGGCCGCTGTCGCGGCCATAGCTCGAACGGGTGTCCTGTCGAACGGTGCGGCCGATCGGCGCGTGGTGGGTTAAACAACCCACCGGAGGGAGCACGCGTGACCACATCAGCCACCGAGCAGGCGGTACAGACGACGGGATGGTTGACCGCGGCGGTCCGGGCCCGGGAGTACCTGCGGGCCGACGCGTACCTGGCCGACCCGTACGCCCGGGCTTTGGTGACCGACGATGCCGTCGCCCAACTCGACGGCATCGCCGAGACCGGCGTCTCGACGGAGTGTGTGGTGGTTCGCGGCCGGCTCGGTGACGAGATCGTCCGGGGCGCCGCGGCCCGGGGCGTGCGGCAGGCGGTGGGCCTGGGGGCCGGCTCCGACACCCGCCCGTACCGGCTGCAACTACCGGCCGGCTTCCGCTTCTTCGAACTCGACCTGCCGGGCCAGATCGCGACCAAGCACGGCCGGCTGGCCGAGGCCGGGTTCACGCCCGTGCACGACGTGTTCAGCGTCGAGGGCGACCTGCGCGCCGACTTCGCGCCGGGGCTGCTGGCGGCCGGGTTCGCGCCGGACCAGCCGTGCGTGTGGTTCGCCGAAGGGCTGCTGCAGTACCTCGAACCGCCCGCGGTGAACGCCCTGATCCACCAGGTCAGCGCCCTGTCGGCGGACGGGTCGGAGTTCTTCTTCGACGTCATGCACGAGGAGTACGCCAACGACCCGGCCCACGTGCGGGTCGCCGCGCTGATGCAGGAGCTGGGCGTCCAGATCTCCCTCGCCCCCGCCGACGGGCCGATGCGGTGGCTGGCCGGCCACGGCTGGACCGCGGTGACCTACGCCGAGACCGATCTGCTGGTCGGCGCCTGCCCGTTGATCCCGCCGCTGCCGGCCCGGCTGGCCGTGGACCCGCGCATGATCCGGTACGTGCACGCCACCAACTCACCTTTGAGCAGGCACCCCGCCGCGGCAGCCTAGAACCGGGTCATCGGGACGCCAGCTCTGCGCGAAACACGATCATTTCGGTGAAGCCGGAGCCGTCGACCTGGTAGGCGTAGCAGCCGGCGCCGGTCACCTCCGTGGTGCCTGGCCAGAATTGCCAGTCCGCCTGCACGTTCACCGGCAGGGCGTCGCTGATCCTTCTCGTGCCGTCGGCGACCTGTAGCTCCACCCGAGCCCGCCCCGGGCCGTCCAGGCGCGCGGTGCGGATGAGCGCCCAGCCGAGGTAGCCGGTTCTGCTTGCCCATGGTGCCTTCGCGGCGTACCAGCCGGGTCTTGTCGCGACGGTGCTGACCCGCAGCCGGACGGGGTCGCCGTTGAAGAAGCTTGCGTCCGGGAACAGCGGAGCGTGGCCCAGCGCCCAGCCGGTGCCCAGCGAGTGGCCCACGGGCGGCGGCGGATCCAGCCGCGCAGGCCGGGTGACCGGGCACGGGTCGCCGGCCGCGACCGTCGGCAGCCGCAGCGGGCGGGCGCGCAGGGCAGCCAGTTCGGCGGGTTCGGGCGAGGCGGTGGCGGCCACGGACCGCGCCAGGCTCGGCGACGGCGGGCCTGGCGCGGTTTCGCACCCGGCGAGCGCGCTACCGATGGCGAGCACGGCGAGGATGCGGCGGGCAGAGTCAGCCCGGCAAGGAGCGGGCACAGTTGAAGTCTCCCCTGCAACCGCCGCGGAGCCACGGCCCGGGCCGGCCGCACCTCACTCTGAGGGATGCCAGTGCCGCTCATCCGGTGCTGAACCATACGGCGGTGTCCAGCGGAACGCCCCCGTCCGCCGTGAGCGGACCGCTGGCGAGAAGCGGCTTGGCACCGGCGGGCAGCGCCATCGGCGGGCCGGAGACGTTGACGACGCAGCCGAAGCCTGGCTTGCGGGCGAACGCGAGGATTCCTTCGGGCGCGCCGAGCCAGTGCAGCGTGCCGTCTCCGAGGGCGGGATGCGAGCGGCGGAGGCGGAGCGCTGCCCGGTAGAGCTCCAGCATCGACGCGGGGTCGTTGGACTGAACCGCGACGGCAAGCCGGTCCCAGGTAGCCGGCTGCGGGAGCCATGGTGGTGCTACCGCGCCGGCCGGGCTGAACCCGTAGGGCGGCCCGCCTGCCTTCCAGGGGATCGGCACCCGGCAGCCGTCCCGGCCCCGCCTGGTGTGGCCGGACTGCTCCCATTCCGGGTCGGTCAGGACCTCCTCGGGGAGGTCTTCGACCTCTGGCAGGCCGAGTTCCTCGCCCTGGTAGACGTACGCACCGCCGGGCAGCGCGAGCATCAGCAGCACAGCCGCCCGGGCCCGCCGGGTCCCCAGCGCAAGATCGGCTGGCCGGCCAACCAGCTCCTGCAGCGAGACCGTCCGCTCCTCCCGCTGCGCCCGCGCGTACCGGGACACATGCCGGGCGCAGTCGTGATTGGACAGCACCCAGGTCGGCGGCGCGCCGACCGCCGCATGCTCGACCAGAGTCGCGTCGATCGCCCGGCGGAGCCACGGCGCCAGCCACGGCGAGACCAGGAAGTCGAAGTTGAAGGCCGTGTGCAACTCGTCGCCGCGGATGTACCGGGCGAGCCGCTCCGGCTGATCCACCCAGGCCTCGGCGACGAAGATCCGGGGCTCCGGATATGAGTCGGCGATCGCCCGCCACTCCCGGTAGAGATCGTGGACCTCGTCCCGGTCCCAGTGCGGGTGGCCGGCCGGCTCGGTGCCGAAGCCGTTCCGGGACCCGGACACGGCCCCGATGTCGGGTAGTCCCTCCTGCTTGATCAGCGAGTGCGCGACGTCGATGCGGAAGCCGTCGACGCCGCGGTCGAACCAGAACCGCAGCGTCTTCTCGAAGTCCGCCCGCACCTCCGGGTGCGTCCAGTCCAGGTCCGGCTGCTCCGGCGAGAACAGGTGCAGGTACCACTCGCCGGGCCGGCCGTCCGGCTCGTCCACCCGCGTCCACGCCGAGCTGCCGAAGGTGCTGAGCCAGTCGTTGGGCGGCTCGCTCCCATCCTCCCCACGGCCGGGGCGGAACAGGTAGCGCTCCCGGGCCGGCGATCCGGGTCCCGCCGCGAGCGCCGCCTGGAACCACGGGTGCTGGTCCGAGGTGTGGTTGGGCACGATGTCCAGCAGGACCCGCAGGCCGGCCTGGTGCGCCTCCTCCAGGAGCGCCTCCCCATCGGCCAGCGTGCCGAACCGGGGGTCGATGGCGCGGTAGTCCGACACGTCGTAGCCGGCGTCCGCCATCGGCGACGGGTACCAGGGGTTGATCCAGATCGCGTCCACGCCGAGGTCGGCCAGGTACGGCAGGCGGGCGCGCAAGCCGGCGATGTCGCCGAGCCCGTCGCCGTTCCCGTCCGCGAAGCTGCGCGGATAAACCTGGTAGATGACTGCCCTGCGCCACCATGGTGCGCCGGCGGGTCTGTTCACAGTCGTCACTGGGCACCGTTCGTCCTGGCCGCGTTCGGTCAGCGGGGGCTTGCAGTAGCGGGCGGCTCAGGCGCGGATCGCCAGGCCGGTCTGCGGGTCGAAGAAGTGCATCCGTTCCCGGTCCACGACGATCTCGACCTCGTCTCCCGAGCGGACGCGTGATCGGGGCGCGAACGAGGCGACGAACGGCGTGCCTTCCTCCTCGTGCGGGAGCGCCACCTCGTCGGTGTGCGCGTCCCTCTCCAACTCCTTGGTGTCCTCGGTGACCACCTTCTCAGCCTTGACCGAGAAGTGCACGACGATCTCCGACCCGAGTGCCTCGGTGAGGTTGATCGTCGCCCGCAACCGGGACTCCGCCGGGGCGTCGCGCACCAGCCTGGCATCCTCCATGTCCTCGCTGCGGATGCCGACCGCGACATCACGGCCGGCGTACGAGGCGAGCGCCGGGTGCTCCGCGAGCACGGCCGGCGGCAGTTCGAGTACCGCGCCGCCGAGGGAGAGCGTGAGGCCGTCGCCATTGCGGTCGACGCGGGCGATGGCCATGTTCATCGGCGGCGAGCCGATGAAGCCCGCGACGAAGATGTTGTCCGGGTTGTCGTAGAGGAACTGCGGGTTGCCGACCTGCTGGAGCACGCCGGCCTTCATCAGGGCGACGCGGTCGCCCATCGTCATGGCCTCGGTCTGGTCGTGGGTGACGTACAGGGTGGTGACGTTGAGGTCGCGCTGCACCTGGGAGATCTCCGCGCGCATCTGCACACGGAGCTTGGCGTCCAGGTTGGACAGTGGCTCGTCCATGAGGAAGACCTGCGGTTCCCGCACGATCGCGCGGCCCATGGCGACGCGCTGCCGCTGGCCGCCCGACAGCTGCTTGGGCTTGCGGGCGAGCAGTGGGCCCAGCTCCAGCATGTCCGCCGCCTTCTTCACCCTCCGGTCGATCTCGGCCTTGTCCAGCCTGCGGATCTTCAGACCGTAGGCGATGTTGTCCGCGACGCTCATGTGCGGGTAGAGCGCGTAGGACTGGAACACCATCGCGATGTCGCGCTCCCTCGGGGACATCGTGTTGACGACGCGGTCGCCGATGCGCATCGTGCCGCTGCTGATGTCCTCCAGCCCGGCCACCATCCGCAGCGCGGTGGTCTTCCCGCAGCCGGACGGGCCGACCAGCACCAGGAACTCGCCGTCGGCGATGTCCAGGTCCAGATCTTTCACGGCGTGGAAACCGTTCTCGTACTGCTTGTTCACCTTGTCGAGCACAACCTCGGCCATCGGGGCTCTCCTTCCGTGGGTTCGACCGGTCAGGCGAGCCGCCAGACCTGGAACGTGGGCCCGTCGCCGGGCAGCGTCACGGCGCCATCGACGCCGGCGCGCAGCGGGGGCGCTCCGCCGTACACCGTCTCCGCCTCGCCGTCGAGGCCGAGCAGCGCGGCCGGGATCCGCACCGGCGCGTTCGGCGCCCGCACGGCCAGCACCAGCAGCCGCTCGTGCGAGCTTTCGCGCAGGTAGGCGAGCGCGTCGCCGGCGGCGTGGAAGCCGGCATCGCCGTTCCGGATGAGGTCTCGGTGATCTCCTTCGACGACTCCGCCCTTGCCTCGTGGCTTCGGCCGCGGCTGACCAGCATTGCGCTGCCGTACTTCGAGATGGGCCGGCGCGCGGTCGAGACCCTGCTTGCGGACCGGCCGCAGCCCGGGGTACAGCGGGTGCCGATGCCGCTCCGGGAGCGGGACTCGGTCGCGCCGCCCCCCTCCCGGCGTCGGCTCGCGGCTGACCGGTCGTAGTCATGACCCGGTGTGCGGCGTGCTCGAGGTCGTCACTGTCTGCTCACGGCGCCTCCCCGCGGCTCGCGGTCGCGATCGGCCTGATGGCGCTGCCGGCGTCCGGCACCGGAACAGCGGCCCGGGCTCTCACCGAGCCGCGGGCCCCTGACCGCCCGTGCCCAAGGTGAGGTCGTCCGGCACTGCGGGCAGAACCGTGGCGAAGTAGTCCCGGGCGGCCGCGCCGGTGCCGACATCCCGGCCAGCCGCCTCGGACATGAACCAGCGGTGTTCGAGGATCTCGTGGAAAACCTCGGCTTCGTCGAGCCGTTCGGCCAGATCCGCGGGGATCGCCTGGATGACCGGGTCGTACACCTCGACCAGCCACCGGTTCGCCGCGGCCGCCTCGGCGATGCCGCGCCGCCCGCTCTGCTCCAGGTAGGCCCGGTAGCTGGCGATGTCGTTGAGCAACCGACGGGCCTGGTTCTCCTGGACGTCCAGCCCGGTGCGGGCGAACAGCAGCCGCCGGTGGTGACCGGGCTCGGCGACCCGGGTGTGGACGCGAAGCCGGCTGCCCTCCGCCGCGTCGAGGAGTTCGAGTTCGTCGACGTCGAAGCCGAGCTCGTTCAGCCGCTGCAGCCGCTCCGCGATGCGGTATCGCTGCTCGCCGGGCAGCAGGACCTCTTCGCGCTTCAGTTCCATCCAGAGCGCCTCGTACCGGCGCACGATCTCCTCGGCGACCTCGATCGGGTCGACGTCGTCGGGCAGCAGACCGGCCGCTGCCAGGTCGAACAGCTCCCCACCGACACGCTCGTGCGCGACCGCCACGTCGTAGGCCCGCTGCCCCTCCGACAGCGTCGGATGCAGCTCGGCGGTCTCGGCATCGACCAGGTAGGCGGCGAGCGCGCCCGCGTCCAGCCGGAAGAGCGTGTTCGACAACGAACAGTCTCCCCACATGAGCCCGGCCAGGTGCAGCCGGGCGAGCAACTCAACCATGGCGTCGAGCAGCCGGCCGGTGGGCAGGCCGCCGCGCGGCGTCGCGAACAGCATCCGGTAGGAGGTGGAGAAGTCCAGGAACCTGGTGACGAGCGCCGCGTCGATGGCGTGCGGTCGATCGACGACGACGCCGAGGACCTCCACCGCCGGGACGCCGAGCTCGCGCAGCCGCCGCAGCAGCTGATACTCGCGCCGGGCGAGCCGCTCCTGCAGTTCCTTCACCACGTAGACCTCACCTCCCTCGGCGACGAAGCGGACGACATGCCGGGACAGGCCACGCTGCCGGATCTCCACCAACCGGTCGTCGGTCCAATCGAGCAGCGGCTGGTGCCACGGCAGGGACAACAGGCCGGCCGCGGCATCGGCCGGCGGGCTGAAGATGAAGCGCATCGCGGCGACCCTCCCTGCCGGCTCGCCCGCGCCGACTCGTCACCGGCACCGGGCATGGTCAGTATGAATCGGGTGTGGGCGGCTGGATCGGGGTGTGGCGGCTGGATCTGGGTGCCTGGTCAGCGGATGTTCGTGCCCACCGCCCGCCGGTGGGCACGCGGGCCGACCCCGTTCCAGCGCCGGAAGGCGTGCGTGAAGCTCGAGGTCTCGGAGTAGCCGAGCCGCTGCGCGACCTCCTCGACGGTCAGGCGGCCGTTGACGAGCAGTTCCTCGGCCAGCTTCTCCCGCACCTCGTCCAGGAGGGTGCGGTACGACGCGCCCTCGTCGGCGAGCCGCCGCCGCAGGGTGCGCGGCGACAGGTGCAGGGTGGCGGCGACCTCGGCGAAGGTCGGCGGTGTGCGCGGCCGGGTGAGCAGCGCGTTGCGCACCTGGCCGGACAGGCCGCCGCGCGCTCGCCGCTGCTCGAGCAGCAGCCGGCACTGGGCATCGGCGAGGTCGGCCGTGTTGGCCTCGGCCTGCGGCAGCGGCATGTCCAGCCGTGACCCGTCGAAGGCGACGGCGTGCGCGTCGGCGTCGAACTCGGGCCGGAAGCCGAACACCTCCTGGTAGCGGCGCGCTCCGGTGGGGGGCGCGGGGAACGCGAAGCTCACCCGGCGGAGCCTGGTCGCGGCCGCGAACAGTTCGCGCTGGATGACGTGGATCGCGGCGGTGTCGCGCTCGATGAGGAAGCGGCGGAGGGCGACCGGAACGGTGGATACGTCGAGGAACAGGCACAGCTCGTCGCCGTCCTCGCGGGTCGCCACCCGGCAGAAGGAGTAGGTCAGGTCGAGGTACCGCAGTCCGACCGCGATGGCGCTGCGCAGCGTCGGGCTGCTGATCAGCGCGAAGCCCCAGATCCCGTATGTCGTCAGGTGGTACCGCACCCCGGCCTCCAGGCCGAGCCCCGGCGGGTCGTCGAGCGCCTCCAGCAGGTTGGCGATGATCATCAGCTCCTGCTCGCCCGTCACATGCTGCTCTGGCCGGTTCAGGTCGTCCAGCCGCAGCCCGGTGCCACGCAGGCAGGTGGAGGCGGTCAACCCCCGCTCCAGGCCGAGCCGGGTCAGCAACTGCGCGCTCATCGGCGCGCGCAACACGGAGGTCACGATCCCCTCCTTCGACGGGGCGACAGCGGGCCGTGCCCGTTGGCCAAAAGTATCAACTGCTGGCCATAACGCGCCTGTGGGGGACATCCCTCGCTCCATACCGTCGATGACCTTCCGTCGAGGACCGGTTACGTGAGGAGAACGTCCGTGACGCGTACCCGCCGCACCGGCGGCGCCCCGTCCGTGGCCGTCATCGGGGCGGGCCTCGGGGGCATCGGCTTGGCGATCAGGCTGAAGCAGGCCGGCTTCCGCGACCTGGCGCTGTTCGAGAAGGAGGAGGACGTCGGCGGGCCCGGCCGGGCGGAGACCCACCACGATGCGGCCCGCAGTGCGTGGCCGCACCCAGGCCAGGACCTGTCCATGCCGGCCGCCAGCGGCTCGCCGCGGTCCGAGCCACAGACCGAGCCGCGGTCCGAGCCGCGGTCCGAGCCGCGGTCCGAGCCACAGACCGAGCCACAGACCGAGCCGCGGAGCGGACTACGGACCGGACTACGGACCGCGCGACGGTCCGGGCCGCTGGCCGACGGTCGCGACGTGGCACGCGAGTTCGCGGCCCGGTTCGGCGTGCTGGCCCACATCCGGTTCGGCGCCGAGGTTCGCGGCGCCGCGTTCGATGAGGCCACCGGGCGCTGGCTGCTCACCTTCGGCGACGGTACGAGCCGTGAGGCGGACCTGGTCGTGGCGGCCTGCGGCCAGCTCATCCGGCCGGCGAGCCCGGCGAGCCCCACACCCGCCGGTGTCGCCGGCAGGGCCGACCACCCCGCGCCACGGCGATCGGGCCACCGGCCGGCCGAGCGGCGGGTCGCGGTGGTCGGCACCGGGACAAACGCGATCCAGTTCGTCCCGCAGATCGTGCCCGACGTCGCCCACCTGTCGCTGTTCCCCTTCGCCGGGCACCTGCGCCCGCCGCTGTCCGTCGCGCCGGTCCGGACCAGGCCGCGGCTGGCCGCCCGGCCGGGCCGCAGGCGCGTTCTGCTCACCCGCGACCGGTACCCGTCCCTCGAGGACGACTGCGTCGCCGTGGTGGCCGAGCGGGTCGCGCAGGTCCGGCCGGACGGGTTGGTCACCGCCGACGGCGCCCTGCACGAGGCCGACACGATCATCTTCGCGACCGCCTTCACCGCTGCCGAGTTGCTGGCCCCGATGGCGGCGGCGGCCGGCCGCGGCCAGGACCTGCGCCAGGTCTGGCGGGACGCCGGGAGCTACCTGTGGCTCAGCGTCGCCGGGTTCCCCAACCTGTTCGTGCTGTACGGACAGCAGGAACGGGCGCGACGCGACCGGATACGTGCCGGAGTGCCGGCCCCGCCGCGCCGGGTGGTACGGGCCGCCGGCGTACGGTGACGCCCACCTCCCCGCGGCGTCGCCACCGCCGCAGCCACACGGTGGACACGTCGGATGTCTTGATGGGATGAGGAGGAGCAGGGCCGGTCGTGTCCGGCAACCCGCTGCCAGGCCGTTCCACCTAGGGCGCAGGGCAAGCCAGGCGGGCAGGGCGCGCCCGCCCGGTTCGGTGAACGGTTGTGGAAAGGTTTTCAGAGTCTTGACTCATCGGATCTCTGGTGTTTACCTGTCACGGACAGACCCGTCCTCGACGCCGTGGCGGCGGCCGGGACGCGATCGGAGTCTTCGGCTCGGGCCGCAGCCCGGGGGCGAGCCCGCGCCGTGGCGGCGGAGATGTTCGGTCGCCAGCCTGCCCGGCCTTCCACCCTCGAGAGCGGAAACGTGCCGGTGCCTGTTCTGGAGAGTGAACCGATGGGACGCCTGTTCGTCACGATCGCCGCCGCGACCAGCCTCGCGCTCGGGCCGGCCACGGCAGGTCACACCGCGGGGTCCGACACAAGGCCCGGGACCGACCGGGTGACCTCACCCGAGCAGCGGGCCGCCGACCTCGTTGCGCAGATGACGCTGGAGGAGAAGATCTCCCAGATGCACACCACGGGTGCCGGCGCCGGCGGCATCTCCCGCCTGGTGCCGGGCATCCCGCGGCTGGGCATCCCCGACTTCCGGATCACCAACGGCCCGGCCGGCGTCGGCACCGGGTCGGTGTCGAAGCAGCCGAACGCGACGGCGCTGCCCGCCCCGGTCGCCCTCGCCGCCAGCTTCGACACCGGGCTTGCCCGTCAGTACGGCGTCGTCGAGGGCCGGGAGACGGCCAACGTCGGCCACAGCCTGATCGAGGCGCCGGACATCAACATGGTCCGCGTGTACCACAACGGACGCGCGTTCGAGAACTACGGCGAGGACCCCTACCTGGCCGGCCGGCTCGCCGCGGCCAACATCGAGGGCATCCAGAGCCAGGGCGTGCTGGCCATGGCCAAGCACTACACGGCCAACGACCAGGAGATCAACCGCAAGACGATCAACGAGTTGATCGACGACCGCACCCTGCACGAGATCCACCTGCCGGCGTTCGAGGACGCGGTGCGGGAGGGCCATGTCGGTGCGGTCATGTGCGCGTACCCGGCGGTCAACGGCGAGTTCATGTGCGAGAACAGGCACCTGCTCACCGACGTGCTGCGCGGCCAGTGGGGCTTCGACGGCTTCATCCAGTCCGACGCGAGCGCCACGCACACCGCGGTCGGTTCGGTCAACGCCGGCATGGACCTCGAACTGCGCGACAACGGCCCGTACGACGAGGAGCTCAGGCAGGCCGTTCTCGACGGCCGGGTGAGCATGCAGGCACTCGACACGATGATCGTGCGCCGGCTCGCCACCGAGATCCGTGCCGGCCTGTTCGACCGCCCGGCGACGATCACGCCCATCGACGCCGCCGCCGGCGGGGCGGTCGCGCGGTCGATCGCCGAGCAGAGCACCGTACTGCTGAAGAACTCGGGGTCCCAGCTGCCGCTCGACGCCTCGGCGCTGCACTCGATCGCGGTGATCGGGCCGTACGCGGGCGCCGTCCACCCCGGTGGTGGCGGCAGCTCGCACGTCAACCCGCTCTACACCGTCAGCCCCGTCGACGGCATCCGCCAGCGGGTCGGCCCGGACGTCGCGGTCGGCTACGCCAACGGCTCCGACGCCACCGCGGCGGCGCAGCTCGCGGCCTCCGCGGACGTCGCGGTCGTCATCGTCGGCGACCAGGAGAGGGAGGGCGCCGACCGCCCGAACCTGTCACTGCCCGGCAGCCAGGACCAGCTTGTCCGGTCGGTCGCGGCGGCCAACCCGCGCACCGTGGTCGTCGTCGACAGCGGCGCGCCCGTGCTTATGCCGTGGGTGGAGGAGGTCCCGGCGATCCTCGAGGCGTGGTACCCGGGCGAGGAGGACGGCAACGCGCTCGCGGCGGTGCTGTTCGGCGACGTCAACCCCTCGGGCAAGCTTCCAGTGACGTTCCCGAGCCGCGAGGACCAGACGCCGGTCAGCACGCCCGAGCGCTACCCCGGGGTCAACGGCACAGGCGTCTACTCCGAACGGCTCGAGATCGGCTACCGGTGGTACGACGCGCAGGGCCAGGAGCCGCTGTTCCCGTTCGGCTACGGCCTGTCCTACACCACCTTCGCGTTCGGACACCTCGTGGTGTCGCCACGGTTGAACCCGCACGGCCACGTCACGGTCGGGATGGAACTGACCAACACCGGGAGCCGCGCCGGCGCGGAGGTGGCGCAGGTCTACCTCGCCTATCCGCCGTCCGCGGGTGAGCCGCCCAGCCAGTTGAAGGCGTTCACCAAGGTGTTCCTGGGGCCGGGCGAGCGGAAGCACCTGATCATCGCCCTGGACCAGCGGGCGTTCTCGATCTGGGACACCGCGGCGCAGCAGTGGACGACGGTGCACGGCCGGTACCAGGTCCTGGTCGGGGACTCCTCGCGCAACCTGCGGCCGGCCGGCACGGTGACCGTGCCTTAGCTTGCTTTTTAACCTGGCTGTAGGTTCTAGCCTTTGACCGTTGTGTCGGTTTTGGTGTTCTTGCCTGGGTCGTGGCGTGGGGCGCGGTGGGCGTTCTTGGAGCCTGGTGGCCGGCCGGGGCCTGGCCGTGAGGGTTTCGGCGCGCCAGCGGGAAGGG
>WNGB01008649.1_pt1 | contig 19827 bp, 18 predicted proteins | sample 5400681 | NCBI WGS metagenome assembly WNGB01 (sample SAMN13153367, study PRJNA577476) | soil metagenome | isolation source: 115 cm soil or saprolite under grassland replicate 2 | place: USA:California | collected 2016-06-15
ACCTTTTTTGATTTGGCCGCTTAGCGGTAAGTCCGCTAAAGTCCTCGACCTCGCCGTTTTTTACCTGAGTCGGATAACGTATGTCAACCGGCTCCATACAATTGGGCCAGCGCTGAAAGGTTGCCCTTTTACTGCAATTGTGGGTGGCTGGCTACGCGTAAGACCTTCCGCTAAAAGAAGGGGCGTCCCCACAGGAAATCGGCTCACACTTTTTCTGACACCGGCCCCATTTCATGCATGGAATATATGGAGGAAACCACCTTGAACCTTCATGGGAGTCCGTCCGCGCCCTGCGCCGGTCGCGCATGACAACTTGATAAGGTCCGTGGGCAACCATTCCTGTGTCCGATCCTCGCTCATTGGAGTACCCGTACGCCGACCCATGCTGACCGGGCAGACGGAAACTGACTGCTGGGAAGCAGAGTCGCGGCTCTGATCGCCCTTTCGGAGCCAACCCAACATGCGCAACTCCGACCACCTCGCCGTGACTTACCTGGCCGACACCCGGCAATGGCCGACGGTCATCTGTCTTGGCCAAAATTCGAAGCGGTCATGCTAGATGCCGCGGCCGCCGGTCATCAGTGCGCGGAATATCTCGAAAGCGTATGGGCCTCAGACGCTCTTCGGGAATGTCTCGCTCACGATTGCCGGCGGTGAACGGGTCGGGCTGCTCGGACCGAATGGAACCGGCAAGTCGACGTTGCTGCGGGTGCTCGCCCAGAGCGAGCCGCCGGACGAGGGCACCCTCGACCGGCAGCGCGACGCCCGGATCCTGTTTCTCGCGCAGGAGCCGACGCTCGATGGGCAGGCGACACCGCGACGAATCGTGCAAGGGGGCCTCGCCGACTGGCACGAGGCCATGCGTCGGTACGTCGAACTGACGGACGCCATCGAGGGGGGCCGGGCGGACGTAACGCTCCTCGAGGACCAGACGCACGTCGCGGAAAGCATCGAGCGGCTGGGGGGGTGGAGGCGCGATCACTCGGCACTCGAGATGCTCGAGCATCTGGGGGTGCGCGAAATCGATCGCCCCGTCGGCACGATGAGCGGAGGCGAGCGCCGGCGCGTTGCCATTGCCCAGCTTCTCGTTTCCGAGCCAGCCCTCGCGATTCTCGACGAACCCACCAATCACCTCGATACGGAGACCATCGAATGGCTGGAGGGCTACCTGGCCGAGAAGTTCTCAGGCGCCGTTCTGATGGTGACGCACGATCGGTACGTGCTCGATGCCATTGCCGATCGCGTGCTCGAGCTCGAAGATGGCAAGCTCACTGAATTCCAAGGAGGGTACGCCGATTACCTGGAGCAAAAAGCGGAGCTCGTGGCGCACGCCGAAAGGGTCGAGCAAAACCGGCTGAACTTACTGCGGCGCGAGCGCGCGTGGCTCATGCGAGGCGCAAAAGCTCGCTCGACGAAGCAGAAAGCAAGGCTCGGGCGTGCGCGCACGCTCCTCGATGCGCAGGCTCCCAAACAGGCGAGCATGGCGAGCTTCGCCGACCTGGCCACCGGGGCGGTCCGAACCGGCAAGACGATTCTCGATCTCGAAGAGGTGGCACTCGAGATCGAGGGCAAGAACCTGGTTGCGTCGCTCACCCTGCATCTCGTGACCGGGGACCGGGTGGGCATCGTGGGGCCAAACGGCGCCGGTAAGACGTCGCTTCTCAAGCTGGTGTCGGGCGAGCTCTCGCCCGCGCGGGGGCGCGTGGTGCGCGGCACCAACACGCACATCGTGCATTTCGACCAGAGTCGAGCCGCTCTCCGCGACGACTGGTCGGTTTTCGACAATGTGGCTGAACGCGAGGGGGCCGAGCGAACGGGAGGCGGCGTGGTGCACATCGGCGATCGCTCGCTCGAGATGCGTGCGTACCTGGAGCAGTTCCTCTTCTCCGGAAGCAAGCAACGGCAGAAAGTGGGGGCGCTCTCGGGAGGCGAAAGGGCGCGCGTCGCGCTGGCCAAAGCGCTGCGAAGCGGTGCCAACTTGCTCTTGCTCGACGAACCTACGAACGACCTCGACGTGGCCACGCTCGGTGCTCTCGAAGAGCTTCTCCTCGGGTGGCCGGGGTGCGCGCTATTGGTCTCCCACGACCGCTACTTTCTCGATCGGGTGGCAACCTCGATTCTGGCGTTCGAGGGTGCCGGAAAGGTCACCCGTTATCCCGGAGGTTACGACACCTACCGTTCGCTGCGCGCGCAAGTGGCGGCGGCAGCCGACCTCGGGTCCGTCGCTGCCATGACGCCGTCTGCGCCGAAGCGGGCCACGATCGCGAGTGGTCCGAAGCCGTTGACGTTCGCCGAACGAAAAGAGCTCGACGGCCTGCTCGACGAAATCACCGCCCTCGAGGCGGCGGCCGAGAAGCTGCATGCGCGCCTGTCCGATCCTAGTCTTTACGTGGCCGATCCGAGCGAGGCCAAGCGCGTGCAGTCGGAGCACGACCAGGTGATGCACGATCTCGCTCAGCGCATGGCACGCTGGGAAGAGCTCGAAGCGCGACGCGAACTGAAGCGCAGCTAGCCTGCTAACCCGGATACCAGACGACGCGCGGGTCGTCCGGCGCGCGCGGATAATCCCAGGCCGCGTCGGTCATTCGCTTGAGATCGTACTTGGGGCGCCAGCCGAGGAGAAACTTGGCCTTGGTGTTGTCGAGCCATGTCGAGCGATAGGGAGTGGGCACCGGGGCGGTGGGCAGACCGCGTGATTCGGTCAAATAGGCTCCGAGCTCGCCGTAGTCGACCGGCTCGTCCATCGAGATATTGAATGTCTGATGCCGAGCCTTGGGGTGATCGATCGCCAGGAGGATTGCGTTCACCAAATCTTCGACGTGCACGAAGTTGCGCTTCATCGGCTGGCCGTCGGCGTCCATCATCACTGGCACCGATTTGGTCTTGACGTATTCGTCTGCCTTTTGCACGCCGACCAAGTCGCGCCACCGAGGACCGCCGAACACGTCCTCGCCGAACGAGAGCTGATACTTGAAATCGTCCTTTTCCATGATCCAAGGGGCGCGCAAACAGCAGCCATTGAGATTGTATTGAATGTAGTATTGTTCGAGCATCACCTCTTCGAGAACCTTGGACAACGCATAGCAACCGGGATAGGCGCTGTGCTTCTGCGTTTCGGTCACCGGTATGGGATGGGGATAATGGAAATGGCCCATGCCGGCGTCGCCCCCCACCAGTACGAATTGTCGGAAGGTCGGACTCACCCGGCATGCTTCGAGCAGCCAGAACATGCCCTTGATGGCCACATCCATGATGCTTTCCGGCGTTTCTTTGGGGGTGGCGAGGTGCAGCACGTGGGAGACCCCGGCGACCGCTTCGTCGGCGACGTTGCGATCTTCGATCGATCCGCTCACGACCTCGAGCCGCTTGCTCTGCTCGAGCTTGCGATTGTGACACAATGCTCGCACGGAAAAGTCGTCGAATTTCGAGTCGGCGAACAGTCGCCGGATGAACGTCTGGCCGACCTTGCCAGTCGCCCCCGTAACCAGAATTCGCTTCGTCGGACTCATGGTGGTTCTATAGCCCAACAGCTATAGAAACGACATTCTCATCCCTCGACGCAAGGAGGGGTCAGCCCGCTTTGGCGGCGGGCGGGGGCGCGGGAGCAACGGATACGTCAGGGGGCGGCGGTGCCCCACTGACGGCAGGCGGGGGTGCGCCGGATGCGCCGGTCGAGGCGGGCGGCGTGCCGGCGGTGGCGGCGCCGGCGCGGCGCGTGCGGCGCGCGGCCTGCACCATGTGCACGACCTGATCCAAGATCACCGCTTGGAGGATGACGGCGCCGATGATGATGAAGGTCCAGTTGGGATTGAGCCTCCAGATGCGCGGAACGCCGTTCGCATCCTCGGTACGGACCTGGAACATGTTGATGCCGTTGTCGATGACACGCATCATCGCCGAACCGATGATGATGCCGAGCACCGTGCCCTCGCCCCCCTGCAGAGACACCCCGCCGAGGACCGCGGCGGCGATGGCATAAAGCTCGTAGGCAATCCCCACTTGCTGCGACATCTGGCCAATGTACGAGGCGTAACAAACACCAGCGACTCCACCGAGACCGGCTGAAATCACGTACGTGAGCGTTTCGACCTTTCGCACGTCGATGCCGGAGTATTGAGCGGCGTCCCGGTTGCCGCCTATGGCGTAGACGTAGCGGCCGAATACGGTGAAGTGCAGCACATAAGTGCCGATGGCGATGACCGCGAGAAAAATGAGAATCGGAAAAGGAATGAGCGGATCGCCGCCCACCCGGAGAAAGCCGCCGTTGGCGAGGTCGAGAAACGCCGAATTGCCGAAGCTGATCGTTCCCCCCTGCACCACCGTCTGCGACACGCCTCGAATGAGGAGCATGCCGCCCAAAGTGACGATGAAAGGCTGGAGCTTGAGACGGGTGATGAGCAGGCCCTGCGCCAGGCCGATCAGGAGGGCGACGCCGAGCGCGATCGGGATGCCGATCCAGAGCGAGTAACCGAGCCCGCCTTGGGCGGCAGAGGAGAGACGAGCGATCAAAACTCCGGTCAATCCCACGACCGATCCGATCGAGAGATCGATGCCGCCGGTGATGATCACGAAGCCTACGCCGATCGACAAGATCCCCAGCATCGAGATTTGCCGGGTGGTGTTGAGCACGTTGGACTGCCCGAGGAAATCGGCATTGGAAATCCAGAGCACCAGGCACATGACCACCAGTGCCACGAACATGCCGAATTCGCGTCTCATGCTGCTTCGTTCCCTTCCGTTCGCCCGGTCATCAGCGTGGCGATGCGCTGCTGTGTCAGGCTCTCGCGCGGCAGTATGCCCTTGATCCGCCGCTCGTGCATGACGACCACGCGGTCGCTCATGCCGATGACCTCTTCCATTTCGGAGCTGACCATCAAAATCGTGATTCCCTCGTCGGCGAGGGCCGCCATGTGGCGATAGATTTCCGCTTTGGCTCCCACGTCGATGCCGCGGGTCGGCTCGTCGAGAATCAGCACACGAGGGTTCATGGCCAACCACTTCCCGAGCACCACCTTCTGCTGGTTGCCGCCGGACAGATTGACCACCCGCTGAAAGACGCTGGGCGTGCGGGTTCTCAGCCTCGCCACTTCGGCTTCGGCAATTTTGCGCTCGGAGGCCCGGTCGAGCACTCCCCACTTGCTGTAGGTGGCCACGTTGGGCAAAGACGTGTTCTCTGCAACCGACATCGGCAGAACGAGGCCGTGCCGTTTGCGATCTTCGGGCGCGAGGTACACACCCCGCGCGATGGCGTCGCGCGGGGTGTGCGGTGCGTACGGCTTTCCTTCGAGCGTCATGCCGCCGCCGAGCGCGCGCGTGACGCCGAACAGCGTCTCCATCAACTCGGTGCGGCCGGACCCAACGAGCCCCGCAAATCCGAGAATCTCTCCCCGCCGAGCCGTGAAGCTGGCGCCCTCGGGTGCTCCCGGCACCCGTAGATCGGTCACGACGAGCACCGGCTCGCCCGGCGGTCTTGGGTGCTTGGGTGGAAAGTACTGGTTCGACAGCTCCGGCCAAGTTCAGCACCTCCTCCATCCGATGCGAGATGTAGACGATGCCGATGTTTTCCGAGCGAAGCTGGCGGATGATCTTGAAAAGCTGCTCGGATTCGCCGGCGGTGAGCGAGGACGTCGGCTCGTCCATGATGATGATGCGCGCGTTCACCGAGAGCGCCTTGGCGATCTCGACCATCTGCATTTGACCCGCCGTCAGCGTAGAGACCGGAGTGGTCGGCGGGAGTTTGAGACCCACACGATCGAGCAACGCGGCGGCTTTGGCGTACATGTCGCTGCGGCGAAGCACGGTCATCAGCCCGCCCGAGCCTTCGTTGCCGAGGAAGATATTCGCGGCGATGTCGAGGTTCGGCGCGAGCATCAGCTCTTGATGAATGAGAGCGATGCCGTGGCGCTTGGCTTCCCGCACGTCGCTCAAAACGACGGGCTTGCCGTCGATGAAGATTTCGCCTTCGTCGGGCAGGTGCGCTCCCCCGAGTACTTTCATGAGGGTGCTCTTGCCCGCGCCGTTTTCGCCCATCAGGGCCAGCACTTCCCCGGCCTCGAGCGTCAGCGCGACGTCCTGCAGCGCGATGACACCCGGAAACCGCTTGGTGATGCGGCTCATCGCGAGCAAGCTGGGAGTTTGGGAACGCTCCGCGCTCATGGCGTGGCCCTTAACACACGAAATGGAAAACGGCTCGCGTTCTCGAGTGGCTTTTTCGGCTGGTTCAATGCAACGATCGGGGACGGAGCGCCCCAAAACGGCTCAAAGAACCTCTTGCTTTCCCGATCCGGAGACGACCGCGCGCGGCGAAATCCCACGCGTGTCGACGACTGCCCCGCCAACCCCGATTATTTTTCACGGCATTTTCGTCGGTTCCTTCGATTCGCGATTGAGGTCAACCGGTTGACTACCACGAAATATTGGCGATCGCGCCCAGGAGCGCGCCAGTTCGCGGGCCTCCGCCGTGGGTAGCTCAGCTCGCCCGTCGTCCATGGCTCCCGAACCCGGAGGCGGCCCGAAGGGCGCGCCGAGTAACAAGAAAGTGACGACGCCGTTGCCGAGCGCCGCACCCCCCGGTAATTGTAGAGGTGGGTGGCGAGATCATCGTCGGCAGGTCGGCATTCGGTGGTCAGCCGAAATGCCATCACTCGGTAGGGCGCAGCGGGAGTAACATCGCAAAAGGACATGCTGGTACGTTGTAAATCGTGCTCCACGGACTTCATCATCGGCGACGATGTCGCGCGCGTGCTCCGAAAACGGAATGGCACCGTCCCGTGCAGGAAATGCAAAGCGCCGATCGCGTTGGGAGCTTCGAATAACGAGCCATCGAGCTCCGATCCGGGCCAGCGGACGTCGGGTGTACCCGGTACCGCCACGCCACTGAAAGTCGGCCCCGGGGGGCGTCCCAGCTCCCTGCCGACAAGCAGGCCCGGAGATGCTCCAGCGGGGAGCTCGGCGGACCCGAATTCATCTGGGAGTTCGACAGGTGGCGCGCCGAAGACAGCGCCGATTCGGACGCCCTCTCCGACGAACGTCGTCCGCACGTCGCCGCTACGAACCGCGCGAACGCCCGTGGAGCTGAAAGTGCCGCGCACGCCGATGGCCGCCAAGGTACCGACACCGGGACCTCAGCCCGCGGTCCCGCCTGGAAGGGGCTCCGCTCCCTCGGCGTCCGGATCGGCGGGCAGCAGGCTGCCGCCGCAGGTGCCGGCGCCGGGTGTAGCGGCCAGTGCGCCGCAACCCGGCTCGCCGACAGGGCGCTCTTCCGCTCTTCCACCGCGACCGGGTGAAGTGTCGGTCGCGCGTACTTCGGCCGTGCCGCCGCAGGCGTCGACGGCTGAACTCCGCTCCAGGCCTCCGCCGCTTCCTGGTCACGAGGAACTTCGATCCAAGCCGCCTCCTCTTCCGCAGCAAGCCGTCCATCACGAATCGGCGTCGAAACCACCGCCTCTTCTCGATCGACCCAGCGATCCTTACCGATCGAGACCGCCGCCGCTTCCGGGCGTCGCCGCGCACAAGGACGGGCCCCAAGGTAAACTGCCCGCCCCTTCGGGTGCCAAAGTTTCGGCTCCGCCACCGGTCACCGAGATCCCCTCGGATTGGATCGAGCCCGAGCCCGACGAAATGCCGTCGCAACCGCCGGCGGCAGCGCCAAACGGCACCGTCGCGACGCCAGGTGGGACGGGCGTACCCGTTGCGCCGCCACCCATGGCGCCACTAGCGCCGCCCATCGTCCATCATGCTCCGCCCCCGCCACCACCCGCGCCCATCATCAATGTTCCCGCCCCGCCGGCGCTGCCGAACGAACTCGCTACGCCTGCGACGGCCGGACACGAGATCGTGATTCCCACTCCCGCGATCGCGAGCGCGGTCACCGTTCCCGCATCTCCGGCCGCGCTCTCCTCACGCGAGGACCTCGACGATGACCAGCCGTTCGGCCGTCGTCCGAAGAGAGCACGATGGGCGGCGGCCGCCGCGTTCCTGCTCGGTTTGGGCGCGGTCGGTCTCTGGAGCGCCCTGCATGCGAAATCCGCCGAGCCAGGCAAGGCAGCCGCGACCAGCACGGTGGCACCCACCCCGGTCGCAGCTCCCGTGCCGCCGCCGCGCGCAGAGCCGACGGCTGTTCCCGATCCGAGCCCGCCGAATCCCGAACCCCAAGCGGCCGCGCAGCCAACCGCCGAGAAAACGCCGAGCCCAGCGGCACCGGCGCCGGACACGCAAAACGAAGCGCGGTCGGCGCGAGGATCCAAGACGGCGACGGGCTCTCCGCCGCCACGCTCGTCGCCGGGTGCGTCCAAGGGCGGGGAAGCGAAGGGCGAAGGGGAAGCATCGGAGCCGGGTGCCCCGGTTGCGCCAAGCAAGGGGCACTCGACCGTCGACGACGAAGCCCTGCAGGTGGCGGTCGCGCAGGCCACCGAGCGCGCGAAAGGCTGCCGTATCGAGGGGGGCCCGACCGGCGTCGCCCACGTATCGGTCACGTTTGCGCCGAGCGGCGATGTCATCGGCGCCAACGTGCAGGGCTCGCCATTCGCGCACACGTTGGAGGGAGAGTGCATCGCAGCGAAGTTCCGCGCCTTGCACGTTCCCCCATTTTCAGGCAACGACGTCACGGTCCGTAAGTCCGTTTCGATTCAATGAGCCACTGAGAGCGCGGCTGGCTCAGACGATCGAGGCCAAGGCGATGAGCGCCACGCCGGCGAGAAAACCGAGCATTCGCTCTCGTCGTTCTCGCGGCGTTTTGCCGGAGTGGATTTCCGGCAAGAGATCCGTCGCGGCGATGTAGAGAAACGTGCCCGCGGTGACGGAAAGCACGAGCGCGGTCAGATGCTCGATTCGTCGGGAAGCCAGGATCACCCCGGCCGCGCCGAGCGCGGCCGTCAGCTGAACTGCGGCCAGGGCGAAGAGCGCCCGCCCCCGCGTCAAGCCGGCGGCGCGCAGCAGCGCATAGTCACCGATTTCCTGCGGTAGCTCGTGGGCGATGACCGCGAGCGCCACGCCCAGGCCGACCGATGGAGCGATGGAAAAAGCTGCCGCCACGACCGCGCCGTCACCGATGTTGTGGAGGGCGTCCGCGAAGAGCAGACCACCGGGCAGCGAGCTCGGCAGCGCCTCTTTGCGATGGTGATGGCCCGCCAACCACTCGATGATTGCGAACGCCACGAAGCCGGCGAACGACCATCGGAGCGCTGCCGGGCCGTAGACCGCCACCGCTTGCGGAAGGACCTCCAAGAACGCCGCCGCGAGCAGGGCTCCCGCGGCCAATCCAACGAGCGCACACTCGTAACGTCGAAGCCATCGATCGGACAGCAGTCCACCGGCGAGACCGGCGAGACCGTCGGCGATGATCGCCAGACCTGTGAAGAGCCAGACTCGGTTCATGGATTTCGGGGAGGTCCGCCGATCGCGATCGCCTCGAAGAGCTGTTCTTTAGGATGACGCATCCCACAACAGCTCTCCTGCTTGGCGTCAATGCCGATGTCGATCTCCTTCCCGTTTGACTTGCGTCGGATCCAGCTCGAAATCCGTCCTTTCACGAAGCCCCCTCCAGGACGGACCCTCGCCCTCATCTGGCGCCCGCGCTCTGCGCTCGGCGATGTCTTCAAGCAGCTAGCCGCTGCGTCCGAGCGGCGTTGGCAGAAGGCCCAAAAACGACCTCCGCAGGGTCCAGGCAGTAGGACTTTCGACCTGGTAACCCTACCGCCGCGCCACGTGTTTGAAACAATGTCGTTTCTTCGCAGAAAAGCGAACGGTAGTTAAGTATCGTCGTGAGGACGGGAGAGGGGAAGCTTGGGTGGCAATGGCGGAGGCTGGGGACATGAGCATCCAGAGGAGCGACTTGGAGCAGGTCGCAAGGTCGATCGGCGAACGTTGGGGCAGGCGGCTGAAGGAGCAGCGCATCGCGAACGGCCTTCGGCTCGGAAGCTGGCCGTGCGCACTCGAAGAGGCTCGTCAGCTCATCGACGAACTCTTGGGGCGCAGGCTGAGCGAAGAAGAGCGGGAGCCCTTGGCGATCATCGTCGAGCGAAGCGCGCGACGAGCTTGGTATTGACGCCAGTCGGGGTAAGATGGCCAGCAGGGGATGATCGAGAAGCGCCAGCATAGCCGGGTCACGATCTCGGCCGAAGTGAATCTGTCTTCCGAGGACAACTTCTACGCCGGCGCGGCGCGCGATATTTCTGTGGGTGGCCTGTTCGTCGAAACCGAGTTCGGGTTTCCGATTGGAGCCGAAATCACGGTCCTCTTGCGGCTTCCCAACAAGGTTCTCTCGCTGCGAGCGGAGGTGATGTGGGCCGTCGCGAAGGGCACGAAGACGACCGGCTTGGGGCTTCGTTTCGTCGACTTGCCGTCAACCGCCAAGAACGAGATCGAAGCTTTCATGACGCAGCGTCAGCCGATCGATTTCAGCGTCGAAGACGAGGTAGCGAAACCGCCGCCGCTCCCCGATTCTGCGCGTCGGAAATAGTCGGCAGCTGGCCTGGTCAAGGGCGGGCGATCAGGATGGCATTTCAAGTTTTTGGGGCAAAGAAAAACCTTCCCTCTTCCCGTCTTCCTGTGAATTCTCTCCCAAAGCCATGAATCGACGTTCGCCTGCGACCGACTGCGCTCAGGCGCTCCATGTCATCGACCCTGCCACCGGCGGGATCGTGCCGCCGCTTCACGTAGCGACCACCTACGCGCGAGGTTCCGATTATCGGCTTCTCGGCGGACGGGTGTATGGTCGCGACGAGATGCCGACGGTCGAGCCGGTCGAGCAGCTTTTGGCTCGGCTCGAGCGTGGCGTCGAGGCGATGCTGTTTGCCAGCGGGATGGCCTCGGCCACCGCCGTCTTCCGCGCACTCTGCCGTCCGGGCGATCACGTCGTCGCACAGGACATCATGTACTTCGGCTTGCGTGCCTGGTTGCGCCGGCTCTCTTCGCAGTGGCAGGTCGCACTCGACCTGGTCGACGCGACTCGGCCCGAGGAGCTGCGCCGCGTCGTCCGCCCGGGTCAGACTCGTATCGTTTGGGTGGAGACACCCGCCAATCCTACTTGGGACGTCGTCGATCTCGCCGCCGCTGCCGAGATTGCACATGGCGCGGGCGCGCTGTTGGCCGTCGACTCCACCGCCGCGACCCCCGTCCACACCCGACCGATCGAACACGGCGCCGACTTGGTCATGCACGCCGCGACCAAGTATTTGAATGGGCATAGTGACGTGCTCGCCGGAGCCTTGGTCACCGCGCGCGCCGACGAGTCCTGGCGAGCCCTGCGGCAATACCGCCACGACGACGGAGCTTGCTTGGGCGCCTTCGAGGCATGGCTGCTCTTGCGCGGAATGCGTACGCTCTACGCGCGGGTCGAGCGTCAGAGCGCGAGTGCCCTCGAGCTCGCCCATCGTCTCGAGCGCATTTCCGGCGTGCGTGTGCTCTACCCTGGTTTGGCGTCCCACCCCAATCACGACGTCGCCCGTCGACAGATGGAGGGTGGCTTCGGCGGCATGGTCTCCATTCGGTTGGCCGGCGGGCGTATGCAGGCCCTCGAGGTGGCTGGCCGGCTGGAGCTATTTTTGCGGGCGACGTCGCTCGGGGGCGTGGAGAGCTTGGTCGAGCACCGCGAAACGGCGGAGGGCACCGACACGATCTCTCCGCCCGATCTATTGCGACTTTCGATTGGCATCGAGGACGTCGAAGATCTGTGGCAGGACCTCGAGCAAGCCCTACGGCCCTGACGCACGGCAAGTGGACGAAAGGTCTGCGCCGAGTCACTCGACGAGCGAGCCACCGCAACCCGCTTTGCTATCTTGTGTCAGGGGGGCGCATGTCGCGCAGGATTCTCGTCGTGGATGATGATGCCGACATGCTCGCCGGGCTGCGCGAGCTCCTCGAGCACGATCAGGAACAGCCCTAAAGTCCGAAAGGATAGGTGTCGGGCACCTCGCCGGCCGAGGATGTCCGCACCGCAAGCGGCACGACCGCCCGCGTCTCGTCGAACCACACGTACTCGTCGAACTGCTCCGGCAAGCTCGCCTGAAAATAGTGGCTCATGAGCTCGGTGTCGGGCCGATAAACGACGCCGATGGCCCGTTCGAGTCGCGGCGCGGCGAGCTCGTCGCGCACGGCTCGCCGGACGGGATCGCGCAAGTGCAGCGCAAATGCCGGCACATTGGCTCGATGAAAGAGCGACTCGTAACTTTGCGCATGCGCAGGCCGAACGAGCATCTTCTCCATCGGCGCATCCCAGTCGGAGGCCGCGGCGACCGTGCCATGGTCGGTGCCGAATCCGACCAGGTAAGCATCCCGTCCGAATTGGTTGCGACAGAACTGTCCCAGGTTGCGCTCACCGCGGATGCTCATCTCGGTGGCCGCGGCGTCGCCGATGTGCGAGTTGTGCTCCCAAACGATACCCTTCGAGCCCTCGCCGTAAAATGCAAGAAGCGAGCGTAGGGTGTCGAACATATGCGCGTCGCGCAGGTTCCAAGAAACGACGGAACCGTAGTACATCTCGCGGTAGTAACGCTCGGCATTAGCAACGACGCGAGCATTCTGTGCCGCGTCGAAAAAGCGCTCCCCGTCCCTCTCTGCATATTGGAAGCGCCGCTCGAGCATGTCGCGCAGCATGGCTACGACAGCACTCTCCGAGCTCTGGTAACGGCCGACCAGAACGGCTCGCCCGTACGCGGCAGGATCCTTCTGCCATGGGGTGAGCGCGCCATAGCGACTGCGGGCCACACCGGCCGCATCGGGATCCACCTCGTCCAGGTAGACGAGGACCGCGGCCATCGACGTGAACATGCTGTAGAGGTCGAGGCCGTGAAAGCCCACCTTTTCGCCGGCGTCTGCACGTGCAGCGTTGTGGGCGCGCAACCACTCGACGAATCGTTCCACTTCCTCGTTGCGCCACATCCAGCTGGGAAACCTGGAAAACGGCGTAAATGGGAGGTTGGAACGGGGCGGCTCGCCGAGCACGTACGAATCGACGCGCGCCGCATCGGGCCAATCCGCTTCGACCGCGACGAATCGGAAGCCTCGTTTGGCGATCAGCTCCTGCGTGATTCGCGCACGCATTCGGTAAAATTCGCTCGTGCCGTGCGTCGCTTCGCCGAGCAGCACCACCCGTGCGTCGGCAATGTGGTCCAGCATGGCCTGCACCGACGCGTCTTCGATGCTGGAGATCGGTTCGGCCGCCTCGCGCACCAATTGGACCACCGAGCTACTGCTGCTCGGCCGGGCCGATGATTGGAGTATGCGCCCGTAGTCGCGCCAGCCCTCCTCGCCGATCAGAGGTACGAACTGCACGTCGGTGATGGGTTCCTCCCTGAACTCCTTCTCGCTCGTGCGCGTCACCTTGAGCAGCACCTGCGAGGATTCGAGGGCGCCCACCGGGATGACCAAGCATCCGCCGATGGCCAGCTGCGCGAGCAAAGCGGGCGGCACTTTGGGGCCGCCCGCCGCCACGGCAATGGCGTCATAAGGCGCGTGCTCGGGCCATCCGAGCGAGCCGTCGCCGCTTCGCACGTGGACGTTGGAGAAGCCGAGAGCGACGAGTCGCTCTTCGGCCGACGCGGCAAGCGACTCGAGCCGTTCGATCGTGTACACCTCACCCGCGATCCGACTCAGGATCGCTGCCGCATAGCCGGAACCGGTGCCCACTTCGAGCACGCGTTCGCCTCCGCGCAGGCCGAGCGCCTCGACGGTGAGGGCGACGATGTAGGGTTGTGAGATGGTCTGCTCTTCGCCGATGGGTAGAGGCCCGTCTTCGTAGGCAAACTCGGCCAGCGCGGCGGGAATGAATGCCTCTCTCGGCACCTCGCCGAACGCCTGCAGCACCCTGGGATCCGAAATCCCGCGACCTTTCAGCTGGTTCGTGACCATCTCCGTGCGCAGCCGATGCAGATCCGCCATCGCGACCTCCAGGGCAATGCTGCGCCCGTTTCACCGCTCGAACCAAACAACTTTCGGCCGAGTTGGCGCACCCGATGCATTGCATGGGTGGTGATTCGTGTCGCAAGGAGGCATTCGCCATGAGCCGTGCAGTAAGAATCGAAGATGATCTGTCCATCCCGCGTCCACCGGGGCTCCGACCGACGTGGACGACCTGGGCCTACATCGCTTTCATGATTGCCGTCGTCGTCTTCACGGCGATCGGCCTTCAGTCGAACGTGTTTCGCTGAACGAGCGACGCATGCGCTGCGCCGGCCGCGCAGTCCTTGCGCTACGAGCGTTCGTCTTCGGCCCGCGCGTGGTCGAGAAGGAGGGCTGCCGCGCTCGTACCCAGCTCGTCGGAACAAGCAACGTCCTGAGCGCTGAACTCGAACTGTCCCTTGGTCCAGTCGAGCACTCGATTCACCAGCATTCGCTGGCTCTGCGTACGCGGCGCTCCATCGATTTCGATCTTGAGAGGGCGCCCTGACTCGATGTAGACGCGCGCCGCCCCGTCCCCCACCAACAGCAGAACGCCCGTTTTTCGTTCGAGCTCGAGGAACGACAGGACGGACGCGACCGAGACTTGGTCGAAATCGCCGCGGAGCGTCTTTTGCTGAATGAGAGGTGAATGCGGGCGTTGGGCTCGATCGACGGCGCGATCGACGCGCACCAAAAGCTCGTCGGGCTCGAACGGCTTGGCGATGTAATCGTCGACTCCCAGCTTGTAGCCGCGAAGACGCTCCTGCTGGCCCGCCAAGCTAGTGAGAAGCAAGATCGGAATCGAGCAGAGCGAAGGACGTGATCTCAGAATCCGCACCAGCTGCCAGCCGTCGATGGCCGGCATTTGAATGTCGAGGAGTGCGACATCGGGCGGCTGCCTCAAGCACTCTCCGAGTCCCGCGAGACCGTCCTTGGCCGACCGCACCTTGTCGCCGCGCTCGCGAAATACCTTGGCCACCTGCTCGCGCGCGGTCGAATCGTCATCGATGATGAGGACGTCGAGGGGTCGCGTACGCCGCCGCCTGCCGCTCGATTCGGGTTCCTGCTTGACGCTGTGGTCAGCGACGAACCGCTGAAGCCGGGTCATGTTGTCCTGATCGAGATCCAAAAACTGGATCCCCATGCCGGCCTTGGTCCCGGTCTTTTGGGCTAGCTCCTTGTCCCGTACATAAACGACTCTGCAGGTGATCGGGATCTGTCCCCCATTTTCCGGCAGCTCGATCTGCACGAGGATCACGGCGTTGAGCGGCAAGAAGTGCTCGGTGGCGAGGAACATCCCTCCTCGCGAGAGGTCACGACTGTACGCCACGACGAGTCGATCGATGCTCGAGTACTTGACCCGAAAGACCCCCTGGATTCGCGGGAACTCGCGCGACTCGCGTTCGTCCGTCACTCGGCGATTGTATCACGCTCCCGATAGCAGGGCGCCGGGAAGCACACATCCGCGCCCGGTGCGCCATGTCGAGAAGACACCGACTCGGTGGGTCGAAGGTCGCTCGGCACTCGGTCGCAACGACCTTCGGTTTTCTTTCCGCGAGGGAGACCGAGGAAAGTGGCCTACTCCTATTTGGCGTCTTGATTTCAAGCCTGAGCTCGCGCGATCGTTGTTCGCAAAGATAAGGGGGACAAGCAGGTCATGTACCCGCCTAACCAGTCTTACGACGACGAGCCATCGGTCCTCGTCGTCGACGACGACCTCGGAAATCTCGTCGCCTTCGAAGCCGTGCTGGAATCATTGATTTGTCGCCCGGTGCGCGCTCTTTCGGGATCAGACGCCGTCGAACGAACTCGCGATGCCGACTTCGCCGCCATCATCATGGATGTGCGCATGCCCGGACTGGACGGTTATGCTGCGGCATCGTTCATTCGGCAAAACCCTCGATCGGCATCCACTCCCATCCTTTTCGTCAGCGACCATGACGACCTCGACGTCGCTCAGTTGACCGGGCTCTACGGAAACACGGGCCACGTCGATTCGCTGCAGAAGCCGTTCGCACCGGAAATCCTTCGGGCCAAGATCACATGGTGGCTCGAGCTTTTTCATCGAGAGCAGCATGTGCAGGCGCTCGAGCTGGCCATTCATCGCGCCCAAGCACAAGCGCGCAGCAAGGACGACGTCCTTGCCATGGTCGCTCATGACTTGAGCGGGGCGTTGACGGCCATCAACTTGAGCACCGCCAAATTGCGACGCGAGGCGATGGGAAGCGGCGCTGACTCCAAGCTCCTCGGCACCGTGGAGCGTCACGTCGAGCTCGTCCGACACAACGCGCACCGGATGACGATGATCGTCGCCGACCTGCTCGACAACGTGCGGATCGCGTCCGGCACACTGCGTCTCGATGTCGGTCTTCACGCCTTCGAGGACATCGTCGCTCAAGCCGTCGACCTGCTGCGACCCCTCGCCGAGCAAAAGAGCATCGAAATGGTCGTGCGCGGCGATGGATCGCGTTCTGTCGCCTGCGATCGCGATCGCATGTTGCAAGTGCTTTCCAACCTTCTCGGCAACGCCCTCAAGTTCACGCCCTCTACGGGTCGGATCGAAATCGAGATGACCTCGCTCGACGATGCGCTCGTCGTCTGCGTGCGGGATACCGGACCAGGAATCGCATCGGACGAACTTCCGCTCGTCTTCCAGAAGTACTGGCAAGGCAGAAGCGAAGTCGCGCGCGCGGGGGTCGGGCTCGGACTCGCGATCGCCAAAGAGATCGTTCTTGCGCATCAAGGCCGCATCTGGGTGGCGAGTGATCCGGGAGCAGGAAGTCGGTTCTGGTTTTCCATGCCCTGCGCGAGAGTCACGCAGTCTCCTCAGGTGGAGACACCTCGTGACGAAAGACCTCGAGTGGAAACCCTAGTCTCGGAGCCCGTGGCATGATCCGAAAGCGTGTGTTCGCGATGACGGCCCTCCTCGCCGGCGCGATCGGTTGCCCTTTGGCGATGAATGATGATTACGTGATTCACGATGGGCTTGTACCATCGCCCGAACCTCCGGGCTCCACAGCCGACGAATTGGACGCCGGCCCGCCCATCGCCGACGTGTCCGCCGATGGCATGCGCGGTCCGATGGGGCGACCGGCCGAGCCCGATGCCGCGCAGAGTCCATCAGAAGCGGGCCTGGACGTGCGCGCCGATGCGGCCCTGTGCTCGGAATGCGAACGGAGAAAATGCGGATCGGACGATGAGCTTTGCGCCGACGCCGCATGCAAAGGTCGGGGCTGCCATCTTCCGTGAGCAAGCTCGAAGCTCGAACATCGCGTTCGAATCTCCGCTCAGAATCCGACGTCTGGTTCGCTTGGCGCTCGGTCGTGCGAGTCGAGCCGTTCGGCTGGTCGGTTGCCCAGCTCGCGCCGGGAACCGTCCTTATTCCGTGCCGAGCGTGCCGGCGGAGCCTGCGGCGCGACGAGCGGTAGGTTGATTTCCGGCCGCGGCTCGGCGCTTGCCGCCGGCGCGGCAGTCGCCGAGGGAACCGGAGGTTCGGCGGCCACGACGGATGCTGGTGCCGGCGCGGGCGTCGACGCCGGGCTGACTGCGGTGAGCTGCGCAGACTTTCGCAGGCCGTAGAAGCCAGCGATCGCACCAGCCAACAATGCCGAGATCGCGATCCTCTTGAATGGGGAGGCCGAGCGACCCCTATCGCGTGCCCCGTCGAAGTCCCGAGCCGGCGAAGGTCGAATGGAAACGGCGAGCCCGCCGGCAGGCCCGGTGGAGCTCGGGGATGGAAAGTCCGATGGCTCGGCTTCGAGGTGGAGGCGGTCGTCCTCTTTGAGGACGTAGCAACAGCGCTCCACCAAGCCGTGCGCACGATCGGGTGCGAACGGGCGCAGCGCGATCGCGAGCTCGGCCACACTCTGAAAGCGCGCTCGTGGCTCCTTCTCGAGGCAGCGATTGACCACGCCTTCGAGCTCGGCAGGCACGGTGGGATCGATGGTTCGCAGCGGAACCGGATTGCTTTCCAGAATCAACGCACAGATCTGCACGAGCGAAGGTGCATCGAAGGCCACGCTTCCGACCAAGAGCTCGTAGAGCAGCCCCCCCAGTGCCCAAATGTCCGACCGCGCGTCGATGTTTTGGGATGCGCGAATCTGCTCGGGGGACATGTAGACGGGCGACCCGAGAGCCGTCGTGGTTCGAACCAGTGGCATCCTGCTGTCCAACGTCGAACCCGTGAGCGCCAGTTTGGAAATGCCGAAATCGAGGACCTTGACGACCTCGGTGCCATTGACCAGCCGAGTGAGAAACAGGTTCTCGGGCTTGATGTCGCGATGGACGACACCGGCGGCATGCGCCGTCGCGAGCGCTTCGCACGCTTGCAGAACATATTCGATCGCCATCGGGACCGGCAGCGGCCCGAGCTCGATCAATTCGCCCAAGTCGCGGCCCTCGAGACGCTCCATCACGATGAAGGGAGCACCGTTGCGCAGACTGCCGACGTCGAGCACGCGCGCGACGTGTTCACTCTTGATCCGAACGGCGACTCGCGCCTCTCGCGCAAACCGCGCCACGAGATCCTGATGGGCCAAGTACTCGGGCCTCAAAAATTTCAACGCGACTTCGTCGCCGAGCGCGCAGCGCCTTGCCGAAATGACGAAGCCGATGCATCCGACACCGATGAGCTCGATGACCTCGTATTTGCCGCCCAGAATCTCGCCTGCCTCGAAGGGCATGGCGAATGCGCGGCGAGATCGGGGTTCCGCAACCATGGGCTCTCAGGAGAAGGAGTTGGCACCGGCGGGGATTCCGGACCACGCGCCCGGAATCTTCCCGCAGGCGAGCGGATGCTACACGAGGACGAAATTTCGATGTACGAGAAAAACCGGCCTTAGCATTACTGTCTCAGATCTTGGGCATGTCAGATCACGATCGGCAATTGACGCGTGTCGGCCAGGTAAGTTACGGCGAGGCCGCCGGAATAGGCATCAGACCGGAATGGCCGTCAGGCCTCGCCTCTGCCGCTTCGCTGGTAGCGAATTCCGCCTGTGCGGTCAGTACTTTAGTGGGCGTATGGCTACTCCGATCAAACGATCTGGTAGCGAGAATCTGACGCAGTAATGTTGGGGAGGACGGAGTCACATGAAGTGAAGGTGCCCGATGGTCAAAGGGAAACGAAGGTGAAACAGCCTCGCGACGTTTCGCGCTTTCTCGAGTCGTCGATCGAAGCGCGCTTCCTTCGATCCATCATCTGAACCCAGAAGCCAATCGGGCTCTCGTGCCACGCTTGGGGCGGAACGGGTGGTGCCATGTGCGATGCCGTGCGCGGGCTTCTCCGATCGTCAGCGCGTTGCCGAGGGTGCTAGACTCGAGCTTGGCGAACAGGGTGGATCCATAAATGGCGATCGGAAGCCCCAATCCGGCGGGCAGCGGTGCGTCGCCGGGAGCGACGAATAGTCCGCCGGCCAGCATTTCGGAAGGCAGCATCATCGCCGGCCGATATCGAGTCCTCGCCCTTCTGGGAGAAGGGACGACGGGCTCGGTCTATCGGGTCGAACATGTGCACATCCGCAAGATCTTTGCGCTCAAGCTGCTTCACGCGAAGTTGTGCGGTCATCAACAAGTCATCGCCCGGTTCGAACGGGAGGCGATCGCGGCGGCGAGCATCGAACATCCGAACGTCGTGCACGCAACCGACTTCGGCAGCTTACCCGATGGTTCTTTCTTTCTCGTGCTCGAGTTCGTCGATGGTCGCGACCTCCGGTCGGAGCTGGAACACGGCACGCTCGAGATGGCGCGCGTGATCCACATCATGCGCGGCGTCGTCGCCGGCATCCGCGCCGCTCATGAGAAAGGCATCATCCACCGCGACTTGAAGCCCGAGAACATCATGTTGATCGAGCGCGACGGAACGCGCGATTTCGTCAAGCTGCTCGATTTCGGGATCGCGAGAATGGAATCGCCGACGAACACGAACGCCGCGCCACTCACGATCGTGGGCAT
>WNGB01005791.1_pt1 | contig 19826 bp, 19 predicted proteins | sample 5400681 | NCBI WGS metagenome assembly WNGB01 (sample SAMN13153367, study PRJNA577476) | soil metagenome | isolation source: 115 cm soil or saprolite under grassland replicate 2 | place: USA:California | collected 2016-06-15
CCGCGAGGATCTCCGACGCTCGCGCGATCGGGCAGAACTGGCCGTAGTTGCGCATGGAGGCAGTCTTCCTCGTCGCCGTGGTCCCGTCTAGTTCCGATCGTGAACCTCGCCACCAAACGCTACCCGGGAGGTTCACAAACGGTCCTAGGCGGGCGCTGTGCTGTCTCCGACGATGACCACAGCCGGCCACGAGTCTCCCGGGGGAAGGACCAGCCATGAGCAGGCAGCAGATCGTGGAGGACGGCAGCCGTCTCGCGGCGGCGGGAGCCAGGATGCGGGCAGCGACCAGAAGCGGAGGCACCGAGGAGGTGGGGCGGGGGGCCGCCCGCGGTCTGGAACGACGCCCGATCGCTGTGGTGCTGGCCCTAGCGGGCATCCTCGGCCCGATCCTGTTCACGGCGGTCTTCGTCATCCAGGAGTTGTTCCGCCGCGACGAGTACAGCCCGATGGCCGAAACGGTCAGTGCGCTGGAGGCCGGACCAGGCGGGTGGGTACAGCAGGTGAACTTCGTGGGGTTCGGGCTGCTGACGATCGCCTTCGCTGTCGGCCTGCACCGGGGCATGCGCCCGACCCGGGCCGGGGTGGTCGGCCCGGCCATCCTCGTGTGGACCGGGGTGGGACTGGTGCTGGCTGCGGTGTTCGCCTTACGAGAAGACGCCGCTGGTGCCACCTATGACCCAACCGGCCTGCACTCTGTGAACGGCGCGGTCTTCTTCCTGAGCATCGGGGTCGGGCTCGTCGTGACGTCGCGACGGATGGCGGCCGACCCGAGGTGGTGCAGTCTCGCCACCTACGCGCTCGCGACCGGGATCGCATTGCTGGTCATGTTCGTGGCGTTCGGCGTGCTCGTGGGCCTGACGATGCGCCGCTGCACCCCTGGGCAGGCCTCGCGCAGCGGGTGGTGCTGGCTGTCTGGTTCTGCTGCACGATCGTCCTTGCCCTGAGGTTGCGGCGCGAAGGAGCGTGAGATGCTGATCGACTGTGCGGTGGTGGGCGCTGGACCGGCTGGGCTTGCCGCCAGCGCTGCCCTGACCGCACGCGGGGTCGAGCATGTGGTCCTGGAGCGCGGCCGAGTCGGTGAGAGCTGGCGCACCCAGCGGTGGGATTCCTTCCGGTTGAACACGCCGGGCTGGATGAACCAGCTACTCGGCGAGCAGGCACCCGATGCCTATGCGGCCGGGGTGGACGTCGTCCAGCGGCTCGAGAAGCTCGCCGCCGACGCTCCCGTCCGCTCCGGCGTACGGGTTGCCCGGCTGGCAGCCGCCGGCGACGGGTACATTCTGCGGACCGGCGGCGGTGACCTGCGTTGCCGCGTCGTGGTGGTCGCCACCGGCGACCAGAACCTGCCCCAGGTCCCCGCGTTTGCCCAGACGTTCCCCGACAGGGTGGCGCAGTACCACACCGCAGACTACCGCGGTGTCTGGCAGCTGCCGGCGGGTGCCGTGCTGGTCGTGGGCAGCGCCCAGTCCGGCTGCCAGATCGCCGAGGACCTGCTGGCCGGCGGCCGGCGGGTGCTGCTGGCCACCAGCCCTGTCGGTCGCGTGCCCTTCCGTCACCGCGGCCGCGAGAGCGTCGAATGGCTGGTCGAGGCCGGGTTCATGGACCAGCGGCCGCATGATCTGCCCGACCCGTCGGCGATGCGCGCCGCCATGCCGATCCTCGCGCCGGGCCGCGGCCTGAGCCTGCCGGCGCTGGCCAGGGCCGGCGCCACGCTGGTCGGGCGCCCGGTCGCGGTGGACGGCGAGCAGGTCAGCTTCGACGGCAGCCTCGCGGCCAACGTGGCCGCCGGGGACGCCTTCGCCGCGCGGGTGCGGGCGATGGTCGACGAGATCATCCGGCGCCGTGGCCTGGACGCCCCGCCCGCCGAGCTCGACGACCATGACACGCCCGTCGACCTGGACCCGCCGAGGTCGCTCGACCTGCGTGCCGAGGAGGTCGCCAGCGTGGTGTGGTGCACCGGGTTCACCGGCGACTTCTCCTGGCTCGACCCCGCCTTGGTCGACACCGACGGGCAACCCCGGCACCAGGACGCCGCCGCAGCCGCGCCCGGCCTCTGGTACCTCGGGTTGCGCTGGCTCATCCGCCGCCGGTCCGGCCTCCTGTTCGGCTTCCCCGACGACGCCGCCACCGTCGCCGACGCGGTCAGGTCCCATCTGGGCAACTAACCCGGTCCCGTCGGCGCTGGTCTCAGGACAGCCGTTGGGCCAGCTGGGCGATCTCGTCGGCGACCGAGGACGGGACCGTGTAGCCGGTCTGGTCGCGGACGCGGTCGAAGTTGTCGCGCACGTCCTCCGGGGTGAGCTCCTGGTTGACGTAGCCATCGGTGAGGCCCACGAAGAAGCGCGCCACCCGGCCGCCGCCGGTCGAGTAGATCTCGCCAGAGACCGGACAGTCCTGGTGGACCAGCCAGGCCGCCACCGGGGCCACCAGCCTTGGGTCGAGCTTGGCCGCCAGCGGTCCGAGCAGCTCCTCGGTGAGGCGGGTGCTGGCGAGCGGGGCGAGCACGTTGGTCCTGATGTCGTAGCGGGCGCCCTCCTGGGCGAGCACCCTGGCGAGGCCGACCAGCCCCATCTTGGCCGCGCCGTAGTTGGTCTGCCCGAAGTTGCCGAGGATGCCCGCGTTGGAGGCGGTCAGCAGCACCCGCCCGTAGCGGGCCTCGCGCATCTTCGCCCACGCCGGGACAAGGACGTTGAAGGCGCCCTTGAGGTGCACGTCGATGACCGGGTCGAGCAGTTCAGGGGTCAGGTTGTGGAACGCCTTGTCGCGCAGGATGCCGGCGTTGCTGATGACGACGTCGACCCTGCCGAACGACTCGAGGGCGGTGTCGACGATCGCCCTGCCGCCTTCCGGGGTGGCCACCGTGTTGCCGTCGGCGACCGCCTCGCCGCCGAGGTCCACGATCTCCTTGGCGGTCCGCTCGGCCGGGCCGGCGGACGCGCCGGTGCCGTCGGCGGCGCCCCCCAGGTCGTTGACGACCACCTTGGCGCCCCGGCCGGCCAGCAGCAGGGCGTGCTCGCGGCCGAGCCCCCCACCCGCCCCGGTCACGATCGCCACCCTGCCGTCGAAGCGGAGCTCGGCCATGCTCACCCTCCTTTTTCGGATGCTGGTGGCAGGCTACCAAGTGCCATGGTGGAGCTGATCGCCGGAGCCGGTGTCGAGGGGAGCGAGCATGGGACCGCTGGAGGGCGTGCGGGTGGTGGAGGTGGCCGGGATCGGACCGGGGCCGTTCTGCGCCATGCTCCTGGCCGACCTGGGTGCCGAGGTGCTGCGGGTCGACCGGCCGTCGACGGCGCGGTCGACGTGGTCGACGATGCTGGCCAGGGGACGGCGCTCGGTGGTCGTGGACCTCAAGCACCCGGAGGGCGCCGGCGTGGTGCTGGACCTGGTCGCTTCGGCCGACGCGCTGGTCGAGGGGTTCCGCCCCGGCGTGGCCGAACGGCTGGGGATCGGCCCGGACGCCTGCCTGGCCCGCAATCCCCGGCTGGTCTACGGGCGGGTCACCGGCTGGGGCCAGGAGGGCCCGTGGCGGCTGGCCGCCGGGCACGACATCGACTACATCGCGGTTGCCGGGGCGCTCCACCCGATCGGGCCGGCCGGTGGCCCACCGGTGCCGCCGCTGAACCTGGTGGGTGACTTCGGCGGCGGCGGGATGCTGCTCGCCTTCGGCGTGGTCGCCGCCCTGCTCGAGGCCGCTCGCTCCGGGATGGGGCAGGTGGTCGACGCGGCCATGGTGGACGGCGCCGCCCTGCTCACCACCCACGTCCACGAGCTGCTGGCCGCCGGGCTCTGGCACGAGCAGCGTGGCGGCAACCTCCTCGACGGCGGCGCGCCGTTCTACGCCGTCTACGAGACCGCGGACGGGGGCCACCTGGCCGTCGGCGCCCTCGAACCGGAGTTCTACGGCGAGCTGCTGCAGCGGCTCGGCCTCGACGCCGCGGGCCTGCCGGCCCAGTTCGACCGGGACGGCTGGCCGGCGCTGCGCGAACGGCTGGCCGCGCTGTTCCGGACCCGGACGCGCGAGGAGTGGACCGAGCTGCTGGCCGGCACCGACGCCTGCGTCGCCCCGGTGCTGTCGCTGGCGGAGGCGCCCGGCCATGCCCACAACCGTGCCAGGGGCACCTTCGTCGAGCTGGACGGGGTCGTGCAGCCGGCCCCGGCGCCGCGCTTCAGCCGCACCCCGTGCGACCCGCCGAGCCCGCCGGCGCGCCCGGGTGCGCACACCGACCAGGCCCTGGCCGACTGGGGCGTCGACCCGGGCGAGGTCGCCCGCCTCCGCGCAGCCGGCGCCGTCGGGTAACCGCCCCTACCTGGCCAGCCAGGCGTCCAGCGCAGCCAGCCAGGCGTCCAGCGCCTCCCGGTGGACGCTGTGGCCGGCGGGCAGCACCCGGGTGGCCCCGTCGCCGAGCGCCTCCACCGCCGCCTTGCGGTCGTCGCCGACCAGGCTGGAGCCGAGCGCCTCCTCCGCCAGCAGCAGCAAGGTCGGCACGCGAGCCGCCGCCAGCAGGCCCGTCAGGTCGAACGGGGCCCCGGGGCGGAGGGCGGAGGCGACCGCGGCGGCGTCGAGGTCGGCGAGGTCGGCGACCCGGCGCTCCGCCTCGCCCGGCGGCCAGTTCGGGTTGGCGACCTCGAGGTCGCGGAGGAGCGCCGCCGGCTCCGCCCGCGCCCGGCTCCCGTCGGCCTGGATGCCGGCGGCAAGGCCGGCCCAGTCGATCGAGGTCGGCCCCGGGGGGTCCTCGAGCACCAGCCGGCGGGTGAAGCCCGGCCGGGCCGCGAGCAGCTCGAGCGCGACCAGGGCGCCGAGCGAGTGCCCCACCAGCAGGTCGATCCGCGGCTCCGGCCGGGCGACCGTCGCGAGCGTCTCGGCCACGTCGGCGGCCAGGTCGGCGGCGGCGAGGCCGGCGACCAACGGAGGGCTGGCGCCGTGGCCGCGCAGGTCGACCGCCAGCACGCGGTAGCCCCGCTCGGCCAGCGCCGGGCCGGTCCGCCACCAGGTCCGCGACGAGGAGCTGATCCCGTGGACGAGCAGGGCCAGCGGTTGGCCCTCACCCCAGCTGCGGGTCGCGAGCGAGGCCACCTCAGGCGCCCGCCACCGTCATCTGCCCGACCAGCAGGCTCGCACCGCCGATCGAGCCGGTGGTGAAGCGCAGGTCGGAGCCGACGGCGGCGATGCCCTTGAGGATGTCGAGGAGGTGGGCCGCCACGGTCGCCTCCCGGACCGGCTCGGCCAGCTCGCCGCCCCGGAACCAGAGGCCGCTCACGCCGACCGAGAAGTCGCCGGTGATCGGGTTGGCCCCCGAGTGGACCCCGGAGACGTCCTGTACCAGCAGGCCCTCGCCGGCCCGGGCGAGCAGCCCGGCCTGGTCCAGGTCGCCGGGCTCGAGGAACAGGTTGTGCGCGGACACTCCCGGCGTGGACTTGAACGACCCCCGGCGGGCGTTGCCGGTGGAGGCGGCGTCGCCCCGCGCCGCCGTGGCGGTGTTGTGGAGGAAGCACTGCAGCACGCCGTCGTCGACCAGGACGGTGCGGCGGGTGGGTACCCCCTCGCCGTCGAACGGTGCCGCGCCCGGCCCGGCGACCAGGCGGCCGTCGTCGATCAGCTGCAGGCCGCCCGCCCCGATCCGCTGACCGAGCTTGTCCGCGAACAGGCTGCGCCGCTTCTGCACCTCCTCGGCCGAGAGCCCGGCGAGCAGCACCCCGATGAGGCTGGGCGAGACCATGCGGTCGAACACCACCGGGACCGTCCGGGTCGACGGCTTGGCCGCCCCCAGCATCCGCACCGCCCGGTTGGCCGCCTCGGCCGCGACCGGGCCGGGGTTGAGGTCGTCAAGCGAGCGGGCCGCGTCGACGCCGTAGCCGACCTGGCTCTCGCCGTCCTCGGTGGCCATCGCGATCGACAGGCACCAGGCGTGGGTGACCGCGAACGAGCCGCGCACCCCGTTCGAGGAGGCGATCGCCAGGCGGCCGACCACGTCGCCGTAGCGGGCCGACTCGACCTGGGTCACCTTGGGGTCGGCGGCCCGGGTGCGCGCCTCCAGGTCGAGCGCCAGCGCGACCTTCCGCTCGGGCGGCGTCCCCGCCAGGCGGGGATCGAAGATGCCCTCCAGCGCCTCGTAGTCGCTGGCCGCGGGGAGCACGTTGCCCGGGTCCTCGCCGGAGACCTCCAGGTTGGCCCGCGCCTCCGCCAGGCATTCGCGCAGCCCCTCGTCGGTCAGGTCGGCGGTGTAGGCATAACCGAGGCGGCCGTCGCGTACCACCCTGACCCCCACGCCGCTCGACGAGGCCGAGGTGAGCCGCTCGACCTCGGCCTGGAAGGCGCTGACCTCGGTCTCGGTGGTCAACTCGGCGTAGGCCTCGACGCCCTCGGCGCCGGTGGCCTCCCCCGCCAGCCGTTCGACGACCGCTTCCAGCTCGACGCTCATGCCGACCCTCCCGTGCCGCCGACGGTCATGCGGGCGATCCGCATGGTGGGGGCGCCGTTGCCGACCGGCACGCCCTGGCCCTCCTTGCCGCAGATGCCCTCCTTGACGGTGAAGTCGCCGCCGAGCGCGTCGACCGCGGCGATCACGCTCGGCCCGTCGCCGACCAGGTTGGCGCCCCTGACCGGGGTGGTCACCTCGCCGTCCTCGATCAGGTAGCCCTCGACCACGCCGAAGACGAACTCGCCGGTGACCGGGTTGACCTGGCCGCCGCCGAGCGACTTGGCGTACAGGCCCTTACGGGTCTGGCGGATGATCTCGTCGGGGTCGTCGCCGCCCGCCAGCACGTAGGTGTTGGTCATGCGCGGGATCGGCACGTCGGCATAGGACTGCCGGCGGCCGTTGCCGGAGGCCCGCAGGCCGAGCTGCCTTGCCCTGATCAGGTCGGTCAGGTAGTCGGTGCAGACGCCGTCCTCGAACAGCACCGTGCGCTGGGCCGGCGTCCCCTCGTCGTCGAAGGCGAACGATCCCCAGGCGCCCTCGACGGTGGCGTCGTCGACGCCGTTGAAGCGCTCCACGCCGATCTTGCGGCCCTGCTTGCCGTGGTAGACGGAGGCTTCCTTGGCGATCAGGTCGGCCTCCATGCCGTGGCCGGACGACTCGTGGAACAGCACCCCGCCGTTGCCGGAGGCGATCACCACCGGCATCTCGCCGGCGGGGGCCGGCTTGCTGGCGAGCATGGCGACGGCCCGTTCGGCGGCGTTGCGCGCCACCAGCTCAGGGGGGAACTGGTCGAGCAGCTCGAACCCCATCGAGCGGCCGGGGCCGTCGAAGCCGGTCTGCACCACGCCGTCGCGCGCCGCCACCACCTGGACCACCAGACGGGTCCGGACCCGCTCCTCCTCGGTCGTGAACCCGTCGGAGTTGGCCACCAGCACCCGCTGGCGGACGTCCCCGTACCCGGCGCTGACCTGGGCCACCGACGGGTCGTAGGCGCGGGCGGCCTCGTCGGCCCTGCGGACCAGCTCGGCCAGGGTGGTTCGTTCGACCCCGGCCGGGTCCACCGCCACCGGGTGCCGCACGTGCGGCTCGCGCCGGCGGAGGTCCCTGACCTCGTGCTGCGGCGGGTCGCGGAGGGCGGCGGCGGCCACCCTGGCCGCCTCCAGCAGCGCCTCGGTGTCGAACCGGTTGGTGTAGGCATATGCCGAGGCGGTGCCGCGGACCACCCGCACCCCTACGCCGCGGTCGCGGCCGGTGACCAGCTCCTCGACCCGGCGGTCCTCGAGCCGGATGTTGTGGGAGAGGCGGTCCTCGGCGTAGACCTCTGCCCATTCCCCGCCGGTGGCCAAGGCGGTGCTCAGCACCTTGCGGACGATGGCGTCTTCCAGCACGGCTCGCTCCTTCGGGATCACATCGGCGCTCCAGGGCGACGCGGCCCGGGAGCCCAGCAATTGTAGAGGCGGGCCGCGAAGGATCAGGCCGAGGCGCGGACGACCAGCTCCGTCTTGAGGATGACGCTCATGCTCGCGGCCCCGCCGGCCACCTTGGCCAGCAGCAGCCGGGTGGCCTGCCTGCCCATCTCCTCGACCGGCTGGCTGACCGTGGTCAGCTGCGGCTCCGCGTACCGGGCGGTCATCGAGTCCTCGAAGCCGATCACGGCGACGTCGCCGGGGACCCGCCGGCCCGCCGCCTTCAGCGCCCGCAGCGCCCCCGCCGCCATCAGGTCGGAGGCCGCGAAGACGGCGTCCAGCCCCGGCTCGCGCTCCAGCAGACGGCGCATGGCGGCGGCGCCCTCCTCGGTGAAGTCGCCCCCCTCGACCAGCTGCGGATCCGCCGGCAGCCCGGCCGCCCGCAGCCCGTCCTGGTAGCCGTCGAGGCGGTCCTGGCCGACGGCCATGTCCATCGGCCCGGTGATGGTGGCGATGCGGCGGTGCCCGCGCCCGACCAGGTGGACGACGGCCTCCATGGCGCCGCCACGGTTGTCGGCCTCCACGTAGCTGTCCGGCGCATCGCCGGCCGGCCGGCCGACCAGCACGGTGGGCACCCCTGCCCGCTGCAGGGTCCGCGGCAGCGGGTCGTCGCCGTGGAGGGAGGCGAGCAGCACGCCGTCGACGTGGCCGCCGGTGACGTACCGCTCCAGCCGGCCGCGGTGCGCCGCGTCCTGCGCCATCAGCAGCACGAGCTGGACGTCGGTCTCGACGAGGGCGGCGCTCACACCACGCACCACCCCGGCGAAGAACGGCTCGGAGAAGAAGCGCGACTCCGGCTCCGCGACGATCAGCGCGATCGAGTCGGTGCGCCGGGTCACCAGGCTGCGTGCCGCCCGATTGGGCACGTAGCCGAGCTTGGCGACGGCCCGCTCCACCTGGACCCGCGCTTCGGCGCTGACCCGCGGGGAGCCGTTGACCACCCGGGACACGGTCGCGCGGGAGACGCCGGCCAGCGCCCCCACCTGCTCGAGGGTTGGCGCGCTCGGCCGCTCCCGACCCCCGGTGACCGTCACCTGCCGCCCCCATCCGCCGCGGGCGGGCGGCCGTCCAGGCCGCCCATGGCGATCGCGTCGCGGTACCAGCGGGCGCTGTCCTTCGGGACCCGCCGCTGGTTCGGGAAGTCCACGTAGACGATGCCGAACCGCTTGGCGTAGCCCTCGGCCCACTCGAAGTTGTCGAGCAGCGACCACGCGAAGAACCCGCGCAGGTCGACACCGCCCCGGATCGCCCGCAGGGCGGCGCGGAGGTGCTCGTCGAGGAAGCGCACCCTGGCATCGTCGCGCACCCGGCCCTCGTGGTCGACGCCGTCCTCGAAGGCGGCGCCGTTCTCGGTCACGAACAGCGGCAGGCGCGGGTAGTCGTGGTCCAGCCGGAGCAGCAGCTCGTCCAGGCCGGAGGCGTCGATCTCCCAGCCGAGCGCCGTCTGGGGCCGGTCCCGCTTGACGAACTCGACGTCGCCGGCGCCGACCCACGGCGACGGCGGTCCCCCGAACCGTGGCCGGCCGGGCCCAGGCCGCCCGCTGCCTGGAGATCATCCTGGCCGCGCTGGCCGAGGCCGGCGCCGGACCGGAGCACGTCGTCCGCACCCGCATGTACCTGGTCGACGCGGCCGACTGGGAGGCGGTCGGCGCGGCGCACGGGTCCGTGTTCGCCGGCGTGCGGCCGGCGGCCACCATGGTGGTGGTCGCCGGGCTGCTCGACCCCCGCTGGCGGGTGGAGATCGAGGCCGAAGCGATCGTCCCTGCCGACCCCTAGTTGATTCGCACCGTTTGCCCGTAGGCTACGTACTCGTCAGGATCACCGGATAGAACGCCCACCGGATCGACGGTGACCCGTGAGGAGGGCTGGGGCATGCGACCTCGAGGACCTGGGGCACGGCGATGGCGGATCGCGGGGGTCGCGCTGCTGGCCTCGTTGTCGCTGCTCGCACTCCAAGCTGCGGCGCTGGCGGACGACTCCCATCATGGGAAGCGGGCCCGCTTCGCGACCTTCAACGCCTCCCTGAACCGGGCCGCCCTGGGCGAGCTGGTCGCCGACCTCTCCACCCCCGACGACGCCCAGGCCGCCGCCGTCGCCGAGGTCATCCAGCGCGTCCGGCCCGACGTGCTGCTCGTCAACGAGTTCGACTTCGACGCCGAGGGCCTGGCCGCCCGGCTCTTCCAGCGCAACTACCTGTCGGTCGGGCACAACGGCGCCAGGCCGATCCACTATCCGTTCCGCTTCGTGGCGCCGTCCAACACCGGCATCCCCTCCGGGTTCGACCTCGACAACAACGGCACGGTCGGCGGCGGCAACGACGCCTTCGGCTTCGGGGAGTTCCCCGGGCAGTTCGGCATGGCGGTCTTCTCCCGCTACCCGATCCTGCGCCACCAGGTCCGCACCTTCCAGCTGTTCCGCTGGAAGGACATGCCGGGAGCGCTGCTGCCAGACGACCCGGCCACGGCGGCCCCGGCCGACTGGTACTCCCCGGCGGAGCTGGCGGCCTTCCGGCTCTCCTCCAAGAGCCACTGGGACCTGCCGGTGCTGATCGGCCGCCAGGTGGTCCACACCCTGGTCAGCCACCCCACCCCGCCGGTCTTCGACGGTCCGGAGGACCGCAACGGGACGCGCAACCACGACGAGATCCGCCTCTGGGCCGACTACGTGCTGCCCTCGCGGAGCGGCTACCTCTACGACGACCACGGCCGCCGTGGCGGTCTGGCGCCCGGCGCCCGCTTCGTGATCATGGGCGACCAGAACTCCGACCCGCTGGACGGCGACAGCGTGCCCGGGTCGGCCCAGCAGCTGCTGGAGAACCCGCGGGTCAACACCTCGCTGACGCCCACCAGCCCGGGCGCGCCCGAGCAGGCCGCCCTCCAGGGCGGCGCCAACTCGACGCACCGCAGCGACCCGGCCTTCGACACGGCCGACTTCGCCGACGTCCCCGGGCCGGGCAACCTGCGGGCCGACTACGTCCTGCCCAGCAGGAGCCTGCGCATGCTGGACGCCCGGGTGTTCTGGCCGCTCCGCGCCGACCCGCTGTTCCGGCTGGTGGGGGTGTTCCCGTTCCCCACCTCCGACCACCGTCTGGTCTGGGTGGACGTGGGGGTGTGAGCCGGCGGCGGTGAGCTTCCGGCGTCAGCCCTCCATGCGGAGGTGGGTGACCAGGTCGTGGTAGGCGCCGGCCTCCCCGCCGTAGCGGGCGAAGTTCCGCGCCAGGTCGAACCAGGGCGTGGTGCTCGGTCGGATCTCGTGCAGCCCACGCGCGAAGTCGGCGATCGCGATCGGCCGCGATCGGCCGCTCACCATCGAAGCCTCCAGCGTCCCCTCGGCGGCCGACTCGCATAGCTGCGCCAGGTCCGCGGCCGAAAAGCGCTCGGTCCGCGCGGCAAGGGCACCCACGTCCAGGTCGTCGGCCAGGGGACGCCCGTGCAGGGCGGCGCGGATGATCGCCTCGCGGGCCTCGCGGTCGGGCGGGAGCACCAGCAGGCGATGGTCGAGCAGCCCCGGCCGGCGCAGCAGCGGGTCGACGTCCCAGGGATGCTCGGTGGCGGCGACCACGAACACGCCCTCGTGCTCCTCGCTGGCGCTGTACAGCTCGGCCACCAACTGGTCGACCACGCCGGCGCCGACCGAGTGGCGGCGCCCAGCTCGGCGGGGCCCGATGGCGTCCAGCTGGTCCAGGAACAGCAGGCAGGGGGCGCTGGCCCTGGCGGTCTCGAAGATCTCGTGGACGCTGCGCCGGCTGTAGGCGAGCCACATGTCGACCACGTGAGCCAGGTCGATGCGGAGGAACCCGGCGCCGAGCTCGCCGGCCAGGGCCCTTGCCAGGAAGGTCTTGCCGCAGCCTGGCGGGCCGTACTCGAGCACGCCGCCGCGGAGCGAGCGCCCGAACAGCCGGCGCATGTCCGGGTCGCGGAGCGGTGCCAGGAAGGCGGTGGTCAGCCACCGCTTGAGCGCCGGCATGCCGCCGACGTCGGCCAGCGTCACCCGCGGCCGCTCCACCTCGCCGAGCACCCACTGATCGACGTCGGCCCGATCGCCCGGGGCCCGACCGACCGGGCCCCGACCGACCGGGGCACCCCTTCGGGGTTCCCCGGACCCCTCCGGCCTCCGGGGTTCCCCGGACCCCTCCGGCCTCCGGGGTTCCCCGGGCCCGGTGGACGGTACTGGACCGGACCGCCTACCGGCTGGGCCGTTGTCGGGATCCGGCCGGCCGGGGGCGGAGCCGACCGGGTCGGGGTTGGCCCTGGCACCGGCGCGGGCGGTCAGGGCGAGGGCTCGCTGGTGGCCGGGGAAGCGGGCCAGCACCGCCGAGCAGTGCTCGAGGGCCTCGGTCTGCTGGCCCGCCTCCAGCAGCAGCGCGGCCAGGTGCAGGCGCAGCACCACGTTGCCGGGAACGGCCGCGACGGCCGCGCGCAGCCCGGCCAGCAGCTCTGGGTCGACCGGCATGGCGCACCAGTATGGCAAGCCAGGGCAAGCCAGGCCTCCCGGCGGTTGCGGAACACCCGGGAATCCCGGCGGGCGGCTTCGTGATTACAGTATTACGATGTTGTCGTCTCACGACGACGAGGCACCAGATCTTGGAGGCGACGGTGAGCACCATCCAGTTCGTCGACGCGCTGCTCGATGAGGCCGAGCGCGACCAGCGGGCCGACCCCGGCCCGTCGGACCAGGAAGCCCTCGACGCCTACTCGCAGGTGGTCACGTCCGTCGCCAAGCGGGTCATCGGCTCCGTGGCCAGCCTGCGCGTCAGCCGGCGCGTCCGCGGCGGCTACCAGGCGCAGGGCTCCGGCTCGGCGGTCGCGATCACGCCCGACGGGTTCCTGGTCACCTCGGCCCACGTGGTCGATGGGGCAGACCGTGGCCGGGCCTCGCTGACCGACGGCAGCGAGCTGCGCTTCGAGGTGGTCGGCCGTGACCCATTGTCTGATCTGGCGGTGATCCGCTCGAGCGGGGCCGACCTGGAGCCGGTGTCCCTGGGGAACGCCGACCGGCTCCAGGTCGGCCAGCTCGTCGTCGCCATCGGCAACCCGATGGGCCTGGCGGGCTCGATCACGGCCGGGGTGGTCAGCGCCCTCGGGCGCTCCTTCCCGACCTCCGACGGCCGGGCCAGCCGGCTGGTCGAGAACGTCATCCAGACCGACGCGGCGCTGAACCCGGGCAACTCCGGTGGTGCCCTGGTGGACGGGCGCGGGCGCATGGTGGGGGTCAACACCGCGGTGGCCGGTGTGGGTCTGGGCCTGGCCGTGCCGGTCAACTCCACCACCAGGCGGATCATCGCGGCGCTGATGCGCGAGGGCCGGTTCCGCCGCGCCTTCATCGGCATCGCCGGCGGGCGCCGGCCACTGCCACCGAGGGTCGCCCAGGCCATCGACCGGACCGCCGGCGTCGAGGTCGTCCAGGTGGTCGGCGGCAGCCCCGCCGCCAAGGCAGGCCTGCGCAACGAGGACCTCATCATCGACGTGGACGGCGTCCCGGTGGAGGACGCCGGCGACCTGCAGCAGCTGATGGTCGCCGAGCGGATCGGCCGGCCGCTGCAGGTCCGCGCCTTCCGCGGCGGCGAGCTGCTGCAGCTGACCGTCGTCCCGCTCGAGCTGAAGGGCTGAGACGCCCGGCCGCGCTGCCGTGCCATGCTGCGGCCGATGCCACGCGGAACGCTCACAGGAGGGGAGCGGCGGCGGCTCCGGCCGCTGGCCGCCGCCATCGCCCGCGCGGCCGGCCAGGGGCCGTCGCGGCTGGAGCCGGTCGCCGGCGGCCTGCCGCAGGGCGGCCGGGTCGGGCTGCTCGCCGGCACCTTCAATCCCTTCACGCGGGCACATGCCGCCCTCGCGGTCGCCGGTCACCGTGCCGGCTGCGAGCGGGTGCTGCTGGCGATGGCCCCGGTCAGCCTCGACAAGGAGCGGCTGGAGCGGGCGCACCCGGTCGACCGGCTCGACTGGGCCGCCCGCTGGACCCGCCGGCGCTCCTGGGCGGTGGCCGCCGCGGCCAGCCACCCGTTGCTGGTCGACATGGCCGAGGCCCTCGCCGGCATGACCGGCGCCGAGGTGGCCCTGCTGCTCGGCGCCGACAAGGCCGCCCAGCTGGTGGAGGCCCGCTACTACGACGACCCGCCCGCCGCCATCGCCCGGCTGCGGCGCGCGGCGGTCCTGCTGGTGGCCGAGCGGGACGGGCACCCGCTCGCCGACCTGCCGCTGCCGACCGCCAGGCTGCCCACGGCGGCCTGGGTCCCAGGCCGCTCGGCGACCGAGGCGCGGGAAGCGGCCGGTCGGGGCCTGCCCCTCGACCGGCTGGTGCCGGCGGCGATCGCACGCGCGGTCGAGCGGACCGGCGCCTACGATGCCGACCCCACCAGCTACCTGGCCCGGGCCCGGGAGCTCGACGACCTGGTCGCCGAGGAGTCCGGCCGAGGGGGCTAGTCTTGAGCCCCCCGGCCGACCCCCCGGGGCCGGCGCGACCCCTGGAGGCAGGCATGGCCGTCCGCGACGTTGAGCACCTCATCATCGGCGGCGGGGTGGCCGCCGCCAAGGCGGCCGAGGGGGTCAGGGCGGCCGGCGGCTCCGGGTCGGCGGTGGTGCTGACCGCCGAGCCGGAGCTCCCCTACGAGCGCCCGCCGCTGTCCAAGGAGTTCCTGCGTGGCGAGGCCGGCCGCGAGAAGACCCGCACCCACGACGAAGCCTGGTATCGCGACCACGACGTCGAGGTCATGCAGGCCACCCGCGCCGGCACCCTCGACGCCAGCACCCGGACGGTCACCACCGAGGTCGGCGACCAGCTCCGCTACGGCGGCCTGGTGCTCGCCACCGGGTCAAAGGTCGTGCGGCTCGGCCTCCCCGGCGAGGACCTGGAGGGCGTCTACTACCTGCGCACCGTGGACCAGGCGGAGCGGCTGCGGGCGGCCATCTCACGAGCCGAGACGATGGTGGTGGTCGGCGGCGGGTTCATCGGCGCCGAGGTGGCCGCCAGCGCCACCCAGATGGACACCCGGGTCACCATCCTCGAGCTCGCCGAGACCCTGTGGACCCGGGCCGTCGGGACGGAGCTGGGCCGCTTCTTCGAGCGGTTCCTCCGCGACCGGGGCGTCCACGTCCGCACCAGGACCGGGGCGGAGCGGCTGGAGGGGGACGGCGCCGTGGAGGCGGTCGTGCTCCCCGACGGCAGCCGCCTGGCGGCCGACGTGGTGGTCATCGCGGTGGGCGTGCGCCCCGACGTGGAGCTGGCCGAGCAGGCCGGCCTGCAGGTCCAGGACGGCATCCTGGTCGACGAGTACCTCAGGGCGGCCGACCGCGTCTGGGCCGCCGGCGACGTGGCCAGCGCCGCTCACCCGCAGTTCGGGCGCATCCGCATCGAGCACTGGGCCGAGGCGTTGAACCAGGGCCTGATCGCCGGCCGCAACATGGCGGGGGCCGGCGAGCGCTACGACCGCGTTCCCTACTTCTTCTCCGACCAGTTCGACCTGTCGCTGTCCTACCTTGGCCATGTCCGGGAGTGGGACGGACTGGTGGTGCGCGGCACCCAGGATGTCAAGGAGCCGAGGTTCGTCGCCTGGTACCTGCAGAACGCCGTCCCGCGGGCTGCGCTGATCGTCAACGACTGGGACGCCGAGGACCCGGTCCGCGCGGTCATCCGCCGCGGCGCGCCGGTCGACCCGTCGCGGCTCGCCGACGAAGGGGTCGCGCTGAGCGATCTGTAGGCAAGATGCTGTAGGCCAGCCTCGGCCATTCGCGGGCGCCAGGGAGCCCTCCAGGGATAGAAGGGCCCCCGCGCCATCCGGGGGGGCCAAGACAGCGCGAGGGGCCGCAAGGTGCATAGTACTGCGTTTTGGCAACTCGTGTTGTGCCAGAAGGGGACGACGGCTCGATCCGACAAGATTCGCCAAATCGACGCAGCCCGGTCGGCTATCCCACGACGTAGGCCGCCCTACGTAAGCCGGTCTGCGAACCGGTGCGGACCGCTGCCATGGGGACGGCCGTGGATCATGCTTTCTTGCTGCTCGCGGGCCTGCAGACGGAGCGTAGGGGCCACTACGCCGCGGCGGCCGGCCGGCCGCTTGCACGGATCCCGATCGGCGGTAGGGCCGCCGTGCCGTCCTACAGCGATGCGACTAGGACGATCGGTCGCCCGTGCAGCAGATCCCGGCGGCGATCCGCGGTGGCTCCGCCTGGTCACAGCTGGGGTGCCCCTCGAGGAGGAGACTCGGTACTGTGGACGGGGTGAACCTGACGCCATAGGACGCCATGGAAGGTGAAACCGGACATTGGATCACACCACCATGACCCGCCGGCCGAGGCTCCGCAGGCCGGTGCTGCTGGCGGCCTTCGACGGCTGGAACGACGCCGGTGAGGCCGCCACCACCGCGCTGGACGCCGTGGGGGCTGCGCTGGAGGCGGAGACCTTCGCCTCGCTGGACCCGGAGGAGTTCTACGACTTCCAGGAGGTGCGGCCGACGGTGCGGCTGGCGGACGGCATCCGGCACGTCGACTGGCCGGCGGTCGAGCTACAGGCCGCCCACCTGCCAGGCGCCGACCACGACCTGATCCTGGTCAGGGGCCACGAACCGCACCTGCGGTGGCGGACCTTCTCGGCCGAGATCGTGGAGGCCGCCTCCGCGTTCGGGGTGGAGATGGTGGTCACCATCGGCGCCCTGCTGGCCGACGTCCCGCACACCCGCCCGGTCCAGGTGGTGAGCTCGGCTGGCGACCGCGAGCTGGCGGAGCGGCTGGGGCTGCCCGTCTCCCGCTACGAGGGCCCCACCGGCATCCTCGGCGTGCTGGCGGACGCGGCGACGCGGGCGGGGATCCCCTCGGTCGGCCTGTGGGCGGCACTCCCCCACTACCTGCACCTGGCGCCCAACCCGTGGGGCGCGATGGCCCTGATCGAGGAGCTCGGACGGCTGCTGCCGCTGGGCGTGGACACCAGCGGGCTCGCCGGCCAGACCGAGGTGTTCGACTCCGCGGTGGCCGACCTGATCGAGGAGAACCCCGAGCTGGCCGGCTACATCGAGCGGCTGGAGGCCGACGCCGACGACGACGGACCGGCGCTGGCCGACCTGCCCCCAGAGGAGCTGGTCGCCGAGGTCGAGCGGTACCTGCGCGATCACCCGGGCAGCCGCGGAGGCTGAGCGGCCCGCCTGGCGGGCGCCAGGCGGGCCGGTTCACAGCATTCGGGTCACTCTGGAGGCAACGGGCGGACGTTGGCCGCCTGCAAGCCCTTCGGCCCCTGGGTGACGTCGAACTCCACCAGCTGTCCCTCGTCGAGCGACCGGTAGCCCTCCGCCTGGATGGCGGAAAAGTGCACGAACACGTCCTCGCCGTCGGGACGAGCGATGAAGCCGTAGCCCTTGTCGGGGTTGAACCACTTGACGACACCGCTGGTCATGAACTCCTGTCCCTCCTTCGACCATCGACATCCAACGCTTGCCGGGCCGGCATCCGACCCAGCCGGCAGGGACAGTTCGAACCGCACCGCGACGGCAGCCTGCACCCTTGCTCGATCGGATGCTAGCACCAGGTCACTCATGTCAATAATCTCAAGCCTGTCGATCTCGTCGAAAGTGCTGAGGTATCCGCGCCGAACTCGGCAAACCGCCTCGCAAGCAGGCACGATGGTGGGCGACGATGGCAGCGTGCCACGTTCGAGCCTTGGAGGCAGCGCCGATGGAACCCGTCATCCCGTCGACCGGCTGGGGGGTCACCCACCTGTTCTTCCGGGTCCACCCCAGCCGCTCCCCCGACCCTCGCCAGGCCGGCAAGGAGCTGGTCGCGGCCCTCGACAGCTTCGCCGCCCTCGCCGACCACCAGATCCTCTGCGCCGCCATGCTCGGGCTCAAGGCGGACCTGGGCGTGATGGCACTCGGCCCCGACCTGGCCAGGCACGAGGCGCTGTCCCGCGCGCTGCGGGCCGTCGGCCCGCTGGAGCCGGCATACTCCTTCGTCTCGCTCACCGAGGCCTCCGAGTACATGGAGACCGTCGAGGAGATCAAGGCGCGCATGCTCGACCAGGGAGCCGACGGCCTGCAGGAGCGCGTGGCCAAGGCCGCGGAACGACTCGCCAAGCAGCGGGAGGACCGGCTCCACCCGCGCCTGCCAAGTCGCGCCGTGCTCGCGTTCTACCCCATGAGCAAGGCTCGTGAGGCGGGTGCCAACTGGTACCGGCTGCCGTTCGAGGAGCGCCGCCGGCTGATGGGCGGCCACGGCAAGGTGGGCCGCCGCTACACCGGCCGGGTGCTGCAGCTGGTCACCGGCGCGACCGGCCTTGACGACTTCGAGTGGGGCGTCACCCTGCTCGCCGACGACCTCACCGCGATCAAGCAGGTCGTCTACGACATGCGCTTCGACGAGGTCACCGCCGCCTACGGCCGCTTCGGGCCCTTCCTGGTCGGGCTCACCTGCGAGCGGGCCGACCTGCCCGCTCGCCTCGGTCTCGCCTGAGCCCGGCAGCCGGCTGGTATCCTGCGCCGCGGCCGCCCCTGTAGCTCAAGGGATAGAGCAGCTGTCTCCTAAACAGCAGGTTGCCAGCCGGCTGGTATCCTGCGCCGCGGCCGCCCCTGTAGCTCAAGGGATAGAGCAGCTGTCTCCTAAACAGCAGGTTGCCCGTTCGAGTCGGGCCAGGGGCACGCAAAGCCGCAGGTCATGCCCTATCTGCTACGTTCTCTACGCTCATCCCTCGACGAGCCGATGGCCGCCGTCGATGTCAAAGGCCGCGGTCGAACTCCGCCAGCGGCGCGTAGTAGGGACCGGGGCCGGTGACCAGCACATAGTCGATCGGCGTTGGACAGCGCGTCGAAGAACCTCCCGAGCCGGTCGAAGTCGTGGCGTCGAAGGCGGTGATGCTGGCCCCCAGCTCAAGGCCGACACGGTGCAGGCGATCGGGGTCGCGCGCCGTGATGATCACGCCAGCTCCCTTGGCGCGGGCGCGCCGGGCCGTCTCGAGCCCGATGCCCGAGCTGGCCCCCCGATCACGACGACGGTCTGCCCGAGCAGGCCCCGCTCGCGCTGGACGGGCGAAGAGTTGGTCGAGGTGGCCATGGTTCCTCCCAGACGTCGTCGTCGCTCACGTCGGCACGTCGCGCTGCCCGGTGCGCTGCCCGTGCTCGCCGTGGGCGGCTTCCGCACCCCGAAGCGCGCTGGCCAGATCGTTCACCGACGCGAACGCCGTCTTGGCGGGGGTCGATGCGGCCGGGCAGCCGGGTGGTGACCTCCTGAAACAGCCACCCGTTGCGTCCGGGTCGCGGAACGAGGCGTAGGAGCTCATTTGGCAGACGGCTTCTCCAAAATGGAACTCCGATGACGCTACGTTCGATCGCAGCGCAGCATCGTTCAACAACCCGGATCATGTCAGCATCGTCATCCATAACTACCGCTGGCGGCTGGGCCTAGCTGAAGGCGAGCCGAAATATGACGATCTGGGAAAGCGGCTTGCCGAAGTCCGGTCATCACCGTGCCCACCATTACCCTTGAAGGTGATGCCAACGGTGCACCGCACCCGGACAGCAGCTCCTATGCCAAGAAATTCTCGGGCAATATGCGCACCGGATCATCAAGGGCGGCATCGGGCACAACCTGCCTCAGGAAGCCCTGCAGGCCTTCACCGATGCTGTCGTCGAAGTCGACGGCTACTGATCGGCGTGCGCCTGCGTTGATCACAACGCCACGTCGTCAAGATCGCCTCCCCCGCCCTGAAGGAGACAGATGGACCAAGCGGCGGCGCCAGTTCGCGTTTCACGTCCAGCCCGGCAGCGACGACACGGACCGTCTGATTGAGGTTCTCGAAGGGCTGCGCCGCTTCCTCCCCGCGTCACATCGGCCTGTCGGTCTCATGACCCATCACCTGACAGCCAGTCCAGCGAGGAGACGGTCGCCGCCCAGCGGCCTGGGAACGGTGCGGTGCCGCGCCCCAGGCCAGCTCGGTCGTGCCCGGTTCAGGCGCCCGTCAGGATCCG
>WNGB01005062.1_pt1 | contig 19823 bp, 18 predicted proteins | sample 5400681 | NCBI WGS metagenome assembly WNGB01 (sample SAMN13153367, study PRJNA577476) | soil metagenome | isolation source: 115 cm soil or saprolite under grassland replicate 2 | place: USA:California | collected 2016-06-15
AGGCGCGCGCGACGACCTTGGCTCCGTTGCGCGGACCAATACGGTTTTCGTAGTTGTCAATGAGCGCGTCGATGGCTGCCGGATCGACAAGGCCCTTCTCGACCAGTAGCGATTCGAGCGCCCTGACACGTAACGCTACTTCCGACGGCGGGTTCGTATGATCTCGACCGTGATCGTGGTGGTGTTCGCTGTTCCCCATAGCGTTCATCTTTTTGTGGACGTTCCTTACCCTGTACTCGGAGTTCTTCCCGCCAATGCTTCACACAGCTCCTTTCCGAACCCGAGCCGGAACTGTTTACAGGTGAATCACCGTAAATGGACGCAATTTTGCTTGGATTCCTAATCATTTTCTTTTGTCGCCGATCGATAAACGAGCATCGCTGCGGCGATATCTTCCACCGCCATGCCTAACGACTTGAATATCGTGGTTTCGTTTGCCCGCGGCGAAATTTTGCCTGCGAGAGCTTCGCCCAGCTCGGCGTAAATCTTCGAGTGGGAAAGAATCACATCACCGGATTCTCTCATTGCGCCTTCGCGTGAATCGACGAACACAACGTTGACCATCGCGTCATCGTCTAGCTCGCGCCAGTCAGGGCGACACGCGCCGATCGCGTTAACGTGGCAGCCGGGCTTTAGCCAGGCTCCTTTTAACACAGGTGTCGTTGAATTTGTTGCTGTTACGACAACATCTGCGCCGTGCACTGCTTCTTCAGCAGACATCGACTTCGCGCCAATTTCCCTTGCGAAACGCTCCGCGTGCTCAGGTGTAGGGCTCCAAACGCGAATTTCTTCAAATTGCCTAACGAGTAGCAGCGCCTCCACATGACTGCTGGCTTGCACGCCGCTGCCGAGAATCGCGAGAATTGTTGCGTCTCTCGGCGCGAGAAGTTTCGTCGCGGCGGCCGAGACTGCTGCTGTTCTCATCTCCGTGATCAATCTTCCATCCATTATCGCGAGCGGCGCGCCCGTCTCTGGATGGACAAGAAAAATTGTCGCCATATGCGTTTGGATTCCGCGCTCCGCATTCGAAGGATAGAACGTCACTGCCTTTAGCCCGAGTCCATCCGGCGTAAGCGCAGGCATCAGACCGAGGAATCCACCTGGAGGATCCACTTTGATGACTGAGCGCACAGGCTGAGTCACTTTGCCCTCGGAAAAATCGGTTAACGCTTTTTCCATCGCAGGAATCAAGTCACCCATCCGCAAATGCTGGCGGACTTTATCTTCGTTGAGAAAAAGCGGCTGTTTGCTGCTCATGATTTTAACCACGGATTACACGGATAACACGGATGCAAAACAAGAATTCTATTATTCTTCGTGCCCGCGTTTCATTATTCGTGCTATCCGTGTAATCCGTAGTTCCTTACGCTATCGCGATGGACACGCCTGAAGAATTGCAAACACGCTGCGTGATCGTGGGTGGTGGGCCGGCGGGGATGATGGCGGGTTATTTGCTTGCACGCGCCGGAGTGCAGGTGGCCGTTCTTGAAAAGCATGCCGATTTCAACCGGGATTTTCGAGGCGACACGATTCATCCTTCAACATTGGAACTGATGCATGAGCTGGGATTGCTCGATGAATTCCTGAAACAACCGCATCAGGAAGCGCGAGAATTGCGCGCTGTGGTCAATGGTCAAGCTGTGCCGGTAGCCGACTTCACGAAGCTTCCTACGCGCTGCAAATTCATAGCGTTCATGCCGCAGTGGGACTTCCTAAACTTTCTATCGGACCAGGCGAAGCGTTTTCCAACTTTCCAATTGCGCATGGAAACGGAAGTCGTGGATTTGTTGATGGAGGGTTCGCGTGTGATCGGCGTGCGCGCAAGGACGCCGCGGGGCGAACTGGTGGTGCATGCGGACCTTGTCATTGGCGCGGACGGACGCCATTCGACTGCTCAAACCCGCGCCGGTCTTGAGCAGTTGCAGTTCGGCGTGCCGATTGACGTTCTTTGGATGAGGATTCCTAAGAAACAGGGAGATCCGAAACAAACGTTCGGTTTTTTTCAACACGGCAAGCTACTCGTGTTACTCGACCGCGATGATTATTGGCAGTGCGGCTTTGTCATCCCCAAGGGGCAGTTCGACGAGATCAAAACCCGTGGGCTGAAGCAATTTCAAGACGAGATTGTCAGCTTCGCCGGTTTTTTGCGCGATCGCGTGGCGGAATTGGACGACTGGTCGAAGATCAAACTGCTCACGGTGCAGGTGAATCGCCTGCGCGATTGGTGCTGCGAAGGATTGCTTTGCATCGGCGATTCTGCGCACGCAATGTCACCAGCGGGCGGTGTAGGAATCAATCTCGCGATTCAGGACGCAGTCGCGACTGCGAATTTGCTCGCGGAAAAGCTCCGGAGCGGTCCGGTTCGCGTGAGCGATTTGCGAAAAGTGCAGGCGCGCCGCGACTGGCCAACCCGGCTGATCCAGGGAATGCAGATCTTTATTCATCGTCGAGTCGTCACCGGTCGAACCTCTGACGAGAGAAAGACTTCGCTCCCATTCGTATTCCGTTTGCTGAAATGGTTTCCAATTCTGCGACAAATTCCCGCCCGCTTCATCGGCATGGGCCCGCGCCCGGAGCATTTCCACAGTCCAACCGCAGCCTAAGAGGCCGGTGTTGTTTCAAAATTCTGGAATCCATTTCGACCGTATGGCACGTCTGATGTGAAGAACGAATGAATCAGAACGGCGCGATGGCACTCGAAACAGAAACTCCATTTCCTTCGACCAATCCATTTGCCTCGCGAGCGCTAAGCGCGTTCGAGCTGCTTTTTGGCGCATTCATCGTGATCGGTCACAACGTTTTTCACATTGTGCCCAATGAAGTCATTGTTTTGTTTGTGGTCGGCTCGGTGTCGATCTGGCTGCGAGATGGCCGGTGGTCTTCAATGGGATTCAAGCGACCCGTATCGTGGCGGCGCATTTTTCTAATCGCGTTGGCCGCGGCTGGCTTGCGAATCCTCCTTGGACAATTCGTCATCGAACCGGTTACTGGATTTTTCTGGCCGCCGCCCACTGCGCCCGCGTTGGCAAATGAAATCACCGGCAATGCGAAAATTGCGCTGTTTGCTCTGTTATTAGTCTGGACGTTTGCCGCGTTTGGTGAAGAAATCGCATATCGAGGATACCTCCTTACGCGCGCAGCCGACATTGGAAGGAGATCGACGATAGCTTACTGGCTTGGAATTGTGTTTGTCTCGATTTTGTTTGGTTATGGACATTATTACAAAGGTCCGTCGGGGATCGTTGATTCTGGGATTGCAGGACTAATTTTGGGAACGGCTTACATGCTCGCGGGCCGCAACCTTTGGGCCTGCATTTTGACTCACGGATTTATTGACACATTTGCGGTCATCGACGCATTTTTCGGATGGTCAAAGTAGATATGACTCTCGATCTTCCGACTATTCTTTCAGCCCACGAGCGGATTCAACCGCATATTCATCGGACGCTTGTGCTGACGAGCTCGCGACTGGATGAGGCCAGTGGAGCCTCGCTCTTCTTTAAGTGCGAAAATTTTCAGAAGATTGGCGCGTTCAAAGCGCGTGGCGCCACAAATGCCGTTTTTTCGCTCGACGATGCGACGGCCCGGCGCGGTGTGGCGACGCATTCGTCGGGAAACCATGGAGCTGCGGTGGCGCGAGCGGCGAAGCTTCGCGGTATTTCCGCGCATATAGTGATGCCGTCGAACTCGGTGAAGGTGAAGATTCGCGCAGTGGAAAGCTACGGAGCGCGCGTTGTGTTTTGCGAGCCCACCGAAGAGGCACGCGAGACTGCATGCGCGGATATGATCGCGAAGACGGGCGCAACACTTATTCACTCTTTCGAAAATCCGGACGTAATCGCGGGGCAGGGAACGGCGGTGGTGGAATTGCTCGAAGACGTTCCCGATCTCGATCTTGTGATGTGTCCGGTCGGCGGCGGAGGATTACTCGCCGGCACAGCAGTCGCTGCAAAATCGATGCGACCAGATATCAAAGTGATTGCGGCTGAACCGGAGAATGCAGACGATGCCGCGCAATCATTTCGCGCGGGACGAGTGATCCACACCGAAAAGAAATTCACCATCGCCGACGGACTGCGGACAAATGTCGGCGAACCAAACTTTGCGATCATCAGGCGTTACGTGGACGACATTGTGACTGTAAGTGAGAAAGCAATTATCTCGGCCATGCGCACGATCTGGGAGACGATGAAAATCATTGTCGAGCCATCAGCAGCTGTTCCGTTTGCTGCGATTCAGGAAGGCCAGCCTCCGCGGGGCTCCGGCTCGGGAAGCTCGCCACCGGACGAGTTCGTCCAATTGGCGGACAAGATCGATGTCGCTGGGCAGAGAGTCGGCATCATTCTCACCGGAGGCAATGCCGATCTCGATGCGTTGCCGTGGAATCTCTAGTGGCAGCCGTGTCGGCTACGGGATACAGATGACGCTGCAGGCGACATGCCTGACTCTACAGCGATGAGTGACGAGTAAGAGTAAGAGCAAGAGTAAGTCAGAGGGGAACTTCCACCCACTCCCATCTCATTTCCAAAATTTTCCATAAGGTGGGAACCAGCGGCGCGGGCAAAATCGAAACCTCTGTTCATAAAGGGGGTTCAATTACGTATGAAAACGTTAACCGTAACAATGGCGGCATTTCTTTTGCTATTCAGCGTTGTTGCTTCTCGCGGAGCGAACCTAGATAGAATCTCCGCTTCGACAGGCGTTCCCGTCGAAACACTGCAGGCCGAGAGAACTTCGACCGGACTTGGCTGGGGTGGAATAGAGAAGGCGCACTTGCTGGCCAATGCCAGTGGGCAGAGCTTCGACAGCATCGTCGCGCTGCACCAGTCGGGGCAAGGCTGGGGAAAAATTGCGCACGATAACGGTCTGAATCTCGGCAGGCTTGTAAGCAACGCGAACCGCTCAAGCCGGGCAGCCTCGCATGCGCAGAACACTCAGACTGTCCACGGCAAGCGCAACAGCGTTCATGGGAAAAGCGCTACGAACATAAGCCGTGGCCACAGCAATAGAATGACTACGGCACGAGGAGTGAGTCACAGATCGAGCTTTAGATCTGCCCATACGGGATTCCATGGGATGCGTGGTACGGGCGGTATGAGTCATGGCATGGGCCATGGCGGTCGTGGCCGGTAAGAATCGCTAAACCGAAAGAACTGCCTGGATTACTTAAGAGTAATCTCGCGCATGGTTTTTGTGCCGACGATTTCACGGATATCGAGTCGTTTCGTAGCGGTGGTGAGGCGTTGCTCTTCGGTGCCCATAACCTTTTCAACAATCGGATCCATCTTGTCGCGCAGATTATCGAACGCAGCCCAGTTGGGATATTCAACAAGGATCAGAATATTGAAGTCCTGTGGGCCGGATGCCTCGCCATTCAAGATTTTGTAGTCCAGTATGATCTTTTGCTTTTTCTCTTCGTCGTAAACCGGCTTTACCGATTTAGTGATCTGTTTTAGGTACTCATCAGCCAAACCGGTCTTGGTCTTTATCATAGTCAGAGTCCAAACCGAGCCTTCGTTGTAAGGTGCGTTGCTGCCTTTTGCGCTTGTGGCGTTTGGCTGCGCGACGCAAACGACAGCGAGAGAAAAGAGGAGTGCGGCGATTGCAAAGAATTTGGGTTTCGTCATATGTGCAGATTGATTGCAACACGCTGAAGAGACCAGAAGAATTTCAAACGCTGCGATTGGATTGGCTGACCGCGTCTGTCATGGCCCAGAATTTGCGGAATGCGTTTGGCCAGCTTCGGTCGATGACGCTTTTTCTGGCCGCTGTGCCCATGCGTTCTCGCAACGCAGTATCTGTAGCCAGCGAGCGGATGGCTCGCGTGAAATCATCCACATCGCGGGATCGAGTGATCAAACCGTTCGTTCTGTCCTCCACTAATTCCTTGGGCCCGCCAGAATCGGAAACAATTACCGGCACGCCGCAAGCCTGCGCTTCCAGAATGACGTTGCCGAATGTGTCGGTGGTGCTGGGGAACACAAAAATGTCGGCTGACGCATACGCGGTGGCTAATTCTTTCCCTCTGAGGTAGCCGGTAAAAACCGCCTCCGGCAGCGATTGCGCAAACGCCTCGGAGTACGGGCCGTGACCAACGACAAAAAGCTGCACCGGAAGGCCCTCATCGCGTAATCGGCAATAGGCATCTGCCAAAACATCGAGATCTTTCTCCCGCGATATCCGGCCAACGTAAAGCAGGCGAACCTGACCGTTAGCGGCGCCAAATTTTTCCCAAAAAGCGGCCTCACGTCGCGCCGGAGTGAACAGCTCGGTATCGAGACCGCGCGGAAGAATTTTAAGTTTTGCGGGATCAAAGCCGTGCTTGATCCAGCTTTGTCGATACTCTTCGGAATTAACGAAAACGGTGTCGAGCTGGCCATAGAACCAATGCATGTAGCGCCACGCCATGCTTTCCAGGAAGCTGTCCTCGGTCAGAATCCGGACGTACTGCGGGAAATCCGTATGGTAAATGCCGCTCGTTTGCAGGTTGAGCATTTTGGCCGCGAGGAGCGCGGTCAACCCGACCGGCCCGGGCGTGCTGATGATAATCTCGGTAAATTTTTCCCGCTGTATGTAATCGAGCATCTGTAAAATCGGCGGGAAACTTAATTTTTGAAGTTCGTACTCGGGTAATTCGAATTCGCCGATGGGCGGGAAGTTTTTGATTGGGATCTTGTACGTTTGCAGATTGCTGTGTGAAGTTACGACAGTTAGTTCGCTACCGGCTGCGACTCCAGCGGCGGTCATCTTGCGAATCGTATTAGCCACGCCGTTGACGTCGTCGAGGGTATCGGTGAACCAGGCGCGTTTGCGATTTTGCAATTCGATCGGAATTTCGCCCGTCAATTCCAAGAACATAGCCCGCAGCCATTTTCGGGAAGGCGCCTGACTGTGAAATCCGTAGATGTACGGCGTAAGAATGACCAGGATCGGCACGATCGCGCTAAGAGCTTGCATGCTCTCGACCATGTTCCCGTTGCCGATTTGCTGAACGAATTCTTGGAAAAACCGAAACGTGAGCTGCTCGGCCACCATGTTTGCCATGAGAAATGTGCGGCGCTCCGGCTCGTTGACTCCGTTTAATTGCGCGGCCAGTTTTGCCTTCACCTCAGGCTGCGCGAAATGACCTGAAAGTTCTTTCCACAGCGACACGTTTGCAGGCTTGACGAAGTCAAAAATTTTTCCCGACAAAACGCCCTGCACGATAAATTCCATTTTCTCTTTGAGAGTGAATTCAGTCGGGGCGCGGCCTTCCATGAACCGCGAAAACATTTTCTCCAACAGCGCGGCGCCTGGTCCGAGCTTTTCATTGAAGCGATCCTGGATGAAACAGACGACTGTGTTATAAAAACCATGCGAAAGGACCAGCGGCGTGCCGCCGTGGCCTTGCGCGCTGCAGTCGCCGTTGCGGACGTGTTCGAGAAAATTTTCCGACGATTCCGCCGTTGGAGTTTCCGTAAAAGCCGAACCAGCGAACTGCCCGCCGTGATCGTCGGAACCACCAACAAGAATCTTCTTCCAGGGCTCCGCGTGCGTGGGCGCCAGATTATGGCGATTTGCAAGCGTCTCGATCTTTTCCGGCGTTAATTGTTTGAACAGTGTCTGGGCCAGATCGCTTAGAAGTGCATCGCGCAAACCGTTGATGCCTTCGAAATGCTTGAACAGAAGAATGAGCAGCTCAAGATGATGCGAATCGAGTTTGCCGTTGATGCTGTACAGGGGATGCGCAACCGCATGCGTGATCTGCGCAGCCTGCAGGTAGCGTTGTAGCTCAAAAATATTTTCGCGTTTTGCACCGATCTCGTGATGCTGCTTCTCTGAAATTCCCCAAACAAGAACATGCACCTTGCACGGATCGTTGGGGAAATAGGTGGTGACTTGTTCGCTGATAAAGGTGCGAGGCCGATCACTGATTTGCAGGCAACCCTCGATCGCATCGTGGTCGGTAACGGTGACGTAGTCCATTCCCCGCTCGAGCAATTTTTCATACAGCTGTTTCGGGTCCGAATAGCTGTCCGGAAAATCGAAACGGCGAAAAAGCCACTCTTCCGAGCGCGCGCTGTAGCGCGAATGAATATGAAGATCGCACCTGCTCACATCTACATTCCCCGCCTTAATCTTTGCTGGGCGATCCAGTCTTGGTAGGTGGTGGCTGTCCGCGACCCAATCGCCCTCTCGATCATACCCGTGATCTGCCGCCAAATCGTCGGGTGCGAATAATCGGGTGGATGAATGCTAATACGCAAGAGTGGCCTTCCCTCTAGATATCGAAAGAGCGTGGCATTACAGATTCGGCTAATCCCGCGGCGCCAGTTCCTTCGAACGCTGTAAACAATCGATCGGGCGGCGAACTCATCGCCCGCCCGGAGATCGCACACTTTGCGTAAGCGGGTCGTGTATTCGATCCCCGCATCGCGCGCGGCGCGCTCAGCTTCCCTGCTGAGCAGCCATGCCGGAGCCACAAAGCCTCGCGATTTAAGACCGGACGCACGAAATTCGTCTCGCGCCCTCGTAATGCGAGATAAGGCTTCGTCGTAGCCTAAGTCGTAGAACTCGCCTTCCCGTTCCGTGTAGAATCTTGTCAGGAGCTTGTCGTGCAAACTTTCTTTCGCGCGCCGAGGGCGTTCGTGAAAATACCCGTGAATAACGATTTCATGACCGTCCGCTTCCAAGCCCCGTAGCCAGGACACAAATTGTTGGTTTCTCGTGAACAGCCCCTGATGATGATAATCCGGGACGGCGAGAAGAGAACAAACGCTTACCCCGCGCCGAGCCAGTTCTGAAATGATCGTGTTCGCGATCTGCTGATTAGAGGGAGCGACGTCGTGCAGCGAGACGACCATAAAATCTCTTGTGGCAGCGCCACTTGCGACCAGGGGGAGGAACTCCGTTGCCGCAATTGTATTCATTCGGGAATTTTCGGTCTCGATACAGCTTTGAACAAGGCAAAAGGTGTCAAGAATGACGAAATCCAAATAACGAATAACGAATTAATGACGAAACCTGAATGACAGGCATCTCAGCAGCTTCCGTCATTCGAGCATTCGAGCTTCCTTCGTCATTCGACATGCGCGCTTCGTGATTTGTCGCCCATCTTCACAATTTCGCGAAACTCCGATCCGGCCAACGGCATAACGGACAGACGCGATTGGCGAACTAACACTATTCCCTTTAGCGGCTGATGGCTTTTGATTTCGCGAAGGGTAACCGGCCGGCGCATTGGTTTGACGGGAGCCAGGTCGACAGTAGACCAATCGCCTTCCTTCGCAGTCGAATCTCGATAGGCGGTGCGAATTACTTTCGCGATCCCCACAACAGCTTTGTCCTCACCGCTATGATAGAAAAGGACTTCATCGCCCTTCTGCATTCTGCGAAGGTTGTTTCGAGCGGTGTAATTGCGTACACCAGTCCAACTGGTTTGGCCTTCGGCGACAAAGTCTGACCACGAATACGACGATGGTTCCTGTTTCACGAGCCAGAAATTTTTCATGCGGATAAGTTAGCACAGGCTTGTCATCCCGAGCGAAGCGAGGGACCTCACATTGGCTCATTTGATCACACAAATACCCTTGCGTGACGCTGGAAAATTGTGAGGTCCTTCGCCGTCTACGCGGCTCAGGATGACTAGAAAAGCGCGCGCGAGCACGGTCTGCGTTGACGCGGGTGAATTACGCTCCTCACAACATGAATATGCTAAGCTGTGCATTCGACAATCACAGATGCTTGTTTCACAATCGAAATCATGCGCCGGCTGCCATTCATCACGTTTGAAGGATCAGAGGGTAGTGGGAAATCGACGCAGGTGCGGAGATTGGCCACGCGCCTGGAGCGCTCCGGTGTGCCATATCTCGTGACCCGCGAACCCGGCGGCACGCCAATCGGCGAGACTATTCGTGAGCTTCTGCAATTTGCTTCGCACAATTCCGGTATGACCCCGCAAACCGAGCTGCTTCTCTTTGAGGCCAGTCGCAGCCAGCTCGTGCGCGAGATCATCAAGCCGGCGCTTGAACGTGGCATGTGCGTGATCGCGGATCGTTTCTTTGATTCCACCACTGCTTATCAAGGGGCGGCACGGAAATTAGATCGTGAGATGGTCGAGGGTTTGAATGCGTTTGCAGTCGGCGATTGCATTCCGGACGTTACTGTTGTTCTCGATATCGATGCGGCCAGCGCGAAGTCGCGAATGCAGGAACCGCGTCGACAAGATCGGATGGAGCAGGAGCCCGAGGAGTTCTACCGGCGCGTTCGCCAGGCATATCGCGACCTTGCCACGCGTGAGTCAAATCGCGTTGTCTTAATCAATGGCGCGCGTGACGCCGATGAGATCGAGAATGAGATCTGGGAGATGCTTTGCTCGCGTTTCCCGGCGCTCGCCACAAATCCGCAATCCGCAAAAACCGCCAGTCCGGTTTCGGACCGAGATCCGCACTGCTAACATGCCCTTCTCCCGAACAACAGCGCTTGAATATTTGCGTCGCGCCAACGAACAGAATCGATTGGCACATGCCTATCTGATTTCGGGGCCGCCGGGCAGCGGGAAACAGCAACTCGCCGCGGACCTGGCCAGTCTTGCGAATGGCACACCTGCCGGTGACGTATTTTCAGCCAAGGCCCGTGAAATTTTCGTTGCCCGGCCGGAATCGAAATCGCGGCGTATTGTTATTGAGCAAATTCGCGATCTTGAGCACGCGCTGCAAATGCGCGCATCGAATGGACGGCGCAAAGTCGCGATCGTTTCCGATGCTGACCGGCTCCAGCCCCAGGCTGCAAACGCGTTTCTCAAGACATTGGAAGAACCGCCCAGGGATTCTTTGCTGCTCTTGCTGAGTGCCTTGCCGGAAGCCCTGCCGGAGACAATTCTTTCGCGGTGCATTGCGATTCCCCTTACACGAGAAGGCCAGCCGCAGACGAGCGACGAAGAAAAGAAGCTCGTAAAATTACTGCAACAGGTGTCCCATGAACAAAGCTGGACCATTCAGTTTGCCTATCGCCTGGCTCAGGAATTTCAGCGTTTGCTCCGCGGGGTTCGTGAAGAAGTTAAGCGCGAAACAGACGAGGCATTGAAGCAGGAACAAATGCGTTACAAAGATGCGACCGATGGAGCGTGGCTGGAAGACCGGGAACAATACTACAAAGCCCGTACCGAAAGTCTTTACCTGCAACGGCGCGCTGGATTGATCGAAACATTATTCGCCTGGTGGTCTGACGTTCTGCGTTCCAGTAATAGCGTGGCGCAACGTAGCCTGCCTGGTGCACAAGAAGAAACCGCTGCGCTGGCGCTTCGATTCAGCACGGCTGAAATCTTGAAGCGCATCCGGTTTCTGGAGGAACTGCGCGATCACTTGAATCGAAATATTCACGAAGCGCTGGCAATCGAAGTCGCGTTTCTGACAATCTTCACTGGTGAAACTGTAGCCGGTGGTCGCTGACCCCGGCAGGGACAGCATTACGGGTTTTGGAGAACCACTTTTAGCGACCGCTTACAACTATTCTCGCGTTAGGCTTGTTCATTTGAACCTGATCACTCACTCTTTGGATTTTTAATTCATGCTGCTTGAGGCGGCCAACGACGGTCTCCATCTCTTTCTTCAGCTGCGCAATGGTGGCTTCCTGTTCCTCGACTTTCCTGTGCTCTTTCAGAAACTCGTTGAGGAGCATTGCGTTCACGGCTTCGTAGCGGACCGTCTCTGGGTTGCCATCCTGATCACGGGTGATGAGCTCCGGGTTGATCTTTGCCACTTCCTCGGCGATCAAGCCGAATGAGAGCGCCTGCATCGGATCGACCTGCTTCTTATAGCGAAACGTGACTGGCTTCAGCGCAAAGAGCGCGTCACTCGCTTTATCCATGGGCTTGATCTCTTCCTTGAATCGGCGCGAGGAGGCGAGCGTCCCGATCTTGTCGTCGGAATTGACGTAGACCGCTCGGCCATTGGCCACAGAAGCGTAAATGTTGCGAATACGGGTCGTATTACTCTCGCCAGCAACGCCAAAGACGGCCGAGCCGATACAAACATTGCCATTGCCCGTAGTCAGAAGGGCTCCGGCGCTACCGCCTAAGGCCGTGTTGTTGCCGCCGGTGGTGTTGCTTGCGAGCGCGTTATCCCCGCAGGCCGTGTTGCCATTGCCCTGAGTGTTGCTAAAGAGCGCTTCACGCCCGTAGGCCGTGTTGTCGTCGCCGGTGGTGTTGCTAGAGAGCGCTTGCACACCGATGGCTGTGTTGTGGTCGCCGGTCGTGTTGAACCGGAGCGCACCAACCCCGGTGGCCGTGTTGTCGTCGCCTTCGGTATTAGTCACGAGTGCAGTGTTGCCGACGGCCGTGTTGCGGTTGCCATTGGTGTTTTGATATAGCGCGCTGTCACCGATGGCGGTGTTGCGCTCACCGATGGTGTTGAAATAAAGCGCAAACGCGCCGTTGGCAGTGTTGAAATCGCCCTCGGTGTTGCTAGAAAGGGCGAACGCGCCAGTGGCCGTGTTTTCCTCGGCAATTGTATTGTTTAAAAGGGCGGCAGCTCCAACGGCGGTGTTGTTGATGCCGGTGGTGTTGCTAAAAAGCGCGAATGCTCCGTTGGCCGTGTTTTGGTCGCCGGTGGTATTGCTCAAAAGCGCTCCGGCGCCAGTTGCCGTGTTTTGGTCTGCGGTGTTGGCAAGGAGCGTACCTGCGCCGGTCGCCGTGTTGAAGTTGCCGGTCGTGAGACTCAGGAGCGAATATATACCAACCGCATTATTGTAGAGGCCGGTGGTGAGGCTCCCAAGGGCGAGGTGACCTTCCGCGGTGTTGCCTCCGGGATAGCCTCCGTCTGGTGCCGGAACGACTGCAGGCGCCTTCTGGGGAAATGCGAAGCAGGCGAGCGTTAAGGAAATAAGAAGCGCCAAACCCCGCAGATATGGGACGGCTTGTTTAATTTGAACTAATCGTTTCATAGTGGCGGCAAGTCTCAATCCTTTGTCGCCAGCTTGGCGAGGAGAAACTGCCGCCCACGAGTCGCGCAACTCCGCGAATCTCTCGCGGCGATTACTAAAACCGATTCGCTGGCTCTTCTATTCGGCATTCCACATTTGCTTGCCCACACGGGAAGTTGGGCAAAAGCGGGCCTGCCACGCCTGCCTGCTCGCGAAAGCTTTCGGAGTAGCTTCAGCGAAGGCGGTTGACAAAAAGCCGTCCAATCTTATCCAGTATGCTCGTATGCGACATATCTCCCGATTACTCTTGCTGTGTGCTGGCGGTTCACTCCTGCTGCTGACTGGTTGTCAAACAGGGCATGTGGCCAGCGGGTCCTATCACGTAACGGCATATCGCCCGCACGATCCATCCAAGGTTAAAGTGAAACTCTCCACCTCGACGCAAAACCTTTTTGTGATGGAAGGAGACCGGGTGTTAATGGCTGTTCAGGCTAACGTGGGCAGGCCTGGTGCTCCAACCCCGCATGGTCACTTCACGATTTACAGCAAGCAAAAAGAGCGCCGCCGGCAGAGCGAGCCGGACCGAGGTTACCCGATGGCTTACTGGTGTGAGTTCGCTCCGGCGTATGGATTTCACGAAGGGTTTGTCTGGCCCGTGCCGCATACCCATGGCTGCGTTCGTCTCCATCGCGAAGCGGCTGCTCGACTCTTCGCCTTGACGCGGATGGGGACGCCGGTGGAAATCGCAAGCTCGCTTCCCGAGGACAAGGAATATGGGAAACTAGTTCGCCGGCTCGATCAAAGCCGCGACCCGGATCCGCCGCGGTCGCAAATGATGTCCGCCAGCTGGTTTAACGATCCTCCAGGCCCGCTGCTGGTCGACCAGTGATCGTCTGCACGTAAGGAGATTTTGGCCCATGGGCGGCTATTGGAAAACCGCCGGTTAGGGTTACGTTGACCAAATCCATGAGTACGAATCTCATTTCCAGCGGCACAACAGCGCGGGAGAAAGTGAATCTGCGCACGCCCGACGTAATGGCTGCCGTGCAGCAACAGGTCGAATCACATTACCGGAGCGATATTGTCGAGAAGGTGCGCCGGGCGGGTGGGATCATCTCTGTGGGCGATACGACCGTACGCCTGGCGAAACAATTTGGTTTTTGCTACGGCGTCGAGCGCGCGATCGATCTTGCGTACGCCGCGCGCAAGGTTTTTAAAGATCGCCGGCTTTTTATTGTTGGCGAAATCATTCATAACCCTGAGGTCAATCATCAAATCGCTTCGTTAGGCATACAGAACCTGACCGGCAAAAACAAGGAGGCAGACATTTCCGATCTCGGCCAGGAAGACGTGGTTATCGTCCCGGCGTTCGGAACAGAATTATCGATCCAGCAACAGATCAAGGATCGCGGCTGCCAGATTGTCGATACCACGTGCGGGGACGTGATGAGCGTTTGGAAACGAGTGCGCAAATACGCGAGCGAGTCTGCCACGTCCATCATTCACGGCAAAGCCGAACACGAAGAAACCAAGGCAACCAGCTCGCGCGCGCTTGGCGATGGAAGCGGACATTATGTCGTCGTTCTAACGCTCGAAGATACCGATTACGTTTGCGACTATATCAGACACGGCGGCGACAAGCACGCGTTCCTGGACAAGTTCAAGGGGGCACATTCGCCCGGGTTCGATCCGGACGTGCATTTGCAAACCGTCGGTGTAGCAAATCAAACCACCATGCTACGCGGGGAGACGGAAGAAGTGCAGCGTCGCGTCCGGCGGGCCATTGTCGATCGAGATGGGCCCGAGCTTGCAGAGAAAAATTTTCGATTTTTCGACACAATCTGCGGCGCAACCCAGGAGCGACAGGATGCGTTGCGCGAATTGCTGGATGTGCCAATGGATCTGCTGCTGGTTGTGGGCGGTTATAATAGTTCGAACACATCCCATCTCGCGGAGATGGGCGAGGAAAAATTGCCCACATACTTCGTGCTCAACGCTTCGCGGCTGGTTTCGGCCACGGAGATCAAGCATTACAACTTGCACGAAAAACGCGAGGTCGTTTCTCATTTTTGGCTGCCAAACGGACCCGCTGTGATCGGCATCACTGCCGGCGCCTCGTGTCCGAACAATTTGATCGAAGAGACATTGATTCGCCTTTTTGAATTGCGCGGTATCTCGCGCCAGGAACTCGAGTTGGCCGCGTAAGGCTGATCATCGGCTCACTGCCCTTAGTAACACCGCGACTTTAGCGCGGTGCAATCGCTCCGGCCGAGAACAAAATCGTTTAAACGGTTTGCCTGCCTTGCCTGAGGGAAGTCACCTCACTGAACTGAGGGGTCAATAAGAGTAATGAGAATCCATTAGTGGCATGTCCACGCGCGCGGACTTCTCGGCATGCGAAATAATTGCGTATGGCACGCGCAATCTGGAAAGGCAGCATCAGCTTCGGCCTGGTTAACATTCCCATTGCTCTGTATCCCGCCACGCGACGTGAAGAACTCAAGTTTCGCTTACTACGAAAAAGTGATTTGAGTCCGGTAAATTACAAGCGTGTTGCCGAGAAAGACGGCAAGGAAGTTTCATGGGACCAGATCATCAAAGGTTACGAATACGAGAAAGGGAAATACGTCGTGCTGAAGGATGAAGATTTTGAGCGCGTCGATCTGGAAGCCACACAGACGGTCGATATCCAGGACTTCGTAGATCAGGAAGAGATCGATCCAATGTTTTTCTACAAGCCGTACTATTTGGAACCTCAAAAGGGAGGCGACAAAGCTTATGCGCTCCTGCGCGATGCGCTAAAGGACAGCGGCAAGGTTGGTATTGCCAAGGTGGTCATCAAAACGCGCCAATATCTCGCTGGTGTGAAACCGGAAGATGGCGCGCTCGTTCTCGAGTTAATGCATTTCGTCGATGAACTCGCAGACCCTGAACAATTGCATGTCCCGAAAAAGACCGAGGTCGGTAAACGCGAGAGGAACATGGCCAAGTCCCTTATCGATAGCATGAGCTCAAAGTGGAACCCCGAAAAATACAAGGACGACTATCGCGAAGCGCTCATGGAAGTGATCGAAGAAAAAGTGGAAGCCGGTGGGAAAGAAATTGAAGAAAAACCGAAGAAAGCACTCAAGCCGACCAAAGTAATTGATCTCGTTTCCGTCTTGCAGAAAAGCTTGGAGCAGACCGGCGGGAAGAAAAAGGCGACGGCCAAATCGCGCAAGAAACAGACGCAATCTGCCAAGAAAGCGGCGTAGCTGTAGCGGCTGTCTATGACCGCCCACCTTCGGATAGACATTGATTTTGCTGCTCCCAGAGCGCCGCTACAGTGGGGCCGCAACAGGCTTGACACATGAGCTCGTCATGGTTCAGCCTGAGCGGCTATGAACGCTCTTAATCGATTTACAGATCCGGTCTATTGTATTATGCGGTTGATCGCTGGACTCATGTTTGCGTCTCACGGTGGGCAATTGGTTCTCGGCATGTTTGGCGGCATGCCTGGTTCAAATAATGCGTTCACACAAACCGGCGGCTGGATCCAACTTATTGGTGGATTTCTCATTGCCTTTGGTCTGTTTACGCGCATTAGCGCGTTCATCTGCAGCGGCGAAATGGCCGTCGCGTATTTCATGATACACGTAGGGAATGCTAGTACGTCGATGGCAAAGCTCTTCCCGATCTCCAGCGCCGGACCTCTGTTTTCCAATAAGGGCGAGCTTGCTGTGTTCTATTCCTGGGTCTTCTTCTTTATGGTATTTTATGGGCCGGGTCGCTGGAGTCTTGACGCGATTTTCTGCCGCAAATCACAGGTGGCAACACCATCGACCACATAACCAAAGCTCGACGGACCCGCCTCATTCAATGAAACGCATTCTGTTGGCGCTCTTTATTGCGTGCCTCGCGCCATCGATTCACGCACAGGAGTACAAAGATTTCGGCAAGGACCGCCTGAACAATTCGCCACGCCACGCCGAATGGGTTGATATTAAATCGAACGATCACACGATCAAAGCGTTCGTCGTTTATCCGGAGCGCAAAGACAAAGCACCAACCGTTCTCGTCGTTCAGGAAATTTTTGGCCTGACTGATTGGCTGCGCAGCATGTGCGATGAGCTGGCAGAAAATGGAGTCATCGCGATTGCGCCCGATTTTCTTAACGGGCAAAAGTTTGAAGATGCCGATGGAGCGAGCAAAGCGATCTCGGCGATAACGCAAGATCAGATCAAAACAGTTCTCGACGCGACCGCCGACTACGCCCTGAAAATTCCGGCGTGCAACGGCACGCTTGCTATGTGTGGATTTTGTCGGGGCGGGGGATGGGCGTTCATGTACGCAAATACTAATCCGAAATTGAAAGCGGTTTATTCATTTTACGGAACTCCACCAGACGCGACGGAGCAAGTCGCGAACATTCCGTGTCCGGTCTACGGTTTCTATGGCGAGAATGATGAGCGAGTAAACGCCAGTATTCCTAAGGCGGAAGAGTTAATGAAAGCCGCGGGCAAAAAATACGAGCCAGTGATTTACAAAGGCGCCGGCCACGGTTTCATGCGTTCGGGTGAGCCATCCAACCCCGCGGTTCGCGAAGCCGACAAGAAAGCGCGCGACGAAGCCTGGGCGCGGTGGAAGACGTTACTCAAACAACTGCCATAAGCGGTTCTGTCAATCCAAGCGGAGTCGATGGCACTTACCACCAGTAGATTTGCGCGATCTTGCCGTCTTTTGCCAGGTTAGCAGAAAGCCAGTACCAATTTCCTCCGAGGCTTACCCTATAACGCACCACCTGACCGTTTTTCCTTTCTTCTCTGTCGGAGAAAATAAACGCGCCTACCGAGCCGTGCTCGGCGAACCATTTCCAAAATGCCTTGCCTGTCGCTGTGGTAAGGAAGGTGCGCATCGCCGGTGTGAAAGACGCAGGGTTATATTTTTCGTTCAGCAGACCGGACACCACATCCTTTAACATTGCTGTAGCCTTCGGGTCGGGGTCCGGATTCGCATCAGGCCTTTTCAACGCTGGCAAGCAGATATCTGCGAGATCAATAGCCAACTGATCTACGATTCTATCACTGTGATTTGTGAGTATGATAATTGTCAGTTTGTCATCCAGAAATCGGTAGATCACCGATGAAAAGCCTGGCGTTCCGCCACTGTGCTGCACCAAGCGATGACCGTGATAGCTGTCGATGAACCAACCAAATCCATAATTGAATGGCGCGTCCGCTCCATCCTTTGCCATGGTCGCTGTCCACATTTGATCGAGGCTTGATTTCTTCAGTAGCTTCTCGCCGTAGAGTGCGCCATCCCATTTCACCGTATCTTCAACAGTGGAAAGAAGACTTCCCGCGGAAAATCCGATGGCAGGAAGAAGAACGGGCCGGTTTTCAAAATGATCGTTCTTCCATTCGTAGCCTGAAGCACGGTTAGGAACGATCGGTTGAGGATCCGTGCTGCGTGTTGCGGTCATGCCGAGCGGCTTGAAAATCCGCTCGTCCAAGAATTGCCAGTAAGACTTGCCGCTGGCCTTCTCAATGACAATGCCGAGCAGATAGTAACCGGTGTTATCGTACGCCCAGGTCTCGCCCGGCTGGAACTCCAGAGGCAGCTTGAAAAACATCTTGAGCAGATCATCTCGCGTCGGAGTAGTCTCGAATGCGAGATTGGTCCTGAAGACATCAAGCCAACGCGGCACCGCGACATGATTTTGAATGCCGGATGTATGGGTGATCAGGTGCCGGATCGTGATACCCCGCCAGGTTTGTGGCGCTTCTGGAAAATATTTTGTGATCGGGTCCTCAAGACGAACCTTACCCTCTTCGACCAACATCATGATTGCGGCAGCGGTGAACTGCTTTGTATTCGAACCAATTTCGTAAACTGTGTCTTTCGTTGCGGGCGCTTTTAGCTCGATATTCGCGAATCCGTAGCCTTGCGCTTTGATGGTACGGCCATCCCGGACGATGGCGAGGGAAACGCCGGGAATATGCAGCTGCCGCACCTGCGCCATGATGTAATCGTCGATCTGATCGGTCTTACCGGAAACAGGCAGGCCGAATGCGACGAAAAGCGCGATGAGAACTGGATGACGCGCGATTCTTATTGGAGAAACCAACAAAGCTACTTCCTTGCGCCTTCTAGTTCATCTGCGAGGGCGTTCGCATCGTAAACTTTGCGCAGTGCTTCGATGATCGCTGCAGAATCGACTGAGACCGCACGCGCTTGTGTGTCGGTGTAAATGCAATCGAGGACTAACGACTGGATGTTGCCGTCGAAAATAATGCCTACGAATTCGTTTTCCTTATTTACCACGGGGCTGCCGCTGTTGCCGCCAATGATGTCGGCGTCGGATACGAAATCGAAATGGGTTGACAGATTCAAACTGGATTTCTTGTCGATCCAGCGTTTCGGCAGATCGAATGGTGGTTTGTTGTCGTGCTCGGCAGAACGTTGATATAAACCGGCGAAATCGGTGAAGGCGGGAATTTGTTTTCCGTCCTGTTCATAGCCGCGCACGGTTCCGTAGGAAAGGCGAAGTGTGAAGGTCGCATCCGGGTAACTGCCGGTGCCCTCGATGGCGAAACGTGCTTTGGCGATACCTGCGTAGGCCTGTCTTTTGATCTCATCTTGCGCATCGTAGATTTTCTTCGCTTCTCTCGCCGGACTTTCCACGAGTCGCGCGAGATCGATCATCGGATCGTGCGCTGCCTGCAAGGCGACGGCACCTTTGCCGTAAAGATCTTTACGCACGGCCACATCTTTCAGTTTGCTCCCAGAGACGAGGTCGACTGCGCGATCGTGCGGCGATTTTCCAGCGAGGACCTTCTTTACGAGCGGATTGTCGGCGCCAAATTGGGAGGCAAAATCGGTCAAAGAATCGGTGAGGCGCAGAATCTCGTAATCGTCGTAAATGGGCTCGGTTGAAAAGAGTT
>WNGB01005848.1_pt1 | contig 19816 bp, 23 predicted proteins | sample 5400681 | NCBI WGS metagenome assembly WNGB01 (sample SAMN13153367, study PRJNA577476) | soil metagenome | isolation source: 115 cm soil or saprolite under grassland replicate 2 | place: USA:California | collected 2016-06-15
ACAAGGAGCTCGGTATCTTCCGGCTCGACCGCGTTCTTTTCAGCGCCGTCCAGTATCCCGGCGACTACGGCTTTCTCCCGCGCACCCTGGCCGACGACGGCGATCCGCTCGACGTGCTCCTGCTCCTGACCATCCCGGTCTTCACCGGCTGCCTGGTCGAGGCTCGCCCGGTCGGCCTGTTCCACCTGATCGACCGGGGCGTGCCTGACGAGAAGGTGCTCGCCGCCGCGGTGGGCGATCCCTACTCCGAGGGCATCAACGACCTCTCCGACATCCCGCCCCACTATCTCCGCGAGGTCGAGCACTTCTTCCGGGTCTACAAGGACCTGGAGGGAACCCGCACCGAGAGCCGCGGCTTCGAGAACGCAGCGGCGGCTCGGGCCGCTGTCGTACGGTCGATGGACGCGTACGCCCGAAAGTTCACCACCTCCTAACGATGCTGCGCCCCGGCTCCCCGCTCGGCCGCTTCGTCGCCGCGCTGCTGCTCGTCGTCCTTCCGGCGATCACGGTGACCATGCCGCTCGCGGGACCGACAACCGGTCACGCCCCGGCTGGTCTCGTCACCGCCGGTCACGCCGCCCACCATCACGGCAGCCCGGCGCAGCATCCTCCCTCGCACCAGCAGTGTTGTGACCTGTGCGGAGTCGCGTGCAGCGGCTGCGCCGGCGGCGTGGTGTTCGGCCACTCGACTCCCAGCCCGGTGCTTCGCGAGACGGTCTGGATTTCAGCCGGCCGCGAACGCACTCGGCCCGTCTCCCACCCCCGGCTCCTCCCCTTCTCGCTAGGTCCTCCTCGGCTTCTCGGCTGACCCCGTTCCCGCCGGTCTGCCATGGGTGCGGACCGGCTCGACGAGTCTTTCGCGGAGCCATTCATGCGAACTCCTTTTCTTGCCCTGGCCGCAACCCTGGCGGCGGCCGCTGTACGCGCGCAGGAACCGGCGCGGAGCGACACGCTGCACCAGCATTCTGATACGCTCACTCGAAGTCCCATCCGGCTGCACGAGGTCACCGTCACGGCGGCCCCAGCGCGGCGGGAGGACCCGGTCTTCTCGGTGGAGCTCAAGCAGGCCGTGCTCGAGCGCACGCCGGCCACCGACGCTTGGGACCTGCTGCGTCAGGCCGGCGGCATCGAGGTCCATTCGCAGGGCCAGGGCCCCGGCTTCGCTTCGGACGCCTCCCTGCGCGGGTTCAGCTCCGACCATTCCACGGACATCGCGCTCTGGATCGACGGCGTGCCGATCAACGAGCCGGTGAACGGCCACGCAGAGGGCTACAACGACTGGAACCTGCTGTTTCCCCAGGCGGTCCGGGACATCGCCGTGACCCGCGGCCCCTCGAACCCGGTGTTTGGCAACTTCGCCCTTGCCGGCGCCGCCAACGTCCGGACTCTGGAACGGTTCGACGGCTCTTCGCTGTGGGTTGACGCCGGCTCCTACGGCCGGCTCGAGGGCGGCTTCATGACCGGCCGCAACGACGAGAACACCGGCGCCGTGCTCGCAATCCGCGGAGTGCGGGANNNNGCGACTGGGACCTGGGTCAGCTGCACGGGCGGATCGTCCGCACCATATCGGCGAACACCACCCTCGATGCCGGCCTCGAGCTCTACGCGACCGGGTGGGACTCGCCGGGCTTCCTCACCACCGAGCAGTTTGCGGCGCGCGACTACGACGTGGTGGTCGACCCCACCGACGGCGGGTTCAAGCGCCGAGCCCAGGAGCGAGTGAGCCTGCGGGTGGCGGCGGGCCCCAACCTGCTCTGGCGTTCGACCGTCTATGCCACCCAGGGGCGCTGGCAGCTGTTTCTCAACATCCCGCCCGAGCCGGGGGCCGGCGAGGGCACTGGGGGACAGACCGAGGAAGAGGACAAACGCTACGGTTTGGGAGCGACCACTGCAATGTCCCTGGCGCTCGCGCGGATCGAGATGACGCTGGGCGCGGAAGGGCGCTTCGACCACGCCGACTACCAGAACTGGTTGACTGTCGCCCGGCGGCGGACCGAGCCGCAGACCCTGGTGACGGCTCGGCAGCTTTCGGGTGGCTTGTTCCTGCAGTCCTCGCTCGACCTGACCCGGCATTTCCGGCTGAGCCTGGGCGGCCGGCTCGACGCGCTCGGCACCCGCTCCACCCCCGACGGCGAGATCACCGCGTCCGACACCAAGACGGTGGCTACCCCCAAGCTGGGGGCCCTCTACCATTTCCCGCGCCTGGGCGCGGTGTATGTGAATGTCTCCCGCGGCTTCCGCCAGGCCGACGGGGTGATCACCGACCCCGCGATCCCGTTCATCACGAGCTGGGCCTACGAGGCCGGTATCAAGGTGGACCGCGCCGGAGTGTCGGGGAACGTGGCGGTGTTCCGGACCGACGTGAGCAACGAGCAGACGTTCGACCCCATCACGCTCGAGACCACGAACGGTGGACGCAGTCGCCGCCAGGGTGTCGAGGTCGAGCTCGCGGCTCGGCCCGCGCCGGTGCTCGAGCTCTCCACCGACTGGACTTTCACCGACGCCAAGTATCACCAGCTGCTCACCGAAGAGGGAGAAGATCTCTCGGGCACGCCGGTGTTCAACACGGCGAAATACGTGGGGGTGACGGCGCTCGATCTGGCGATCCCCGGCGCGCCGTGGCACGTGCGGGGAAGCGCCAACACCGTCGGGCCGTACACCCCGTTCGACGAGCCTGGCGTCTCGCTCCCGGCATACGTGTTGTTTCACCTGGCCGGCGACGTGCAGGTGGGGCCTGCGACCCTGGAGTTGGGGGTGCGGAACCTGCTCGACCACGCCTACCCCGAGATCCGCGCAGGCGGCTTCGTCTCCCCGGGCCAGCCGAGAACGATCTACGCCGGCATCAGGTACGCAGCGCGGAGGGCAGCAGCTGAGCCGTGACCCAGCTGATACTCAAGGGTCGTCTGGCTGTTGCCTGGAGCCGGAAAACTCGTGGGCCATGACTGATGTTGCTGAGTCCTACGAGCGGCGGGACCCCATGTTTGCGCGGGCGCTCAAGGACATTCCCCTGCGCGAGCTGGAACAGGAGTTCTCCAGGCTCCTGAGCAGGCTGGGCGGGCGGGGCTACGTCGCCGCCGTCCTGCGGCTCCACTTCGAGCCGGACGACGACAGCCGGGCCATGGAGATCGACTTCAGGGTGAGACCCCAAGAGCGTGAGAAGTGAGAAGTAAGAAGGGGGCTCCACTCGCCGCGGAGCCCCTTCTTCCTTCTCACTTCTCACTTCTTACTGCAGTCCTTTGGGCGGTCCCAGAATCTCCTGCCAGACCACGGCGTCCCGCAGCTGGCCGGCGGTCAGCCCCGGTGCGGCAGCCGGCGACCGCGCCGCCCGTTCGTTTCCGGTTCGGATCTTCGCCTCGAACGCCGCGTGATCGGCGTCGGTCAGCTCCCGATTTCGCGCCTCCGCCACAGCGGCGCGCTGGCGCTCGAGGGCTTGGCCCTCCGCCGCACGGTCCACCGGATTCTCCAGGCTCACGGTCACCGGATTCCTGGCAGGCTGCCGCGCCGGGTTGGCGCGGCCCGGCGCCGCCGGCCGCTTGACCGTCACTTGAGCTGGCGGCCCGCTGGGTTTCGATCCGGATTCTCCGCCCAACCGCCGCTCGAGATACCGGAGCATCCGTTCCAGCTCCGCGCCTTCGCGCTGAGTGCCGCCCGGCTGCCCGGAGGACAGAGCAGGCGGGAGCGGGCGGCCGCGCCCGCTCCGCCCCGTCGCCCCGGCCCGCAGCATCTGCAGCAGCCAGAACACGAAGGCGACCAGAATGACCCAGCCGAAATCGGCGCGCAGGATCATGAGGTTGCCGGCGGCGGCGAGCTGTCACCCTGGCCTGCAATCGCCTGGCGCATGGCGGTGTCGGCCTGAATGTTCTTGTAGCGCTGGAAGTCGAGCACGCCGAGATGGCCCTTCCGAAACGCGTCGGCCATAGCGAGCGGAATCTCCGCCTCCGCCGCGATGACCTTGGCCCGCTGGTTCTGTGCCTCCGCCTTGTACTCCTGCTCCATCGCCACCGCCAGTGCGCGCCGCTCCTCCGCCTTGGCCTGAGCGATCCGCTTGTCGGCTTCCGCCTGGTCGGTCTGGAGCTCGGCGCCGATGTTCTTGCCGACGTCGACGTCGGCGATGTCAATCGACAGGATCTCGAACGCGGTGCCGGCGTCGAGTCCCTTGGCCAGCACCGTCTTGGAGATGAGATCCGGATTCTCCAGCACGGCCTTGTGTGATTGGGCCGACCCGATGGTGCTGACGATTCCCTCGCCCACCCGCGCGAGGATGGTCTCTTCACCGGCGCCGCCCACCAGTCGGTTGACGTTGGCCCGGACGGTCACCCGGGCCATGGCCAGGAGCTGAATCCCGTCCTTGGCCATCGCCGCGACCTTGGGCGTCGTGATCACCTTCGGGTTCACGCTCACCTGCACGGCTTCGAACACGTCGCGGCCGGCCAGGTCGATCGCGGTCGCCTGCTTGAAGCTGAGCGGGATCTGCGCCTTGTCGGCCGAGATGAGCGCGTTCACCACCCGCTGCACGTTGCCACCCGACAGAAAGTGGATCTCGAGCTCGTCGATGGTGATGGCGAGGCCGGCCTTGCGTGCGGTGATCAGGGGATCCACGATGGCGGCCGGGGCGACCTTCCGGAACCGCATGCCGAACAAGGTGAGAAACGAGACGTGCACCCCGGAAGCCATCGCCCGGATCCAGAGCGCTACGGGGATGAATCGAACGAAGATCGCGATGACAATGATCGCGAAGAACACCAGGGCGAAGATGAGCCCCACCCCTACTGCGGATTGATCGTTCACGTGAGCGTTCCTGTTTTGAGGTCCCGCGCCGCGCGCACCACGTGGCGGTAGCCGTCGCTGCGAATTACCTCGATGGTCGTACCCTCGGCCAGATACTCGCCTTCTGTTACCACGTCCACCCGCTCTTCACCAAAACCTGCCGTGCCGGAGGGGCGCAGATCGGTCAAGGCGATGCCGCTCCTCCCAACCAGCTCGGGACGCGACGGCGCGCTGACGAAGCCGTCGATCCGATGGCCGGCGCCTTTGAGCAGAAGACCGCTGAATCGGTTGCTGGTGGGGAGGTGGCGGATCCAGGTGTAGATCACCGCCGCGGAGATCACGGCGCTGGCTGCCAGGATGGCCAGGGCCTGTGCCAGATCGGTCGGGCTGGGAGCGCTGCCGGTCAGCGCCAGCACCACCGACACCGTCAGGCAGACGAGCCCGATCACCCCTGCGACCCCGAAACCCGGCAGCACCAGGATCTCGAACGCGAGCGCGACCAGGCCGACCACCAGCAGCAGGGCCTCCTGCCAGCCGGCGAGCCCCTGGACGTAGCTCGCACCGAAGAAGAGAGCGAGCGCCAGGATGCTGACCAGTCCGCCCAGGCCGAATGCGCCCGCCTTGAGCTCGAAAACGAGCCCGAGCGCGGCTACGGAAAGGAGGAGCGGTGAAACGAGCGGGTGGGTGAGAAAGCGCACCAATGCTTCCACCCAGGGGGGCTCCGGCAACATCGCAAAACTCCTGGCAGCGGCGATGTCCGGAATGTAGCGCCGCTGACACGGGATTTCAGCGGCTACGGGCCCACCGGCCGGCGGCGCTCCTGACGCCGCCCGCGGAGCTCCTCGCGCAGCGGCTGGCGGTCCCGACGCTGCTCCCGAATCTCCCGGATCCGGCGGGTGAACCGCTCGCGCATGGTGAGCAGCTGGGAGCGCTGTACCGGCGTTAGATACTTCGCCCAGGCCTGGTTCTCATCGCGCAGGGTCTGCGCGTAGGAGGAGCGGAGATTCACCAGACCATCCGTGAGCTTGGAGACGCTGTCCTGGTTGGCCGCGACGCCGGGCCGCATCTGCTCGGCCAGTGCCGACCGCAGCAGCCGTTCCCGGCCCTCGAGCTCCCGGCGCCGAGCGCCGTAGGTGAGCGAGGTGGCGCGCAGCTTGGCCAGTTGCTCGTCGGTCAGACCGAGCTCTTCCTTGACCCTGGCGGCAAAACGGTCCTCGATCCGCTGGCGAAGCGCCTGGGCCCGAGCAGGGTCGTCCTGGGGGCCCGGTCCCTGCGCCCACGCGGGAGCAGTGCCGATCACACCGAACAGTGCGAGTCCCCACCAGACGCGGCGCATCATCCCTCCAGCCCGTCGAGCACGTGCTGCAGCTCGGGGGTATCGAGCCCATCGAGATCGGTAGTATCGACCCCCTCGACCGAGGTACCGATGGGAGCGTCTAGCGTGCGCAGCACCGCCTCGAGCTCGGGCGTGCCGAGGCTGTCCAGCTCCGGCAGCGGGAGCTGCGCCACTTCCGCGATCGGGGCCGGGCTCGGCACCGGCGAGAGCCGCTGCCGTGAACTCGTCGTCCACACCACCAGAGCAGCGGCCGCCGCTGCGGCCACACCGGCCAGAGCCCAGCGGACCCGGCGTTCCCGAGTGCGCCGCTCGGCTCGCAGCCGGCCGAGCACCCGCTCGCTCACGTGGTGCGGGTCCAGCCCGGCGGCCACCTCCCGGCCCAGCCCACCGGCAGCGATCACCAGCTCCCACTCCAGCCGGCACTCGGGGCAGCTCGCGAGGTGGGTCTCTTCGTCCCCGCTCCACGAGGCTTCGTGCCGCGCCACGGCCGGCATCCGATCCGACAGCCGTTCGCAGTCCGTCATTTCACCAGCTCCTTGAGCCGCTTCACTGCGTGATGATAGTGCACTCGCGCCGCGGCCGGTGTGGTCCCCAGCGCGGCCGCGATGTCGTTGTACTCCCTGCCCTCCTGCGCCCGAAGCAGGAACACCTCGCGCTGCAGCCGCGGCAGCTGACTGAGACCCTCCCGCACCCGCCGTTCGGCCTCGCTCGCCGCGAGATCGCCTTCGGGATCGGCGCGATCGGGGATGTCGCGGTCGTCGATGGAGATCACCTGCCGCCCCTTCCGCTTGCGATAGTCGTCCCGTAGCAGGTTGCCTGCGATGGTGAAGAGCCAGCTGCGAAAGGCGGCCTCGCCCCGCCAGCTGTCCACCCGCCGAAATGCCCGGAAGAACGTCTCCTGGACCAGGTCTTCGACGTCGCTTCGGCCGGCTCCCGAGGCATATAGGAATCGCCCGATAGCGCCCACGTGGCGCCGGACCAACTCGGCCGCCGCCCGCTCGTCACCGGCTCGGTACGCTGCGACCAGCGCAGCGTCGGACGGTTCGCCCGCCCCGGCGAGTGGGCTCATGTGGGGGACGGAGACGGCGCGAGACTGCAGCCGTTAAGCAGTGGGAACCCGCTGGCCCACGCAGGCTTTCGCATCCACTGCTAATGCTGCCCTCTAGGTCTTCCCACTTAACGCTCGCTTTTGCAGCATGTTATGAGTCCAGCCCCGCGCAGTACTCTGCCCGGAGCCCCTGCCCGCTGTCGACCGAACCCCAGGCGACCGCTATCTTTGGCGGCCATGCCTCGACCGAGCGTCATCGCGCATCGCGGCGCGTCCGGTTACGAATACGAAAACTCCCTCGCAGCTTTCCGCCGAGCAGTCATGCTGGACGCGGACGGGGTGGAGCTGGACGTACACGCGACCCGGGACGGCGTCATCGTGGTCCATCACGACCCCGAGCTGCCGGGCCTCGGCTCCATCGCGCAGAACGATGTGGGAACCCTGCGCCAGGCCCGCCTCCGAAACGGCGAGAGGATCCCCCTGCTCTCCGAGGTGCTGGAGCTGATGGGCGACCGGGATGTGTGGGTCGAGGTGAAGGCGCTCGACCCCGGGTGGGACCCAGCGCTCCTCGCAACCCTGGACGCCGGCCCGGCGCCGGACCGCTACGCCGTCCACAGCTTCGAGCATGCAATCGTGGGCCGGCTCGGCCGGCTGCGGCCGCGCCTCAGGCGGGGCGTGCTGCTAGACTCGGCCGTGCCCGACCCGATCGCCGTCCTGACGGCGGCCGGAGCCTCGACGCTGTGGCAGAACTGGCGGCTGGTGGACGAAGGGCTACTCTGCCAGGTCCACGCGGCTGGGTGCGGGGTCATCGCCTGGACGGTGAACGAGCTCAACGAGCTGCGCCGGCTCGCCCGGCTCGGGGTCGACGGTCTCTGCGGCAACTATCCCGACCGGATCAGGATCGCAATCGGCTTGGGTTCCGAAGTTCCGTCCATCGGGTTTTAGGCCCCGCCTCCCACGTCGACGGCGCGGGGAGCGGGCGGGGTCGCTTCCTTCGGCGGTGCCGCTTCCCCGACCCGGGCGCTTCGCCGCTCCGCGAGCTGGCTCTCCAGCCGCGCAATCTGCGCGGCAGCGTCGTCGATTCGAAGCAGCGCAGCGTCGATCCGTCGGGGATCCACCTCCGCGCCCCGCTCGCGCCGATGAATCAGCAGGCCCAGATCGCGGGCCGCGTTGTCCTGCTGCCGCCGATGCCGCAGCAGCTCCATCTGCAGCCGGCCCTCGCCGAGCGCCGCCTGAGCCCGCTTGCCCAACACCTCCAGCTCGTGATTGAGTCGATCGAATAGCTGTGCCATGAGCCGATCCTCCCGTTCCCAAATAAAGCACGGGTGGGGTGCGGAATCACTTCCGCACCCCACCCGACCGCTTCTGAGGTTCCGGCGTTCAGGAAGCCGCAGCCGCCTCGACCGGATAGATCGACACCCGCTGCCGATTCTTGTCCTTGAACTCGAAGCGGACCACGCCGTCGACCAGGGCAAAGAGGGTATCGTCATTGGCGCGGCGCACGTTCTTGCCGGGATGGAATTTGGTGCCGCGCTGGCGAACCAGGATGCTGCCCGCGGTCACGACCTCCCCGCCGTAGCGCTTCACGCCGAGGTACTGAGGGTTGCTGTTGCGGCCGTTGCGGCTCGAGCCAACGCCCTTCTTGTGTGCCATCTGCGCCTCAGCCGAGCGTGAGGTCCGTTACCCGAACCTCAGTGAAGTGTTGCCGGTGTCCGGTCTTGCGACGGTAATTCTTCCGCCGCTTGAACTTGAACACGTAGATCTTGGGCTCCTTCCCTTCGGCCAGCACTTCGGCGGTGACCGAGGCACCCTTGACCAGCGGGGTGCCGGCGCGAATGGTCTGCCCGTCCGAGGAGAGCAGCACCTCGTCGAAGGTCAGCGTGGCGCCCGCCGCCGCATCGAGGCGGGGGAGCCGGAGCGTCTTACCCTTTTCGGCGCGGAACTGTTTACCCGCGGTCCGGAAGATGGCGTACATGGCTTCCCATCCCAGATAAGTTCAGTCTTGAGGAGCCTGCAAACCTAGCCATGCGTTAGGGTTCCGGCAAGGGTGGGCCCTATGCCACCGCGTAAAGCTCCGTCACGTCCCGCCCCGCCGGCCGGCTCATCAGCCGGAACTCGTCCAGCCGCATCATCGGATCGTCCCGAAGCTCGATGTCGATGCCGGTTGTCTTCTGCAGTTGCTGGAGCAGCTTCGGCTCCTCTTCCAGCAGGTACAGCGCCACCTCCGGATGCAACCGGACCGATATCTGGTGCTCCCGACGCTCGTGCCCGACCCGCTTGATGGCGCGCTCCAGCCGGCGAGCCACGACCTCCGGGGTGAACACCCGGCCGGATCCGGCGCAGGTGGGGCACTCGGTGGTCATCGAGTGCCACAGCGAGGGCCGCACTCGCTGCCGGGTCATCTCGACCAGCCCCAGCTCGGAGACGGCAAAGGCCTTGGTACGGGCCCGGTCCCGGCCCAGATGGGTCCGGAGCTCCTGCAGCACCTTCTCGCGATTGCCCCGCGACTCCATGTCGATGAAGTCGCACACGATGATTCCGCCGATGTCGCGCAACCGGATCTGCCGCGCGATCTCCCGCGCCGCCTCCAGATTGGTCCGGAGAATCGTCTTCTCCGGATCCTTCTTGCCGATGTAGCGTCCGGTGTTCACGTCGATGGAGACCAGCGCTTCGGTCGGCTGAATGACGAGCGAGCCGCCGGTGGGAAGCTCGCAACGGGCCTTGAAGAGATCGCGAATCTCGGACTCGATATCGAACTTGTCGAACAGAGGGGTGGCTTCGGCGTAGAGGTGCACCCGCTTAATCAGCTCGGGATCCACCTGGCTCAGGTACTGTTCGATCTCGTTGTAGAGCTCCCGCGAGTCGACCCACAAGGCGTCGACCTTGGAGCTGAACACGTCGCGGATGAGGCCCCGGGTCAGGCTGGTCTCGCGCTCGAGCAGCGCGGGTGCCCGCCGAACAAACGTTTTTTTGCGATTGATGCGGCGCCAACGTGCCAGGAGGGCGTCGATCTCGCGCCGGAAGTGTTCCTCGGTGACGCCTTCCGCCACCGTCCGCACGATGACCCCGCCGCTGTCGTTAGGCAGCAGCTTGCCCACCATCTCGCGCAACTTGGCGCGTTGCTCCTTGCTCTCGATCTTCCGGCTGACGCCCACTTTGGACGCATACGGCATGTAAACTAGGAAGCGTCCGGGAAGGGAGATCTGAGCGGTGACCCGGCAGCCCTTGGTGCTGATGGGCTCCTTGGTCACCTGCACCGGCAGGGTCTGGCCCTTCTTGAGGATGTCGGAGATGTTCGGCAGAACGCGGCGGGACCGGCGGTCTCCTTCTCCCGTTCCCTTTTCCCCATTCCCCTTGTCACGGTTTTTCCGCCGGCGGTCGCGCCCGCGCCATCCGCGGCGCTCTTCGGTGGCGGCCTCGGGATCCGGCGCCGGGTCGGCCTCGACCGCCTCAGCCTCGGCCGACTCCTCCTCCTCGCCCGGCTCCTCGTCCTCCTCGGGCTCGAGCAGGTCGGAGGCATGGAGAAACGCGCTCTTCTCCTGCCCGATGTCGACGAAGGCGGCTTGAATGCCGGGGAGAACGGCTTCGACTCGACCGAGATAGATGTCGCCGACCGTGCGCCGGTGGTCGGGGCGGTCGATCAGCAGCTCGGCCAACCGGTCGTCCTCTAGGATAGCCACCCGGGTTTCCCGCTGGCTTCCGTTGATCAGAATTTCGCGCTTCAAGTGCGTAACCTGGTAGGCCGCGCGCTGGCCATGGAGCCGGCGCGAAGGCGTAGGCATCGATGGTGGAACGCGTCGCCCGGCGAAGGCCAGGTCCGCAGCAAGACTGAGACGGACTGCGGCGACCGGGGACGTAGCCCTACAAACCGACGGGCTAAATATGTGAGAGGTTGGAGCTTAGGGCAATGCAGTCGGTGCCGCGGGGTGCGCCGACGCGGGCCCGAAGAGGCGGAGCCGAACCCCGAGCCACACCGTGCCCACCAGGCAGAGCGAGATAGGCAGCGCCCCGGTCGCGAAGTCGACCCACGTCGACCCGGCAAAGCCTCCCTTGACCGCGATCGCAGGCACCAGGTCCAGGGAACCGAAGTACAGCCCATACGCCAGCCCCACGCGTGCCAGGCGGACGCGAAGACTGCCCCCCTCGAACGGGAGCCCGCGCCACAGGAGAAACAACGTGCTCGCAACGGCGCCTGCGAGCCGGCCCGCTCCGAGGGCAAGCGGCGGCTGCGCCAGCAACACAGCCAGCGCACTCCCCAGCAGTATCGCAGCGCCGACTCGGGGTCGCGACCGGAGGGCAGCGGCGCTCCCGATCCCGATCGCACCGACGACGACGCCGCCCACCGTGTCTGCGAGGAAATGGCTGCCGAGGTACAGCCGCGAGACGCCCATGAGCGGTACCATTGCGACGCCCAGTAGCGCGAGTCCCCGGTGTCGCAGCAGCAGGGCGCTCCCCTCATAAAAGCTGGTGGTCCCGGTCAGGTGTCCCGACGGAAAGCCGAACGAGAGGCGCGGCAGAGCCCGACAGCACCCCAGAACGTCAGGGCCGAGCGGGCTCCAGAAGTCCGGCGGGCCGGGACCGGGACAAGGCGCAGGGTCCGGCACCGCCGCCCCGAGGTCCTGCACCCGCGGGTCCACCAGCGGGGGCCGCGGCAGCGCGAATACCAGCTTGAGCACGCCACCGAGGAGGTAGCTCCACAAGACGAGATTGAGCAGCAAGAGGCCGGCCCGGAGCTCGACGCCAAAGACGATCGCAATCAGGGCCGCCCGGTAGACCCTTCCCGCCCCAATCTCGCTGACGAGCCGCATGAACATCGTCAGCCAGTCGGACGCGAAGGCTTGGAGCCAGAGGATCGGATCGGTCTGAAACACGCTCAGCCTACGCGTCGAGCGTCGCTAGACGCTGGGGGGAGTAAGGCGATGGAGGGCTAGTGCGCGATGTCCCCCAGGATTTGCCGCGCGATCACGATGCGCTGGATCTCGCTGGTGCCCTCGCCGATCTCGCAGACCTTCGCGTCCCGCATCATCCGCTCCACCGGGTAATCAGTGGTGTAGCCGTAGCCGCCGAAGATCTGCACCGCCTTCGTGGTCGCCCGCATGGCCAGCTCGGAGCAGAAGAGCTTGGCCATGGCCGCCTCCTTCTTGAACGGCTTTCCCTGCTGCTTGAGCCAGGCAGCGTGGTACAGGAGGTGGGTGCCGGCTTCGATCTCCATGGCCATGTCGGCGAGCTGGAAGCTCACCCCCTGGAAGCTGCCGATCGGCTTGCCGAACTGCTGGCGGACGCCGGCATACGCCAGGGCCTCTTCGTAGGCGCCCTCGGCGATCCCCAGCGACAATGCCGCGATCCCGATGCGCCCGCCATCGAGCGTCTTGAGGAAGTTGGTGAAGCCTTTGCCGTGCTCGCCGAGTACGTTCTCCTTGGGTACGACCGCGTCCTCGAAGATGAGCTCTCGGGTGTCGCTGGCGCGCCAGCCCATCTTCTCCTCTTTCTTGCCGGCGCGGACGCCGCCGATCTTGGGCAGATCGTCGCAGTGGCCCACACCAAGCGTCCGGCAGCGCTCGAGATCGACCGTGTCCTTGGTGACGATGAAGCTGGTGATGTCCCGCTTGTCCTCTCCCGTGCCGGTGCGCGCCGTGACCGAAAAGATTTCGCCCACTCCTGCGTGCGTGATGAAGACCTTCGCGCCGTTGAGGAGGTAGTGATCGCCCCGGTCGACCGCCGTGGTCGCGGTGCCGCCGGCGTCGCTGCCGGCCCCCGCCTCGGTCAGTCCGAACCCGCCGAGCACCTGGCCGGACGCGAGCAGCGGGACGTATTTCCTCCGTTGCGCGTCGGTGCCGAACTCGACAATGGGCGAGGTGCCGAGATTGGTATGGGCGCTGACCGTGAGCGCATGGCTCGCGTCCACCTTGGCCAGCTCGTGGATGGTGATGTAGTAGGAGAGCTGGTCCAGCCCCGCACCGCCCAAGTCCTCGCTCCAGGGGACGCCGAGCAGGCCCAGCTCACCCATGGTCTTGACGTTCTCCCAGGGAAAGCTGCTGCTGCGGTCGAGCTCGCGGGCGACGGGGGCGACCTGGCCGCGAGCAAACTCGCGCACCATTTCGCGAACCTGATGGTGATGCTCGGTGAAGTAGAGTGATGGATCCATAGGCTCGGGAGAGCGGGCGAGGTCCGGTGTCGGGTGGCCGAAATATATACCGCGACCGGTAGGAAACCGGCCAGCAGACAACCTGAAAGGCCGTCTGCCCTTGAAGGCTGACTGTTGCCTTATCTTCCACCTGCCCGCGTGCCCCTGCGCGGCCAACCGAGGAGCCCCCATTGGACAGCGACGCCGACGTTGATGCGGCGCTTGAGGAAGCACTCCGCCCGCTCCCGAGGAATGCGCCCGCGCCACAGGAGCCATCGGGGTTGCAGCTGCTGCGTCCCGGAATGCCGTATCCAAGTTCGCCTTGGGCCTGGGAGCCATTCCTTCGGCTCCATCGGATGCGGGCGCGCCTCCTCAGGCGCACCCCGCGCGCCTGCCGAGTCTGCGGAATTGAGTTTGTCGGCGAGGGCGTCTCGTGTGTCACCTGCGGGAGCTGTAAAGGCCAGGCGTGACACTCTGCCGCGAGTGCAGGGCAGCGGTGGAGGGTACAACTTGCTGCCAGGTGGTCCCGTTCAGGGAGCCACTTGCAGGCAATCCAGGACCCCTGCTTCCGGACTTGCTAACCCAATAGGGCGCCGAGCCAACCGACGCAGCGGACCTCGAACTCCTTGGTCGTCTCCGCCGCGACACTGGGCATCGTCCCGATAAACTCACGGTGTCGCGAAACGGCCCAAACCGGGTTCAAGTGGGCGAAGGTGTGCTGGTCCTGAAGTCGCTCGAAACGAAACTGCTCGCCTCGCCAGGTGACGAAGCGCGATCCCTCACGCATTGGATGTCCCAGTAACTCGGGATTCGGAAAGGCACTAGGAAGTTACGGCGGGGGCTAGCAACCGCCAGCCCCCGCCGGGGTGCTACGCGCCATTGAGTAGCCGCTCGACTTTGCTTAGGAGACCGTCCTGTAGGTGCGAGTGGCACTCGCCACCCAGAGGAAAGGCTCCTGCGGGCGCCGTCCCGCAGCGCCGTTGACCAAGTCGGACGGATTCACGAACGTGGGGTGTGCGGGAGCCCCGGGTGCCCGCGACCCACTCCTCCTCCTCCTGAAGCCGATGGCCGGAAGCCGCTGGGACCCGTCGCAGGTCGACCGCCGTGGCAGCCCGCGCGCCGAGTACCGCCGGACGCCCCCGGCGCGGCTCGACCTCGCCGGGCAGGCCTGCGCCGTTCGGGACGTGAACACCAACGGGCTTCGCGTCGAGCCGGCCCCGCCGGGCCGGGCCTGGTATCCCGGCCAGGCGGTATCCGGCGTGCTCTACTTGAGGACCAGTCCGCCGACGCCGGTCGGTGGAAGGATCCTCCGGATCGGCCACGCTGGGCTTGCAATCGTGCCGGACGGAAGCGGCGCCTGGCCGGTCGCGGCGGCGATCGAGACTGAACGTCACCAGCTCCAGCGGAGTCACCGAGACCGGCGCAGCAAACCCCGTATCTCGCTGCCGATGTTCCTTCCGAGCGGCCCCAACCCGAGTCCGATCCGGGACGTGAGTGCCACAGGCCTCCGGTACGTGCTCCCCCCCAGCGAGCGACTGCCCGCCTTGGGAAGCGCCACCGAAGGAGAGGTGCGCCTCGATCCCGACACTGTGATCCTCATCCGAGGCCGCGTGGTGCGCCATGCAGGCCGCGAGATCGCGATCGCGCTTGACCCCCCGGGACTGGGCCCCGACGTGCTCGCGCTCCTCCGACGCCGGTTCTTGGGCACCTCGTCCGAACCGCTGCCCTAGTCAGCCCGCAGGGCTCGATGCCAGGGACACGACGTCGTGAAGACGTGCGGGGGAACGGGTCTCGGCGGCTCCCCCCAATTGGTGGAATCCCGCCTGACCCCGAGGCTGCGACGCTTGACAGCTCTGAGTGAGGAGATGCAGTGTTGGCCCACTGACCGCGCGGCTCGACTCGCTTCGGCCTCCGCGGCAGGCTGCAACCTGATGGGGTGAGCTATGTCGCAGTCGGCGCACGCGGCTCTTGGTTCGGTCGTTTCCCTCCGGCGCTATCCGATTAAGTCCATGATGGGAGAGGAGCTGAACGCTGCCGAGATCACCGACCAGGGGCTGCTGGGCGATCGCGCTTATGCACTCGTGGATCGCTCCGACGGGAAGGTCGCGAGCGCGAAGACGGCCAAAGTCCCCACGTATTTGATTCAGGGCCGCCAACGCGACCGGGGACGAGCAAGCGATGCCCGCGCAAACGCGCCGAACTACCCCGTTCGGTAGCTCGGCGGTCGTGCCCGCTCCGGTCTCTCTCGGTTGCAGAGGATGGCAGCGGGCTTCATCCGCGTTAGGGTTGCGCGCCCCAGTGGGTGTACGAGATCGAGCTGACGCCATAGGAAATGTGGGTATTCAACGGGAAGGAACTACGCACGAACACGTTGTCGAGTGTAAAGCTCTTAACCGGGCGGGGCAAATTCGTGAGGCTGATCGTGAAATAACCAAAGCCGGAGTTTGCGGGATCGCCTTCGTCCTGTGTCACGGTGACTGAGGTTGCGGCGAGGAGCTTGCCAGACGCCGCGAATACGTTCAGGAGGTATCTGGCGGTGCCTTGCGCGCTCGGTGCGACCTGAAGCGAAAGATCCGAGACCGGCCTTGTGAAGGTCGCCTTCACTGGACCGAACTCGGGCTCGCCCACAAGCGCGTCGTCGCCCTGAATGAATCCGACAAACCACGTGCCGCAGCCCAGAGAGCCGCACGGCGCAGGCGGAAAACGAATGCCGTCGGAACGATAGAAGTCAGGGTCGAATACCTTGCCTTCACCGAATGACGTGAAATCAATGGTCACTTCTCGTGCGCCTACGCCGCCCGGCTTGAAGCTCGGCTCCGTGCTCGTCGGTGCCTCCGAGCAGGACAGAGCGACCAGTAGGGTCCCAGGCAAGAGCAATCCGCAGACTTTCCCTTGCAAACCGTGGCTGTGGGCGATCGGCAGCAAATGGGTTCTCATACGATGCCTCCTCCCTCGTGGCCGAGCTGACGCGCGCGAATTCGATTCTGGTCCGCCGACGCGAACCTACACGATCAACCGGTGTGGTGGTCCGCAAGCAAAAGCCGCCAAGCTACCCCGTTCGGTAGCTCGGCGGTCGTGGGGTCCTTCGTGACGTGTCAAGAGTCCGGCGTCGCGGAGGAGAGCGAGGACCCGTGGCCTTGCGGCCCAGGCTTTGGCCGGGTGTGCCTTTATCGGAGGGAAACGTGGATTCCGATAGCCTACGGCCCGGTACCGCTGCCGTCAAGAAGCCAAGCGTCCTATTTGAGCAGCAGCACCTCATCGCTGGTTGCCCCGAACAGCGACGACGGCGGGGAAAAGGTCCTCGACCCTCCACCCTGCACCGTCGCTCCCGAGGTGCTCGCGCCCGTGGCCGGATTGTACCACAGCACCGCGAAGGTCTTGCTCGACGATGCCCCGCTCAGATTCACCGTGATCGGGCCTCCGTTCTGATCATAGACCAGGTACTGGGAGCCGGCGATCCCGGATGCAATCTGGCCCGCACCAGCCGAGACCAGGGAGTTGAGCTGCTTGTAGCTGCGATAGTTCGTGTTCTTGTAGAGGAAATCGAACATCCGCCGCGCCTCGGGCTCACCAGTGCCCGTGCCACCGATTTGGCTGTTCCACTCCGAGTAAATCGGCATCACGCCAGCCATCATGTCTCCCCACACCGTGCGCCGGACCTCGGTGGCATTGGTGGGCTTGCCGAAGCCCCCTTGAGGGTACTCCCAGGCGTCTTCCGCCCCAACGATAGGTTGGTTCACAAAGGTGCCAACACCGCCGACTGCGTCGCAGCCAGCTAGTTGGTCACCCGATAGTCTGTTGTTGTTCTTGAAAATGCTGGAGCCGCCCGCCCCGCGCATCGAGAAATCCAACCAACCGGCAAAGTGACTGTCGGAACAATCATGGACAGACAGCATGGTCGGAAATGGGTTGATGCTCTGCGCGTAGGTCATGATCTGATTCACGTCCGCGGCGGTCCAAATCTCGGGCCATTCCCAGGTGGGTGACCAGCCCATGAAGTTGTAGTAGGCACCAAAACGCGCCACCCAATAGCGCAGAAACACCTTGAAATCGTTGAAGGCGTACTGATCGCCTTGCCGGATCATGGCGGCGAACTGAATGACGTATACACCGTTGTTCTTAGCCTGGTCGAGCAGCGCCTCGTATTTCTGCCAGACCGGAAGATTGAACACCTTAGTATTGGTGGTGTTCAGCCACCAGGACTCCTTCCACGAGACCGGTCCCTTGCCCACTCGATCGTCGAGCGAGGTCAACATGACAAAGTTGTAGCCATGGGCGATGGCTCGGGTTTGCAGAACGTCGCTGACGAAGGAGGCCTCTTGGAGAAACGACTGGGTTGCCGTCCACAGGGCCATGAACTGCATGCCATAGCCGCGGAAATTGAAGTTCTGGCCGCGGGCGTCCTGGAAGAACCAGGGGGTGGAGGGATCGGTGGAGAGCGGCCCCCGGTACCTGCCGTTATCGACGACCTGGAAGCTGCCGGATCCTCCTGGGGTGCCATCGCTCCAGCTGTATTGATACTGCCAGGTGCCAACCTCATCGGGGCGATAGCGGACCTTCCAGACGTTCCCCGTCTGTCCACCCAGCCCGTTTCCATCAAAGAAGCCAAAGTACGCGTGGGCTTTACCGGAGGGAGCCGTAAAGGTGCCCCGAAGCTCGATCACGTTGAAGTCAAACCGGTTGGAGTAGGACTTCGAGTTGGTGATTTGCTTTTCAAAGATGCCGTAGCGTTCGACGCTTGAGGGTGCCGTGAACGTCACCTTCAGCAGCGGACGCTGCGACGACGTTCCATACTCTCTCGAGCGGTACGCTGCGCCGTCGCTTCCCGTGGACCGGATGACGAAGGTGACGCGGCCATTACCGGTGACGGAGCTCGTGAGCCCGGTGAACGTGTAGGTGCTGCCGCTCGAGACCGGCCCCATGACGAACAGGTCGGACGAGGCATCACTCCCGGCGAGCGGATTATTCCACGTCGGGCCGGTCTCTGCCCAGCTGGATGAAGTGGGCGCGTATTTGCGGATCGCACCGCCTCCCTGTGTCGATCCATTCGAGGCGAGCATGGCCAGGCGGGCGTCGGTAACCTGCGCGCCCGTCGGCAGCCCGCTCACGTTGAAGCGGAGATACGCAATGCGCTGATTAGGGGAGCCACCGACTGCGAGGTCTAAGGCGGTGCCGAAGTTGGTGCTCGGGCTCTGACTGTAGATGTACGTGTCTGCCTCCGGAGTGAAGCTCAGGACCATGCCGGAGACAGTCGCCTCGGCGTGGTCAGGCACCTCTGGGACGCTCTCCCGGCCCGGACCCGTTCCGCCGTCCTCGCCGCCGCAGCCCGCGACAGCGAGAGCCATTGCGACCAGCGCCGTCGCTGCCCAGTCCTGCCTCTGCATTTGCATAGGGAAGTGCCCCCAAGACAGACAGCCACCCTGTTCGGCAGCTCGGCGGTCGTGGGTCCTTCGTGGCGTCTAGAGATCGCCGTCGCGGAGGAGGCGAGGACCCGTGGCTTTGCGGCCCCGGCTTTAACCGGGTGTGCCCTTGTCGTTGGATGAACTGGAGTAGTGACACCCTACGGTCCGGTACCGGACTCGTCAAGAGAAACCGTCGCCTGACGCGCTCAGTCACCGCCCTGCGTCCCCGGCCGATATCCCCCGGCCCGCGTCTCCGGGCTCGCCTCGAGCACGAGCCGGAGTGCCCCGATGTCGTAGGAGCCGTGGAGTTCGAGGCTCTCCGCGCGATCGGGCTCGATCCAGAACCGGTTGAAGCGGGCGAGCCGCTGGGGCCGCCAATGCCCTGTTGCTGACGCTACCGCCCGCCGATCGGCTCCAGCCGGACGAACGTGTTGGACACCTTCACAGTGGGTGGGACGTCCGGGAAGCCCGCGAGGTTCTGCACAGTCTGGGCTCGGGCCTGGACGCGCAGAAGCTCGCCGGTTCGCAGGTCGGTCACCGTGCCGCGGATCTGGAAGGTCACGGCGTTGTTTTTCCCCCCCGTGCCGAAGAAGTCGTTGTCGACGACCCTCCCGCGGCCCGTTCCTGCGGCGATCGGGGTGCCGGTGCACCACAAGTGCAAAAACGGGTCCGGGAAGCCGCCGACGAGGTCGCTCAGCCGGTAGACGTGGACGCTGACGTCCTCGCCGACCAGGTGTGCGTGAATCACCCCGCGAAGCCACCCCACCATCTGCCAGGTCAGCGTGCTTGCCGGGTTCGTCCCGCCCTCGCAGAGGAAGAGCGTTTTCGGGTCGGCGGGCAGACCCTCGACCACGATCAGACCGGTCCTTTCGTCCACGATGAAAAAGCCCCCGTCGTTCGTCGAGAAGCGGATGACGTTGAACAGCTCCGCGGGGCCGTTCGCGAAGTTGAAACTCGGCGCAGCCGCCGGCGAGGCCGACTCGGTCGGCGCCCGGTCGCAGCCGGCGAGCAGGACGCCGCCAAGTAGGAGGAGAGCGGCGAGCGGGGACGGGCGGATGGAGTGCGCCATAGAGCGTCCGTGCGCGAGGGCGCAAATGAGCGCCGGTAGAGTTAAACGCATGGGGTCCTCCCTTCGATGC
>WNGB01010262.1_pt1 | contig 19815 bp, 18 predicted proteins | sample 5400681 | NCBI WGS metagenome assembly WNGB01 (sample SAMN13153367, study PRJNA577476) | soil metagenome | isolation source: 115 cm soil or saprolite under grassland replicate 2 | place: USA:California | collected 2016-06-15
GCTTCAAGAATGCCGCGGTCTCCGCCGGCGAGGTTCCGAGCGGCGTGATCGCGAGATCCGTGAACCGCTGGGCGACCTCGGGCAGCTTGAGCGTCTCGGCGATCGCCTGCGAGACCTTGGCGGCGATGTCGGGCGCGGTCTTCGGCGGCGCCACCATGGCGAACCAGCTCGCCGAGTAGAAGCCGGGATACAGTTCCGCGATCGCCGGAACGTCGGGCAGCTCCGGAATGCGCTTCTCGTTGGCGACCGCGAGCGCCTTGAGCTTGCCGCCGCGGATCAGCGGCAGCGAGTTGCCGAGGTTGTCGACCATCACGTCGACGTGGCCGGCGATGAGATCGGTCATGGCCGGGCCAAGCCCGGCATAGGGCACGTGAACGACCTTGATGGCGGCGGCGAGCCACAGCATCTCGCCGGTCAGGTGCGGCGCGGTGCCGGTGCCGGGCGAGGCGAAGTTGAGCTTGCCGGGGTTGGCCTTGGCATAGGCGATGAGCTCCGCCAGCGTGTTGGCCGGGACCTTCGGATTCACCACCAGCAGGAACGGCTGGGTGGCGTAGATCGAGATCGGCGCGAAGGCGCCGGGGTCGAAGTTGAGCTTGGGGTAGAAGGTCTGGCTGATCACCAGCGGGTTCGGCGGCGAGGCCAAGAGCGTATAGCCGTCGGGCTCCGCCTTGGCGACCAGCTCGGCGCCCAGGTTCTGCGCGGCGCCGGGCCGGTTCTCGATGATCACCGACTGGCGCCAGCGCGCCGTCAGCTTCTCGGCCAACAGGCGCGGCAGGAGATCAAGCGCCGCGCCCGGCGGAATCGGCACGACGATCTTGACCGTGCGGCTGGGATAGCTGGTCTGCGCAACCGCGGGTGCGATCGGCGCCGCCGCGAGGAGCAACGCAACGAGCGGCGCGCGTGGCAGCATTGTCATGTCTCCTCGTGCTGAGGCTTGATTCTGTGGCGCCAGCTTATCACGTTGCCGGCCGGACGCCCGCCGGCAAGCCACCGCGCGCCCGTCGATCACTCGACTTTGATACCGGCCGCGGCGATGACCTCACGGAATTTCTCGCTCTCCGACTTCATCAGCGCCCCGGTCTCGGCGGGCGTTGCGCCGACGATCGTGAGATGGACGTCGGTGATGCGCTTGGCGACGTCGGGAAGCTTCAGCGTCTCGACGATCGCCTGCGACAGCTTCGCCGCAATCTCGGGCGGCGTCTTCGGCGGCGCCACCACGGCGAACCAGTCCTCGTGGTCGACGCCGGGGAAGAGCTCGGCGAGCGTCGGTACGTCGGGGAACGCCGGGAAGCGCTTCGCGCTGGTGACGGCGAGCAGCTTCACCTTGCCGTCACGGACGTGCCCCGACACGTTGCCGGGTGTGTCGAACATCGTCTCGATGTGGCCGCCGAGCAGGTCGTTGAACGCCGGCGCCATGCCCGCATACGGCACATGCACGAGGCGGATGCCGGCGGCGCGGACGAACTTCTCCATCGTGAGATGGGGCGTGCTGCTCACGCCCGGCGTCGCGAAGGTGACCTTGCCGGGGTTGGCCTTGGCACGGGCGATCAGGTCCTGCAGGCTCTTGTCCGGCACGCTGGTGTTGGCGATCAGCATGAACGGGAAGCGGACCAGCAGCGTGACGGGCGTGAATTGCGTCGGATCGAAGTTGAGCTTCGAATAGACGTGCTGGCTGATCGCGAGCGGCCCGGGCGGGGTGACCATCAGCGTGTAGCCGTCGGGCGGCGACTTGAACACCGCCTCGGCGCCGATGTTGGAGGCGGCGCCCGGCCGGTTCTCGACCACCACCGGGTGACCCCATTTGGCGGTGAGCTTCTCGCCGACGAGGCGCGGGATGGTGTCGAGCATGTTGCCGGGCGGCACCGGCACCACGAACTTGATGGCGCGGCTGGGGTAGTCGGCCTGCGCCAGCGCGGCGGTGGGCGCGACGGCAAGCAAGAGAGGAATGACCACGGCGATGACGATGGGACGCAGGAGCACCGGGCAATCGCAGTTCATGGCCGATCCCTCCAACTCACGATCGCTTTTATTCGCAATAATACAGGATTTTGCGATGTCCCGCCCTCACCCGCCGATGATCTTGCTCACCACCTTGGCGGTGTAGTCCACCATCGGGATCACCCGCGCGTAGTTGAGCCTGGTCGGGCCGATCACGCCGAGCACGCCGATGATGCGGCCGGCCTGATCGCGATAGGGCGCCACAATGGTGGAGGAGCCGGACAGCGAGAACAGCTTGTTCTCCGAGCCGATGAAGATGTGCGCGCCCTCGGCCCGCTCGGCGCGGCCGAGGAGGTCGATCACGCCGCGCCTGGCCTCGAGCTCGTCGAACAGCAGCCGCACGCGCTCGAGGTCTTCGACCGCCTTGAGGTCTTCGAGCAGGTGGGCGGCGCCGCGCACGATCAGCTTGCGCTCGTCGCGCTCGCCGCCCGACCAGCTCGCGAGCCCGGCCGAGACGATCTTCTGGGTGAGCTCATCGAGTTGCGCGCGTTGCGCTTCGAGCGCCTTTTCGAGCTCGGCCTTGGCCTCGGCGAGGGTGCGGCCGCGCACATGCGCGTTGAGGAAGTTCGAGGCCTCGGTGAGCGCCGAGGCCGGCAAGCCGGCCGGCAGGCCGACGACGCGGTTCTCGACCTGGCCGTCCTCCGCCACCAGCACCACCAGCGCGCGCTCGGGCTCGAGCCGCACGAACTCGACATGCTTGAGGCGCAGGTTCTGCTTCGCCGCCAGCACGACGCCGGCGGCGCGGGCGAGGCCCGACAGCATCCCTGAAGCCTCGTTGAGCACCGCCTCCATCGAGGTGCCGGCGGCCGCCACCTTCGCCTCCATGGCGCGGCGGTCGTCCTCGGCGAGGTCGCCGATCTCCATCAGGGCATCGACGAGGAAGCGCAGCCCAAGCTCGGTCGGCAGCCGGCCGGCGGAGGTGTGCGGCGCGTAGACCAGGCCGAGCTGCTCCAGATCCGACATCACGTTGCGCACCGACGCCGGCGACAGCGGCGTCGTGATCAGCCGCGACAGGTTGCGTGAGCCCATCGGCTCGCCGGTCGCCAGATAGCTTTCGACGATCTGGCGGAAAATCTCGCGCGAGCGGTCGTTGAGCTGCGCCAGCGTGACGTAGTTCTTGCCGATCGGAACGTCGTGGGACATCACGCACCCTTCATGGTGCGGCGCTCGATCTCCAACAGCCGATCGAGCCCGCAGGTCGCCTGCGCGGCCTTCATCATGGCGTCGCCGCCGCCCGGCCCGAGGAACGGATCGGGCTTGTCCTGCGCCAGGCACTCATAGGACTGGCGCACCGCCTTGTACATGGCGGCGAAGGCGGTACCGGAGGAGGCGGCCAGCCGGAACCCGAGTGCGGCATAGTCGCGCTGCGACAGCGCGGAGGTGGCGAAGCCGTCGACCGGCGCGAACGTCATCAGGGGCGGCGGCACCCGCTCGCCGACCATGCGCACTTCGTCCGGGTTGCGGGTAAAGCAGAACACCATGTCGGCGCCGGCCTTGGCGAAGGCTTCGCCGCGGCGGATCGCCTCCTCGATGCCGCCGGCGCGCCGCGCATTGGTGCGTGCGATGATCACCAGGTTCGGATCGGTGCGCGCCGCAAGCGCCTCCTTGAGCTTCTTGATGAAGAACTCGGTCGGAACCAGATGATCGATGCCGACGTGATGCTCGACCCGGCGCGGCAAGAGCTGGTCTTCGATCTCGATCGCCGCGAAGCCCGCTGCCTCCGCGAGCGCAATGGTGCGGTGGACGTGCACCGGATCGCCCCAGCCGCCGCCGGCATCGAGCACCAGCGGCAGCTTGCAGGCGGCGCGGATGTCGACCGCCACGTCCGCCATCTCGGGCAGCGTCAGGTTCGCCTCGGTGACGCATTTGACCCAGCCGAGCGTGCCGCCGGAGAGATAGATCGCCTTGAAGCCGGCGTCCTGCGCCATCCGTGCCATGATCGGGTTGCAGACGACCGGCGCGACGATGAGGTCGTTGCCGCGGATCAGGTCCTTGAGCTTGTCCAAGCTTGCGCTCCCTTTCGTCGCGCCACCGTCTCCGTCATGGCCGGGCTTGTCACCGCAAGTCGTGGTTTACCCGACTTGCGGCACTCAATACATTGCGAAACTCGGGCAAGCCGAGTTTCGATGCCATCCACGTCTTTACTCTGCGGCCCGCAAACAAGTCGTGGATGCCCGGCACAAGGCCGGGCATGACGGCGGTGATTATGCTGCAAGGGGCAACACGTGGCAAAGCTCAAGATCATGTGCGCGCGCTCGATGCACGAGGTGGTTACCGCGCTTGCCTACGACTTCACGAGCGCGGCCGCCCATGAGACCGAGCTGAGCTTCGGAACGGTGGGCGCGCTGCAGAAGCGGCTCGACGCGGGCGAGACCGCCGACGTGGTGATCAGCTCGATCGCGGCGCTCGATGGGCTGGAGCAGCGCGGCACACTCGCGGCCGGTAGCCGCACGGCGCTCGCCACCGTCCGCATCGGGGTCGCGGTACGCGAAGGTGCCGCGGCGCCCGACATCTCGACGCCGGAAGCTTTTCGGCAGACGCTCGTCAACGCCAACAGGATCGCGTTCAGCGACGCCGCGGTCGGCGGCTCGGCCGGCGTCTATCTGGCGAAGCTGTTCGTCGAGCTCGGGCTGGCCGACGCGATCAAGGCCAAGGGCATGCCGCAGCAGAGCGGCGGCGAGGTCGCGACCCGCGTGGCCAACGGCGAGGCCGACCTCGGCATGACGCTGATCGCCGAGATCGTGCCGATCAAGGGCGCGCGCGTGCTCGGGCCGCTGCCGGCGCCGCTCGGCAACGCTACGACCTATGAGGCCGCCGTGATGACGACGAGCAACGTCCGCGGCGCGGCGCTGGCGTTCATCGCGGCGCTCAAGCGGCCGGACCGGCGCACGGTGTGGAAGGACGCGGGATTTGATCCGGCTTCGTAGGATGGGTTGAGCGAAGCGAAACCCATCAATTGTGTTCACCGCCAGTCCCTGGTGGGTTTCGCTGCGCTCAACCCACCCTACAAGGCGCATCAGTCCGCCGTCGCGCCGCTGGCCTTGATCGGGCCGGCCCATTTCTCGATCTCGCGCGCCACAAACGTGCCGAGATAGCCGGGCGTGCGGCGCTCGGGCGCCACGACGTAGAGCCCGAGCGTGGCGAGCCGGTCGCGGAACGCCGGATTGTCCATCACCTTGCCGAGCGCGGCATTGAGCTTGCCGACCATGTCCTGTGGCGTGGCCTTGGGCATGAACACCGCGTTCCAGGTATAGGCCTCGAAGTCCTTGAGCCCCTGCTCGTGTGCGGTCGCCAGTGCCGGCAGCACCGGCGAGCGCTCGATCGACAGCGTGGCGATCGGGTTGACCTGCTTCGCTTCGAGCGCCGGCACCGCGGTCGAGATGATGTTGCACATGTAGTCGATGCGGCCGGCGATGAGATCGAGCAGCGCCGGACCGCCGCCACGATACGGGATGTGGGTGACGTCGGCCCCTATCACCTGGTTCAACAGCACGCAGCCGATGTGCGAGGAGGTGCCGGTGCCGCCGGAGCCGAACTGCATCTTGGCGTGGTTGGCGACCGCATAGGCGACGAAACCCTTGAGGTCGCCCACCGGCAGATCCTTGCGGGTGACCAGCACCAGCGGCGCGTCGGCGATCAGCGCGACCGGCGCGAAGTCGGTGGCGGCGTTGTAGAGCGGCCGCTTATAAAGTGTTTGATTAAGCGCGTGCGTGCCGATGGAACCGAGCACGAACAGGTGGCCGTCGGGATTGCCCTGCGACACGCGCAGCGAGCCGCTCATGCCGCCACCGCCAGGGACGTTGTCGATCACCACCTGACGGCCGACCGCCTCGCCCAGGTATTGGCCGACGATCCGCCCGAGCACGTCGACCGGCCCGCCGGCGGCAAACGGCACCACCATGGTGAGCGGGCGGTTGGGCCAAGTTTCCTGTGCATGCGCGGTGGTCGCGCAAGCGATCATGCCGACGAGCGCCGCCGCAATCATCCTCGGCATGTTCCCTCTCCTCCGCTTTTGTCTAAGGCAGGTCTTGTCGTCTTGTTGCGCGAGTCTTTCTCCGAATGCCGACCCGTTCGTCCCCGCGCAAGCGGGGACCCAGTCATCGAGAGATCAGCGTATTTGACTTCCTGGGTCCCCGCTTGCGCGGGGACGAGCGGAGAAGGTCGCACGAGCGAGACATACTCACGGCTCGCCTCCACTATCGCCGCGCCTCAATGCCCAGCAGCCGCGCGGCGGTGCCGGCCGCGACCATGCGCAGCTCGTCGTTCGACAACGTCACCGCCTCCTTCACCTCGCCGACCGGATCGGTGCCGCCGACCGGATAGTCGGCGCCAAGCACGATGCGGTCGGCGCCGACGCGCTTGAACAAGGTCTCGAGCGCCAGCGGATCGTAGACGCAGGTGTCGTAGTAGAAATGCCGCAGATAGTCGCTCGGCTTCTTGTGGCCGATGTTCACCCGCGTCTCCGCCTTCTCGATGTTGCGGTCGAGGCGGCCCATGCAGGTCGCGAAATAGCCGCCGCCGTGCGCGATCACGATCTTGAGGCCCGGGATGGCGTCGAGCAGGCCCTCGTAGATGATCGAGGCCGCGACCTTGGCCTCCTCGATCTGCTGGCCGATCGAATTCCAGAGCGCGAACTTGTGGTACCAGGGATCGCGGATGCCCTCGGGGTGGATGAACACCGGCACGTCGAGCGCCCGGATCGCCTCCCACAGCGGCCAGAATTTTCGGTCGCCAAGATAGACGCCGTCGACGTTGGTGGGCAGCAGCACGGCCTTGTGGCCGAGCCCGGTGACGGCGCGCTTGAGCTCGGTCACCGCGAGGCCGATGTCCTGCGTCGGCAGCGTGACGGTGCCGACGAAGCGCCTCGGGTAGCGGGCGACCCAGCCGGCGATGATGTCGTTCATGCGGCGCGTGAGCTTGAGCGCGGTCTCCCCGTCCGCCCACCAGGCCGACATGTGCACCGGCCCGGTGAACACGACGTGCATGTCGATGCCGCGCGCGTCCATGTCGGCGATCTGCAGCTCGGGATCGAGGAAGCGGCGCAGGTTCTCGCTCGGCGGCGCCTGTTTCTTGCCGAAGCCGGTGATGGCGTTGCGGCTGGTGCAGATCTCGCGCAGCTCCTCGTCCAGCATGTGGGTGTGGAAGTCGATGACGAACGGAACGTCCGGATGCTTGCTGGCCATGTATCGCCGTGACTCTTGCGTTGATTATCGTTTCGGCAAAAATTCTTCAGTGTAGAGCGTGGCCATGTCGGGCTCCTTCGGCAGGTATTCGAGCTCGACGAAGGAGCGGCCGAGCGCCGCGAGCGCGTTCGGGTTGAATTTGCCATCGAGCGAGAATTCCGGGATGACCACATCGTAAGTCTTGGTCGCGATGTCGGCCGCGATCTCCTGCAGCTCGATCTGCACCGCGACGGTGGCGGCCTTGTCGGTGCGCATGAAGGCGATGGTCTCGAACCAGGCCTTGAGGAAGCGGCGCACCGCGTCCGGCCGCGCTTTGATCAGATCGTTGTGGGCGACCGCCACGAACACGTGGAAGTCCGCCATGATCGTTCCGAAGTTCACGAGCAGCTTGGCGTCGCCGTTGCGCTCGGCCTGCATGGCGGTGCCAAGATCGACCACCATCCCGTCGATCGCCTTGGTCTTCATCAGTGCCCAGGACGAAGCCGGCTGGGCGTAGTTCATCTTGATGCCGTTCGGGCCCCAGCCCTGCTGGCGCGACAGCGCGGAGACGAGCCAGCCGGTCAGTGACGGGCCGGTGACGCCCACCGAGCGGCCTTTGAGGTCGGCGGGCGAGTTGATGGGTAAATCCGGCCGCACTACCAGCACCAGCTCGTTCGGCGGTCCGGCGAGCGCGGCCACCGCCTTGGCGGGCACGCCCTTGGCGAGGAACGCCATCTCGGTTCCCGACTGCACCGAGATGTCGATGCCGCCGGCAGTCATCGCCTGCGAGGTGCGGCCACCGCCGAATACCGCGAGCTCGAGTTCGAGGCCTTGGCGGCGGAAGAACCCGTGCTTGAGCCCGGTGACGAGTGGAACACCGGCGAAGCCGCGCGCCGAGGGCCGGCCGACGCGCAGCGTGTCGGCGTCAGACTCGGACGGCACCAGCGCGCCCGCCACTAGGGCGAGGGCGATCCCGATCGCCAGGGATCGGGCCGAACGAGTTCCGGCATGCGTCATCGAGCGCTCCCCGGCTTTGGGCGCCACACTATAGCGCCTCTTGCCGCCCCCGCCTGCCCTGCTTACAAAGCTCGTCGATCTCAACCTCTGCCCCGAAGGACAATGCCATGCGGCCAAGCCGCCGACAGCCGGACGAGCTGCGTGCCGTATCACTCGAACGCGGCGTGGTGAAATACGCCGAAGGCTCGTGCTTCGTGAAGTTCGGCGACACCCACGTGCTGGTCACTGCCACGCTCGAAGACCGGCTGCCGCCGTGGCTCAAGGGCCAGGGGCGCGGCTGGGTGACGGCCGAATACGGCATGCTGCCGCGCGCCACCTCCGAGCGCACGCGGCGCGAGGCCTCCGCCGGCAAGCAGAACGGGCGCACCATCGAGATCCAGCGCCTGATCGGGCGGAGCCTGCGCGCGGTCATCGACCTGCCGGTGCTGGGCGAGCGCCAGATCACGGTCGACTGCGACGTGATCCAGGCCGACGGCGGCACCCGCACCGCCGCGATCACCGGCGCCTGGGTCGCGCTGCACGACTGCCTCGCCTGGATGAAGACGCGCGAGATGCTCAAGGCCGATCCGCTGCGCGACCACGTGGCGGCGATCTCCTGCGGCATCTGCAAGGACACCGCGGTGCTCGATCTCGACTATGCGGAGGACTCCGACGCCGGAACCGACGCCAATTTCGTGATGACGGGTGCCGGGAACATCGTCGAGGTGCAGGGCACGGCGGAGAAGACGCCGTTCACCGAGGAGCAATTCCTCGGCCTGCTGGCGCTCGCCAAGAAGGGCATCGCCAAGCTCGTCGACCTGCAGAAGATGGCGGTGATGTGAGCCATGCTCATTGTCATGCGCGGGCTTGACCCGCGCATCCATCATCTTGCGAAAAATGATGGATTGCCGGGTCAAGCCCGGCAATGACGACCTGATGATTCATCGTCACATCTCCGGCCGCCTCGTCATCGCGACGCACAATCCCGGCAAGGTGCGCGAGATGCGTGAGCTGCTCGCGCCGTACGGCGTCGAGGCCGTCTCGGCAGCCGAGCTTGGCCTGGCGGAGCCGGAGGAGACGGGCACGACGTTTGCCGAGAACGCCCGCATCAAGGCGGTTGCGGCTGCGCAGGCGACCGGGCTGCCGGCCTTCGCCGACGATTCCGGACTGGCAGTCGATGCGCTCGGCGGCGAGCCCGGCATCTACTCGGCGCGCTGGGCGGGTGAGACCAAAGACTTCGGCTACGCCATGCAGAAGGTCGAGGAGCAATTGCGTGCGCGCAACGCAATGACCCCGCCCCAGCGCACGGCGCACTTCGTTTCCGCGCTCAGCGTCGCCTGGCCGGACGGCCACCTGGAGGAATTCGAGGCGCGTGCCGACGGCACGCTGGTCTGGCCGCCGCGCGGCACCGCGGGCTTCGGCTACGATCCGATATTTCTGCCCGACGGCCATGCGCGGACGTTCGGCGAGATGAGCGCCGAGGAGAAGCACGGCCTGCCGCCGCGCGGGCTGGGCCTTTCGCACCGCGCCCGCGCGTTCCTCAAGCTGGCGCAGGCCTGCCTGCGCTCATAATTTTGAGGCTGACGTGTCCTGCGGCGCCATCGATCTAGTGACGTCGGCCGCCCGAGGTGCCATATGCAGGGCATGACCGCACCGAACGAATCGGCCTTCGGCGTCTACGTGCACTGGCCGTTCTGCCTGTCCAAGTGCCCCTATTGCGACTTCAACAGCCATGTGCGCCATGCCGCGATCGACGAGGCGCGCTACGTGCGCGCGTTTGCGGCCGAGCTTGCGGCGACTGCTGCGCGCGTGCCGGGCCGTACTGTTTCCACGATCTTCTTCGGCGGCGGCACGCCCTCGCTGATGCAGCCCGCAACCGTCGGCGCGCTGCTCGACACGATCGCCAAGCACTGGAGCGTCGCGCGCGACGCCGAGGTGACGCTCGAAGCCAATCCGACCAGCGTCGAGGCCACGCGCTTCCGCGGCTATCGCGCAGCCGGCGTCAACCGCGTGTCGCTCGGCGTGCAGGCGCTCGACGACGGCGAGCTCAAGGCGCTCGGCCGCATGCACACCGCGCGGGAAGCGCTCGACGCGGTCGCGATCGCCCGCGCGGCGTTCGAGCGCTATTCGTTCGATCTGATCTACGCGCGCCCCGGCCAGACGCCGCAAGCCTGGACGGCCGAGCTCAAGCGCGCGATCGCGGAAGCCACCGAGCATCTCTCGCTCTATCAGCTCACCATCGAGGCCGACACGCCATTTCACGCGCTGCATAAGGCCGGGAAGCTCAAGGTCCCGGACGAGGAGCTGGCGCGCACGCTCTATGACACGACGCAGGAGGTCTGCGCCGCCGCCGGCCTGCCGGCCTACGAGATTTCAAACCACGCGCGGCCGGGCGCCGAATGCCGGCATAATCTCGTCTATTGGCGCGCGCACGAATATGCCGGGGTTGGGCCGGGCGCCCATGGCCGTCTCGACGTCGATGGCGAGCGCCGCGCCACCGCGACCGAGAAGCGGCCGGAGGCCTGGCTGATGCGGGTCGAAGCGACCGGCCACGGCGTGACCACCGACGAGGCGCTCACGCCCGGCGAGATGGCCGACGAGTTCCTGCTGATGGGGCTGCGGCTCGCCGAGGGCATCGATCCGCAACGCTACGCGCAGCTGTCCGGCCGAGCGCTCGATCCCAAGCGCATCGCGATCCTGCGCGCGGAAGGCGCGGTCGAAACCACACCCAGCGGGATGCTGCGGGTGACGCAGTCGGGCTTCCCGGTGCTCGACGCGGTGGTGGCTGATCTGGCGGCGTGACGCTCAAGCCCGCTGTCGCGCGGCCGTCACGCGATCAACCCTGCGACCCGCCGAACGACTTCGGCGCCGGGCTGAGGATTTGCCCGCCGGTCGGCGACACCTTCATGACCGCGAGGCCACGCTGGTTGGTGCCGTCGGGACGGAAGCGAAACAGCCCGTCGATGCCGGTGAAGCCGGAGGAGTTGGTCAGCACCTCCTCGGTGAAGCGGCGCTCGCCCTGCGTCTTGGTGAGCGCGGCGATGAGCGCCACCGCGTCATAGGCGAGCGAGGCGGTGCGGGCCGGGTCCTGGCCGTAGCGGCCGCGGTAGCGGGCCGAGAAGCTGCGAAAGCCGTTGGTGTCGGGGCCGGCGTACCAGGCCCCGTCGAGCGCTGCGTTGGTGAAGATCTGCGGGTCCTCCCACAGGCCGCTGCCGAGGAGCTGGACCCGCTTGGTATCGACGCCCGCCGCGGTCAGGAACTGCACGACGTTGGCGACCGAGTCGGCGCCGTCGGGAATGAAGATCGCGTCCGCCCGGCTTGCTGCCGCCGCCACCGTGCGGATGGCGGTCTGCATCTGCGTGCGGTCGAGCGGATAGCGCTCGAGTGCGACCACGCGGCCGCCGCGGCGCGCGACCGACTGCTTGAACGCGGCTTCGACCACGGTGCCGTAGGCGTTGTCCGGGATCGCCGCCGCGAACGACTTCTTGCCCTGGGATGCAGCGTAGCTGACGATCCGGTCGACGTCGGACTCGGGCAGGAAGCTCAGGAGAAAGACGCCGCGGGTCGCCACGTTGATGTCGGTCGAGAACGCGATCACCCGCACGTTGCGGGAGCGCGCGAGCTGCCCGACCGGCGACACCGAATGTGCGAAGATCGGCCCGAGGAGGATCTCGGCGCCCTCGTCGAGCGCCTGCTGCGCGGCCTGCTGGGCGCCGGGCGCGTTGCCGCCGTCGTCCTTGAGCAGAAGCTGCAGGTCGGCGACGTTGAATTCGGCGAGGGCCATCTCGGCGGCGTTGCGCATGGAGACGCCGGCGACGCCGGCATTGCCGCCGGCCGAGAGCGGCAGGATGAGCCCGACCTTGACCTGGCCGGCCCCGATCGCTCCGCCACCCGGCGGCGGTTGGCCGGGGGCCTGCGAGCCGCCGAACAGATCGCCCGGCGAGACGCCCGCACAGGCGGTCAGCAGCGAGACGACGAAGAGCGCTGCGGCCCATTGCCAGGCCGGTCGCATCCTCCATGCCTGCGCTAGTCGCTCCATCTGCCTCCCCGACGCCAACGAGGGGCGCCAGCGGTACTCCACCACGGCAATCCGGCATTTTGTCGGTCAATAGTTAACTAAATGAAAAGGATAATGATTTCTAGCCTCCCGATGACGCGCCCAAACCCTGTGGCTAGACTGTCACACATGACGAAGGTCCGCCCTGGCGCTTTGGCCGATGCCGCGAGCCACCCCGGCAAGCGCCACTACCTGCTCGACGGCCGCCCAATCGATGCGCCCGCGCTCGCGGCCGGCCTCCACATTGTGGCGACGCCGATCGGCAACCTGCGCGACGTCACGCTGCGGGCACTCGAGGTGCTGGCCGCCGCCGACCTGATCGCCTGCGAGGACACCCGCGTCACCCGCAAGCTTACCGACCACTACGGGATCGCGACGCCGCTCACCCCCTACCACGAGCACAACGCCGCGCAGGCCCGGCCGCAGCTCCTGGCACGGCTCGCCGCCGGCGCCGCGGTCGCGCTGGTCTCCGATGCCGGCACGCCGCTCGTTTCCGATCCGGGCTTCAAGCTCGTGCGCGCGGCGCGCGATGCCGGCCACGCCGTGACGGCGCTGCCCGGGCCGTCGGCCGCACTCGCCGCGCTCGCGGTCGCCGGATTGCCGACCGACCGGTTCTTCTTCGAAGGCTTCCTGCCGGCCCGGGAGGCGCAGCGGCGCGCCCGCATCGCCGAGTTCAAACACATCCCGGCGACGCTCGTGTTGTTCGAGACCGGCCCGCGCCTCGCGGCAGCGCTCGCCGATCTCGCCGACGGGTTGGGGGCGCGCGCGGCCGCGGTCTGCCGTGAGCTCACCAAGCTGCACGAGGAGGATCTCGACACGCTGCTGCGCCAGGCGCTCGGGAGGCTCTCGGTGAAGGAGGCGGTGGCCGAGATCGCCGCCGTCACCGGCCGTCCGCGCCGCGAGGTCTATCAGCGCGCGCTCGCGCTCGCCAAAGCCGAGGCGCCACGATGACCGGCGATCCGCCCCGCCCGCGCCCGCTGACGCCGGTTCCGCAGCCGGAACGCCAGGTCGCGTTCCGGCTTGGGCTATCGGCGGAAAGCCGCGCCGCCGCGTTCCTGATCGCCAAGGGCTTCCGCATCCTGGCGCGGCGATTCAGGAGCCCCGTCGGCGAGATCGACATCGTGGCGCGCCGCCGCCATCTGTTGGTGTTCGTCGAGGTCAAGGCGCGCGAGAAGCTCGACGATGCCGCCTGGTCGGTGACCGAGCGGCAGCGCGCCCGCATCGTAGCCGCGGCTGACGCGTGGCTGGCGCGCTTCCCGGACGAAAGCATCCGCGACATCCGCTTCGACGCCATGCTGGTCGCGCCCGGCAGGCTGCCGCGTCACATTCCCGCAGCGTTCGACGCCAGCGCCTGATTGCCGGGGCGGGAGGGCCTGCCCTGACAATCTCGTGCCGAAAGCGCGCGATACGAACACCTGCCGAGTTCGCCAAGTCCGACGCCGACCGCGAAGTGTTCGACATTGCCTTCGGCACCCACGTGCTCGGCCGCCCGGCCGGAATCGCCCGTTCCGTGACGGCCATCACATCAACTTTGACTCGCCGCCCGTAACACAGGCAGCACGCGGGGCGTCGGACGCATTCGGGCTCTCCGTACCCGTGAACTCAACGATTCAACCAACATCGGAGACTGACCATGTCAGACATCACGCTCAACTACCGGAGTTCGGAACTTCCGGCGCCGGCCAGGTCCGGTCCAGCCGCAATGGCCGGTCCGCTGGGACTGCGGGCGACCCTTGGCTGGGGCATTGCCGGCTATCTCGCCATCATGTCCACCTGGCTGATCGACCTCATGCTGCATGCGGTGTGGGGCCCGGGTGTCCAGCTGCCTGCCCTGTTCTTCCTGGTGCCGGTCGGGCACATCGCCGCCGCCGCCGTGGTCGTGATCGCGTTGCGGCACTGCGGCCGCCCGCTTCGCGAGTATCTCGCGCTGTCGCCGATGGGATGGGGCGACGTCGCGCGCGGCATCGGCTATGGCGCCCTGGGCTTCGTCGGCCTGACGATGATGTTCATCCTGATCGCCCTGGTGCAGTTGGCCTTCGGGGCGGCACCGTCGACAGCTCCGACCATCGTCAAGCTGCCGTTCAACATGCAGACGATGATGCTTTTGGCCTCGCTTTGGTTCCTGATGGCGGTCGCCGCCCCGATCGTCGAGGAGATGCTGTTTCGCGGTCTCATGTACCGCGGCCTCGCGGAATCGCGCATCGGCGTCGTCGGCGCCATGCTGCTCACCTCGGTGGTGTTCGGGCTCGCGCACTATCCGGGCTTCGGCTGGTCGCGTGTGATCGCAACCGGCTGCATCGGCATGCTGTTCGCCTGGCTGCGCTGGTACTACGGCAACACCGGCATCGGGATGGTCGCGCACGCGGTGACCAACGTGATCGGCGCGTCGTTCCTGACGTTCGCCGTCCTGGCGTCGTAACCAAGCCGGCGAGGCGGCTGCTACGCCGCCTCGAGCCGCTTGAACAGCTGATCCACCTGGTCGCGGATGCGCGTCGCGACCCCGCCGAGATCACCGGCCACGGTCTTGACCGTGGCCGCATTCGTTCGCGTGGCGGCGGTCGCCTCGCCCACGCGCTCGACTTCGCCGGCGGTCTCGATCGTGCGCTTGGCCGCAGTCTCGACGCTGCGGGCGATCTCCTGGGTGGCGGCACCCTGTTCGGTGACCGCGGCGGCGATCGCACCCGAAATCTCGCCGATCTCGCGGATCGTGCGCTCGATCGCCCCGATCGCCTGGATCGAGCGGGTGGTGGCGTTCTGCATGCCGGTGATCTGCGCCGCGATGTCTTCGGTCGCGCGCGCGGTCTGGCCGGAGAGCGCCTTCACCTCGCTCGCCACGATCGCAAAGCCGCGGCCGGCATCGCCGGCGCGCGCCGCCTCGATGGTGGCGTTGAGCGCCAGCAGATTGGTCTGCTCGGCAATGTCGGTGATGAGGCGGACCACGTCGCCGATCCGCCCGGCGGCGTCGTTGAGCTCCTTGACGGTCGCGTTGGTCCACTCGGCCTCGCTCACCGCTTTGGCGGCGATCACGTTCGACTGCGCGACCTGGCGGTCGATCTCCGACACCGAGGCCGCCAGCTCGTCGGCGGCCGATGCGATGTCGCGGACGTTGGCCGAGGCGTCGTCGGAGGCGGTGGCGGCACCCGCGGTGCGATCGGATGCCTTGTCGGCCGCGCTCGCAAGCTCGCCGGAGGCGGCGAGCATCTGATTGGAGATGACCGCGAGCTCGGCCAGCGTCGCTTCGATGTCGGTGCCGAAGTTGGCGATCTCGGTGGATATCCGTTCCTGGCGCTGGGCGCGGGCCTGGGCGTCGTCGATGACGGTGCGGCTCAGCTCCTTGTTGCGGCGCATGGCGTCCTGGAACACCGCGATCGAGCGCGCGAGGGCGCCGACCTCGTCGCTGCGCTCGCCATAGGGCACCGGCACATCGGACTGGCCGGCCGCTACCGCCTCGGTGATGCCCGTGATCCGCGCCAACGGCCGCGCGACCCAGCGCCAGATGATGAGCATGCCGGCGACCGCGAGCAGCACGGCGGACGCCGCCAGCAGGCTCATGAGCCAGGCGGCGCGGTCGATGCCCCGGTCGATCTCCGCATAGATGCGCTGCGAGCGCTTGGCATAGTGCTCGCCGAGCGCCTCGATATCGGCGTTGAGCGCCTTGCGGACCGTGCGATTGGCGTCGTTGTCGCCCCACTCGCGGCCGGCCGCCGGACCGATCTCGATGCCGCGGCGCACCAGCTCGCGGCGGAAGTCCTGGAACTGCTGCAGGCGCCGAGCGAACGGCTCGAACAGGACGGCGTCCTCGGCGCGCACCGAGCCGCGCCACTCGTTCACCACCTTGGTGATGCGATCGTTGAATACGAGGAGACCTTCGCCATAGACCTTGGCGGTCGCGACATCCGAAGACATGTAGATGCCGCGCGACTCCATCACCACCGCATAGATCAGCGCATCGACGCGCTGGACGTTGATCGCACCGGAATAGGCGGACTCGAAATCGTCGGTGAGCGCGGCATGCTGATTGGCATTGTGGACGGCGACCGCCGCCAGCCCCACCGTCATGGTGGCCAGCAGTGCAAAGATCACGTAGAGCTTGGTCGCAAGCGACAATTGCGGGAACAACTGCGGTACCCCCCTCACGGGCATAGGTTTCGATTGAGCGGCTAGAATGGAAGTAAAATGTTAACGACCCGTTTGTGTTACCGGAGAGTTTCGGCCGATTCCGGGGTATCCGATGAAGCTTAATGTCGCGGTGCAGATGGACCCGATCGAGCGGATCAATATCCGCGGGGATTCGACCTTTGCGCTGCTGCTGGAGGCGCAGCGGCGCGGCCACGCGCTCGCCTATTACACGCCGGACCGGCTGGCGATGCGCGGGGACAAGGTGTTCGCGACGGTTCAGCCGCTCGCCGTGCGCGACCGGGAAGGCGATCACTTTACGCTGGGCGACGGCAAGCGCATGGAGCTTGCAGCCTTGGACGTCGTGCTGCTGCGGCAGGACCCGCCGTTCGACCTCGCCTACATCACGACCACGCACCTGCTCGAGCGCATCCATCCGAAGACGCTGGTGGTCAACGACCCGGCGCAGGTGCGCAACGCGCCCGAGAAGATGTTCGTGATGGAATTTCCCGACCTGATGCCGCCGACGCTGATCACCCGCGACCTCGCCGAGATCAAGGCGTTCCGCGCCGAGCACGGCGACATCGTGATGAAGCCGCTCTACGGCAAGGGCGGCGAGGCGGTTTTCCGGCTCGCGAGCGAGGACCTCAACTTCGGCTCGCTCTACGACCTGTTCGCGGTCACGTTTCGCGAACAGTGGGTGGTGCAGAAATTCCTGCCGGCGGTGCGCCAAGGCGACAAGCGCATCATCCTGGTGGACGGCGCGTTCGCGGGCGCCGTCAACCGCGTCCCGGCGGCCGACGATCTGCGCTCCAACATGGTGCGCGGCGGCACTCCCAAGGAGACCGAGCTGACCAAGCGCGAACGCGAAATCTGTACGCGCATCGGCCCGGCGCTGCGCGAGCGCGGCCTCGTCTTCGTCGGCATCGACGTGATCGACGGCTTTCTCACGGAGATCAACGTGACCTCGCCGACCGGCATCCGCGCCATCAAGAACCTCGGCGGACCGGACGTGGCGGCGATGATCTGGGACGCGATCGAGAAGAAGCGGGCGTAGGCGCGGCTGCTACTTCCCGACCAGCTCCAGCGCCTTTGCGCGCAGCGCCGGGTCGACGATCTTCGCAAGATCGCCGGGGCGCTGGAGGTTACCGGTCTTGACCAGCTCGTTCTGCATCCAGTCGAGCTTGTCGATCGGGATGCCGATCTCGGGATCGATGTCGCGGTGCTTGACGACCGAGTCGTAGACGAAGGCGGCGCGCGGGTCGTCAGGCTTGGTCTCGATGATCTCGCGGGTGAGCGCGATCGTCTCGTCGCGATGGGTCACGGCGTAGCGCAGCGCCTCGATCTCGGCGGCGAGGAAGCGGATGGTGTCGTCACGCCGCTGCGCGATAGTCTTGCCGGTGACGGTGAGGCAGAGCCGCACGTACATCGGCAGCGCGTCGCGCCCGGCGGCGAGCTGCTTGATCGTATCGGGCGCGATCGCCATCAGCTCCTCGGCGATGATGGTGCCGTCGACCACGCCGGCCAGCAGCGCCTTGTAGCGGTCGAGATCGCCGCCGAGGCTCGCGGTCTTGACGCTCGCGAAATCGACGTTGAACTTCTGGAAGATCGCGCGCCCGACCAGATCGGGCAGCGAGCCGGGCGCCGAGATCGCGAGCGTCTTGCCCTTGAGATCGGCGACGCTGCCGATGCTCGACTTGACCACGAGGCCGTGCAGCACGCCGGTCCAGTTGCAGCCGACGATCTTGAGGTCGGCGCCGCGCAGCCCGGCGAGAATAGCGGAGCCGGGCGAGGACTCGATCGAATCGATCTCGCCCGCGAGCAGGGCCTTGTGGGCGAGCGTGCCGTTGGCGATCGGCACGATCCTCACCTTGAGGCCGCGCTTCTCGTCGAAGCCGCGCCGGCTGACCATGAGCGAGAAGCCGGCGTCGCCCTTGGGCTCGATCACGCCGTGCGACCAGGGTTTTGGTGCCTGCGCGGCGGCGGGCGTCGCCAAGCCAAGCAGCAGCACGGCGGCGGCGCGCATGGCTCGCGTCATCATCGCACTCCTCATTGCGCCCTCGTCTTGCGGACCAGGTCGAGCGCCTCCGTGCGCAGGAACGTGTCGACGATGGTCATGATATCGCCGGCCTTGGGCAGGCTGCCGTTGGCCACGAACTGATCCTGCATCCATTCAAGCTTGGCGACACTGAGCGGCAGATTCGGGTCGACCAGCCGGTATTTGACGGATTCGTCGTAGATGAAGGCCGGGCGCGGGTCGTCGGGCTTGGCCCCCGACAGTTCGTGCGAGAGCCTGATGGTCTCGTCGCGATGCGCGACGGCGTAGGACAGCCCATCGATCTGCGTTGCCAGGAATCGCATCGCGTCGTCACGCCGTGCCGCGATCGTCTTGCCCGTAATGTTGATGCAGAGGCGGAGGTAATCCGGCAGCACCTCGCGCCCCGCCACCAGGATCTTGATGCCGGGCGGCGAGATCGCCAGATACTCCGACGACACGATGGTGCCGTCCACGATGCCGGCGGTGAGCGCCCGGTAGCGGTCGAGGTCGCCACCGACGGCCGCGAAGGTCACGGCCGAGACCGGAATACGGTTCTTCTCCAGGAGCGTGCGCATCATGTTGTCGGGCAGCGAGCCGGGCGCCGAGGTCGCGATGGTCTTGCCTTTGAGGTCCTCGACCTTGTTGAGGTTGCCGCGCACGAATAGCGCGTGCGGCAGGCGCGGCCAATGACAGCCGACGGTCTTGACGTCGGCCCCGCGCATGGCGGCGATGATGCCCTCGCCGGCGCCGCCGTCGATGCTGTCGACCTCGCCGGCGATCAGCGCCTTGAGCGCGAGCGCGCCATCCTTGATCTGCAGGATGTCGATCGTGAGCCCGCGCCTGGCTGGAAATCCGTGCTGCGTCGGCATCATCACGAGGCCGGCGTCGCTCTTGAGCGTGATGACGCCGTGACGCCAAGGTTTCAGCGTCTGCGCGGACGCTACGACGGAGAGGCTGATCGCAAGCACCGCCGCGATCGGGATCGAAAATGCCAGCTTGCGACGCATGGGCGACCCCTGACCGAACGGATTGATCGGCGGAACGCCAGGTTAGGCCGCGCCCTTCGCTCGGTAAACCGGCCGCCCGGTCGCACAATCCCTCCCGGCCGATGTTCTTGAAATGTTCTTGCGGGCGCCCGTGACTTCCGCTACTCTGCCGGGGCAGGCAAGGGGCGGCGATGGTCCAGCGCGTCACCACGGTTGCGTTCGAGGGCATCGAGGCCCGCGCGGTCGACGTGCAGGTGCAGGTCGCGCCCGGGCTGCCGGCCTTCAACATCGTCGGGCTGCCCGACAAGGCGGTAAGCGAGGCCAGGGAGCGCGTGCGCGCCGCGCTGATCGCGTCCGGTCTGGCGCTGCCGGCGCGCCGCATCACCGTCAATCTCGCGCCTGCCGATCTCCCGAAGGAAGACAGCCATTACGACCTGCCGATTGCGCTTGGCCTGATGGCGG
>WNGB01007554.1_pt1 | contig 19813 bp, 17 predicted proteins | sample 5400681 | NCBI WGS metagenome assembly WNGB01 (sample SAMN13153367, study PRJNA577476) | soil metagenome | isolation source: 115 cm soil or saprolite under grassland replicate 2 | place: USA:California | collected 2016-06-15
CATGCTCCCTTCACGTTCGCGGCCGCATCCTTGATAGCGGCGCGAATCTGGTTGTAGGTACCGCAGCGGCAGACGTTGCCGCTCATCGCTGCGTCGATATCGGCGTCGGTCGGCGCGCGGGTCTTGGCGAGAAGGGCGCTCGCGCTCATGATCTGGCCCGACTGGCAGTAGCCGCACTGCGGCACGTCGTGCCGGATCCAGGCCGCCTGCACCGCCTTGCCGGCTCGCGTGGCGCCGATCCCCTCGACGGTGGTTACTTTCTTGCCCGCTGCCGCAGACACCGGCGTCGAGCATGAGCGCACGGGCTGCCCGTCAACGTGCACCGTGCACGCACCGCACTGGGCGATGCCGCAACCGAATTTGGTGCCGGTCAGATGGAGCGAGTCGCGCAGCACCCACAAGAGGGGCGTCTCGGGCGCGGCGTCGACGTTGCGGGTCTTGCCGTTGATAATGAGGGAAACCATGAGAACTTCTCCTGAATAGGACGACGGGATCGATTTGCCGGAGAATCTTATTCCGGCGGACCTTGGAAGTCCATCGTTGCCAAGAGGCGCAACTCTGGGCGAGAATGCGCAGCCGGCGTGCGAGGCCGGGGCCCGGGGAGCGATTGCGGCATCACCATAACAACACGCTCCCGGCCGCGACGCCGTCAGCCTACAGAAAGCGGAGGAGTTCCAAGTGAGATTCCTGCTCTCCGTTTCGCGCCTCATCGATGCGATGAACGAGCGCATCGGGCACATCGTGTACTGGCTGGTGCTCGTCATGGTGTTGGTGAGCGCGGGCAACGCCATTTCGCGCTACGCCCTTTCCATCGCCTCGAACGCTTGGCTCGAGCTGCAGTGGTATCTGTTTGCCGCGGTCTTCCTGCTCTGCTCCGGATACACGCTGCGGCACAACGAGCATATCCGGATCGACGTGATCGCGGGCCTCCTGTCCCGCCGCGCGCAGATGTGGATCGATATCTTCGGCACGCTCTTCTTTCTGCTGCCGAGGCTCTCCTGGCCGATATTCATGAACGCCTGGAACAGCAACGAGATCTCCGGCAGCGCAGGCGGCCTGATTCGCTGGCCGGCCCGGCTCCTGGTTCCGGTTGGCTTCTTCCTGCTGTCGCTGCAGGGCCTCTCCGAGCTGATCAAGCGCATCGCCTTCTTGAAGGGCCTGATTCCGGATCCGCTGGAAAAGCACGAGGTCCCGCTGGAACTGGCCATCGCGCGTGACGAAGCAGCCAAATGACGCAGTTCCTCATCGCCAACATGGCGCCGCTGATGTTCGCCGCGCTCGTGGTGTTCCTATTGTTCGGCTACCCGGTTTCGTTCGCGCTGGCGGCGATCGGCCTGTCGTTCGGCTTTCTCGGCATCGAGCTGGGCCTGCTCACACCGGCGCTGTTCGGAGCGCTCCCCGAGCGGATTTTCGGCATCATGTCGAACGACACGCTGCTCGCGGTGCCGTTCTTCACCTTCATGGGGCTGATCCTCGAGAGGAGCGGCATGGCCGAGGATCTGCTCAACACCATCGGACAGCTCTTCGGCCCGATCCGGGGGGGACTAGCCTACGCCGTGATTTTCGTCGGCGCGCTGCTTGCCGCGACCACCGGCGTGGTGGCGGCCTCGGTGATCTCGATGGGCCTCATTTCGCTGCCGATCATGCTTCGCTACGGCTACGACCGGCGCCTGGCGAGCGGCGTCATCGCCGCTTCCGGGACGCTGGCGCAGATCATTCCGCCATCGCTGGTCCTCATCGTGCTAGCGGACCAACTCGGGAAATCCGTCGGCGACATGTATGCCGGGGCGATCTTTCCCGGGCTCGTTCTCACCGCCCTGTACACGATCTATGTCTTCGGCGTCACGCTGATCTATCCGAAGGCCGCGCCAGCGCTGCCGCCGGAAGCGCGCACGCTTCGCGGCGCCAAATTGCTCGCGCGCGTGTTGCTGGTGCTGATCCCGCCGCTCGCCCTGATCTTCCTCGTTCTCGGCACCATCTTCCTCGGCGTGGCGACGCCGACGGAAGGCGGCGCCATGGGCGCCACCGGCGCGCTGGTGCTGGCAATGATCAACCGGCGCCTGACATGGTCGCTGCTTCGGCAGGCGATGAATTCGACGGCGAAGCTCACCTCGTTCGTGGTGTTCATCCTAGTCGGCTCGACGGTGTTCAGCCTGACCTTCCGCGGCGTGAACGGCGATCTCTGGGTCGAGCACCTGCTCACGGGGCTCCCGGGCGGCGTAATCGGCTTCCTGATCGTGGTGAACGTCCTGGTTTTCCTCCTCGCCTTTTTCCTCGATTTCTTCGAGCTGGCGTTCATCATCGTGCCCCTGCTCGGGCCGGTCGCAGACAAGCTCGGTATCGACCTGATCTGGTTTGGCGTGCTGCTCGGCGTCAACATGCAGACTTCCTTCATGCATCCGCCGTTCGGTTTCGCGCTGTTCTACCTGCGCAGCGTCGCGCCCGGCAGGGACTACCTCGACAAGCTGACCGGCAAGCTGACGCCTCCGGTCACCACGGGCCAGATCTATTGGGGCGCGGTACCCTTCGTGGTGATCCAGGTGATCATGGTCGCCATCGTCATCGGCTTCCCCGGGTTGGTCACGGGAAACCTGGTGAAGAGCAGCGGCGATCCCTCCAAGATTCAGACCTTTGTCCCCGCGGACAGCGAGGGTACTCAGGACCAGACGCCGCCCGAGTTCGATTCACCGGGCGGTGCGAAATCCGACGCGGAGCGGAAATCAGGCGAAAGCGCAAGGGAGAAGCGCGAAGCCGACGACCTCGAGAACCTCTTCAAGAAATAACCGGCAGCGCGCGCCAAAAAACAAACCCCGCCGAAGCGGGGTTTGCATTGGTCAGTACTCGCCGGAACTACGACTTCCCTGCACCGAGCTTCGACGCGAACGAATAGTTGTCGTAGGTCGATTCCGCGACGCGGAACCACAGGAACTGTTCGTCGCGGAATTTCTTCCACTGCGGATAGACCGTCGCCCAGTGCTTGCTCTTCGCCTTGAGCTCGTCGTAGAGCTCGTAGGACGCCTTTTCGGCCGCTTCCATCACCGCTCTGGGGAACGGCCGCAGGTTGGTGCCGCTCGCGATCAGCCGGCGCAGCGCCTGCGGGTTCTGCTCGTCGTATTTGGCCGGCATCCATGAGTTCGTCTCGCCGCAAGCCGCGGTGAGCGCAGCCTGGTAGGGCTTGGGCAGCTCGATCCATTTCTTCTCGTTGACGAGCGTCATCAGCATCGGACCGCCTTCCCAGAAGCCGGGATAGTAGTAGTTTTTGGCGACCTTGTTGAAGCCGAGCTTCTCGTCGTCGTAAGGTCCCACCCATTCCGCGGCGTCGATCGTTCCCTTCTCGAGCGCCGGGTAGATGTCAGGGGCGCCGATCAGCTGCGGCACGACGCCCAGCTTCGCGAGCACCAGGCCCGCCATGCCGCCGATCCGCATCTTCAGGCCCTTCAGGTCGGCGACCGATTTGATCTCCTTGCGGAACCAACCGCCCATCTGGCAGCCTGTGTTTCCGGAGAGCAGCGCGATGCAGCCGTATTCCTTGAACAGCGGCGCCATCGCCTCGGAGCCTCCTCCGAAATACCACCAGGCGTTCTGCTGCCGGGTGTTCATACCGAAACACACGGCAGTGCCCAGAGCGAACGTCGGATCCTTGCCAAAATAGTAATAGGTCGCGGTGTGTCCGAGCTCGACGGTGCCGGCCTGCACCGCGTCGAGCACTTGGAGCGCAGGCACGATCTCGCCGGCCGCAAAAGCGCGGATCTGGAACTTGCCGTCTGTAATCTCGCCGACGCGTTTCGCAACGAGATCGGCGCCGCCGAACAGCGTATCCAGGCTCTTCGGCCAGCTTGCCGCGAGGCGCCACTGCAGGCTGGGCAGTCCCGAGGTCTGCTGCGCGCGCGCCTGCGCCGCCGTGACGAGGCCCGCGCCTGCCGCCGCTCCCAGCCCGGCGTTCTTCAGGAATTCGCGTCTTTTCATTGGTGATCCCCTCCTAGAATGGAAAGCGGGCCGATTATACCTCCGGCGCCGAGAGGCAGAGGTCAGTTTCCCGCAATGGTCATCTGCTCGATGAGGATCGAGCCGCAGGTGCGCGAGCCGCGCGTGAGCTTGTCGGCTCCGACCGCCGCGACCGAGCGAAACATGTCGCGCAGGTTGCCCGCGATGGTGATTTCCTCCACGGGGTACCGGATCTCGCCCCCCTCCACCCAGTAGCCCGCCGCGCCGCGCGAGTAGTCGCCGGTGACCAGATTCACCCCGAACCCGATCAGCTCGGTCACGAGCAGTCCCCGGCCCATCTTCCGGATGAGCCCGGCAAGATCGAGCTCGCCGCCCTCCAGGATCAGGTTGTGATTGCCGCCCGCGCTGCCGGTGGTCTTCATTCCGAGCTTGCGCGCGGAATAGCTGCCGAGAAAATAGCCGCGCAGGAAGAAGACTTCCTTGCCGAGGCTGTCGAGCAGAAACGAGGCTTTGCGGTAGAGGTTTCCCCCGCTCACCGCCGAAACGAAAGTCGCAAGCAAGTCGTTCGCCACGGGCGCCTCGAACAGCACCGGTGCCTGGACCGTTCCGATCTTTCGGCTCCTCAAGCGTGCGAGCGCGCGCCTCCCGGCGTAGTCGCCGACGGCTTCGGGTTCGGCCAAATCCTGCGGCGAGCGCTGCGACACGTACCAGTCGTCGCGCTGCATGCGGCCGTCCTCGGCGGCGATCACCGCGCAGGAAATCGTGTGCCGCGACGTGGGGAAACCTTCCAGGAAGCCGTGGCTGTTGGCGAGGGCGAAATGCCATTGCTGGCAGGAGACGCTGGCGCCCTCGGAGTTCACCACGCGCTTGTCCAGGCGGAACGCGGCGGCCTCGCAGGCCTTCGCGATCTCGATCGCCCGCTCGACGGCCAGATCCCAAGGATGGAACAGGTCGAGGTCTTGCGGGTCGCGCGCCAGCTCCTCCGGGTCGGCGAGCCCCGCGCACTCGTCCTCGGCGGTGAAGCGCGCGATCGTCAGGGCCGCCTCCACCGTATCGCGCATCGCGCGCGGGGCAAAATCGGCGGTGCTCGCGTGGCCTTTGCGTTTACCCACGTAAACAGTTACGGCGAGGCTCTTGTCGCGGTTGTATTCGATGGTCTCGACTTCGCCCTTGCGCACCGTCACGGTCTGGCCGTAACCGTCGGAGCTTTCGGTTTCACAGGCGCTCGCGCCTTTTTCCAGGGCATGCGCCAGGGCGTCCGAGGCGATCGTCTTCAACGCGTCGAGATCGTGGGCGAAGCGGCTTGGAGCCATGCAGGGACGCAGCGGGAAAGACGCTATGATATCAGCTCACCCCTAGCTTCCCTGGAACGTGCAGGCCGAGGAAAAACCCAGCAAGACCGAGCGCAAGCGCGCCATGCACGAACTGCAGGCCCTCGGCGAGCGCCTGGTCGGGCTCAACCCGGAGCAGCTCGCGGCTATAGCGTTGCCCGAAGACTTGCACGACGCGGTCGTACAGGCGCGCCGCATCACCAAGCACGAGGCGCGGCGGCGACAGCTGCAATACATCGGCAGGCTCATGCGCGCGGTCGACCCGGAGCCGATCCGCGAGAAGCTCAGGGCGTGGGACGGGGTCTCGACCGACGAGACCGCGCGCGTTCACCGCATCGAGCGCTGGCGCGAGGAATTGCTCGAGGACGACGGCGCGATCGGCGCGCTGGTCCGCGCCCATCCGGGCATCGACACCCAGCGACTGCGCGCGCTCACACGCAACGCGCGCGAGGAGCGCAGCGCGGGCCGGCCGCCGCGGGCCTATCGCGAGCTGTTCCGGGCGCTGCGCGATATCATCGCGGATTCGCAACCGGTTCCCGAAAATGACGGCGAATGAAGAGCTGCTGATCGGACTGGTTTCGATCAGCGACCGCGCCTCGAGCGGCGTCTACAAGGACGAGGGCATCCCGGCGCTCGAGGAATGGCTCGCGCGCGCGGTCGCGACTCCATGGCGAACTGAAACGCGGCTCATTCCCGACGAGCGACCCGTGATCGAAGCGACGCTCCTCGACCTCGTCGACCGCCGCGGTTGCCACCTGGTGCTGACCACCGGCGGCACCGGCCCCGCTCCCCGTGACGTCACGCCCGAGGCCACGCTCGCGATCGCCGACAGGCCGATGCCGGGATTCGGCGAGCAGATGCGCAGGATCAGCCTCGAGTTCGTTCCGACCGCGATTCTCTCGCGGCAGGTCGCGGTCGTGCGCAAGCGCTCGCTCATCATCAACCTGCCCGGCCAGCCCAAATCGATCCGCGAGACGCTCGAGGGCCTGAAAGACAAGGACGGCAAGCAGGTCGTCGCGGGCATCTTCGCCGCCGTCCCCTATTGCATCGACCTCATCGGCGGGCCTTACGTCGAGACGCGCGAGGCAGTGGTGAAAGCCTTCCGGCCCAAGTCGGCGATCCGCCCGAAAGCGAATTGAGCGATGCCCGGGCTACTCGACTCAATCGAAATCGAAACCGCAAAAAACCCGGCTGCGAGCATCATCTGGCTGCATGGGCTGGGCGCGGACGGCAACGACTTCGCGCCGATCGTGCCCGAAATTCGGCTGCCCCGGTTGGCGATCCGCTTCGTTTTTCCGCACGCGCCGGTGCAGCCGGTGACGATCAACGGCGGAATGCGCATGCGCGCCTGGTACGACATCGCGGACGGCGCGAACCGGCGCGAGGACGAGCGCGGCGTGCGCGCCTCGCAGGTCTTGATCGAAACCTTGATCGGCCGGGAAAAGGAGCGCGGCACGGCCGCGCGGCGGCTGGTGCTCGCGGGATTCTCGCAAGGCGGCGCGATCGCGCTGCAGACCGGCTTGCGCCATCCCGAGCGCATCGCCGGAATCATGGCCTTGTCGGCCTACGTGCCGGTCGCGGAAGAGCTTTCCGCCGAGGCGAGCCCGGCCAACCGCGATGTCCCGATCTTCATGGCGCACGGCAGCTACGACCCGGTCATCCCGCTCGCGCAGGCGGAGCGATCGCGAAAACTGCTGGAATCGCTCGGCTACCCGGTCGAGTGGCGCGAGTACGGCATGCCGCACTCGGTGTGTCCCGAGGAACTCGCCGATATCGGCGCCTGGCTGGTGAAGGTGCTCGGCACGGGAGCCTGAGGAGAGACTCCGCTACTCGCCCGTATCGCGGGTCATCCGCCGGCAGCGAATCAGATCATAGTCCTCGCCGCGCTCCATATCACCCGTAGGCAGCAGCAGGTAAGCCTTTCCGTTTCGCTCGAGCTCCAGATTCTGGCCGGCCACGAGGACATTGGCGCGCAGCAACAGCTGCGCCTCGGGAGCGGAATCGATCGGGTTGAGCAGGATCGCCGTTTCCGAGTCCAGGCTGGTTCCCATCTGCCCGCTCTGGAGCTTCACCTGCACGGGCAGCGCGGCCCGCCCCAGGGTCTGGATTCCGACCGTCCCCTGCTGCTCGGCTTTGCGCTGGAAACGGCGGATCACGCCGACCACCCAGTTCGAGCCACCTTCGGGCTGCAGCCCGAGCAGGCAGCCGATTTTCAGCCACTCCCCCTTGATTTGCGCCACGCTCGCTCCGAATCCTCCGGCACTGACGTTCTCCACGATCCAGCTCTCGACCTTGCTCGCGTCGAACTGCACCTCACCGGCGGGATCGAGCGCGGCACGCACCCCTTCGAAACCATAGGTGACGGTCAGCCGCGACTTGACCCTGTGACGCTGCGCTTTCCTCTGCGGCGGCTTGGGCGCCCAGTGAAGAGCAAGGTGATCGAGTACCTCGAGCACGACCCCGGGCTCATAGTTACCGCCCAGCGCGACGCCCGAAGGCACCGCACCGGTGGATTTCACCGTCTGAGCGAGCTTGTCGAGCTCCTTCACGGCGCCGCCTGCGGCAAAGAACCTGAGCGTCGGTGCGCGGTGCGGCAGATGTGCCGCACGCACCGGAGGCTCGTGATTTGCCAAATCGAAGCAGTAGACGATATCGGGCTGGAGGCTGGGTGCGAGCTTGAACGAGCCGGCAAGATGCGCGATCAGCCGCTCGACCAGCTCGATCTCGACCGGCAGCAGGCTGTCGGGCGACGATGCCGACAACATCATCGCTTTGAGAAATTCCTGCTCGGGCGAAGTCTCCCCGGGCAAGCCTGCGTAGGCGATCACCCTGGACTGCGAGTACTTGCGGTTTTCCGCGAGCGCGTAGATCTTTGCGACCGATCCCCACAGGGAATTGTCCGCAGGACCGTAGCGTATGTGCTGCCACTTCATCTGCGCGGCGAGCGCGCGCAGCGCCCGCACGGTGAGCAGCGGCATGCTCTGTTTCAGGTCCTCCCAGCCCTTCTGGCCGGCCGCGTAGGCGTCGATGCAGACCGCGAACGCGAGCGCACAGTGCCGATACCACTCGCGAATCGCCGCCCACAGCCGGTTTTCCTGGAACTTGGACAGGCGCGGCGAGGAGAGGTAGTCCCGCTGCAGCTTGCGGAGGTGAACCTGCGCAGCCTCGTCCACCATCTGCACGATCTGCGCGCGGTGCTCGGGTCCGAAGCCCTCCCAGGCGCGCACCGATTCCATCCAGTGATTCAGGTCTTCGAGCGCCTTGAACGGATCGCCTGCGGGAATGGCGTCGAGGATCGCCCGGGCCTCCCTCGCTCCGGCCATGGGATGATCGGACCTGCCTCCTCCAAACAGCTTCATCATGCCCTCTCCGTCTCGTGCGCTGCCGGACGAAGAATCGGCGCAGGCCTGCTCGCAGCCCTCGGGTGGTGCTGGCGAGTGGACTCGAACCACCGACCTACTGATTACGAATCAGTTGCTCTACCAGCTGAGCTACGCCAGCCTGCGTCCCGGGCACGAAGGGTGAGCGCGCATTATATCAGCGGCAAAACTAGGACTGCGGGCGCGTGCGGATGATGATGTCCACGCCGTCGGCGACCGTTCCCTGCGGCAAAGGCGGCAGGCCGACGACGCGGATATTGTCAGCGGGAATGTCGGTGAGACGTCCCGTCACCACGTCGTAGAGGTGATGATGCGGTTCGGTGTTCGGGTCGTAGACGATTTTGGCCGGGTCCACGACCAGTTCCCGGATCAGCTTCTTTTCCACAAAGAGCTTGAGCGTGTTGTAGACCGTCGCCTTGGACGCTTCGGCGTGACGCGCGTTGACGAGGGCGAGAATCCGGTCGGCGGAAAGATGCTCGCGCCGCGCGAACAGCACGTGCGCGATCTCGATGCGCTGGTGCGTCGGCATGATGCCGTGCCGGCGCAGCTTCTCGGCCACATCCTCGCGGCTCGGTCTTTTCTCCATGCGGCGATTCTAGCCGAGCAGACCGGGCCTTGGCCAATCGGCCAAGGGCGGCCCGCCGCCGAGCGGCGATGCGAGCCGCCTACTCGTGCAGATACCAGTACAGCCGCGAGCGCTTCGAGGACAGCGTCGGCTTCACGTTCTGGGGGGCGAGCGGGGGGCTCTTGGCGCCGCCGGTCCGGTCTATGCCGCCGATCATGATGGTCGTCGGCACGCCGTTGACCGGTACAGTCCCCGTCACCGGGGACGGCGGCAAGCCGCCTCCCGCGAAGATGCCGGAGCGGTACGCCCCGCACAGGCCCGAGGTTCCCACCGCCCCCGAGGCATTGAGCAGGTTCAGCGCGTACCCGTTTGCCTGCCCGAGATTGGCGTCGCAGGACCCAGACGCCGTGGCCGTCGGCATGTTGGTGCTGAAGAAGATCAGCCCGCCGAAGATCACCGACGAAGTCACCACCTGCTCGCCGCGGCCGTTGTTGAGATCGATGCGCCAGCCCCTGGAGCTGGTGCCCAGCGCCGTGGTGCAGGAATTGTTGCTCGTGAAGTCATCCAGCGATGTGCCGTCCAGATCGACCGCGCTTCCCCCTCCGAACTTGTCGATGTACATGTAGAAGCGGTTGGTGACCGGAGTCTGGTACGGATAATTCGACTGCAACGGGTGTTCGCGATCGCCCGAGCCGACGGCCAGGTACACCCGGTCGCTGGCGGCCAGCGCCGCGGGGGCGAAGAGAAATTTGCGGCCGCCGCCGTCGGTGAACGCGATTTTCGTTATCGTCCAATTGCTGGGGGCGAGCGGCGCCAGGCTGAACGGGTCCACGAAGTCGACCCGGTAGAGGTTGCCGCCCGAGTCGGCGAGGTACCCCTGGTCCACCAGGCCGTCGAAGTCGCGATCGATGAGGGTTACGTCGCCGACGACGCTGCGAAGGGTGCTGAAGCTCCTGACCAGCGCGCCGGTGTTCGCGTCGAGGATGTAGACCTTGTTGCCTTTGGGCGCGCCGCACGAAGGCGTCGCCGTGTCGGCGTCCTCGCAGGCGTCGTATCCGCCTCCGACGACGACCGCCGGAACGCTGGTGCTGTAGCCCTTGATGAAACCCACGTTCGGGAAGGACCAGGTCTGCCCGATCTCCGAAAGACCCGAAGTGCAGCCGGTATCGTCCGTCAGGTCCGGGCAGCCGACGCGCCACTTCAACACGGGCGAATCGGGACTGTCGCCCGCGCCCACGGTGGTGACGTCGAAGGCGTAGATCATGCGGCCGCCGCGGCGCATCGTCGGGAATATCCAGATACTGGAGTTGTCCGCGTTCTGGTACACGCCCGCGGAGCCGTCGAAGAAGTAGTCCTTCTTCTGGGAGGGGATCAATATGGGGGTCGTCGGATACGTGATGATCGGAGCGTCGTCGCGCAGCCGCTTGAGCTTCAGATGGTGCTCCGGCGCGATGAAAGACCAGCGCTCCTTGCCCGTGCTGCCGCTCACCGCCCGCCACGTGCCGTCGTTGGCCCCGTAGTAGATGACGACGCCCGTCGAGCCGCCGTAATTCACGGGCAGCGGGCGCGAGTGCGCCACGTCGCCGTGCACCGACGAGCGCACTTCGGTGACATCGGTGTTGCCGTTCTCGTCGTTGACGTCCTTGCCGAGCGTGTGGTCGATGATGGCTTGCTGGTCCGCCGCGGTGGACACGCCCAGCTCCGCCGCGCTGACGTTCGTCGAGTTGAACGCGACCAGGCTCGAGCAGCTCGAGGTGCTCGCGCAGGTATACATCGTCCGGTTGACGGCAAAAGTGGGGGTGGCGGCCGACGGGTCGTTGCCTTTGCGCAGCACCTCGCCCACCGCGCCTTTCTCCACCTGCGGGCCGTCGGGAAGGTCCGAGAACGGGCTCGTGCCCGAGATCTTGCATATCCCGGCGCTGATGGCGGAGAACCGCCAGTAAGAACTGTCTGTGGTGTTGTTGTACGGAATCGGACTCGTCGTATCGGTGGTCCAGAAGCTGGTGGCGCAGGCGTCGATGAAGCCCGTCCCGATCGAGGTGGCCAAGTTGCCGTCCTTGTCGGCCAGGCCGACCTGGTTGCCGAAGGTCGCGACCTGATAGCGCTTCAGGTTTCCGTACCATCTCGGCTTGCCGCCCGCATCGGGACGGAACATGCCGATGAAGACCTGGTTCTCGTTTTGCGAGCGGTTGGTCGCGTTGATCGGAAGGCTCGCCGACGCGAACACGCTGTTCGTCGCCAGGACCTCGATCATCGCCTTCTGGAACGCCCTCTTGATGTCGTCCTCGGAGCTCGCCTGGTAATACGTGCCGCCGCCGGCTTTCGCCATGCTGTTCAGCAGCGCGGTCTGGTTCGCGTCCGGAGCGTCCTTGAACACGTCGATCGTGCTGATGGTGACGTTCTGCTGGCCCAGGGCCGAGCTGACGTCGGTGGTGAACAAGTATTTGGCCCACTCGTCGGCGTACCGCGCCACGTTGTTGGCGGGCGGCGCCGGCGGCAGGGATGTCGGCGTAACCGCGATGACGGTCTTCGTGCCGGTTACGTCCTGGTTCTTTTTGCTGCTTCCCGTGCAGCCTGTCGCGCTTCCGTTCGCGCAGGCGTAGTTGCTGAATCCGGGGAACGTTGTCGCCGCCGCGGTCGCACAAGCGCTCGAGCCGCGGCAGACGCTGTCGCCGAAGGTTCCGATCGCGAAGTTGTTCGTGGTCGTCGTCGTCGTCGAGTACTGCTGCATCGACAGCCACCTGGTATCGCCGCCGACGCCGCTCAACAAGCTGGCCGGCGTATCGTTGGACGGAAAGCCGTTGCCGACCAGGATGATGTAGTTCTTGGAGCAGCTGGTCAGCGGAGACACATAATTGGTCTTGTTGACGCCGGTATACGCGCCGGGATCGGAGTTCGGGTCCGGGTTCCCGGAATAGCGTATGGGCCCGAAGTGCGTCGAGTCGACCGGCGTTCCCGCGATCCCGTCCTGGGCGTGCGCCGGGCTGGTATAGCCGCCGAAGTATTTGAACGCGTCGAACAGCGCCGCGCTGTAGTTGGAGGCCGCCGAGCCGATCTTCTCGCCGGGGTTGTCGAAGTTCTGGAACATGCAGTTGGGCGACAGGGTCAGGCTGTTGTTCCCGCTGCAGGCGGTAATGAGCGTCCCGTCCGGGTTGAAGCCGAGCTGCGCCAGGAACGCGGCCTTGTTCGCGTCGGTCATCGTTCGCATGGCATAGCGCACGTAGCCGCCGTTGGGATTGCTGCCGCTTCCCGCCGTCAGCATCATGAGGCCGAGATTGACGCTCGCGTCCAGGGTCAGCACCACGCTGGCGAGCGCCCTCAGCTCCGACTGGCCTTGCTTCACGCCGCCTGACCAGTGCTGGCTCGCCGCCGACCAGTTGGAACTGTTGTCGATGATGACCAGGACGTTCGGGTTGCCCGTGGCCCCGACAGGCTGCGAGCCCACGAACAGGTCGATGTCCTCGGCGGCGGCGCGCATCGGCTGAACCATGCCGAGCGCGAGCGCCAGGCCGGCATGCAGTAGGTGGCGGCGAATGGGTCTCATGTCAATCTCCCTTTATGATTCTCTCTAAGAGCACCGGGCGGCCAGATCGTCGGCCGTTACGCGGGTCGAAATTCCCTGCGACAGCGTCACCGTCGTCGCAGTCGATACCGAGCTCGCCTGCGCGGTGATGTCCCACATCGTGATCGCGCACAGCGAGTCGCCGCTGCCCGAGTTCGCCACGCCGAATTGCTGCTGCTGGCCGGCCGCGCAGCTCAGGTCCTCGGTATTCGACAGGTTGAGCTCGCTCACCTTCAGCGCCCGGCCCTCGATGCAGGACGGTTTCGGATTGAGCACGGTCGTGTACTCCGGGTTGCCGTCACCGGTGACGTCCGTGCACAGCGTGTTGGCGGTCCCGCACGGGTTGATGATGGCATTGTTCGGATCGGCGACGAACTGCGTCGTGCTGAGCACCGTCTCGATTGTCTGCTGGGCGGCGGCGAGCGCTTCGCTGCGCGTCTGCATGTTGCCCACGACTTTGAGGTTGACCATGGACGTGTTCATCGCGCTCACCGCAAAAAGGGTCAGCAACACCAGCATGATGAGCGCGACCACGAGCGTCGCCCCGCGCTGCAAGCGGATCGTCCTGCTCATGGCGTCTCTCTCCTGCCGGAAGGGTTGGCGATGCGCACCAGACTGTTATAGGCGTGGCGCCGGTATCCGTCGTTCGCCGCCGCGACGGCCTGGGCGCCCAGGTTGTAGGTTTTTATGTTCGAATAGCCGGGCGACGTGTCGATATTGCGCGCCAGAATATAGATCCTTGCGGTGACGGCGTTGCTCCAGTTGTTCACCGGCGTGCAGGTGGGACACGCGTACGTCGTAGGATCGGACACGGTGACGTCCGGTTGGCCGTCGCCGTCCGTGTCCAGGCCGTACTCGATGTTCAACCACTCGATGCCTTCGACGAGCGCGGTCTCCGTGAAAACCACCCCGCCCCCCGAGGCCTTGAGTTCGAGCCGTTTGAGCGTCGGAATGTTGCCTCCCGCGCCGTTGTCGGTGCTGATGAAGTAAATGTTGACGAGGTATTCCCGCATGCCGGCAACCGTGGCGCAGTTCCGCTGATGCAGCGAAAAGGCGGCCGTGCCCTGCAAACCGAGCGTGTACGGCGTCGCGGCGAGCTCGGTGCTGCAGAGCGCCACCTGCAGATACGGTTTTCCGGCTACCGCCGCGTCGCAGCTTCCGACCCCGGCCAGGCATCCCCGGGCCCTGCGCACCACGACGATGTCGGTGCCCGCCTTGAGACTGGCCGGAATGCAGCCCGGAGCGCCGGCGCCGTTGTCGTACGCCTGCAAATGAATGGGGATCGCCGTCTGCCAGTCGGCAATCGCGGTGGAGCACGGATCGGGCATGACGCCCGGCGCGGCGAGCGCGCCCACGCCCAGCTCCCCGTAGAAGCCCGCCATCCGCAGCTCGCCCGACAGCAGTTCCAGCGCGTAGCGGCCGTTCTCGATCTGGCGGCTGGCGCGCTCCAGCTCGTTGCGCGCGGCGCTCGAGTTCGCGAAAACGGTGATTACGCCGGCCAAAACCATCAGCCCGAGCGCGATCGAGACGAGCAGCTCTACCAGGGAAAGCCCGGTCATGCGCGGGTGCGCCCGGCGAAGGCAGCGAGGGTGCGGAGCGCGATTCATGGCGTCACACACAGTCCGGTCGCCGGGTCGTTCTGCAGGCAACCGATTATCACCCGCGCGACCATCGCTCGCCGCGTCTTCTCGTCACCGTATGAGCCCTGCCCGCAAGTCGTGGCGGCAGGTGCCACCGTGGCGTTCATCCCTTGCCATGCCACCGCAACCAGGAACTCGCGCGGCATGGCGGCGATCGTATTGACGACGCAGCCGCGCGCTCCGACCATCGCGCCCACCGTCTGACCGCCGAGCGTCTCGGAAGCGCCGAGCAACGCGTTATTCCACTCGCACGTGTCGAGAGCCGCACCGGTCATGCCCGCGCAGTTCTGCACCGGGTTGCCCGTGCCGAGGGGCGCCGCGGTGACGTAGCTCATCGAGTTCTTTCGGTTGGCATTGATTCTATCCACCATATCCTGGAGCAGGACGATCGCCTGCGCCCTCGAATAGGCCTCGGTATCGGCGAGCTGCGCCCGACCCTGCAGGCCGGCGAGTCCGAGCAGTCCGAATGTAAGAACCAGGATGGCGACGAGCACCTCGAGCATCGTCACACCGCGCTCTCTCCCGCGCAGGGTCCCCCGGAACAGGGCTCGGTCGGCTAGCATGTTCCGTTCTTTGTCGTGGGGCGCCCGCTGAGATCGATGCTGACGCACCGAAACGCCGGACTGTCCGTCCCGGTTGCGGCGAGGCTGATCTGCTGCGCGGCGGCGCCGGTCATTCGTCCCATCGCGTTGAAACCGATGCTCACGGGGCCGTTGATCGTGATGTTCGGATACGTATCCTGCCTGCGGATAACGCTTGCTCCGGAAGCGACCGTCCAGCCGTTCGTCCAGTTGCCGCCGGCGGGCGTGATCGTCACCGTCGCGTTGCGGTTGATCGCCTCGCTGCGCGCGAGAACCAGGGCGGCGTACACCTCGAAGCTGGCATTTTTTATGCGCTGCCCGGCGATGATGCTCCGGAAACTCGGAACTCCGATGCCAAGGAGAACGGCAAGCACGCTCACCACTATCAAGAGTTCGATCAAGGTGAATCCGCGCGCACTTTCCGTGCGCGGGATCCCGCGGCGCAAGAAGAAACGAGGTCTCATCGTCCCTACCATCCGGGTTGCCCGTTTCGCGTCTTGACTCCCTGCTGATCGAGCGTCAACGGCCCATCGGGCTGCTGAACGCCCCCCGCGACTGGAGTCGCGTTGATCGTGTAGGTGGGCGGGCTCGTCGGTGCGGCCGGACCTATCGTGATCGTGTAGAAGCCCACCACGTCGAGCGGTACTGCCAGGTTCAGCGTGGCCAGCGCCGCCGGTCCCACCGCATAGGTCCGCGCGTCGAGCAAATACTGCTGCTCGCGGTTCGCGACGTCGAGCATGAATGTCTGCGCCGCGCCCCTGCGGCCCTTGCGCAAATGGTCCTGGTACGACGGATAGGCGATCGCCGCGAGTATGCCGATGATCGCCATCACGATCAGCGCCTCGACGAGAGTAAATCCGCCTTGGCGGCGTGCAGCGCTTGCCTGTCTTGTTCCTGTACGCATGAGCTCCCCGCGCGTCGAATGGGAAAGCATGATAACGCCCGCCTCCCGGTGTCCGATAGGACTGGGCGACCAACGGCGTCCCGCGGCAGACGAGCGGTGACGGCCTTACATCCGCGCGTGAATTATTCCCGTGCTTTGGAAGGGCGGATCGTTCCTTCGTACCTCGATCCGCACGGCTCAGGCGACGATCGCAAGACCTTTCGGGAGAGGAAAAGTCACGTTTTCGGTGATTCCCTCGAGCTGGACGACGCGCGCGGCTCCCAGCTCGCGCAGCCTTTCTATGACTGCCTGCACCAGCACCTCGGGAGCTGAGGCGCCTGCGGTCACCCCGACGCGTGTCTTACCCTCGAGCCACTCGGATCTCAGCTGCGAAGCGTCGTCCACCATGTAGGCCTCGATGCCGCGGCTTTGAGCGACCTCGCGCAGCCGGTTGGAATTCGAGCTGTTGGGCGAGCCGACCACGATCACGACGTCGCATTGCGGCGCCATGAGCTTGACCGCGTCCTGCCGGTTCTGCGTCGCGTAGCAGATGTCGTCCCTCTTCGGACCCGTGATCGCGGGAAAGCGCGCTTTCAGCGCCTCCACGATGGCCGCGGCGTCGTCCACCGAGAGCGTCGTCTGCGTCACGTAGGAAAGCTTCCCCGGATCGCGCACTTCCAGGCGCGCGACGGCCCCGATGGTCTCCACGAGATACATGCCTTTCGCGGACTGGCCCATCGTGCCTTCCACCTCCGGATGGCCGCGGTGGCCGATCATGACGATTTCGCGGCCCGCCGCGCGCATCTTCGCGACTTCGACGTGCACCTTGGTGACGAGCGGACAGGTCGCGTCGAACACGCGCAGACCCCGCGCCTCGGCTTCGCCGCGCACGGCCTTCGAGACGCCGTGGGCGCTGAAGATCACCGTGCTGCCCGAGGGGACCTCGGCTAGCGCCTCGACGAACACCGCGCCCTTGCTCTTCAGGTCCTCGACGACGTATTTGTTGTGCACGACCTCGTGGCGGACGTAGATCGGCGCGCCGTGGATGGCAAGCGCGTGCTCGACGATGCCGATCGCGCGCTCGACACCGGCGCAAAAGCCGCGTGGATTGGCGAGCAGGACTTCCATGGCTGCCTATTCTAGGGCTTTTGCGCGGCGCCGGCCGAACGCAGCCCGTCGAGGATCAGCAGTCCCGCCCCTACGGTGATCGCCGAATCGGCGAGATTGAAAGCCCAGAAATGCCATCCGAAGGCGTGAAAGTCGAGAAAGTCCACCACGTGGCCGAGGACGACCCGGTCCCAGAGATTGCCGAGCGCTCCGCCGAGTATCGAGGCGAGTCCCGCGGAGAAAAGGCGCTCGCTCGAATGGCGGGCGAGAAGGAACACGATGGCGGCGGTCGCAGCGACGGCGATCCCGATGAACAGCGCCCTTTGCCACCCGCCCGCGTCGGCGAGAAAGCTGAACGCCGCGCCGCGGTTGTGCGCGAGCACCAGATTGAAGAACGGCGCGATCTCGCGCACCTCGCCCAGGCGCAGGCTAGCACTGATCGCGACCTTGCTCGCCTGGTCCGCCAGCGCGAGGAGCAACGCGAGCGCGAGCCACGGGGCGATGCGTTTCAGGCTCGCCGGGATCATGCGAATTGCCGGGGCTCGCCCGGGCCGTAGAGGTTTTGCACGCAGCGCCCGCAGATCCCCGGGTGCTTCGGGTCGGCGCCCACGTCCGCGCGCCAGTGCCAGCAGCGCTCGCATTTCGGGTGCGGACTCGGCAGCGTGCGGATCGCCCACTCGGCTTCGCCGCCGACCGCAGTCACCTCGGCGCGCGAGGTGATGAGCACGAAGCGCAGGTCGTCGCCCAGGCTTCGCAGGATTTTCAGTTTCTCGCCGCTCGCGGCGATCTCGACTTCGGCTTGCAGCGACGACCCGAGTCTGCCCGCGGCGCGGTGATTCTCGAGGAGTTTCTGCACCTCCGAGCGGACCTGGCGCAGGGCCTGCCATTTCGCGAGCAGCGCCTGCGCTCCGGGGACATCGGGAAGGCGGTAGTAGGTGTGCGCGAAGATGGTGTCGTCGCCGGGTTGAAATACCTTCCAGGCTTCCTCGGCCGTGAAGCTGAGGATCGGCGCCATCAAGCGCAGCAGGCTTTGCGTGAGGTGGTAGAGCGCGTTCTGCGCGGCGCGGCGCGCGGGCGAATTCGCGCCGCAGGTGTAGAGGCGGTCCTTGAGAACATCGAAGTAGAACGCCGAGAGATCCTCCGAGCAAAACGTCTGAAGCCTGGCGACCGCGGGATGAAACTCGTATTTTTCGTAGTGGGCGAGGACCCCGGTCTGCAGCTCCGCCGTGAGGGCGAGCGCGTAGCGGTCGATCTCAAGCCACTTTTCCACCGGGACCGCGTCCCGTCCGGGATCGAAATCGGAGATGTTCGCGAGCAGGAACCTGAGCGTGTTGCGGATTCGCCGGTAGGACTCGACCACTCCCTTCAGGATCTCGTCGGAGATGAAAAGCTCGCCCGAGTAGTCGGTCGCCGCCACCCACAGGCGCAGGATCTCGGCGCCCAGCGTTTCCGAGATTTTCTGCGGAGCGATGACGTTGCCGAGCGACTTCGACATCTTGCGGCCTTCGCCGTCGACGACGAAACCGTGCGTGAGCAAGGCGTCGTAAGGCGCCCGGCCGTTCAGCATGCACGACACGAGGAGCGAGGAGTGGAACCAGCCGCGATGCTGATCCGAGCCCTCCAGATAGAGGTCCGCGGGAAATTTCAGCTCCTTTGCATGCGAGCCCCGCAACACGGTCTGGTGCGTCGAGCCCGAATCGAACCAGACGTCGAGCGTGTCCTTCACCTTTTCGTACTGCGCGGCTTCGGCGCCGAGGAGTTCGCGCGCCTCGATGCGCTGCCAGGCTTCGATGCCGCCCTGCTCCACTTTCTTCGCAACTGCCTCGAGCAGCTCCAGGGTCCGCGGGTGCAGGGCGCCGGTCTCCGTGTGGATGAAGAACGGCATCGGCACGCCCCACTGGCGCTGGCGCGACAGCGTCCAGTCGGGACGGTTGGCGATCATGCCGTGCAGGCGCGCCTGCCCCCAGGAGGGATAGAAGCGCGTCGCCTCCACGCCGCGCAGCGCGGTGGCGCGCAGGGTTTCCGCGGGTTTCGTGCCGTTGTAGCCGGGCACCGCGTCCATGCCGGCGAACCACTGGGTCGTGGCGCGGTAGATGATCGGGGTCTTGTGGCGCCAGCAGTGCATATAGCTGTGCGGGTGCTTTTCCGAATGAAACAGCGCGCCCGCCTCTCGGATTTTCTCGACGATCTTGGAATTCGCCGTCCAGATGTCCAGTCCGCCGAAAAACGGCAGCGAAGCAGCGTATTTCCCGTCGCCCATCACCGGGGCGAGAATCTGATCGTCCTTCATGCCGTGGCGGCGGCAGGAAATGAAGTCGTCGACGCCGTAGGCCGGAGCGCTGTGGACGATGCCCGTACCCTGCTCCAGCGTCACGTACTCGCCGAGGTAAACGGGCGCTAGGCGGTCGTAGAAGGGATGGCGGAAGGCGATCAGCTCGAGCTTCGCGCCCTTGCAGGAGGCGAGCGTCCTGCCTTTCAGCCGGTAGCGCGCGAGGCAGACCTCCTCCAGCTCGGCGGCGAGGATCAGCAGGCCGCGCTCGGTCTCGACGAGGTTGTAGGTGAAATCGGGATGGACGTTGAGCGCCTGGTTCGCGGGAATCGTCCACGGAGTCGTCGTCCAGATGACGATCCAGCCTTTCTCCGTCGGGAGCTTTTTCAGCCCGAAGGCACTCGCTATTTTCCCCGGCTCGGCAAAAGGAAACCCGACGTCGACTGCAGGATCGATGCGGTCCATGTACTCGACTTCGGCCTCCGCGAGCGCCGAGCCGCAGTCGAAGCACCAGTTTACCGGTTTCAGTCCCCGGTAGATGTAGCCTTTC
>WNGB01005066.1_pt1 | contig 19810 bp, 19 predicted proteins | sample 5400681 | NCBI WGS metagenome assembly WNGB01 (sample SAMN13153367, study PRJNA577476) | soil metagenome | isolation source: 115 cm soil or saprolite under grassland replicate 2 | place: USA:California | collected 2016-06-15
TTTCACGTGACCGCGAAACATTATATCTCGCCATCCTTGCAGGTCCGCAAGGCAGTTTCGCGCAGACTTTGCATGGACCCTAGAGCTGACGCACGAAAAGGATAACAGCGATGATGCCACTGAATAGAATGACACCGAAACGCAGCCGGTCCGGGCCAAGATTACGGGCAAGACCTGCACCGAGATAGCCCCCGGCCAGGGCGCCCATTGCCATCACGATAGCAGGCAACCACTCGACCGGACCGAAAGCGGCAAAGTAGATGACCGCAACGGCATTGACGACGAGAGATGACATGCCCTTAAGGGCGTTTAGACGCTGCAAATCATCCGGGATAAGGATGCCAAATACGGCGAGCGTGATGATACCGAGACCTGCGCCGAAGTAGGCGCCATAGACCGCGAGCAGGAACGAGGCAGGTTGTAACAGCAGTGGCGTCTGATGCGGATCGATTCTCGCTGGCCGGTGCGCGCCCGCCAGCCGCGTTAAACGCGCCTGGAACAGCATGAGGCCGACAGCGAAAAGGATGAGGAAGGGAACCAATGATTCGAAGGCATTCTCCGATGTGGAGAGCAGAATCGCTGAGCCGGCGATCGCTCCTAAGACGCTGGGCGCAACCAACTTGGCGATGCGCCTTCGTTGGTATCGCAATTCCTCGCCGTAGCCCAACGAACCCCCAAGGTAGCCGGGCCAGAGTGCGACGGTATTCGTCACGTTCGCTACTCTCGCGGGATAGCCGGCGGCGAGAAGAGCCGGGAAAGTGATGAGGGAGCCGCCACCAGCCACGGCGTTAACGGCACCACCCACAAAGGACGCCGCCAGCAGCCCGAACTGTTCGAGCAATTCCATCAGAAAGCCGGCATTAGGCGGACATTGTCAAGGATGCGCAAATTGCGTCTAGTATACTGAGGCGTCGGAGGCCTGACTCGCTGATATGGCCGACGAACAGACGGCTGCCATTCTGACCGTAGACGAGGTCACGAAGTTCTTCGGCGGTGTCCGTGCTGTTGACGGTTGTAGCCTGAGTGTTGCCGAAGGCAGTATCACGGGCTTGATCGGCCCCAACGGCGCCGGCAAGACAACTCTCTTCAACATCATCACAGGATTTCTGAAGCCTACGTCGGGTCGCATTCTGTTTCGCGGAGAGCGAATCGACGGCCTGGTCCCACACCAGATATTCCATAAGGGTGTCCTGCGCACGTTCCAGATCCCGCACGAACTGAAGAGCATGACGGTACTGGAGAACCTGATGTTGGTCCCGCCGGGACAGTCAGGGGAGCGCGTTTGGAGTCCGTGGTTCTTCCCATTTCGGGTGGGGCGCCAGGAAGAGGCGAATTTCGCGAAGGCGCAGGAGGTGCTTGGATTCATAGAGCTTGGACATTTGCGGGATGAATACGCTGCGAACCTCTCCGGCGGGCAGAAGAAACTACTGGAGCTGGCGCGTACGCTGATGTGCGACGCGAAACTGATCCTGCTGGACGAACCGGGCGCCGGTGTCAATCGCGTCCTGATGAAGAAGCTCGTGGCCGACATTGAACGGTTGAGACAGGAGATAGGCATCACTTTCTTCGTGATAGAGCACGATATGGACTTGATCGCTCAGTTGTGCGACATGGTGATTGTGATGAGCGAAGGCAAGACGCTAGCGCAGGGCACGCCGGAGGAGATCAAACGGGACGAGCGGGTCCTGGAGGCGTATCTGGGAGGACAATACAGATGACGGAGGGCGGCCGCGTTGTACTCGAGGCGCGTGATCTGGTGACAGGATACGGGGAGGTCGATATCCTGCACGGCGTTTCGGTCGCGGTAGACAAGGGTGCGATGGTGGCGGTAATAGGACCGAACGGCGCCGGGAAGTCAACGCTGCTAAAGGCCATGTTCGGACTGTTGCCGCTGCGCGCGGGAAGCGTATTCCTCAAGGGGGGCGACGTTAGCGGTGAACAACCAGATAAGCTCGTTCGGAAGGGGGTCTGTTACGTCCCTCAGGTCGAGAACGTTTTCCCCAGCTTGACGATACAGGAGAACCTGGAGATGGGGGCGTTCGTGCGGCGGGACGGAGTGCGCGACCGCCTGGATCAGGTCTACGAGCTCTTCCCGGACCTAGCGACGCGCAAGAGCGACAACGCTGGCAAGCTCTCCGGCGGGCAACGGCAGATGCTGGCACTGGCACGCGCCCTTATGCTGGACCCCGACGTTCTACTGCTGGACGAACCATCAGCGGGCCTTTCGCCAAAGATGGTAGGAGCGATCTTTGACCGCATCGGCGTGATCAACCAATCAGGAACAGCAGTGCTGCTCGTGGAGCAGAATGCGCGTGAGGCGCTCAGCGTTTGTCAGCGTGGATATGTGCTGGCGATGGGCACGAACAGACTGGAAGGCGACGCGAGCAGCTTGTTGGACAACGCGGCGGTCGGCCAGCTGTACCTGGGCGCTTGAGCGATGGCGGTGCTAGAGGAAGCGTACGGCTTACTGCGAGACCGCTGGCGCGATTATCAGCGCCGGGTCGGCGCCGCGCTTAGTGGCCCAGGGCTGTGGCTGCTGCTGGCCGCGTTGGTCTCGTACTCGGCCGTGAACCCGGACACGAGGCAGCTATTCGTCGTGGGAGTTGTCGTCGGCAGCATATTCGCGCTGGGGGCGCTGGGGCTGACCCTAATCTACGGCGTTCTGAAGTTCGGCAATTTCGCGCACGGCGACATGATGGTGCTGGGCGGTTACGTTGCGTTTCTCTTCCTGACCGGGCGCATACTACGTGAAGGCAACGAGGACACAGAGGTGTTGCCGAGCAGCCTGGATTCTCTGCCCGGCTCATTGGACCGGATTAGCGATCTGACCTTTGGCTATGGCCTGATTCTGGCGATGGTCCTCTCTGCGCTGGCCATGGCTGCGCTATTCGTGGCGCTGGACCGGCTCATCTACCGACCTCTGCGACGGCGGCGAGCTAGCATCGTTATACTGGCCATCGCCTCACTGGGCGTGGCGCTGGCGGTGCGCAGCTCAGTGCTGATCTTCTGGGGCCCGGACCCGCGCGTCTTCGTCACAGGCATTCACCCCGCCCAGTCGCTTCCTTTCGATGTAACGCTTAAGACGGACCAGATGTTCATCCTGGCAGTAGCCGTCTCGCTGAGCGTGCTGGTCTATCTCTTGCTGTACCGAACAAAGTTAGGTAAAGCCATGAGGGCGATGGCCGACAATCCGGACCTGGCGCGGGTGAGCGGGATCAATGTTGATCGCGTGACATTTTGGACGTGGGCTATCGGAGGGGCGCTCGCGGCCGTGGCCGGCGTGCTGCTGGCGATCCAGTCACAACTGAACCCGCAGTTGGGGTTCGTCATCCTGCTTCCTCTGTTCGCGTCCGCCATCCTGGGTGGTGTGGGGCACCCGATCGGTGCTCTGGTTGGCGGGATGGTCGTTGGCATCGCCCAGGAAGTATCGACCGAGTACTTCGCTTCTGGGTACAAGCCGGGTGTCGCCTTCGTCATCCTTATCACAATTCTTCTGCTGCGCCCTCGGGGCCTGTTTGGAGCGAGGGTGTAACGATGCTAGAGGGTTGGCCGTCCCAACTGAAAGCCGAGCGATTGATCACGCCTCTGGCCTTCCTGGCGATAACCTTTGCTGTGGTATTCATTCCGGCGGAGCGATCGGGCTGGGACTTGGACAGCGTTGTGAGCAATCTGACTGCATTCGCCACGATCGTGGCCATCTTCTCTGTGATATGCATTGGGCTTAACGTCCAGTGGGGCTATACGGGAGTCTTTAACTTCGGCATCGCGGGATTCTTCATGCTGGGGGCCTATACAGCCGCCATATTCACTCTGCCACCCGCGGAGGGCGGGTTCGAGACGTACATTGGCGGTTTCGGAGAGGATCTAAATTTGCTGCCGATGCTCGATAGCGATCAATGGTTACCATTTATGGTGGCCACGGCGGCAGCGGCCCTAGCCTGCGGTGTTCTCGCTTTTCTCCTTTCGATTCCAACTCTAAATCTGAGGGAGGACTACCTCGCGATCGCGACAATCGGCGTTGCCGAGCTGCTGCGGAACGTTGCCGTGGAGGAGCGGGATCTGGTGAACGGAAGCCGCGCACTGAACGGCATTCCACAGCCATTCAGCGATTACTTTGGCGGTGGCGACTACAAGTACGTCTTTCTCGGCATTGTCGTAGTTGTACTGATAGTCGTGTTCATCGCGGTGGAGCGAGGAATCCGGTCACCGTGGGGCCGCGTGCTAAGAGCGCTACGTGAGAACGAAATGGCGACGGCCGCGAGCGGCAAGAATGTGTTCGCCTTTAAGGTACAGGGCTTCGTCTTCGGCGCAATGCTGATGGGGATCGGGGGAGCGGTCTATGCCTTCCAGAGCAGAACGATAGCCCCGGAAACATTCAGCCACTACTTCGCCACGTTCCTTTTCTGGGCAATGCTGATCGTGGGAGGCAGCGGCAACAACAAGGGCGCCATCCTGGGGGCCTACATGATCTGGGGGTTCTATTTCGTTTCGCTTCAGCTCCAGGGCTACGACCTGCCGGCCTTCATAAGCCAGACGAGAATCTCCGCGACACGTGACGTGCTCATCGGCGCTCTGATAGTAGTCGTGCTCCTGGCACGACCGCAGGGCTTGCTGCCGGAGGAGCGAAGCGTGTCGATCTGGATGGACCGGCTTGTGAAGCGCGCTCGACGGCGGTCCCGGTCGGAGCCGAGCCCCAGTCCGCCGGTCCGTTCGGAATAGCCGCAAAAGGGCGAAGAACGGGGCTGCCAAAGTGGAGCTCCCGTTCTTCAGATGGCAGCTAAAGTCAGGACAAAGAGAGAAGAGCGCGCTGCAAGGCCGGGTCCAGCCGCATGACGCGGTTAATGGCGCCATCCATTCGCATGCTGCTCGCCGGGCTTGGCGAGGCGCTTTCAGCCTCTATCTGCTCGAATGTGCCGGTGTCGAGGTCGACCTTGTAGGTTCGATCGGTGTTGAACTTCTTTGCCGCCGCGTCGATGCTCCAGACCTCGATTGCGCCGAGGAGGACGTCACCGTTGTCATCCCATTCGACGGAGCCGGAGGCGCCCGAGAGATCGACGTCGTCGCCGTTACGCACCGCTTCCAGCGCGTCCGCAATGCCGTCCGGCGGGGCGGCGACGAGGGTGCCCGGGCTGTTACCGATGTCGCGCAGGGCATCTCTAATCTTCGTTCCGTCGGTAGACTGCGCCTTCTCGGCAGCGAGGGCAATCGCTATCACGGCATCGTAGGCCTCGCGTACGAAGGGGACCTGGTAAAGCGAGCCGTACTCGGCCTCGTATGCTTCGTCGAATTTGTCGGTGAAATCAGATGGAGGCAGCGCGCCGGGGGCCGTGCCGCTCATGCCGTCAAACTGGTCCCAACCGAGCGCCGTGAACATCTCGTCGTCCTTGGTGCCGTCCACGAAGACGAATTGGTCTATCAGGTTATTTTCAATGGCCTCTTTCAGGTACACCTCTGCCTGGCCCGTCGGGTAGCTGATGGCGACCAGTGCCTCAGGGTCACCCTGAACACACTGGTTAAGCTCTGCGCTATAGCTGGTGGCAGCAGTCTGGTCCGGGTGGGAGACCTGGGCCGTAACTGTGCCGCCCCCCTCCTCGAACGCCGCGGCGAAGTTCTCGCTAAGACCCTGGCCGTAAGCGTTGTTCACGTACATAGTACACACGGAGCTGTAGCTGAGATCCTGAACGAGCTGTGCCAGCACCAGACCCTGGGCGGCATCGGAGATAGGTGTACGAAACAGGAAATCGTCATCGTCCGCGTTGGTGAGAGCGGGAGACGTGGATGCTGGCGAGATCTGCGGAATCTTCGCCGGTGCGGTGACGGATTCAGCCACCGCTAGCGTGACACTACTACCCAGGGAGCCAACGATTGCGTTTACTTTCTCGACATCAACCAACCTTGTCGCTTCGGCTTTCGCCGGCTCTGGGGCGGTAGCGGAGTCCCCGACTACGAGCTGAACCGGCTTGCCGAGGACGCCGCCGGCGTCATTGATGTGCTTGACGGCGAGTTCGGCCGCGTTTTTGTGCTCTGGCCCGAAGCTTGCCAGCGCACCGGTAAAGTCGACGAGAAGGCCGATCTTGAGTGGCCCTTCACCTGCCGCGCTTGTTGGCGCGGTCGTCTCCTGACCGCCGTTTTCTTCGTCGTCGTCGCCGCAAGCGGCGAAGGCGAACAGAAGACCGGCGAGAACCACCACCGTGATCCCGAGCCAGCGATGGCGAAGTAACCATTGTGGCATTAGTGGTCTCCTTTCGCGATAACAAGATTCCGGGTAGCTGATTCGACGCTAAGTTAATCCTGCGGGCTGTCGACGTCAAGCCAATCGGATAGGTACATTATTTCAATAACGCGAATCAGCGACTGGAACGAAGGCCAGCGATAATCTACGCTCTGTACTGATCCATGCGAAGGAATTCAGTTGACAAGCCGCTCGCAGCCTGAGTGCGTGCCACTCAGCCTTGGCGCTGCGGTACAGTTTCGCGACCGCTGGCAGGGTCGGCTGGCTGCAGTCGAAGTGGACGAGGCGTGGGAGGTCTTGAACCTGGTCATCCGGCGAGGATTGTTCGGCTGGTCTAGCAGCGTAAAGCTCCCCTTCTCGGCCGCTCGCGCCTGGTCCGACGAGCGGGTAACATTCGACTGCACGAGCAGGCAGGCATTTTCTCGCGAGGTGCCGCCGGTCGCCGCACCCGCCTGGCCGTTATCGGCAAACACACCTATATCATTGCCAGGCGCCGGCCTCTCCGGTCTGCTGGTCGAGCCCACCGGACGGCGGGTTAGCGATGTCATCGTCGCTCGTGGCGGAGGCCGCAAGAACCGCGTACCAGTCAGCGAGATCTCGTTCGAGGGCAATGTAATGCGCATTGCCGCGCAGGCTGAGAATCTGGCGCTGTATCTCACGGACGAGGAGCTCTCGCTCCGCGTCATACATGTTCTGGGACTGGACGGCGTTCTGACTGGCGAAGAGCGCGCCAGCGTGAGTGCCGACGTGTCCTCGGGCGCGGTGACGTTAAAGGGCAACGTTCGCACGAAGCGGCCCAGAGAACGGATCGCCGAGCTGGCTGCCAGAGTGGAGGGTGCGACCGCCCTCCGCAGTGAGGTAGTGGACGATATCGAGCTGGAACTGGAGATAGGGCAGGGACTCAGCCGCTCAGGACTCCAGCGCGGCGCTGACGTCTATGCTCGGTCGACGCTGGGCGACGTCACGTTGTTCGGCTCCGCGCCATCGGTACGCGCAGTGGACGATATGGTCCGGGTTATATCCCGCGTGCCTGGGGTCCGACGCGTCAGGAGCCGTATCAAGGTGGGCGCACCGGCGGCAGAGCAGAGTCTAAGGTAGAAACCAGCGCTATCGCGGCGCGCCGGCGCCGTCGCCCCCGATGCGTCGGCCCGCTTCTGCGCTTTGTTCCCGCCCTCCTAGCGGGCGCCGTGCCAAACGCCCATGTGCTGGCGTATGGTCTCATGGTAAGCGCCGGGCTGATAGTAGCGATCGTAGAACTCAGTCTCGAGGTGATGGGCCTGGAACCAGATGTTCATCGCCATCGGGTCGATCGAGGCTGGAAAGCGACCGTAGGTTTCCCAGATGTAGGAACAGAGCGCCTTCGTCGCGTCGAGGCACCAGTCGGGCGTCTTCTGCACGAGCTTGTCGAGAGACTGGCGGTCCCGGTAGGGCGCCGGTCCGCCCTCCTCCTTGTATATGCCGCTAGAGCCCCACTTTGAGTCATAGATCGCCTGCACAGCGGCCTCCATGTCCGGGTAATACGGCGGGCAATAGGCCTCAAAGTGGCCGTCGAGGCCGACGGGAACAGGCTGCGGACCGGCCGCCTCGGACAAAGGCTTGATGGGCCCGAACTTCGACGGAATGTGGAAGCGGAAGCCCATGAGCGGCAGGATGAAGGCGCTGACAGAACAGCTGAAGATCCAGCCGCCGAGACCCATGGCCTGGAGCGCGAGGTACATGTTCTGAAGCATAATCGCCTGCTCGGTGCCGGGAATGATCACCGACATGCCGTTCTCAAGGGCCGAAAGAGCGTAGGCCTTGCTTCGATCGAGATAGCCCTTGTCCGCCCACTCCCTAAGCGGCTCGGCGTTGCCGTTGAGGTCGTCGTATATGTAGTAGGAGTTCGGTTCGTCCATCAGCAGCATGAGGACGTTGATGTACTCCCATGTGACATCACTGATAGGCATGAAGAGCGTGCTGCCAGGCTGGTTGACGTTCCACCAGTTGAAGGGCTGGGTGATCCCGGCGATCATCGGTACGGGGAGGCGGCTCTGTCCGATCTGGACCGTGTTCGCGCGAAAGGCCTGGACTATCTTTTCTCGATCGTCCAGGGTCTCGAATTCCTGCATGGATGAAGGTGTCTTGTCCCGGAGCTTCACTACGTATGTGCCTTCGTCGTTCGTGTAGAAGAGCTCCGTGCCATGGGAGCCGCAGGCGCTGGCGTAGACGCGGCCGACGAATTGAAGCATTGTATTGCCGCACCAGTTGCTCCCCGACTGATCATTGAAGGGAAGATCGGAGAGGTTGATACCGCTGATCCCGGTGCCTGCCATGACGAGCATGGCTTCCTCGATCTCGTCCAGCGGCACAGGTTCCTTCGTGGACTTGAAGGGTGCTAGATCGCCGGGCAGCTGCGCACCTAGTGGGAAACGGCGGGCCCGGCGCTGGAAGATGGCATCGAATAGCGGGTAATTCCAGGCGCGTTGAGCGGGCTCGATCGAGATGACCGGCTCAGCTACAGGAGCTCTCTTAAGCACCATGAGGACACCTCCAGTGACTCTGCGCAGCGAGGAGATTATACGGCAACCGGGGAAGAAGGGTTTGTCGAGGGGCCGTGCTATCATTACCGGCGAATGATCTTTGTCTTCCTCGACTTTCTAGATATCGATCTCTTCGCCGCAATCGTCTTCGTTGGTGCAATCATTACTGCTCTGGTTCTAGGGATATCTTTCCACGAGTTCTCACACGCATACATCGCGGATACGCTTGGCGACGGCCTGCCGCGCAGGATGGGCCGACTGACGCTCAACCCGCTCGCACACCTCGAGCCTATGGGAACAATGCTGATGCTGATCATTGGCTTCGGCTGGGGACGCCCGGTGCCGGTGAACCCGTACGCGACCCGCAATCCGAAGGCCGCGCTGGGCTTGACAGCGGCGGCGGGGCCCGTCTCGAACTTTGTCGTGGCGGCGGTGGCCGGACTGCCCATCAAGTTGAACCTGGTGCCGTGGTCTTCTCCTTTCAATGAGTCAAATGCTCTCTTCCTATCCCGCAACGGCTGGCAGTTGGACGAGTACCTGAGCGTCTACCTCAGCGCCATTGTCCTCTTCAGCCTCATTCTCGGCGTCTTCAACCTCATCCCCATCGCACCGCTGGACGGGTTCAAGGTGGCGGTAGGATTTCTGCCTCGCGAGCTGTCCGAATCGTTCGCTCAGCTCGAACAGTACGGGCCGATCATCCTCATAACTCTATTCCTGCTGCCGTTCCTAACCGGGACGTTTCTCTTGTTTGAGATCATGGAGCCGGTGATCAAGGTCCTGGCGCGACTGTTCGCAGGGGTGAACGGAGACGTCTTTGTTTGAGCGGCCGCTTTATCGAGTACGCCAGTTTCTGGGCGCTCTCAAACCCCGCATCGAGAAGGCCGAACGGTTTGAGGCGGCCGAACTGCTCGGTGAGAGGCTCCGGCCTCTCTTCGAGTCGATGAGCGAGCGAGATCAGCGCCACAGTGTCGACGTGTACCGAACGCTCAAGGAACAGGGCCGTCGAGACCCCGATTTATTGACTGCTGCGCTCCTGCATGACGCCGGGAAAGGGAGGCTGGCGGGTGTGAGGGTGCGCTTATGGCACCGCGTAACCTACGTGCTGCTGGAGACGGGAGCGCCCTGGGCGCTTGGCACGTTAGCAAACGGGCGTGGGGGACTGGCAGCGTTGCACCGGCACGCGGAACGTGGGGCGCTGGTGGCAGAGGCGCTGGGGGCACCGGCCGCGGTTGTTGAGCTCATCAGGCGGCACGAGGAGCGGAATGCGCCCGATGAGCGACTCCGGCTGCTACGGGCTGCGGACGATGCGTGCTGAGCGAGGCAATAAGAGACACGAAGATATTCAAATAGTACCCCCCGAAGCCCGCGCCCTCGCGCACCGGACGAATACTGGCTGAAGTCGGAACTCGCAACCCCCAGCCCCCTCAGCATTCTCGTGTCTTTGTGGTTAAATGGAGACATGGCCGCATCTGACGACAAGAAGCGCATCGCGATCATCGGCACAGGCCTGATGGGTGGATCGCTTGGCTTGGCGCTGAGGGCAGCCGGATTATCGGGACTCGAAATCGTGGGGCACGACAGGGACCGCGGCGCGGCAAACCGGGCTGTGAAGGCAGGTGCGATCGACCGGGCGGAACACAACCTGCCGCGCGCCGTTTCAGGGGCCGGCATGGTGATTATCGCCGTTCCTGTGCTCAGCGTACACGAAGTCATGCAACAGATAGCCCCGGACCTGCGGGAGAACGCGGTGGTGACCGACACGACGAGCACCAAAGCGCACGTCATGCGCTGGGCAGCAGAGATGCTGCCTGAGCACGTCAACTTCGTGGGCGGCCACCCGATGGCGGGCAAGGAGAGCGCCGGCATCGAACACGCTGAGGCTGGGCTATTTCGCGATAAGGCATATTGCATCTGCCCTGCGGTGGATGCGTCCGAGGGGGCGGTAAAAAGCGTCGTCGGCCTGGCGAGACTGATAGGGGCTGAACCGCTCTTCATCGATCCTGAAGAGCACGATATATACGCGGGTGCTGTCAGCCACCTGCCGCTCATGATCTCAACGGCACTGTTTTCGATGCTGCGCTCCAGTCCGGCCTGGAACGACATAGGCATGATGGCGTCATCTGGATTTCGCGATATCACGCGCCTCGCGTCAGGAGACGCGGCGATGAGCCACGGGATTTGGGTGACCAATCGAGATGCCGTGATCCACTGGCTGGACAGGATGGCGGACGAGCTGCGCGGCTTCCGAGACATGCTGAAGGACGCCCAAGATGAAGCCCTCTTGGAAACGTTCCTGAAAACGCAGATTGAGCGTGACACATTTCTCCGTGAGCCGCCGCGCAGGCGAGCCGAGTCTACGATAGAGAAAGTAGACTCCGGTCAGGCGCTGCTGAGTATGCTGGTTGGCGGAATGATGGCTAAACAGATGCAGCGTGCCAAGCAGATGCCTGAGCTAATGAAAGAATCGCGGGAGACGGGCGTGAACGAAAAGGGCAAGCGCCGGCCGACCATCGCCGACAAGATTGCTGAGGATGTCCGACGCGACCTCGAGAAGCTGGACCAGAAGCGAGCCGTCAAGCAGGCCAAGACCGATAAGGGATCGCCTGGGGACAAGCCTTAACTCCTGATGCAACGGAGCGTTACAACCGCGAAGGTCGTTCGTGGCACGACGGCCGTTTCCCCCAACAAATCGATTTCCCACCGCGCGGCGATCTTCAACGGTATCGCCACGGGCGAGGTGCTGGTAGAGGATTTCCAACGCGGGGCGGATTGCCTGGCGACTCTCACATGCCTCCGCTGGCTCGGCGTCGACTGGCAGTGGCGGAACGAATCGACTTTGCTCGTTAGGGGCGCCGGCTTGCGCGGGCTGCGCGAGCCTGCCGCAGTGCTGGACTGCCGGAACTCCGGCACGACGATGCGTCTGCTGACGGGACTGCTGGCGGCACAACCGTTCTTCTCCATAGTCACGGGGGACGCTTCGCTGAGATCGCGGCCCATGGGTAGGGTTATCGAGCCTCTGAGCCAGATGGGAGCGAACATCTCCGGGCGGGACGGCGATCGCTTTTCTCCGCTGGCCATAAGAGGAGCGCCGTTGCACGGCATCTGCTATCCCTTGCCCGTGGCTTCCGCGCAGGTGAAATCAGCTCTGTTGCTCGCGGCCTTATACGCGGAAGGTGAGACGATTATCGAAGAGCCGGCGCCGACGCGAGACCACACGGAGAGGATGTTGAGGGCCATGGGCGCCGACGTGGATTTCGGCGAAGGTCCTGTCATCCGAATCCAGCCGATGACGCAGGAGCTTGCGGCGACGCCGGTGCGTGTGCCCGGAGACATATCGTCGGCCGCTCCCTGGCTGGTGCTGGCCGCAAGCCATCCGGACGCGGAGATACGGATAACCGGCGTCGGCGTGAACCCGACGCGGACGGGCATACTCGATTGCCTCAGGCTCATGGGCGCGGACCTGCGGCTCGACGAGGAGCAGTCCTGGGGACCGGAGCCGGTCGCGGACATCCTCGTGCGTTCGTCCCAACTGCACGGCATCACAATCGGAGGTGAACTGGTGCCCCGGTCCATCGACGAACTGCCGTTATTGGCGCTCGCCGGCTGCTTCGCGGAAGGCGAGACTGCGATCCGTGACGCGCAGGAGCTACTCGTCAAGGAGTCCAATCGCATTCGCACAACTGTTGACGGACTACGAGCATTGGGCGCCGACCTGGAAGAAACACACGACGGATTGCGACTCTGGGGCCCCCAAAAGCTGTGTGGAGCTACGGTATCCTCGCATGGAGACCATCGCTTAGCGATGATGCTTGGCGTAGCAGGCGCCCTTGCCAGCGAAGAGACGATAATTCGTCAGGCGGAGAGCGTTGCGGTATCATATCCACGGTTCTGGCACGACCTTGACGGGCTCTGCGGCGTCTAGCGGCGGCCCGCCGTCTGGGGGATGATGAAGAAGGAGGGGACTGTATGGCGCAATCTGAAAACGGGACAACGGAGCTTGTCCACGTTGGCTTTGGTAACTTCCTGGCCGTGAACAAAGTTCTGGCGATCGTGACGCCTGCTTCGGCCCCGATCCAGCGTATGATCCGGGAAGGCAAGCGCAAAGGCACTATCATCGACATCACAAGCGGGCGCCGCACAAAGGGCGCGGTGTTCACGGACACCGGCAACATAGTGCTCGTGGCGATAACGCCGGAGGCGGTGGCGGGACGCGTGGCGGCCAGCCAGGCCGGTCGCATCGCGCAGGCATCGGGCGACTAGGATCGGTGGGAGCCGGCCCGCTCCTCGTCGTCTTAACGGGGCCTTCCGGAGCCGGCAAGGATTCGCTCCTGGCCGAGTTGAATTCCCGGGAATCGTACCACGTCGCCGTCAACGCCACGACACGGCCTCCGCGGGCGGGTGAGCGGGACGGTGCAGACTACCACTTCGTTACTCAAGAGGAGTTTCAGCGCATGCTTCGAGACGACGAACTATTGGAGCACGCGCTGGTCTACGGTCAAGAGAAAGGGGTTCCGCGGGCGCCGATTAGGCAGGCCCTCGCACGGGGACAGGATGTACTGCTTAGAACGGACGTCCAGGGCGCTCGCACGATCAAGCGCCTTGTTCCCGGAGCGCTCACGATCTTCGTGGCGCCGCCGTCGGAGGCAGAGCTAAAACGGCGCGTTCGTTCGCGCGGCGCGGACACCACGGAACAGATTGAGCTAAGAGAGAGAATCGCCAGGGAAGAGATGAAGGCCTCGCACGAGTTCGATTATTTGGTCGTGAACGCCGATCTCGCGCAGTGCGCCGATGAGATCGAAGGGATTATGTCGCGCGAGCGGTCGCGGTCCGGCCGAAAGACGGTTCAGGTGTAGGAATCGTCCGATCAAGCAACACATGTAGTCGTCCGCTGTACACCATCGATCGACTGAATTAGCTCCGAGACGAAGCGGGCAAGAGTGTCCAGATCAGGAGACTCGAGCACTGCGATCACATCGAAAGGCCCGGTCACAGTATCAGACGAGATCAGCCTCACCTCGCTGAAATCGAGTTGATTGACGCCCGCGGCGACGGATCGGGACTTGCCGACCGCCGCTTCGACAAGAACGTAAGCTCGCATTCCCACTCAGCCTCCTCCCACGAACTGGCTCGAATTAGCCCTTTCCTTCATCTTACGCCAAATGTGGCCACCGCTCCTTGATGCGTCGAATATAGGCGTCCGCCCGTCGGACTTGTGTTTGAGCTTACTGCTATTGACCACGCTCGCGGCCGCTGCTAGACTGCGAGAACAACCAAATAACCAGCGACTGAGAACGGGACTAGTAGCTCGCAGAGCGAGGCCAAGAGAGCCGGGAATAGGTGAAAGCCCGGCGCCGGCGCAGCAAGCGAATGGACCCGGGAGCCGCCAGCCGAAGCGGTCCGACATCGGACTCAGTAGGCCGGGCCGGAGAGGGCGCCGTTACAGGCCCAGGGCATCCTCCGACAGGTCAGGATGAGCGGAATCTGATCGGAACGTGTCTGGAACGAGATCCCGCCGGAGGCGGGAATTAGGGTGGCACCGCGAGAGACCCTCGCCCCTTGGGCGAGGGTTTTCTTATTGGAGTAAGCAATGGCAAACGGAAACAAGCGCAAACGAATACTCACCGGGGATAGGCCGACTAGTGATGCCTTTCACCTCGGCAATTACGTCGGCACGCTCGCTAACCGCGTGCGCCTCCAGGACGAGTACGACACGTTCCTGCTGCTAGCTGACCTGCACCTCCTGACGACCCGTACAAGCGAGCTGGAGGAGATCGGCCACAATATTCACGAGCTAGTCCTCGATTATCTGAGCGTCGGCATTGATCACGAGAAGACCACGATCTACCTGCAATCGCTCGTGCCCGAGGTGCTAGAGCTTACCTGGATATTCATGTCGCTCGTCAGCGTGCCCCGAGCGCAGCGGATTCCGACGCTTAAGGAGGTCGTGCGCGACTTAAAGCTGGAGACGGCCTCGATGGCGTTGCTCTCCTATCCGATCCTTCAGGCGGCAGATATTCTGATGGTCAAGGGCGACCTCGTGCCGGTGGGAAAGGACCAGCTGTCGCACGTCGAGCTGACGCGCGAGGTCGCGCGCCGCTTCAACGATACGTTCGCGCCTGTATTTCCAATCCCAGAGGGGCTGGTCGGGAGTGTTCCGACGCTGCCCGGCACCGACGGACAGGCCAAGATGGGAAAGTCAGTCGGCAACGCGATCTGCCTGACGGACGATGCTCAGACAGTTCAGCGCAAAGTTATGTCGATGTACACCGACCCGGAACGCGTCCGAGCGGACATCCCGGGCCGCGTCCAGGGCAACCCCGTGTTCACTTACCACGACGCCTTCAACGAGGACAAGGCAGAGGTGGAGGACCTGAAGGCGCGGTACCGTAAGGGCAAGGTCGGCGACGTTGAGGTGAAGCAGAAGCTAATCGCTGCCCTTGAGCGCTTCCTGCACCCGATACGCGAACGGCGAGCACACTTTGCCGCTCAGAAGGGACTCGTCGAAGAGATCATCGCCACCGGCACGGCGCGGGCACGAGATGAGTGTCGAAAAACCCTCGGCGAAGCGCGCGAAGCGATGGGGCTGACATACTTCCGGGGCGAAGGGATACGCGTCGAAACATGACCCATACACCCGATCTCCAGAGTGTCCTTGAGCTCGCCAGGCGGGGCGACAATAATCTTGCTCCTGTCTTTCGCGATATTCCGGCTGACCTGGAGACGCCCGTCTCTGCGTTCCTGAAGGTGGCGCGCGGAGAGCACTCGTTCCTTCTCGAATCTGTCGAAGGTGGCGAGAGGCTGGCGCGGTACAGCTTTATCGGCACCGAGCCGTACCGCGTATTGCGTTGCGGGCCCTACGACGATCCAGCCGAAGGCTCGGACCCGCTGAGAGAGGTCCAAGCGGAACTGTCGCGCTACAGGCTCTCGCATCCGAAGGCCAGCGAGCCGCGCAGCGCGCTGCCCCGCTTTACCGGCGGTGCGGTCGGCTTCCTGGCCTACGATGTGGTCAGGCACTTTGAGCCGCGCGTTCCGGTGGCGAAGTCGGACCCGCAGGGACTTCCGGAAGCACTCTTTATGTTCGTGGACGCGCTGCTGGTCTTCGACCACCTTCAGCACACGATTAAGGTCGTCGCGCACTGCCGGCTCGACGGCGACGTGCAGGCGTCTTATCGGCAAGCGTGCTGGCGCATCGACGAGCTGGCGAAGCGGCTGAACCAGACGCTCCCCGCGAGCCCATATCCGATCCGCGGCGCAACCCACAACCCGGGGCGGGTCGAGTCCAATGTGGCGAAGGAGCGCTTCATCAAGAACGTCGAGCGCTGTCGCGAATACATAGTCGCCGGCGACATCTATCAGGTCCAGATTTCGCAGCGATTCCAGCGGCCTACATCTGCTCACCCATTCTCGGTGTACCGGGCGCTCAGAGTCGTGAACCCATCGCCGTACATGTACTACCTGGCCATGGGCGATGGCTACATCGTTGGTGCCTCGCCGGAGATGCTCGTCCGCGTCGAGGATGGGCTGGTAGAGACGCACCCGATCGCCGGTACGCGACGTCGCGGACGCGATGAGCAAGATGAGCGGCGGATGGAAGATGAGCTGACTAGCGACGAGAAGGAACGCGCAGAACACATCATGCTCGTGGACCTGGCGCGCAACGACATCGGCCGCATAGCGGTGCCCGGCACCGTGAAAGTGACGGAGCTGATGGCGGTCGAGAAGTACTCGCACGTCATGCACCTTGTATCGCACGTCGTTGGACGCCTGAGGCCGGAACTGACGCCGTACGACGCCCTGCGAGCGAACTTCCCCGCCGGGACGGTTACAGGCGCCCCAAAAATCCGCTCGATGGAGATCATCGCCGGGTTAGAATCTGAAAGGCGGGGCCCCTATGCCGGCACCGTTGGATACTTCGATTTTTCCGGCAACCTGGATTCCGCCATCACGATCCGCACCATCGTGATGAAGGACGGAATGGCCTACGCGCAGGCGGCTGGAGGCATTGTGTACGACAGCGTCCCGGAGCTCGAGTACATGGAAAGCGGCAACAAAGCGCGAGCGATGCTGCGGGCCATCGAGAAGGCGGAGGCGATGGAAGAAGGGCTGGTGACGGTTGGGAGCCTGGGGTATTAGGTTTTGGGCATGAGAGGGCGTAGGCATGCAACTCGCAGGTAAGGCGGCCATCGTCACCGGCGCCGGCAGCGGCATCGGCCGGGCCATCGCGCGCGGCCTGGCAGCGGAAGGCGCGGGCGTCTGTGTGTCCGATGTCGAAGGCGCAAGGGCGGAGAGCGTGGCGGCAGAGATCGGCGCGACGGCGATAGCCCTTCAATGCGATGTCTCTGACAGCGCTCAGGTGGATGCCATGGTCGATGCCGCGGCTAAGAGCTTCGGGCGGCTGGACATTCTGGTGAACAACGCCGGCCGCGCCCAGCGCGGCTTCGTCGCCGACCTCACGGATGAGCAGTGGGACTCCGTCATCGCTGTCAACTTGCGCGGCAACTTCCTCTGCTCCCGCGCGGCGCTGCGGCATATGATTCCGCAGCGTTCGGGGCGCATCATCAACACCGCCTCCGGTCTGGGCATGCGGCCTTCGCCGGGGGGCTCAGCCTACGGGGCGTCCAAGGCCGCCATAATCCACTTCACGGGGACGCTGGCTATGGAGGTGGCGCGCTACGGGATCACCGTCAACGCCTTCACGCCCGGCGTCACGGACACACCCTTTTGGCGTTCTTTCCGTTCGCAAGAGGACATCGATTCGGCGCTGGCGAAGGGGCTCGTCGGCCATGCAGAGGACCTGGTCCCTACCATCGTCTTTCTCTGTGGCGAGACAGGCCGGGAGATCTCCGGCGTCACTATCAACCGCGAGATCTACGTGAGGCGGGGCGAATGATGATCCTCCTGATCGACAACTACGACAGTTTCACGTACAACCTGTACCAGTACCTGAGCGAGCTCGGTGCAGAGGTGGAGGTCGTGCGGAACGATCAGGCGACGGTCGAGGACATCGAGTCTATGGGGCCGGAAAAGATCGTCATCTCGCCGGGGCCTTGTACGCCAAAGGAGGCCGGCATCAGCGTGCCGGTCGTGCGCCATTTCGCGGGCAAGACGCCCGTCCTCGGCGTCTGCCTGGGCCACCAGTCGATCGGCGAGGCGTTCGGCGGCGTGGTGGCGGGCGCCGGCGAGATCCTGCACGGAAAGACGTCGATGATCAGCCACAGCGGCGCGGGCGTGTTGCGAGGGCTGCCCGACCCGTTCGAGGCGATACGATATCATTCTCTCGCTATCCAGAAGGAGGGCTTTCCCTCGGACGAGCTCGAGGTGACGGCGGAATCGGACAGCGGCGTAATCATGGGCGTGCGCCATAGGCGGTACCCGATCGAAGGCGTGCAATTCCACCCGGAGTCGATACTGACGGCAGTGGGGAAGGATCTGCTGCGGAACTTCCTGGAGTCGTGATCGGGTCCTCATGAGCATCCGCGAAGCCATCGCCGCCCTCGTGGAAGAGCGCCGTGACCTCTCGGAAGAAGAAGCGGCCGCCGTCATGCGCGAGATCTTTTCCGGCGACGCTACTCCAGCACAGTTGGGAGCCTACCTCATAGCGCTGCGCCTGAAAGGCGAAACCGTCGACGAGATCGCCGGAATGGCGCGCGTCATGCGAGAGCACGCCGTGCATGTGCAGGTTGAGGGGCCGCTGCTCGATACGTGCGGCACCGGCGGTGACGCTCAGGGTACCTTCAACGTATCGACAGCAGCGGCCTTCGTGGCGGCTGGAGCGGGCGCCCGCATCGCCAAGCACGGCAACCGGGCGATGACCAGCGGCTGCGGGTCCGCGGACGTGCTGGAGGCAGTGGGCGCGAAGATTGACCTCTCGCCGGAGCAGGTGGCGGAATGCATCCGGCGCACGGGGTTCGGCTTCATGTTCGCGCAGACGTTTCACCCGGCCATGAAGCACGCCGCAGGTCCACGGCGGGAGATCGGCGTGCGCACCGTATTTAATATCCTGGGACCGCTGACGAATCCGGCCGGCGCCCAACATCAGTTGCTCGGAGTCGCTGCACCGGAGATCGCGCCTAAGATCGCCGCCGCTTTGAAGCGGCTCGGCTGCCGCCACGCCCTCGTGGTCCACGGCTTTGACGGGACAGATGAGCTCTCGATCAGCGGCCCTACGGACGTTCACGAGGTGCGCGACGGTGAAATCCGCGAGCATTCGGTGTCTCCGGAAGACGCGGGCGTGCCAATCGCTCCGGCGGGAGCTATTCTTGGCGGCACGCCGGAGCACAACGCCGGGATATTAGTGGCTGTGGCGCAGGGCGAGAAGGGGCCACTGCGCGACGCGGTTGTTTTGAACGCGGCCGCGGCCCTTGTGGCGGCGGATGTTGCAGCCGACGTGAAGGAGGGCGCCGCAATGGCCGAAGATGCTATCGATTCCGGCGCGGCGAGGCGAAAGCTGGGAGACTGGGTGGAGCTAACGCGCAGCTTTCGTTAGCGACCGGCTATTTGGCATCTAACTATGACTCAGATGACGGAAACTATACTCGACCGCATCGTCGCCGATAAGCGGGAGGAACTGGCGTCGGCGAAGTCGGCCTCGCCACTCGTTGAACTCAAAGCGCGCAGCGCGGACGCGCCCAAGGCGCGACCGTTTGCGCAGGCCCTACGCGGTCCGAGCATCAGTCTGATAGCCGAAGTGAAAAAGGCATCGCCTTCGCGCGGGTTGCTGCGCGCGGACTTCGATGCCTTAGCGCTCGCGAGAGCGTACGCAGAAGCGGGAGCAGCGGCGATCTCCGTGCTGACAGACGGGAAGCACTTCCAGGGGTCGCTCGCGCACCTGGCGGCGATACGCGAGGAGCTGCGGGAAGGTCCGCCGCTGCTCCGGAAGGACTTCCTGTTTGACGAATACCAGCTCTATGAAGCTCGCTGCGCCGGCGCCGACGCAGTGCTGTTAATCACGACGATACTCGAAGACTCGCTTCTCGGCCATCTGAGGGAGCTCGCGAAATCCCTGGGCATGGATGCCCTGGTGGAGGTGCACGACGAACCGGAGATGGAGCGCGCCGCT
>WNGB01010695.1_pt1 | contig 19805 bp, 17 predicted proteins | sample 5400681 | NCBI WGS metagenome assembly WNGB01 (sample SAMN13153367, study PRJNA577476) | soil metagenome | isolation source: 115 cm soil or saprolite under grassland replicate 2 | place: USA:California | collected 2016-06-15
AACCAACGAGGATGCCGACGATCAGGGCAACAACAGCGCGGCGGCCATCATCCTCGTCGATCCCGTACTGACCCCCGACGACACCACCTTCCTCAGCAACCAGCCAGTCATCGTCCCCCCGCCGCCGACGGCGACCTCCTCGGCGTCCTTCGAGATCGAGGGCAACCTGGTGGTCGACACGTTCGGCAACCTGGACTGGGCGAACGCGCCGGACCTGCAGATCGGCATCGATCTGCCGACGGGTCAGACGGACGACTCTTTCGGACAGGGCACCAAGGAAAATAGCGCCGTCCCGACGGCGGTGACCGGCTCCGTCCCCAACAACAAGAGCGACCTCACCCGCTTCTACGTTGCCAGCAACATCAGCATGAACGGCGACATCTTCGTGTACCTGGGTTGGGAGCGGGCCAACACGCTGGGGACGGCCAACATCGACTTCGAGTTCAACCAGTCCGACGTACCGAGCAGCAACGGCGTTACCCCGGTGCGGACCGTCGGCGACATGCTGATCACCTTCGACTTCGCCTCCGGCGGCAACGTCGTCAACCTCGGCCTGCGGCGCTGGACCGGCTCCGCCTGGGGGCCCAGCATCGATCTCACCGCAGCCGGCTTCGCCATCGGGGCGGTCAACGATCCCGCCTTCGGACAGACGACCGTGTTGGACCCAATCACAGGCCAAACACTCGCCCAGGACACCTTCGGCGAGGCGAGCATCAACCTGACGGCCGCCCGCGTGTTCACGTCTGACGTGTGCGTCCACTTCGGCAGCGCCTACGTCAAGAGCCGCTCGTCCACCTCCTTCACGGCGGAGATGAAGGACTTCATTGCCCCGATCGGGGTGAACATCAACAACTGCCCCGACGTTCACGTCCGCAAGACGGTCGGCGACACCGGCCGCACGACCGGGACGGTCACCGCTGGCGATCCCGTGTCGCTCACGCTCGTCGTCAGCAACGACGGCGCGGGGACCGCCCAGAACGTCAGCCTCAGCGACATATTGCCCGACGGGGTGACCTGGAGCGAGGACAGTTTGTTCACTTCGATCAGCATCGTCAACGGCCACCAGGTCCTGACGGGCAATTTCGGCAACATGGTCAGCGGCGCGTCCTTCACGATCCACGTCAGCGGCGTGACCGACATCAACTCCTGCGGCAAGTTGCGCAACGAGGCGTTCGTGTCGGCGACCAACGAACCGGACGACGACCAGACCGACAACCGCGGGGCCGCCATCATCCTGGTCAACCCGGTGCTGACTGCGGATGACATCTCCTTCCTGAACGGGGGTGGTGCGCCGATGCTGGCGGCCTCCCTCGGCAGCGGATCAGGAACGGCTGGCCTGAGCGAGGAGATGTTGCAGACGATCGTGACGCAGGCGATCAACTACTGGCGTGACATAGGCGTGACCCAGGAGCAACTGGCCGCCCTGGAGACACAGACTATTTACATCGTCAATCTACCTTATGGCGAGTTGGGCTGGACCCGGGGCAACGCGACCTGGATTGATCGGACCGCTCAGGGCTGGGGCTGGTCGGTCACCGGCGCCCCCGACCGGATGGATCTGTTGACCGTCGTGACCCACGAACTGGGCCATGTCCTGGGTTTGCCACCGACCGCCACTGGTCTCATGGAGGTCTATCTAATGCCCGGTGTCCGATTGGTGCCCGCGGCGGTACTCAGCACCGGCAACGTCGCGGTGGTTGCCGCCTCAACGGGCGATTCCGGCGGCTCGGCCGGAGCGACCGCTAACAACCTCCCGGCCGGCCTCGTTGTTGAGGAGTTTGGGGTCGGGGTTCGTAGCGAGTCGCTGGCCACCGCCTCCACGGACTCCCTCGATGCAGCGTTTGCGACCGTGGTGGATCCCGGCGTCACGCTGGCCGGACCAAGGACGGGGGAGGCTGTGCCCAGCGCGCTGCCAGCCGCAGCCAGTGTTGCGCAGACTGGAGGCAGCACCCACCGCGGTCTGACCGCGACAGTGAATGTCGTGCCGGATGGAAGCGGCACTCAGCGCGAGCTGACGGCGGTGCTGAGCGAGCGCTCCCCGCAAGCGGCTCTGCCGGTGGCGACCTTACTGCCTTCGGCCTTTCGCGGGCTGGACCAGGGCTTCGCGGCTGTCCTGTTGCCGAGCCGTGGGCCGTCCAGCTCTGCCGTGGAGCCAGGTAGCAACGGAGTGCCCGCTGACGAACCGGAAGAGGCCGAGGCCGCAGGATGGCCACTGGCGAGAGAGAACTCGGCCCCGGCACGGCTGCAGTGGGCGGTGGCAGCTCAGGCGGAGGCGCGGTGGCAGCAGTTGGCAGGGGATGCCTGCTTCGCCGATGGCTCGTGGGCTCTGGGCGGGTCGGACGGCGACGTGCCTGTGTCCACCGGAATCGTGGCAGAAGCCCGGCCAGGCTCAGACTCGGCCATAGCATTGGCGGCGTTGGTCGTCGCGATGGGCGGGCTGTCCTGGCGCGTGGACGATGCGGAGAGCGAACCGCGCCGGCGTCGTTCCCTGAGGTAACCGCTTCCAAACACGAAAGCCAATGGCCCCGGCTTGCATCAGCAAGCCGGGGCCGTTGTTTGGGTGGCACTCTGCTTCGGACGGCAGCCAGGAAGAACCGCACGTCAGTACGCGATCCAGCCCTGCGTTTCCATCAGGTCGTAGAGCCACGGATGCCGCCACGGGTTCCACGGCCGATAACTGACCGAGAACACCGACACCGCCAGCACCGCGTACGCCAGCCAGCGTCCCCACCGCTTGTCTGTGAGGCGATCCGCGACCGGCAACATCGTCAGCAGCCAGAGCGGCGTCAGCCACATCAGCCAGCGCAGCCCGTTCGACCACCCGCTGTAATTGAGGCTCTCGCTCCGCGTCAGGTAGAAGCCGACGACGATCACCGTCAGCACGAGCGTTAGACCGCCGACCAACACCAACTCGGAAGCGGGCGGCGCGCGCGAATCGCCTCGGCGTTCCGGTTCGTCGCGCGGGGTTCGGCGCAACGTCCGCCAGTGACGCAGTGCCAGGAACATCCCAGCCGCCGCGAGCAGCCACACGGGCGACAGCGAGAACATGCCGTGATGCCCGAACAGGACGTGAAAAGCGTACGTGGCCCGGCTTTCCTTGAGGTGCGCCCAGTCGATGCCGTACTTCACTTCGCCGGGCGCGGGCTTGCGCCAGTGGCTGCCCTCGTAGGTGTACCACGGCCCGCCGAACTCGCCATACGCCGGCCGCAACTGCCCGATCGCGACGTAGTTCGTCACCGCCAGCGCCACGACAGGGACCAGGGCCGCCGGCACAAAGAACAGCAACGTCGGCACTGCATGTCGCCACAGCAGCAACACGAACAGTGCGGCGGCGAAGGCGAGCGCCGGCAGTTCGTTCGTCACCGCGAACCCGGCGAAAAAGCCCGCGACGATGAACCGCCACGCCGTGACTTCCCCGCGCCAGATCGACAGCACCGGATAGAGCGCGAACAGGATACAACAGGTGCCAACGGTGTGATTATTGAGCGTGATGGCGAACGGCGTCATGAGCGTGGCGAAGCAGGCCGTCGCCACGACGAAGAGGCGCCCCCAGTCGGTCGTGCCGTAGCGCTCGACCAGGCGCGTGAGCAGCATCAAGTAGATGATAAACGGCAGCAGGTTGACCAGCACCAAGATGGTTCGCACCACCGCAAACGGATCGCTTGCCAACGTCCAACCCGTCAGCAGTTTGAGCAGCCAGTACAGGCCCGCCACGAGCGTCGAAAATAGCGGAGGTTTGCTGGAGTAAAACTCGAGTTTGTCGGGATGCAACACCTTATCGACGCTCTGATAACCATCCAGGAAGATGATGCCACGGTCACGGCGCTGATCGTAAGCGACTGCCGCGAGAGCGGCCGCGTCGAGAGCGTTCGTCGCGGCCAGCGGTGTCGCGACGCTCATGAGTACCGTCTTGCGGTCGGGCCGCCGACCGACCACATAGCCACGCTCGCCCGTTTCCGGGTCGCCGTCCACGAGCGCACGGATCGTCGCCCAGCGTGAACGGTCGTTCGAGCTGAACGTCGGCATCGGGGTGGGGCGTTTCGGGGACCACACTCGGCGCTGGTCTGTCGGCGTGCGCTTGTCGGTGTGCAGGTCCGGCTCGGGGAGCAGCTGCGCCGAGGCGAGGTGACCGGTGACATTGGCCGCCGCGACCAGGATGAGCAAGGCGTAAACGTATTTACGCACAGGGACGGAGTCGGCGCCGTTCATGCGGGATCGGTGGTTGGAGGTCTGGCTTCCGTACTCTGCGGATCTGGCTTGTCCCCATTGGGCGGTGCAGCCATCCCGTCAGCGGGGGTAGCCACAAGCGGCTCGCTGATGACACCAACGGGGGTCGCAAGCGGTTCGCTCGCGACCAGGGCTCCGGTCTGCTCGGCGATGCTGTAACTGTCCTCGTCGCGGCCCTGATACGCCGTGATCATCTCGGCGATCAGGCCGATCGAGATCATTTGTGCGCCCAGCAGCAGCGCCGCGACCGAGTAGGTCAACAGCGCCCGGTCGTGCAACGGCTGGAACGGCCGTTGACCCTCGGCGTAGAAGGCGTTGATGACCCACGTCACCCCGAGGTAGGCCATGCCGAGGGCGCCCGCGAAAAAGCTGAGCAGGCCGATGCTGCCGAGCAGATGTTGCGGCCGCTGCCCGAAGCCCGTCAGGAATTTGACCGTCATGAGATCGAGAAAGCCCTTGACGAAGCGGCGTACACCGTACTTCGAGCGGCCGAACTTGCGGCGGCGGTGATTGATCTCGATTTCACCGACACGGAAGCCGCGCGCCGCGGCGAGCACGGGGATGAAACGGTGCAGTTCGCCGTAGAGGCGAATCTCGCGAAAAATCTCGGCGCGGTAGCACTTCATGCCGCAGTTGTGATCGTGCAACTTGACGCCCGTCAGCCAGCTGACCATCCCGTTGAAGACGCGGCTCGGCCAGACTTTGTGCCACGGGTCGTAGCGCTTGCGCTTCCAGCCGCTGACAACGTCCTTGCCCTCGGCGAGCGCGGCAAGAAACCGCGGGAGTTCCGCCGGGTCGTCCTGCAGGTCGGCGTCGAGGGTGAGGATGGTATCGCCGCGGGCGGCGTGGAAGCCGGCCGAGAGCGCCGCCGCCTTGCCGAAGTTGCGGCGGAAGCGGAGGCCGTGGACGTTGGGATGCTGCCGCGCCAGGTCGGCGATGATCTCCCAGGAGCCGTCCTTGCTGCCGTCGTCCACGAAGATCACTTCCACGGTCAGGTCGTGGCGGCGCGCCATGTCCGCAATTTCCCCATACAGGGGATTAAGACTTTCCTTCTCGTTATAGACGGGAATGACGAGCGAGATCACCGGGCATCCCCCGAAACCCATGTCCGACAAACTCCCTAACCCGGCGAGCGGGGCCTCCCACCGCGGTGTACCGGATAAGAGCGTATTGTACGGACGCAGTAACCCTGAGTCCGCAGAGTAGCGCGGAGGATCTGCCCCGGCACTGGAGGGCCTACGGATTAGAGGTCACGGCGGTTCAGGGGAGGAAGCCCCGTTGTGGCACGGTCTCCTGACCGTGCCACTGCCGCCGACCGCAGGTCTCCTCGAACCCGCCAAACCATCCTGTGACCAGGGTTCAAGGAGACCTGCGGTCAGGCCGAGTGGCATGGTCGGGAGACCATGCCACAACAGGTGGAGTCTCACTCCATGTACTCCTTCATGTCCTCAAGCGGAGCGTCGAAATCCGGGGCCATGTAGGTGATCATGCCCTTGCACAGCCCTGGACCTGGACGAGAGGTCTTCGGCTTCGCCTGTGCTCCGACCAACTTCGCAACGGGCTGCTGGTTCTCGGTGAGGATAAGCTCTTCTCCCGGGGCCAACTGGCGGATGAGGTCTTGCAGCCTGGCCTGCGCCTCTTCCACGGAGATGGTGGTAGACATGGGAACTCCTCCTTTGGTCGAACAAGACCCACGACCGCTGACCGCAGGTCTCCTCGAACCCGCTAAACCATCCTATGACCACGGGTTCAAGGAGACCTGCGGTCAGGCTGAGTGGCATGGTCGGGAGACCATGCCACAACAGTTGCTCTTGTCATGGCGTCTCCCAATCTTCAAGCAGCAATGCCGGCACGCGGGAGAACTCGGCCTGGTTGTGCGTTACGAGCGTGCAGCCGTTGGTCAGGGCGATGGCGGCAATTTGCAGATCATAGGGGCCGATCGGGGTGCCGAGCGATTCCAGGTGCGTGCGGATTGTCACGAAGGCATCGACCGCGGCGTCGTCGAACGGGAGGCTCGGATAGGGGGCGAGCAGGGCATCGACGGCCGCCCGATTGGCAGCCGCTTTCGCACTGCGGGCGCAACCATACCGCAACTCGGCCACGATCACCGAACAGACGCGCAGGTCGGCGCTCGCTGCTGCCCGGAACCGTGCGGCGACCTGCGGTTTGGTTCCTCGGAGCAACGCCACCCAGACGTTGGAGTCGAGGAGGTAAGTCATTCGACCTCCACGGGAGGCGGCAGAGGCGGTTGTGGATGGACGATGAACGTTTCGTCGTCGATGGAGCCGAGCAGGTCAAAATAGCCCGGCGGCAGCCGCGGCGTATCCGCTGACGACTTCGGCTGGACGACCACCACGACCTCGAACTCCGTGTCCGGCTGGCCGAGCGGAATGCGCAGGGACAAGGCACCGTCGCGGCCGGTGCGTTCGCGGGTTTGAATCGTGTGCATGGCTTCTCCTCGTTGGATTCGGGATGTCATGATCCTATCCTGCGGCCGCCGCAAGGGGTCGGGAGTCGAATAATACGAAATCAATTTTTCCCGGCCGTGTCGCACCAGCGCCTGGTTCGGCCTACCTTACCTGTCGGGCGACCGCTCGATCCAGGTGTCGATCTCGAACCGAGTCGGCACCTCGAATACCGAATGAACCAAGGCCGACACCTGCATTCGATACCTCGACCCGCGACGCTCGACAAACCGCAGGATCAGGTCGCTGACATCGTTGTGCTCGCCGAGGTACACCGTGAAGTACACCTCCCCGGACACCGGGTCAAAGGGCTCGGCCAACCGCAACTCCACGCCGGTCAGGTCGTCGGCGTTCTCCAGCGGGATGGGGTCTGACTCCGAGTAGAACCGCATGCCGTGGGACAGAAGGAAGCCGAGCGACTCATCGGCCAGCGGGTCGAGTGGCGGGCCTGTGCAGACATCGAAGTCCCAGCCCGGCACCGCCTCGTCGCTCTGCGGGTCGTTGTTGCCGTCAGCGACGTACCCAAACGACGCCCGCGTGATCGGGAGTCGGCAACCAGCGAACGACACGATCCCCAGCGGCTCCATCGGTCTAGCGTCCTCTGTGGCCGAACTGCTGCATCAGAGTGTAAAGGGGTCGGAGAGTGTAAAGGGAGAGTGTAAAGGGGTCGGGACTCCTTGCTAAATGAGGATCGCCAAAGGGGCAATCCCGCTGCCCGCCAAGCCGTGCATAGGGCGGCGGCCTGCGGCGCGCACCCCGAACGGCTCGTCACCGGCGAGGAGGTCCGTGTGGAATGAGATGAAACGAATTAACTGCCTCTGTCCCAAGCAGTTGCGGCAACTCGTTTCGTTCCACGCCCCGTGACAACCCTCGCCGCGCTCCACCCTGCTATTATTGTAGCGCTCGCAGCGAGCAAAGGACACACCCTGGCAAGTGGCGGCCGGCCGGAGGGCGTACCGCCCGCGCTCAACCCGTCGTTGAGGCCAGCGCTTTTTTCTCACGACCGATTCTCCGCCATCAGCGACCGGCGCGGTCTGGGGAGCCAGTACACCACCGCCGCGGCGAGCAGTTCCGCCGCCGTCCACGCCAGCCGCAGCAGCAACACCACCACCGTGGCCACCGCCCGCCCATCGGCCGCCCGGCTCGCCAGTTCGGGCGCCAGGAACAAATCCAGCACTCCTTCGCGGACGCCGACGCCGCTGGGCAGCATGAACGCCAGGAAGCCGGCGACATACGACAGCCCCACCATCGCGGTATAGCGGCCCCAGACTTCCGGCGTCAAGGGTTGTGGCTCGGGAACCACCGCCTGCACCATCGCCCACAGGCTCGCCCCCATCCCCAGCCAGCAGCAGCCAATCACGGCCAGTCCCTGGAGCAGCGTCGCGCTTCGCAATCGCGGCAGGCGGAGCGACTCCACATTCTGAAACCGCGCCGATGCCCGCCGCACCAGCAGGTTGAAGACGCCCGGCAGCAGCGGCACGCCCAGCAATGCCAGCAGCAGCACGCCGACCAGTACAGGGTGGAACGCGAGGGCCGACGCAGCAGGGGCCAGTACGGCGAACAGCACGGCGGCGACGAGCGCGCCGGACGCCATCGTCGTCAGCACCTCGTAGAACGCCGTGATCATCGCGACGCCGAGGCGGACGTCCGGCCCGCGCACGAGGTTGCCCCGTAACAGCAGCGCCCACGCCTTGCCTGGGACGTACTTCCCAAGGTGGCCGATGTAGTACGCCCGCAGCGTCGTGGCGACTCGCGGCCGCTGGTCGAAAACAACGAGCAGCCGATACCAGAACCACGCCGAGCCGCCCAGCGCCAGCAGATACAGCCCCGCCGACAGCGCCAGCCACCCCGGCCGCAGCGTCAGCGTCGTCAGATCCAGCTGGGATAGATTGAGGTAGAACTGCCTGCCAATGAAGAACAGGATCGCCGCCGCCAGCAGGGCCTTGCAGACCGTCCACCCCCAACGCCGCAGCCATCGCCTCATAGAGGCGCATTGTACAGAGGCCAGGTTCGCTTTGGAGTGCGGCGACTGGAGGTCGGGTGAGACGAGAGCGGTTCACAAAATCATGGGGCACAAAATCATAAGAGGAAGGCAAAAGGGGCTGGGGTTCTTCTCTCTGTTGTCTTCATGATTTTGTGCCTCATGATTTTGTCTACCGCTCTTGTCGGCGCACTCCTGGAGCGCTTAGCCGGCCGGCTTTACCAGACGCGCGATGTATGACATTTGCCCTCGATGAAGGGCAAAGTGAGCAACCAGGTGCAGCAGTCCCTTGAGGATCGTGCCGAAACGCGGCTCCGGGTGCGGCGCCGCCAGCTGCTCGGCGCTCAACCCTTCGACCACGCGTCGAAACGCCGCCGCCGCCCCATCCAGGCCCGCCAGCAACTCCGCCCGCGCTGGCGGCTGGCCCTCCGTGAACTCGCGCTCGCGGTCCCGCACGTACCCTGTTTTGCCTATCTGGGCGCCGACGTAGTGGTTCAGGTTGCCGGTCAGGTGCAGGATCAGGTGACCGACGGAGTTGCCCGGCTCGACCGGCCGTTTCCACAACTGTTCGTCGGACAGGCCCTCCGCTACCTGACGCACGGCCTTCTTCAACTCCTCAAGCTCCTCAATCAGCGCTGTCCGCAGCAGCGCTGTCAAATCGGTTGCCATGCTCAATCCTCCCGTGTGCCTCTCTCTACCCATTTTCCGCGGCTCGCCGTTCGCCAACAGCAGGCTGACGCCGGCTGGTGCTGGCCTTACCAGCCGGCTGACGCCGGCCGTTCGCCAACAGCAGGTTGCCCGGCTCCGTGAAATCCCGTCTTCACCATTTCGGACGCTCACGCTAGAATCCCCGTCCGAGGTGCCGGGCTCGCCCTGTGGTCGGCGCCTGATCCCCTGGGAACGAATTGCCCCGCCGGGGCTCCAAACCGGAAAAGGAAGCCAAGCATGAGGAAGACGCTGTTCGCCCTGCTGGTCCTGGCCCTGGGCGCGGGCACCGCCTCGGCGCAGACCGCGTGGGCCGACAAGATCTTCGGGGGCAAGAACTCTCACGACTTCGGGACCGTCGCCCGCGGTGCCCAGCTCGTCTACACCTTCCCCATGAAGAATATCTATAGCGTGCCGCTGGAAATCACCAGCGTCCGCGCCACCTGCGGCTGTGTCACGGCCACGCCGAGCACGAAAGTGCTGCGCCCCAACGAAACCGCCCAGATGCACCTGCTTGTGGACGGCCGCCGTTTTACCGGGCCCAAGGTGGTCCAGGTGTTCGTGACGGTCGGCCCCGAGTTCGTCTCGACGGCCACCCTGCACATCACCGCCAACGCCCGCCCCGATGTCGTGCTCAACCCCGGGCAGTTCAACTTCGGCGTCGTCCGTCAGGGCCAGACGCCGACGCAGACTCTCGATGTCGAGTACGCCGGCGCCTTCGACTGGCGCATCACCGAGATTGTGCGCAAAACCCAGGCGCCCTACGCAGTGAAGGTTGAGGAGTTGTACCGCCAGCCGCCGCGCAATCGCCAGGCGGGTCGCGTTGGCTATCGCCTCGCGGTGAGTCTCAAGCCGGACGCCCCAGCCGGGGCGCTCAATCAGGAACTCATCCTCAAGACGAATGAGCCGGGCAGCAGCCAGTTCCTGAGCGTTATCGTCGAGGGCAATATCCAGGCGACGTTGACGGTGTCGCCGAGCGTGGTCAACCTGGGCAAGATCAAGCCGGGCGCGATGGCGACTCACAAGGTGCAGGTGCGCGGGCAGCGGCCGTTTCGCATCATCCGCGTGGATGGCCTCGGGGACGGCGTGACCGCCGAGGTGCCGCCGCAGCCGGCCCAGATTCACTACCTCACCCTGCGTTACCAGCCGAGCCAGCCCGGCGACCTGCACAAACACCTGATTATTCACACCGACCTGGACCAGAGCGCCGCGGTCAGCGTGAATCTCGAAGCGAAGGTCCAACCGTAAGGGTTCGCACGCAGCGGCGAGCCGGTGAGCGACCGGAGTGAGCTGTTTGCTCACTCCGGTCGCGTTAGAGGCACGAACCTTTTGTGGCGGCACGTTGCAAACGTGCCGCCACAAAAGGTTACAGGCTCTTACAACCCCACCTGGGGCCGCGTCTGGACGACATGGAACACGCCGCCCGCCACGGCGCCCTCAATGTCCTGCGGTCTGCCGAGCACCTTCTCGACCTCCAACCCGATGCGTGCCACGGCCCGGAGCAGCCCATCGCGGAAAGCCCCATCCCACACCAGTTGCTCACCGCGATAGTCGAGCAGCCGGTGCTCGGGCTCCTCCGCGAGCACGCTGTCGTACAGCCCCGCGCCGGCGAACCCCTCAAGATCCTCGCCGTTCGAGTCCGAACGGAAGATCACGCCCTTGCCGTATAACCCCAGGCTCTTCCCAGGATAGGAGATAAGATCCCATTTCAGATCGTCCTTGCGGCAGACAAAGCCCAGGGCCCGGCCGGGATAATTGCCCACGAGCGTTTCGCCAAGCCCCAGCACCACCTCGGCGTAAATCTCCTCGTGGTTGCGCGTCAGCGGGTTTACCGTGTGGATCACATAGGCGTAATCGGCCGGCACCACCTGCTGGATGAGCACCGCCATCAGCAGGCTCTCGTGGGGAACGCCACGCGCCCGTCGCGACAGGTAGGCGCGCTCGTTCCACTTCGACGCCCAGACACGGCGCACTCCGGGCCAAATTTGCTCCCATGGGGTCGCCCGCAGGCCCACCCGCCGCCAGGTCTGTACCAGCGCCTCGCGCAGTGCCGCCGGTGGCTTCATCTCTTGCACGAGTGTCCGCACCCGCGCCAGCACCTCGGGCGGGTTGTTCGCCACCGTTGCGATCAGCCGTTCATACTCCCGGCGCAGGTCGTGGTTGCTCTCGTCGGCCAGCGCCCGCTCGAAGGTGCCGAACGGCAAGGCAATGGACGCGGGCAGGCGAATCCAGTCAGGCAACCGGCCGCGCAGCCCGTTCAGGTTGTTCGCTTTCCCACCCACAAGCGCTGAGGTGAACTGCTCCTGCGTGATCACCCAGCCAGCGGAGGGGAGGGTCGAGGATCGAGGATGGAGGATCGAGGATCGAACAGGGGAGCCTCTGCGCTTCTCAATTCTCGATCCTCCATCCTCCATCCTCGCCTCATCCGGATGGATCAGGGCCTCGCCATACTCGACATCGCCGCCGGCCGTCAGGTACAGCGCAATCGTCTTCTCGTGCAGGTTCTTGAGCCGGCTGTACGTCTCGGGCTCGTAGCAGGTGGCGAAGAGCACATGGCCGTTGCGCGCGCGCACCGCGACGTGCGAAACCAGGTCCGGCGTATCGGTAGTGAGAACCGCAGTTACTCCCTCGGGAATCTCCTCATTGCCGGCGACGACATCCGTGACGATTACCGTCGGTTCTGTGAAGCGCTGCCCCTGCACAGCCAGGAGGCGATCCGTCACGCGCACCTTGCCGGAAGCGAGTGCCGGGCTGATGACCTGCCAGCCGCCGAGCCCGGCCGCCTTCCGCAAGAGCGGGTCGAGGTGCCGCAACAGCAGCGACTGCGCGAACGCCGGCCCGCCACGGACGACTTCCTCGCTGAAAAGCGGCACGGTCCACGCCGCCACCTCGAAGGCGGCGCCCAGCAGTTCGGCCTTGGGCTGCAGCTGCCGATAGAGGTCGTCCGTGAAGGTCGCGACCCAGCGGCCCGTCCGGTCGGCGACGCTCTTCGCGTGCAGCGCCCAGTCCCGGCCTTCGCGGTTCATCCCCAGCAGCGCCCCCCAGTGGCCGGCGCAGATGGCCAGTTCCGGCGCGTCGATCGAGAGGCTGACGCTGCTCATGGCCAGGTGAGCCAGCCGTGCCAGGTCGTCGCGACTGCAGCGGCTGAGGTTCTGCCGCTCGATGGTGGCGCGCAGGAACTCCTCCAGCGCCAGATCGAGGAACAGCAGGTCGCGCACCGCAGCGTCGTCCTTCGCCGCCCCGAGTACACCCTTTAGCCCCTCTCGCATGGAGACAATCGCCCCCGCCAGTTCCAGGGCGGGCCGTCCCCGAATGCACCGACTTGAGGATGCGCAGGAAATGCTCGAACTCGCCGATCAGCGCATCCTTCTTGTCGCCGTAGAAACCGGGATCGGTGCGAATCGGCCGCTCGAAGCCCTTGAGGCGGTCGCGCGTGACGCCACTCTCTTCCAGCGTCCGGTAGAAGCGGCCGAGATCGCCGTTGCTCCGCAGAAACGCCAGATACGCCTCGCAGATGACGACGTCGTCGGGCGTGGTGTTGTTGTGCAGTTTCTGATGCCACTCCTCGATGAAAACGCCGCTCGTCTCCTTGAGATGATTGCGGTGCATGATGTGCAGAATTTCGTCGCGGACGCGCTGGCCCTCGCCGCCGCGGCCCAGCGTCGTGAGCATCAGGCGAGCCCACCGGCGCGGCCCCGGCCCGTGCCGCCGCCAGATATTCGCCAGGCGCACCGTTAGCCGATCCTGGGCGTGGCTCAATTCGCGCGGCTTGGTGTTGTAGCGCCGCTGCCAGTCGAGTTGGCGAGTCGCGCTGTAACGCAGCCAGGCGAACAGCAGCGCCAGGGCCTCCTCATCATCCTGTGCTTGTTCCAACAGGTCGTGGCAGAGGTTGAAGCGGTGCATCAAGGTCCAGGAGCCGGCCCCCTTCTCGACGCTGACGATCTGCTCGGCCAGGTCGCGGAGTTTCGCCGACGACAACCGCGGGTCGGGCGTCCCTTCAGCGAGGGGCAGGTACAGATCCTGACCGCCGCTCTTGAGCCAGGCGTTTCCCGCCGGTCTGTAAAGGATAAATTTCATCCCTCTTGGACCCATTCCGTCGGCCGGCTTGCGGAAGCGCAGTTCGAGGTACTGCAAGCCCGCGCGCTCGGCGAAGGGAGTGCGGGCGGCCTGGCCCTCGACCGACGTGCCGGCGGGGCGGACCTCCTCGGGCGGCAGCAGCCACTCGTGTCGAAACTGGCGGACAAGGCCCCAGTGCAGCAGCAGCGGCCCGTCGGCGTCGCTGACCATGCAGACGTGCATGGTTTCGGGGGTCGTCCAGGTGGCGACGGCGACCTGCCCGCCGCCGTCGAGCGGCCAGGTGCGGCGCGCGGCGCTCGCCTCCGGCGCCCAACTCGCCAGTGCCGCTTCCGGCGAAGCGGGGCCCTTTCCTTGTGGCAGTGGAATCGAGAAATCCTGAGCACCGTTTTTGACCCAGCGATTCTCTTTCGGGAAATGCAGGACGAAGGGCAGCCGTTTCCACGATGCAGGGAGGTCGAGGCGAATCGTTACCTCGCGCTCGCCCTGGCCATTCACCCCGAAGGGTGTCCGGACGGCGTTACCATCGGCGGCCGTGGTGCCTGGCGGCCAGGACGTCTCGGGCGGTCGCTGCCAGCCGCCACTCGCACCGCTCAGCCCCCAGTGAAGGACGCAGTCGCTGCCGGCCTTCACGCGGACCACGAGAGTCAACCGGTCGCCCTGCTGACGCCGTGTCAACAGGACGCCATCCCCGAGCGTTACAATCTCTTCCTGCAAGATATCAGACATCTCGGATAGTCCTTCTGCACAGTTGCAGGAACAAGCGAGGTGTGGTTCGTAGTCCCGCCTTTAGGCGGCTGGAGTCCAGCCGCCTAAAGGCGGGACTACAAACAACTCGCCGGTTGCTCCGCACTCGGTTCCCATCGCGACCATGATTTGAGCAAGTTCCATGCCCGGCGCCAAATGCTTTCCCTGTGGGTGGCAGGCGACGGGTGGCGGGAGAAGAGGAAGTTTCTACTTCTCCCGCCACCCGTCACCCGCCACCCACCACCCGCCACCCGCCATACAGTCGGAACAACTGTACCCGATCCCCAGAGCAGTCACTACCCATTTGGAAAAACTGTTTGACACTCTCGAAGCTCTTGGTAATTTGGGAAATCTGGGAAACCTCGGCATATCGTTGCCGTGAGCTGGCGTTCACACATCTGGTCAAAGAGGGAGGAACTGATGAAACGGATCAAGGTTGGCTGGACCGCCGTGTTGCGGTCGTTGCCACAGCGCCGAATCGTTGGCTGTGCGCTCCTGGGAGCGGTGGCCCCTGGCCTCGTCGTTCTCGCCGCGGTCTTCGCGCCGGCGAGTCAAGGTGTCCGGATTGGCCTCGAGGACACCTTGCACGAAACGACGCTGGCAAGCCCGCGCGCGGCCAGCGCGGCCGCCAGCGAAGCCGTGCGGTCGCTCCAGGTTCTCCAGCCACTGCCGACCGCTGGCGAACGGCGGCAAGTGGCCTCTCTTTCGTTGATGGATCCGCTTGAGGCGACGGCTGAGCGAACGGTCCGCGCGGATCAGGGCATGAATCTCTGGGCTTATTCGACCATGACGACACTGATCCTGGCCCGGCCCTACCACCTGAATACTGTGGATGGTTCCCCCGGCGCGGACGGCGCACCGACAAGGCTCGGCAAACTCGCTGCGAACCTTGCCCAGGAGAAGTTCCCCCGGGTTCCAGCGGCCGACAAGGCCTCCGCGAAGGACTGGCAAAAGGCCCTGGATTTCGTGTGGACTGACCCTGCCTCCGCCGACAACCTCAAGGAGGCGAAAAGCGACCTCAAGGCGCTGGGCATCAGTTACAACACGAGCGGGGTCGAATACGCCCCGGCCGACACGGCGTTAGTCTGGCGTCTGGACGCCAAGGCGGGAGTCAAGGCAGCGGATGTCCGCAAGGCGTTGCTCCCCGTGGTCAATGAAGTCGTGGAGAACTCGGGTTGGCCCGGGGCAGACCGCAAGAAGGTCATGAGCGACACGGGTTTCCAGGTAATCCTCAAGGAAACCGGCTCGTCGGACCAGCTTGTGCAACCACCTCAATACCAGCTTTACCCGATGGGTTGTGGGGACGTCTACGTCTACATGCCGGCTGGTCAGATGTGCCAGCCGATGATGTACTCCTGCAGCCCTTGTGACGTGAGGCCCATGTGCCAGCCGTGCGGCGGCGGCTTGTTCCGCGGTTTCGCCCGGCGTGGCTGTCGCTAAGAAGCGGTTTCAAAACCCCTCCCCCAACCCCTCCCCTCTCCGTGGCGGGGAGGGGTTGGGGGAGGGGTTTTGAAACCACGTCTGAGGAGTCTGCTCCTTTCCCTGGCAAACTCGATCCGCACCCGCGCCGCACCCACTTCGGCTTCCCGGATGCGAAACACTCCTTCCCCACTCACGCGCCACCCCCTTTCTTGCCCTTGCCGCGCTTGGCCCCGCTGCGGTCGCGCCTTCGAGCTGCCCGACTCGGTCGCCGGCTTCGGGACCGGTTGTACCGGCTGCGGCCAGGCGTTCCAGATTCCAGCCTTGGCCGCGCCCCTCGTCACCGCGCCAAGCCTCCCGCCCATGCGTTGCCAGTGCCCACGGTGCCAGTAAGTCCTTGAGTCTACTTGGGAGTGCGCCGGCCAGAAGACCAACTGCCCGACGTGCGGGCAGCGCATCCAACTCCCGGCCGCGCCACCCCAGCCCACCGTTCCGCCGCTGAACAAGACTATCCTGGTGCCAGCGGTCAAGGGGCCACCCCCTGCGCCGCTTCCTGTGATGGTTCCCCCTACGATGGCGCAGGTCGTTCCCGGGCCACGCCGGCGCTGATGGTTTTTGCGCTCATGACCTATCCGGGATCGCAACCCTTTTGCGCGCACGATGGGTTGCATTTGACAAGAAAATGGCGGAAATCCTGTGATGAAATGAGCAGTCAAGAAAATCGCGAAAGGGTTACCAGACAGGGTTGCGTCGGGGTTGCGTGATTCCTCGTTCTCCGCCACGGTCGGTTGTCCGCGCCGGTCGCTGGGCAGGGGGCCGGTTTTCGCGTTGGGGAGTCAGCGGCTTCGGCTCTCTGGGCGGAGTGCGGCGGCGCTTCCGCTTGTTGGCGCTGTCCTGCTTACCCTTGGCCGTTTCGCCCCGCAGCGTCGCGAACACGTCATCCAGGGGCGTTGCCCACGCTACGGCAAACGTACAGTTGCGCCGCAGCACGAACTCCTGGCACAGCTGGAAAATGTCGTAGGTCGTAAAAGCGAGGCCGAACCGCGCCCGCAGCCAGGCCGTTGCCGGAGTGTCAGGAAGGGCATCCTGCGCGCCGAGTGGGAAGCGTCGCTTGTCCGGCCGACCCGGGCGCAAGCACCGCCTGCCGACGGACGGGCCTCGGAATAAGCTAAGGGCGTCATCGAGCGCCGGTAAGGCGAATCGCAGAACGGAGGCCGCCGTGGACCTGGGCTTGCAGGGACAGACCGCTGTCGTTGTGGGCGGAGCGCGCGGGATCGGTCAGGCGATTGCCGTCGCCTTCGCCGCGGAGGGAGCAGCGGTGGCGGTCATCGACCGCGACCCTGCCGTCGGGGCGGTCGCGGACGACCTCGGCGAACGCCTTCGGGCACATGCCGATGCGTTTCTTGCCGATGTCACCGACTATCCGGCTCTTAAAAGGTGTGCGACGGAAGTCCTCGCGTTGTTCCAACGGGTCGATCACATCGTCTTCGCCGTCGGCATCGGTTCGGGCAAGTATGGCTTTCCGTTCTGGAACCTGGAACCGTCCGACTGGGGCCGCGTGCTGGAAGTGAACGTGGTTGGCGCGGTCAACGTCGCCCATGCGTTTGTCCCCACCCTACTCGCGGCGCGCTCGGGGACAATGCTGTTCCTCTCGTCGGTGGCTGGACAGATTGGCTCGCAGACCGACCCACCCTATAGCGCCTCGAAGGCGGCCCTCATCAATTTCGCCCAGGCGGCCGCGAAGGATCTGGCGCCGTACGGAGTGCGCGTCAACAGCCTCTGCCCGGGGATGGTCAAGACGGCGCTGAACCGCTCGATCTGGGAAGCGTGGAATCGACAGCAACCGCCGGAGAAGCGCCAGAGTTACGACGAGTGGGCGGGCGAGAAGATTCGTCGCGTGGTGCCGCTCGGTCGCTGGCAGGAGCCCGAGGACATTGCAGCGATGGCGGTGTTTTTGGCGTCGGCGCGGGCGGCGAACGTGACCGGACAGACGATCAACGTGGACGGCGGCTTTGTCATGCACTGGTAGGCACAGCGGGGGGATCGACCGTGGCGGCGAGCGTTTTCGAGCGGTTGGAGGAGTGGTTGCGGCAGAAGGGTGTACCGTTCACTGTGCTGCGGCACGAGCCGGTGTTCACGAGCGAGCAGGCCGCGGCGGTGCGTGGGACGCCCCTGGCCAGCGGCGCGAAGGCCCTGGTGATGAAGGCGGGGGATGACTTCCTGATGCTGGTGCTGCCGGCGGATCGGAAACTGGACAGCCGCAAGGCGCGCGTGGGACTCGGCGTCAAGAGCTTGCGGTTCGCCTCACGCGAAGAGGTCGAGCAGTTGACCGGCCTGCAGCCTGGCGCAATTCCGCCATTTGGGAGCCTGTTTGGTCTGCAGACATGCTGCGACCCTGCCCTGGCGGAGAATACGTCGATCAACTTCAACGCGGGCGATCATGCCATCTCGGTGCAGATGGCCTACGCGGATTATGAGGCGGCGGAGAAACCGAACCTGCGCCCGCTCACCTGACACATCTGAACGGCCCGCTTGCGGGTTCGCGCTGCGAGCGCGAACCCGCAAGCGGGAAATCACTTCAAGAAATCAACTGCCGCACCGGCCTGCCTTCCGGCACCAGCTCAATCGGGCGTCCATCTTGGGCGCGATACCACGTATGCAGCGGGATGCCAAGAGCGTGATAGATCGTCGCGGCCAGATCCTGTGGCGTCACGCGGCTATCGACGACCACCTCGCCCTGGGCGTTGGTGGCACCGACGACCTCGCCGCGCTTGATGCCGCCGCCGCCCATGCAGGCCACGCCGGCCGTCGCCCAGTGATCGCGGCCCGCCGACGGATTCACCTTCGGCGTCCGTCCGAAATCGCCGAACCAGACGACCAGGGTGCTGTCCAGCAAACCGCGATCGCTCAGATCCTGCAGCAGCGCCGCATAGGCCCGGTCCAGCCGCGGCAGCAGCCGGTCCTTGAGACTGCGGAAGTTGTTCGTGTGCGTGTCCCAGCCGCCATCGGTGACGGTGACGAAATGGACTCCGCCCTCGATCAGCCGTCGCGCCAGCAAGCACGACTGGCCGAGCGTGTTGCGGCCGTAGGCGTCGCGCACCCGTGACGGCTCCTGCTCGATGGCGAAAGCGCGGCGCGCGGCCGGCGAGGTGATCAGGCTGTGAGCGCGTTCGTAGAAGGCGTCGCGCGCCTCAACCGCGGGCGACGGCCGGCTCTCGCCCTGGCTCGGGGCGCGATCCATCTCGTTGAGCATCTCGTAGCGCCGCTGCAGCCGCGCCCCCGCTTCGCCGCTGGGGAGGCTGAGGTCGCGGACGCGGAACGTCGCGGCGCTCGGGTCGTCGGTGACCTCGAACGGGTTGTACTGATCGCCGAGGAAGCCCGCGACGCCGCCGTTGAAGCGGCGATCGATGTTGCGGCCGAGCTGCACGAAGGGAAACATGCCGTCGCGATAACCGCGCTCGCGAGCGACGACGGAGCCGAAGCACGGGAAGGCCATCGCGGGATTGAATGGCCTGCCGGACATCATCAGGTGATCGGCGACGCCGTGGCTGCCGTTGCGAGGGTCGTGGCCGCGAATCAGGCTGAGCTTGTCGAACTGCCGGGCGAGCAACGGCAGATGTTCACTGATGCGCACACCGGCCTGGCGCGTCGGAATCGTGCCGAACTCGCCGCGAATCTCGGCGGGGGCGTTCGGCTTGGGGTCGAAGGTGTCAATGTGGCTGGGACCACCCTGCATCCACAGGAGGATACAGTTTGTCGCCTGGCGACGCGGCGCGGGCGTCGATGCGGCGGCTTGCTGCTGGAGGCGGAAGAAGGCCGGCAGCGACAGCCCCAGGGCCGACAGGCCGCCGACGCGCAGGAATTCACGCCGCGAGACTCCGGTGCAGTCCGATGATTTTCGTCCGGTGAGCAGGTTGAGCATGGCGCTCCTGGCCCCCTTGGCTAAGGCAGGATAAGGGTGGTGGGAAGGCCGCACAGAGTGTGGCCTTTTCTATAAATTGACGGAATTGGGGCGAAAGTCAACGAAAATCCGTTCCGGTCCTGGACAGAGTGTGGGCTCCTCGAAAGTTGGTAGAATCTTCGTACACCAAGCCCTCAGCGGCAACCTTCCCCGAAAATCCATCCCTCTGCCACGGAGCCCCACATGGCCTCGGCACCTCTCACTCCCGACCAAGAAGCCCGCGCCC
>WNGB01012389.1_pt1 | contig 19802 bp, 23 predicted proteins | sample 5400681 | NCBI WGS metagenome assembly WNGB01 (sample SAMN13153367, study PRJNA577476) | soil metagenome | isolation source: 115 cm soil or saprolite under grassland replicate 2 | place: USA:California | collected 2016-06-15
AGGCGAGCGGCGGTTCATCCGGCATCAGATGAGACTACGCCGGGTGACAGTCGCGAACGCTCGCGCGTGCCAGCCAGGACGCGCGTAGACTCGCTCGCTCGTCAGTCTGAGCAGAGCCGGTGACCGGAGGGGTGCAATGAGTGGGTATGCGATCAGGGCGCTTGATGCCTCGACGTGGGATGCGTTCGCGCGTCTCGCTGAGAAGCACAAGGGCATGGGGTTCGGCGGCTGCTGGTGTACCTGGTTCCATTCGCGGGTCGGCAGGCCGGAGGGCGAAAAGGGCCGCCCTTGGAAGGAGCGTCTCGTTCGCGAGGGCGACGCTCATGCGGCGCTGGTCTTCGACGGCGACGCGGCGGTGGCCTGGTGCCAATACGGCTCTCCGGACGAGCTCCCGAACATCCATCACCGGAAGGAATACGAGGCGACCCGCACCGGTGGGCCGCCCGCCTATCGCATCACGTGCATCTTCGTCGACAGGGACTATCGACGGAAGGGCGTGGCAGGTGTCGCGCTTCGTGGCGCTCTCGACCTGATCGCGAAGGCGGGCGGGGGCGTCGTGGAGGGCTATCCGCAGGACACGCAGGGCAAGAAGATTTCGGCCTCGTTTCTCTACAACACGACGCGCAGCCTCTATGAGCAGACCGGCTTCAGCTACGACCGGGCCAAGGGCAAGAACCATTGCGTGATGCGCCGAACGGTCTCACCCGCCAAGAAGCCTCGACGGGCACGCGTCGGGTGACATGCGCGAACGCTGGCGGCCCACGCGAGACGCTTACCCTCTCTACGAGGCGCCGCGACATTCAGGAGGCGGATCGGATCCATCCCAGAGCGTTCCGAGGACAACGGGGCTCCTTGGATCGCCGGCTTCGAACGCCACCAGCACCTCGTCGTCCGGCTCGGGAACGAAGAAGCCACGGCGGCCCTGTACGAGCAATCCCGCCCAAACTTCCTCCTGCCCCAGAACGGCGGGGATCTTGACCTTGACGCGGCCGCTCTGCCTCGGGTCCCCGGCGGCTGTCACGACGGCTCGGTAGACGCCCGGAAAAGTCCTGGATGTACCCACGCCTGATCAGGAATCTGTCATTCGATGCCGGGCCGAACCGTCACGACGAAGCTCTTCGTCGCCGTGTTGCCCGAACGGTCGGTCGCCTTGCAGGTGACGATCGTCCTACCGATCGAAAATTCGGAGCCGGACGAAGGCAGGCATGAAACCGGAACGACTCGGTCAATCGCGTCGTACGCGGATGCGTTGAAGGTGACGACCGCGGTGTTGCCCGTATAGGGAGCGTATGCGACGAGGCTCGCGGGCACGCGTAGGACCGGCGCGACGCGGTCGAGGATTGTGATGGTGAAGCTGTTCGAGACGTGGTTACCGCCCGAGTCCGTGACCTCGCACGTAACCGTTGTCGTGCCGACTCGGAAAAGCGATCCGGATTGCGGCGAACACTCAGGAGTGAGCGTCCCGTCGATCTTGTCGGTCGCCGTTGCGGGTCGATACCTGACGATCGCTCCTGGCGGCTTCGTGTAGTTGCGCGTGATGTCCGCGGGAACAGTTAGCGTCGGAACTCCGTCGAACACCTTTACGCCGAATGACCGGCGAGCGACATTGTTGGCTGCGTCTCTTGCCGTGCAGGTGACGGAATGCGAGCCGATCGCCAGCTCCGTTCCGGAGGCCGGGTCGCAGCTGACGTTCACGTTGCCGCTGACCTTGTCAATTCCGGTGGCGTTGTACGTGACGACCGCGCCGCTCTTCGAATCCGCTTCGACGGCGAAACTGCTCGGAACCCGCAACGTCGGCTCTGTCGTATCGCGCACGCTCACCGAGAAAGTCTGCTGCTGCACATGCCCGCTGAGGCCTGCGGAGCACGCGACCGTGTGTGTGCCGATCGCGAAGACGGACCCCGACCGCGGGGAGCAGGTCAAGGGAAGCGCGCGGCCCGTAGCATCATTCGCCGACGCGTTGTAGGTGACGATGGCGCCGTTCGGTCCAGTCGCCTCGACGATCGGGTTCGAGGGCACCGTGAAAACGACGGTGCCAGGCGGCGGGCGGCGTAGGTCGACGACGAAGCTGCGGCTCGCATGGTTGCCGTGTGTGTCCACCGCTCGGCATCGGACAGTCGTCTCGCCCAGCTTGTAGACGGCGCCCGACGGTGGTGAGCAGTGCACGGACACGCTGCCGTCCACCCGATCGTGCGCTTTCGCCACGAACGCCAGCGCGAGCGAGCTCCCGAGGATCTTCCGGTCAATCCTGGTCGGCAGCCGCAGAGTCGGCGCCTCACGATCGGCCACACGCACGGTGAACGTCCCAGCGAGGCTTGCCTTGGGTGTGCGTGCCACACACCGGACCTGGGTCGTACCGATCGGGAAGATCGACCCGGACTCCCGCGAGCAGTTGACGACGCCTCGAGTCGCGGTTGCGGAGTACGTGACTCGGGCACCGCCGGCTCCAGTTGCCTCTACCGTCTCGGGATGTGGCAGCGACAACTTCAAAGCGGCGAAAGACGCGCCGCCGTTCTCCGTTGAGAAGAACGTCGTGTGCCGGTGGCCGACGAGCTGATGGCCGACCGCCACCTCGGGGACCGTGATCGCCGCCACTGTGAAGACCGCAACAGTCGCGGACATGATTGCCGCGGTGCGCGCGCCTTGCGGCCTCAGGCCTTCGTGGGCCCGCCTCGGCCGGGACCGCTTGGCAACCACCGCCCACGCACGCTGCGCGAGCTGCACCAACAGCAGCAGAAGCGAAAGCAGCCAGACCTTCTTTCGCGAAACCTGCCTGCGACGGATGAAGCTCTTGACCGCCTCGGTGAGGACCTGCGAGACGAGTACTGCACCGACGGCTTCCTTGATTCCGAGCCAGCCGACGGCGAGGAGGCCCGCCGCGGTGACGAGCACACGCCCAGCGAACTCGTCAGTCGAGATCGTGGCCCAGATGTCGGCTAGCAGACTGCGAGAAGCGCCGGCCTCGTCAGCCGGCGGCGCGGGCCGCAGTTCGGCACGTGAAGACATACCGGACCCTCTCGCTAGGAATCTTGAAGGTAGCTGTGCCCTCCAGACGGAGGAGCGCGCCGCAATCTTTCAGTGGGCTCGGTCCCCGCAGCCGGGGAGGTTGCGCGCGTGGCGATCGGAACCATCACGGTTGGACAGTCTTGGTCGACGGCAGGCACAGCAACTGACGGACCGTGGGGAGACCCTTCAGAATCCCGAACTGGTTCCGGATGACAACCCGCCGCGCCTTCGTCGCCGACTTGATCCGATAACACGTCAGGTGGAGCCGGGCCTGGACGAGGGCAGATCCTCGCTTTCGTGTCGGGGCGCAGAGACTGACGGGAGTGACAACGGTGTCCCTCGAGGTGCCGAATTGGTCGGCAAGCTTGACGACACGCCGCTTGAAGGTCCCGCCCGGGTCGACCGCATAGCAGGTGTAGTGGTCGAGCCTCGTCGGTATCGGGCCGGGAGTTCCGGTCGTCGCCTTCGAGGAGGGAACGCACAACGTCTCGGGTCGGACGACCGTCATCGTTTGTGAGCCGAACTGGTTCTTCACGAGGACCTTGCGCGTCTGGAACTGGGGCGTGCGCTTGATCGGGTAACAGACGAGATGTGCGCGGGGATTGATGAGAGCCTGCCCGTTCTTGCTCACGGGCGAGCAGAGTCGAAGCGGCTGGCTGACGACCGCGACGCTTTTCCCGAATTGGTCGGCCAGCGTGACCTTTCGCACCTTGAAGGAGCCGAACGTGGTCGGGTAACAGGTGAAATGGTCGAGCGGCAGCGCCGCCTCCCGGGCCTGGGTTGCACGGGCGCCGGTACCGAGAACGGCCAGCATCAACAATCCGATCGCGGACAGGGCTGCAGTCATCACCAAGAAGCGAGCGGGCTGGGTTTTTGAAGGGACTCTCACTGCGGACCTCCTTGCGCTGAGTAGAAGCCGCAGACCTCACCTCTTAGAACCGGTAGACCGTCAGGCTGAGAAAGAAGAACGATCCGCTCATCTGGCGGATACGGAAGTGGTGGCCTCCGGCGGATAGCACGTGGAAGTGCGGTTGGATGATCTTGCCGGTGAACGGCAGCGGGCCGAAGCTGCTGTTGTCGATCAAACATTCGACGATTGCAGACGACGAAAGCGGGAAGCTCTGCAGGCTTGCGACGCAGGAGTAGTCACCTGCAGCCGCTGCATTGAAGTAGCAATTGATCCGGCCGGTCGCCGTCTGGGGTGAGCCCCAGGTGGAATAGCCGGTGTGCGAGAACCAGGCGCGGCAATCGCTGACCGAGTGCTGCATGTCGGTGAAGCCGTCGAAGTGGTCACAATCCCAGATGTCCACTTGGGGATGCGGGCGATGATGTCTTCGTAGCCGGGCGCCTGTTTGAACGCCCGCACGATCTCCTAGTCGTCGGCTTTACGCGTACCTTGCGAAGTCGCGTCGGCCTTCGCTCCACCTTCAGGATCTCTTTCGATTCCAGAATCCTCATCCGGTAACTCTTGTCGACTGGCATTGGCTGCCTCCCTTGTTGAGTTCCTGTGCTCCGACCGGCGGGCGCGTGCGCGCAGATGGGTCCGGCCGGCCACGGCGTGGCCGGCCGGAGGGGTAGCTGTCACTTCACGAGCCCAAAGCCTGCGAAGTACTTCTTGAAGGTCGCGGCCTCGAGGGCGAATGTCCCATCGTTGTTGGCAAGTGGGATAGTCCGCCAGAACGAGCCGTCAAACGCGACCCAGTTGCCGGATTCCACGTTCAGGGTCGCCTCGTGGTTGCCCCACGGATTCCGTAGCACGACGTACTTGTGTCCGTTGTCGTAGCTCCAGCCGAGGATCGAGTACGCGTGGCACCCAACGAGGTTCGCATCGGCGTAGTGGACGTCGGCCGGCGGCTTGCAGTACGTCCAAGCGACCATGGGGTTGAAGGTCTTCCTGCTCAGCGAGTTCTCCCGTACCTTCGTCCAGATGTCGTCGGCTGACATCGCCGGGCAGCTGAAGTAGTAGGGCGTCAAACCGGTCAGCTGTGCGCATGCGGCCGCCGGGTCCCCGCCTGCGATTGCGAGGATGTTCGGCGTGTCGCCGGAGTCGTTCGTGCGCCACTTTGCGTACGCCTTCTCGTACACGGCCGGCCAGATCTCGCCCGGCTCGCTCGAGCGACAGTAGATGTACGTATTGCTCGGTGAGTTCAGCGGAAGCTTCTCCGTCACCTCGACTGGGATCGTCTTCCCTCCCGAGTGGAACTCGATCATGTCGACGAAGGCTTGCTGCGCTGTTCCCGTCGGGCGGGTGCGCTGGGCCACCATGTACGGGCGTGCCCAGGCAACCGATGCAAGCGCAGCAATCAGGTAGCAGTCACCGACCGCGCCCTGGACCGGGTCGAAGAACTCCGCTGCCTCCTCGAAGAATTCGCCCGGGTCTGTCCAGACCTGGCTACCCACCTCAATCGGCGGCTTTGAGCGAACCTCGCGACCGTTTTGCTTGGTGAGTTTCCCCGCGAAGAGCGGCGACTTCTCCGTCGGGTCGAACAGCTTCTCGTACGGCATTCCGAGCGTGTCCTCGAGGAGCTTCCGCGGCTCCGGAATGCGCTTCCAGTTCACAGTTCGCCCGAGTTTGACCTCAACCAGCGCGTACGGGTTGATCGCGCCGATGTTCTCCGCACCGGCGTCCTGCGCTGTTGTCTCAACTGGCATGGTCTCTCCCCATGGTTCCTCCCTTACTGCTGCGCCGGCCCGCCAGGGAAGACCCTGATCTCCGGTCGCACGTCGAGTTTGTAGCCGTCGATCGTCTCCGGTAGAAGAGCCCTGAGACGCTCGGCTGCGGACGTGTCCTCCTGACTGACGAAGACGACGATCACCTCCTCTCCGTCCTTCTCACCGATCCCGACGCCGGTCGCCTCTGGCAGACGGACCAGCTCGTCCTCGTGCTTTCGGAGCACGTCGCCGATCGTCATCTGAGAACCTCCGAGCAAAGGGCGAACGCCCTCGTTGTCCGCAGCACGAAAGTGGCCTCGAAGCGCCGGGTCGCTGACGCGTTGACCGTTGGGATCGCAAGCCGCAGACAACCGTCGCTTACGTCCATGGGGCGCTCCTAGCTTCCGAAGACAAGCGTCCCACCGGAGCTTCCCTTTGTCAAGAGGCAAACATGTATGCAACCGCGCTAACACTCCGAAGGCATGCCGCCGGCCGTCGCGTGCACGCTTTGGAACAAGTGGCACCTTCACCGAACGGTGGGGAATGGTCGAGCCATGGTGCGGCATGGCTGTATCCATCTGGAACCTCGAAGCTGCAGCCTCTACGTCGACGAGCTCTTGCGGGAGCGGAACGCCTTCGCTCTCGCGAGCCGGGACGAGTTGCTCGCCGCCGCCGGCGTCGCCGCATAGGGGGCATAACCTGCTCTCACGTGTGATCCGGCGACGTGGCGGTCACCATCGATGCACCGACCGCATTGTTCGTCGTTGGTGGTGCAGTATCGTCGCAAGTGACCGATGCGCGCGATGATCTTCGGCGGTGTCGGGCGCCTTCTTCGCGAGGCCGAAGTTGCGGGACCCGAGCCCGGACCAGGACAGGTGCGCCTGAATGTTCAAGCGTGCGCCGTCTGCCGAACCGATCTCCACATCGTCGACGGCGAATTACCCGAGCCCAAGTTCCCGCTCGTGCTCGGTCATCAGATCGTCGGTCTGGTGAGCGGGGTTGGGAACGGTGCGTCACGGCTCTCGGTCGGCGAGCGTGTCGGCGTACCTTGGCTCGGCTGGACGGACGGCACCTGTCGCTTCTGCCGTTCCGGGCGAGAGAACCTGTGCGACCAAGCTCGGTTCACCGGCTACCAGATCGACGGCGGCTTCGCCGAGGAGACCGTCGCCGATGAGCGGTACTGCCTTCGACTCCCGGAGAGCTATTCCGACCTACGGGTCGCACCGCTTCTCTGCGCCGGGCTGATCGGCTACCGCTCTCTGGCGATGACGGGGGACGCCGAGCGGCTCGGCCTGTACGGGTTCGGCGCTTCCGCGCACATCATCGCGCAGGTGGCGCGCTGGCAGGGGCGCCGCGTCTTCGCGTTCACGCGGGCCGGCGACGACGAGGGTCAGCGGTTCGCGGTTTCGCTTGGCGCGGAGTGGGCCGGAAGCTCAACCGAGAAGCCGCCTGAAGAGCTCGACGCAGCGATCATCTTCGCGCCGGTAGGCGAGCTCGTTCCGGCGGCGCTGACAGCAGTCGCGAAAGGCGGAGTCGTCGTCTGCGCCGGAATCCACATGAGCGACATCCCCTCGTTCTCATACGACCTGCTCTGGGGTGAACGAGTGCTCCGCTCGGTCGCAAACCTCACTCGCCAAGACGGCGAGGAGTTCATGCAGCTCGCCCCGAAGGTGCCGGTTCGCACCGAGATCCGCGAGTTTCGGCTGCAGGAGGCGAACGAAGCGCTTCAGCACCTGCGCGCCGGAGAACTCCATGGCGCCGCCGTACTGAAGATCGGCTGATCAATGAGCCTGCGACTGGCTGCCGCCAGTAGTTTCTGAACATGGCCCGAATGTATGCCGCGACGGGAGACGCGATCGCGCGTCTCGAGGAGACCGACGGCTCGTGGAGCGTCGAGGTCTCGTTGCCCGGAAGCGGTGCGCAGTGCCTTGCCCTCGATCCGACCGATCCGGACGTCGTCTACGCAGGGCTCCGTGACCGTGGGGTAGAAAGGACGACGGACGGCGGCAGCACCTGGGTCGACTGCGCGCTTCCGGCGGACGGCGTCTTCTCGCTCGCGGTCAGTGTGGCCGACGGTGCCGTCTATGCCGGCACCGAGCCGAGCGCGCTGTACCGGAGCAGCGATGGGGGCGGGACCTGGGACGAGCTGGACGCGTTGCTCCAGCTTCCGTCGCGCCCGACGTGGAGCTTCCCGCCACGACCCTGGACCTCGCATGTGCGCTGGATCGCGCCGAGCCCGCACGACGCCGATCTCTTGCTCGTCGGCATCGAGCTCGGCGGCCTGATGCGTTCCACCGACCGCGGCGAGACCTGGCAGGACCACCGGCCCGGAGCGCAGCGGGACGTCCATTCGCTCGCATGGCATCCCCACGCACTTGGTCGTGCGTATGAGGCGGGTGGCGGCGGGGCTGCATGGAGCGACGACGGCGGCGACATGTGGACCCCGGCCGACGCAGGCCGCGATCGTCACTACACCTGGTCCGTCGCGGTCGATCCCGACGACCCGGACCTCTGGTACGTGTCGGCGAGCACTGGACCGTTCGCAGCTCACGGCGGGCGCGATCCGCAGGCGCGCAGTGGTCCGCGCTCTCGGGCGGGCTCCCTAACCCCATCCCTGCGATGCCGTACGCGCTCGTCGCCGCGGAGGGTCGACTGTTCGCCGGCCTGGGGGATGGGGCAATCTGGGAGAGCGAAGATCGAGGGGAGACCTGGCGGGCCTGTCTCCTCAGCGCGGCGCTCCCCGAGCTCCATGCGCTTGCATATGCGCCCCTGTCGAGCAGGTGAGCAAATGCAAGGCGATTGAACAGTTCGACGGTCACGAGATCGACACGCAGGGTGACGTGTTCTTGGTCGCGTTCCCGCGCGCTCACCGCGGCAGGGCCTACGGGACAGAACGTCGATCGGTTACGGTCGCCTCGCCACGCTCCCGGTTCCTGATCCACCACTTGGCGACAGCCTGCTAAGTCTGCGGCCGCCCGAGGAGAGAGATCTCCCTGCGATCGAGCGAGGTGTCAATGACCCCGATGTGATCCGCGCCTTTGGTCGCCCGAGCATGTCCGCTGAGCAGTTGCTTGAGCTGAACCGCAGCCGATGGGATCGGGACGAGGCAGCGACCTTCGCGATCTGCGATGCCACCGGAAGCTGTATAGGTCATGTCTTCGTCAACCTGACCGGCATGAGTCGAGGCAGCGTCGGCTACTGGCTGCTCCCCGAGGCGCGAGGGAAAGGGCTAGCCAGCCGGGCCGTCAAGCTCGTCTCACGCTGGGCCTTGCGCGATCTCGCCCTCGCGCGCCTGGCGCTGCTGACGGAAACCGCGAATCGTCAATCGCAGCGCGTTGCCGAACGCAACGGATTCCAAAGGGAAGGCGTGCTCCGCTCATACGCCGAGATCGACGGGCGTCGCGTCGACAACGTCTCCTTCTCGCTCCTCCCGAGCGACCTGGAGCAGGACAGCTGAGAGCGGCCCGCGAGGGACATTCCAGCATCACTGGCCCAGGCGACACACCCTCCTTCGCCCGCCACAATCGAACGGGCTTGACTCTAGGGCCTGCGCCGAAACAGCCGCGCGAGGTTAATGGCGTAACCCCAGCCGAAGGCCCTCGGCGTGAACAGGCGCGGGTCATTCGGGTACCAACAGCGCTCCCTAAGGCGCGCTTTGAAGCCGTGCCGCCGCCAGTCGTAGGGCACCCCGAGAAACGTGCCGGTGCGTGGCTCCTTGTTCGAAGCTGACATTGAGTGCTCCGTCTCTGCTTCCACTCGAAGCGTACCCCCTGGGCCTCAGCCCTCGACTGCGAATCGATTCAGCGGGAGGCGATCGGAGAGCTCCAGCGTGCGATCGGCTTCGACCGTTCGTGCTGGCCGCTTGCCGATCCCGACGCGTTGCTGCCGCTGAGCGGACTGGCTGAGCATGACTACGGCCCTAACCTTCCTCGTGCACTCGAGCTCGAGTTCTCCGGCGTCGACTTCGCGGCCAAGCATGTCCTCGCCCACCGAAATCAGCCGCGTCAGACCAATGCCGGCTCTGGATCCGGCCGGACGACGACGGTGTCGGCGATCGGGATGATCTCGTCCACCGGCAGGTCGGCCCGCGACGCGTGCCTGCGGATCGCTTCGGGGCTCACTGCCTGGTAGATGCAGACGGTTCCAACCGAGCCGCCGCCTTCATCGAGTACGTAGCTGCGGATCCAGCGGACCTCGTCCGGCATCTCCTCGTCCCCGACGCGGGTCGAACGGGTGGCTGCCTCCTGAAGCTCTTCCGCCGAGCTCCAGCCGCTGCGGCGAAGAATTGCGTAGAGGTTCATACGCCTCCTTGTGAGTGTTTCGTCCTACTCACGAGGCTAGGCGGGTGCTCCCGCCGCGGCATCGGGAGGACTCCCTATCTTGCTGCGACGCCGAGCCGCATGGCTTCGGCGGCTGCCTGCCCACGGGTTTCCACGCCGAGCTTGCGGAGGACCGCGGACACGTGGTGGTCGACCGTCTTCTCCGACAGGAAGAGCCGCGCCGCAATCTCGCGATTGCGCAGGCCCTCGCTGACGAGGGCTAGCACCTCCAGCTCCCGGCCGGTCAGCCCGGCCGGATTGTCCCGCGTCGACGTCCGGGGCCCGACCTGCAGGCCCCGGACGCCGCGTTCACGCAACGTCCGTGCCACCAGCGCAGCCGCCCGTGCTGCACCCAACTGCTTCAGCTCCGCCACGCTTCGCCGTAGCGCCGGCTCGGAGTCGGCCGAAGCGAGTGCGAGGGCCGCCTCGTACGGGCAGCCGAGCCGCTGCCATTCCTCCGCCGCTCGCTCTGCTTCGCCCTCGAGCTCGAGCGCGAACGGGTCCGGGAGACCTCTCGCGGAGACTCCGTCGTCGACGCCTGCTCGGCGCCGCCACACACGCAGCTCGCCGACCGACCACGCGTCCTCGTGCCCAAGTGCCAGCTCGAGCGTCGCCTCGGTCTCCTCCGCAACGCGATCGGTGTGGCCTGCGAGCCATTGGGCCTCCGCCCGCCCGGCGGCGACGGGTGCCAGCCGCTGCAGCTCGCCCGTCGCCGTCGCCAGCTCCAGTGCTTCGTCGAGGACGCCCCAGACATCCGGGTCTCCGCGTCGCGCGCGCAGGCGGCCGAGCACGACGAGCGGCGTGATCCGGCTCGGCACAGCAAGGCGCGGATGGCTGAGGACGGTGAAGGCAGTGGTCCCGGCGGCGTCCCACTCCCCGCGGTCGAGCTCTGCCTGGGCCAGCCAGCCCGTCATGTACAGCCACCACGAGTCGAGGTTGTGCTCCCGGCAGAAGTCGATGCCCGGACCGAGATAGCTGTCCGCCAGCTCGCGGTCGCGATGGACCACGGAGATCGTCGCGAGATTCGTGTACGCGCGTGCCGCGTGCTCTTGAAGTCCGGCACCGAGTGCCAACTCAAGACTCCGCTCGAGCTTCGCGATCCCTCCGCCCCCGCCGCTCCGGACCTCGGCGGTGCCGACGTTGTTGAGCGCGTGCACGAGGGTGTCCTCGTCACCGAGTCGTTCTGCGAGCTCGATCGCGCGCCCGCCCCAGACGACCGCGCCGGAATGGTCGTCGGCAAGCATGGCGAGCTGCGCGACGTTGCTGTAGGCCATCGCCAGCTCGCGACCGGGCGGCAGCGGCTCGAGCAGCTCGACCGCGAGCTCTGCCTCTTTCCCCGCGGTGACGTTGTCGCCCTCGAACCAGGCGAGGCGCGAAAGCCAGCGGTGGGTCTCGCCTTCGCGGAGTCGGTCACCACTGCGGCGGTGCTCGTCGAGCGCACGCCTTCGGGCGTCGATCGCGCTCTCGATCTGGTTTGTCAGGTAGCACTCGTACGAACGCCGCTCCAGCAGCTCGGCCCTGCGCTCGGGAGGGAGCTCGTCTGCGTAGCGCAGGGCGCGTTCGAAATGCGCTGCGGCTTCACGGTGCGCCCCGAGTGCCCCCGCCCGTTCCCCTGCCGCGGGCGCGTAACGCAACACTGCCTCCTGGTCGCCGGCGGCTTCAGCGTGGTGCGCGAGCCGCGCGAGATCTGCGGGCGCCGCTGACTCGAGCGCGGCCAGCGCGCGCCTGTCGAGTTCGAGTCTTTCGTGGGGCGGCAACGCCTCCTCGATGGCCAGCCGCGCGATCTCATGCCGGAACGCAACCGCGTCGCCGGCGGAAACGAGCATGCCCGAGGCCAGGCACTCGTCGAGCCCGCTCGGGTATGCGTCGACGAGCGCCTCCAACAGGTCGAGCTCCAAACGCGGCGGCGCGATCGCGACGGCGTCGAGCAGGGCGCGCGACGCGGGCTCGAGCCGGGCCGCTCGTGCCAGCACGGCGTCGCGAACCGTCGCCGGCACCTCCGCGCCTCCGGCGGCGAGCACCTCCGTGACGAAGAACGGATTGCCGCCGGTCTGACGGTGGAGTGCGGCTGCCTCCGGAGCGCCGGCCAGCAGCGCGACGGCGTCGGGTGTGAGCGGGGGGAGCGTCAGCCGAATCAAGCGAGGCGTGGAGCGCAGTTCGCCGAGGACGATGCGTAGCGGGTGCGTTCGGTCGAGCGAGTCGTCCCGGTAGCTGACCGCCAGCAGTACCGGCAGTGACTCGATGCGGCGCGCGAGCATCCGGACGACGTCGAGCGTCGCCTCGTCGGCCCAGTGCAAGTCCTCGAGCACGAGGATCGTGGGACGCCGCCGGCGCAGGTCGTGGACGAGCGCCTGCACGACGTCCGTCGCCGCGGCGCCGCCGGCGACGACTTCGGCGAGCTCCCCGCCGACCTGCTCGGCGATCTCGAGCAGCGGCCCCAGCGGCCGGGGCGTGAACAGGGCGTCACAGCCGCCGCGCACGGTCGGTACGCCGCGGCTGCCGTCGCAAAACGCGTCGAGGAGCGCCGTCTTGCCGATTCCCGCCTCGCCGGCGACGAGCGCCAGCGAGCCCTGCCCGGACGAGCGCACGTCCGCGAGCGCTTCCTCGAGGGCCGCCAGCTCCATGGATCGCTCGAGCAGATCCATCGCTTCGCAACCCTCGCACGCGCGCAACCCGCCCGCCACTCGCGCGCAGGACTAGCCGAAGGTCTAGGCCTGAACTCGGCCGGCGGTGCCGAAAGAAGGAACATGAGAGCGAATACACGGGAAACCCAGGTGCGGCAGCGGCCGGAGGCCCTGCTCCCGCGGGCCAAGCCCCTGGTCTGCATCGAGTGCAGGAGGGCCTGGACAGACGCGTCGAAACGGTGGCGGCTCCTGCTGACCGACGACGACCCGCGTGAGGCCGTTCCTTACTGCCAGCATTGCTTCGAGCGCGAGTTCGGGCCCGGCTGAGCCCTCGGGTTGTCTCGCATTCGCCGGGGTCGTACTGCTTTAAGCGGCGCCGGCTCCGAGCTGCACTAGCTCTCGAGCTGCTCCAACCGCTGCTCGAGGAACGAGCGCTCCGCGTCGGAGTGCACTAGCTCCAGCGCGCGGCGATACGCGTCGCGGGCGTCGTCGTCGCGCTCGAGGCGGCGTAGCAGCTCCGCGCGGGTGGCGTGGAGATAGTGGTACTGATCGAGCTCGAGTCGTTCGACCTGCGCCAGCGCAGTCTCGACCTCGCCGGCCTCCGCGAGGGCCGCCGCCTGGTTGAGCTCCACGACCGGGGAGCCCGTGCGTCGTGCGAGCTCTCCGTACAGGGCGGCGATCTCCGGCCAGTCCTGCGGGTCATCGGAGTGCAAGGCGGCGATCGCTGCCTGCAACACGTACTCGCCGCGCCCGCCCAACGCGAGCGCGCGGTCGAGCGCCGCCCGTCCTGCCGCGATCTGGTCGACGTTCCAGAGCGAGCGGTCCTGGTCGCGGAGGAGCACGAGCTCGCCGTCGGCGAACCGTGCCTCGCGTCGAGCGTCGTTGATCAGCATCAGCGCGAGCAGGCCGTGCACCTCGGGCTCGTCAGGCATCAGCTCCACGAGCGCGCGCCCGAGCCGGATCGCCTCGGCAGCTAGCTCTCCCCGGCCTCCGTAGCCCTCGTTGAAGATCAGATAGACGACGGCGAGCACTGCTGCGAGGCGGTCCGGCAGCAGATGGTCCGGCGGCACGCGAAACGGAATGCCGGCGTTCTTGATCTTGCTCTTGGCACGCACGAGCCGCTTCAGCATCGTCGCCTCGGGAACGAGGAACGCTCGCGCGATCTCCTCCGTCGTCAATCCGCCCAGCGTGCGCAGCGTCAGCGCGACCTGCGCGTCGAGCGCGAGCGCCGGATGACAGCAGGTGAAGATCAGCTCGAGGCGCTCGTCGCGGATCGTCGTGTCGTCCATCTCTTCCTCCGTGGTTGCCGGCACGTCGAGCAGTCGGGTCTTCGCGGCGAGCGTGCGATCGCGGCGGATGCGGTCGATCGCGCGGTTGCGCCCCGTCGTCACCAGCCACGCGCGCGGATTTGCAGGCGTCCCCTCGCGGGGCCAGCGCTCGGCGGCGATCGCAAACGCTTCCTGCGCGGCTTCCTCGGCGAGGTCGAAGTCGCCGAGGAAGCCGATCAGCGCCGCGAGGACGCGGCCCCACTCGTCGTGGAAGACCTGCTCGAGGATCGCTAGTACTCCACGAGCGGACGCACCTCGATTGCGCCGCCGAGCCGCGCCGCCGGAATGCGCGACGCCAGCTCGATCGCAGCGTCGAGGTCGTCGGCCTCGAAGGTGAGGAAGCCGCCGAGCGCCTCTTTCACGGCGACGAACGGGCCGTCGGTCGTCAGCGTCTTGCCGTCCTGCACGCGCACGGTCGTGGCCGACTCGGGCGGTTGCATGTGCACGCCCGGGGTGACTCCCGGCGTCTGGTTGATCGCCTGGTAGTCGGCGTAGACCTGCTTCTGCTCGTCCTCCGAGAGACGGCCCCACGCATGGGGGTCGTTGGGAGTCGGGGTGTCGCCCTGTTGGATCAGCAGCAAGTACTTCATGGTTCCTCCTTGTCGGATGGTCGCTGCTAAGACGAACGGAGGACGGGCAAAAGGACAGCCCTACTCGACCGTTCGTGCCAGGGCCCGCCGGAGGACTTCCGGGAAGTAGCGGTCGAACTCGGGGACTTCCTCCTCCGGCAGGTGGTCGCGCTGTCTCGTCCAGGCGGATGCGTGGGCGAAGGCGGCGACCCGAAGCGCGAGCGCGAACGCATCCTCATGACCCTTGCCCCAGGGCTCGAGGTAGGCGTCACGCAGACGAGCGAACCACGGATCGCCGGGCGGGAGCTTCGTGACGTTCTCCAGGAAGCGGTAGGGGGTGTAGAGCGAGGCGAAGGGATGCGAGATCGAGCTGTCGCCCCAATCGAGCACACGTAGGCGGCCGTCCTTTTCGTAGAGGTTCGCGAAGTGTAGGTCGTCGTGCTGGACCGTTTCGGCCACGCCGGAGTCGGCCAGCTCGGCGCAGAGCCCTGCGAGGCGGGGCGCGAACGCGCGCAGCTGATCGATCTCGTCTGCGTCGAGCGGCAGATCGCTCTGCAGCGACTGTTCGAAGCGGGAGGGCAGTGTCTCCATCCGTAGATCCGGGACGTGGTGCGCTAGATGCTCGTGGGCGTAGGCGATTTCGCCTCGTTGAAGCTCGGCGTAGGGCGGCAGTGCGACGAGTAGCGCGTCGGGAAGGTTGCCGGTCGGGCCGAGCGGTGCGCCTGCATCTGCGAGGAGCAGCCACGCGCGCTCCTCGTCGTGCGCGAAGACCTCGGCGACGAGGTCCGGACAGCGTGCGAAGAGCTCCGCCGAAAGTCTCGGCTCGAACGCCTGCACGGGCCCACACGCCTTGAACCATGCGACTCCATCGGCGAGCGGCACGGAGAACACCGTCGACCAGGGACGATCGTGCTCGAGCTCGAGCGCGCCAACCCGGTCGACGTGCGCGTCGATCCACTCTTCCACTTCGCCGAGGTCCTGCACCTGCACGATCGGTCGCTAGGTCTCCAGCGGGCCGAGGTGGGCGAACATGACCTGGTAGTCGAGGACCTCCTCGATCTGCACGTCGGCGACCGAGGCCACGCGCTCACGGAATTGCGTCCGGGTGGTGCTATGCCGGGCCGCCGCCTCGGCGCTCTCCCAGAACGTGATCGCCAGGGTCGTTCCCTCGCGCGACAGCATCAGAAAGCCCTTGAAGCCCTCGAGGTCGCGCAACCAGCGGTGCATCTCCTCGGCGACGATCGTCGCGGTCCCGATCGGCTGTTCTCCCGTACTGACGCGTGTGAGCGTGACGTGCACGTCGCCATCCTGCCAGCGCACGGGAAGGGGGAGCGGAGTTCGAGCCGAACTAGCTCCCGACGCAGGCGACTCGGCTAGGGGGCAAACATGGCTTGGATCACCTTGACGGTCATCTTGGGGATCGTTGGGTTCGGTGCACTGTTCGTCGCTGCCGGCAGCGTGGGCAGGGCGCGCTATGTGCCCCTTGGGGTCGTGGCGGGGTCGGGCGTCGTATGGCTTGTCGTGACGTTCTTCCTGTGTCTGCACACCGTGGGCCAGCGCGAGGTCGGCATCGTCTATTCCTTCTCCGGGACGATCACGGGAAAGAGGGACCCGGGCGTCGTCTTCACGGCGCCGTGGCAGCACATCAAGACGGAAAACGTCGGCATTCAGTCCGAGGAGTTCGACCTGGATGTGAACAATGCCGCCGTCTCGCAGGACCAGCAGCCCATTTATGCGCGCCTCTTCGTCAACTTCCAGGTCCTGCCAGGGGACGTCGTTGGGCTCTACAAGCGCGTCGGCCCGAACTGGAAGCACATCCTGCTCGACGCGCGCGTGCTGCAGGACTTCAAGGAGATCACGGCGCGCTACCAGACACCTGAGATCACGACGCACCGGGAGGACCTGCGCAAGCAGACTCGTGAACGTCTCGAGGCTGAGCTGGCGCCGTACGACGTCAAGATCGTGGACGTCTTCCTCAAGAACATCGGTTTCTCGCCCGCTTACACCCAGGCGGTCGAGCAGAAGCAGGTCCAGGTGCAGCAGGCGCTTCAGGCACAGGCCAAGGTCGCGCAGTCCGAGGCCGAGGCGCGGCAGAGAGTCGCCGAGGCTCGCGGCGAAGCGACGTCGATCGCGCTGAAGGGGCGCGCGCTTCGCAACAATCCGGAGATCCTCCGACTCGAGGCGATCGACAAGCTCAACCCGAACGCTCAGGTCGTGATCTGCACCGGACGCACTTGCCCCGCCTTTCTGCCGACGGGCCTCGTCAGCGGCAAGTGAGGGTCGTCCTGATCCTGGCCGTCTTGCTGCCGCTGGCGGCGGTGGTCGGGTGGTTCGTGTCGCGCCCGATCCTGGCCGCCCAGCAGCGACGTCGCCGGATCGCCGCACTCGAGGAGGAGAACGAACGGCTCGATGCCCTGCTGAAGCGCGAGTCGGAGCGGGAAGAGAGCTAGGGCGCCGGAACCGCGAGCTGTGTCCAGACGGTTCCGTCCTCGACGGGTGGCGGGCAGACCGGGACGCGCGTGGTGATGCTCGCGACGACGCAGACGTCGGAGAACGCGTGCCCGACGACGACGGACAGGCGCCGGTCGAAGACGCCGTCTGCATCGGGTGCGAGCGACCACTCGGCGAGGATCCTCGCCGGCTGGCCCGCGGCGACGCCGTAGACGCGCAACGTCATCGACCGTGAGGGACGCTGCGGCAGGTTGCGCGCCTTCAGCCTGATCAGGACGCGCGGAGCGCGCACGAACGTCTCCCAGTCGACCGCCAGTTGCGGCCGTTCCTGAGGACGTGGGACATGCACGCGGACGCAGCCCGTCGTGTTCCCGTCCACGTAGCAATCCTTCGGCTCGTTGCCGACCCACGCACGTGCGCCGACGTCGTCGAAGTCGCCCGCCGGCAAGGGGACGTCCACCGCCTGCTCGACGTTGCCGGCCCCGTCGGGCCCGAGCGAGGCGCCGTACAGCGGCTGTCCGGCGGTCCACGTCAGCTGGCCGTGCTCATCGGTCGTGCGCAGCAACTGCTCGACCTCGACGACCAGGTGATCACTCGAGCGCAGGCCCGTTCCGTGGACTGCGATGCCGACGACCGCACCGCGTTTCGGCGTGACCGTGATGCTGGGTTGCGGCCGGTCGCCCCACGTCTTGACTCCTGCGTAGACGGTGAAGACGAGCGCGGCACCGAGCACGCCGAGACCGGCATAGAGCACGCGCCGTTCCGCGGTGGAGCCCTCGCGTAGTGCGAAGGCCGCAACTGCGCCGAGAAACACCGCCAGCGCCGCGCAGCCGAACGCGGTGAACGTCGCCCACGCGTGGTTGCGCGCCATACGCCCGACGAGGTCGCCCGTGATCGCGAGGGCGGTGAGCAGAGCGCCGAGGGCCGGGAGCGCTGCGAGGAGAAATCGTGCGGCGCCCTGTGCGTCCTTCCCGACAGGGAGGAACCTCGGCATCCCGTCCGACGCTACTCCCGAGTCGTTACGGAACGGTCAGGAGTCCTTGCGGATAATAGAAGCGCCAACGTCCTGCGGCGACACCGAGGCCGGAGCGTAAGCCAGCGCGAAGCGCGACTTACGCGGAGGCGAACTGATGCGACGCGGCAACGCGAAGCCTTGCCGGGCCGCACGAGGGCGACCTTCGCCTGCCCACCCAAGAGCGCGCGAGCTCAGCTCGCGCGCGTTCAGCGCGAAGCGCAGTACTAACAGATCGCAGCGAAAGCGCAGCTTTCGCTGCGACTAAACAACGAGCCCGCCTCGACAGGGGGGAGGCGGGCTCGTCGTCCTCTCGGAGGGGAGAGTCAGTCGGTCGTTGTTACTTCTTCGACCACCTCTCTGCGTTCCAGGTCGGCCCCTGGCTGGTGGGGTTGTCGACCAGGCCGCTCAGCGACGTCTTGTAGACGAAGTAGGTCGGCCGCTGGAACAGCGGGATCATCGGTACGTCGTTGGCAAGCACCTTGCCGACCTTCTTGATCAATGCGAGCCGCTTCGCGTCGTTCAGCTCGCGGTCGGACTGGCCGAGCCACTTCGTGACCTGCCGGTTGCAGTACTCGGTGTAGTTGCTCGCGTTGCCGCACGAGAAGTTCGTGACGACGTAGTGAGGATCAACTGTGACGAGCTGCGTGAACATCGCCAGGTCGAAGTCGTGCGCGGGCAGCTTGCTGCCGAACAACGTCCCGGCCGGCAAGAACCCGTTCTTCAACTCGATCCCGGCCTTCGCGGCCTGATCCTGGAAGATCGTGAACGCGAGCTGCCGGAGCGCGTTGCCCGAGGTCGAGGCGAAGTCGAAGGAGACCTTCGTCCCGCTGCAGCGATAGAACCCGTCGCCGCCCTTCGAGCAGTTGTGCGCGCGCATGATGTTGTCGACCTTCGAGACGTTGTAGTTCCACTTCCCGAAGTCGTTCGAGTAGCCCTTCTCGCCCTTCAGGCGCACCATGCTCTGGAGCGCACCGACGCTCGGGTTGAGCGTTCCGTAGAGAGCCTTCGCGGCCGCCGTGCGGTTCACGGCCGTGATCAGGGCCTGGCGCAGCCACAGTTGCTTCGCCAGTGGGTTGCCCTTGGCACCCTGCTGGATCTCGATGTGCTCGTACTGAAGGCCGACGTGCGTCTGGATGCGCAGGCCTGACTGGTTGCGCAGGTCGGCCAGCGCGAGTTGCGGCTGCGGGTAGATCGCGTCGACCTCACCCGACTTGATCGCCTGGATCTCGGAGTTCGTGTTCGTGATGAAGCGGAATACGATCGAGTCCAGCTTTGCCTTCGGGCCGTACCAGCCGCGGTTGTTCCGCGCCAGCGTGATGCCGGAGCCGCGGTCGAACCGGGTGAGCAGGAACGGGCCGTTGCCGATCGGGGCGTTGCCCTTCTTCGGGTTGCAGATGCAGTCGTTCCACACCGTCAGCATGTCTGTGCCGGCAAGAGCATGCTGCGGCAAGACGTAGCTGAAGAGACCGCGCCAAGCCGCGAAGTTCCGCTTGAACGTCACCTTGACGACGTACTTGTTGCCCGAGACGCTGCGGATGTCTTCCCAGCCGAGCGGGTCGATGTGGTCCTTGTACTTGGGGTTGACCGCGGTCTGCCACGTGAACTTCCAGTCCTTGCCGGTCACCGCGACCCCGTCGCTCCACTTGGCGTTCTTGCGCAAGTAGTAGGTGACGCGTTGCGGGTTCCGCTGGAACTTGTAGTGGGTGATCAGATCCGGTGCGTACGTGAACTTGGGCGTGAAAATAAACGCGCCGCGAATCACGGGAGTCTGGAACACGACGTTCCAGAACGCGTTGCAGTCCACATCCAGGATCAGGTTCAGGCACCAGTCCGGACCG
>WNGB01012998.1_pt1 | contig 19799 bp, 19 predicted proteins | sample 5400681 | NCBI WGS metagenome assembly WNGB01 (sample SAMN13153367, study PRJNA577476) | soil metagenome | isolation source: 115 cm soil or saprolite under grassland replicate 2 | place: USA:California | collected 2016-06-15
TGATTCCGTCACGATCTCGCCGCCGCGCGGTCCGTAGTATCCAACACCCGACGCGCTCACGAGCACCTGCGGCGGCCGCGATGCGAGTTGGATAGCGGCCACGAGGCTGCGCGTGGCCAGCAGTCGGCTCGATTCAATCTCTCGTTTTCGTCCCGCACTCCATCGTCGATCGGCAATGCCGGCGCCGGCGAGATTCACGACGGCGTCGACACCGTCGAGCACACCGGCCCAGTCACCGGCCGTGCCGTCCGGCATCCAGAAGGCATCACCGGGTTCGGCCGGCGTCCGGCGGCGCGTGAGATTGGCGATGCTGTGTCCGTCGCTGAGAAGCGCGCTGCGGAGCGCGCCACCCAGAAAGCCAGAGCCGCCGGCGAGGAGAATCTTCATTCCAGAAGCTGGGCCACGGAAGCACGGAAGCACGGAAACGGGAGCCACGGAAACACGGAAACACGGAAATGAGAGCCACGGAAACACGGAAGAAATCTTGTCTGTTCAGTTGTAACCGAAAGCCACTCCGCGCTGCACAATTTTCACTGCGCCTTCTCCGTGTCGCCTGCCGCCGTCGGAGCATTTGTGTTCGCGATGCGGCGGAATCCCTGAGCGTCGCAGTCTCGCTTGTCCGGCTGTCATTTGGCTGCGCTTGACAGCAGGCCTGCACTTGGCGTTTAACTAACTAGTTGGTTAATAGCGTCCGGACCGGGGTGCGCGGGCGCCGCGCGCGAGGCGCCAGAGTCAGGCGGGGTGGACCGCGGCCGCTGACGCAGCCGGGCGATACGCGTGCAGCCATCTTTCATGCGGCGGCGGAAGCGTTTTCCCGCCGCGGATTCGACGGGGTCGTCGTCGACCGGATCGCGCGCACCGCGCGTGTCAACAAGGCGATGATCTACTACCACTTCACCGACAAGCTGGCGCTCTATCGGGAAATCGTCCGCGACATGCTGCGCCACGCGGGCGCCAGCGTCTCGGCGATTGCCGACTCGCGCGCGACACCCGAAGCGAAGATCAACACGTGGATTGAAACCTTCGTCGCGCTCAGCGAGGAACGTCCGTACTTTCCCCCGCTCATGATGCGCGAGATCGCCGAGGGCGCGCCTCATCTCGACCATGAGACGCTCGCGATGATGAAAACCGTCCTCGCCGCATTTCGACGCATCATCACGGAAGGACAGCGGCGCGGCGTGTTTCGCGCGGTGAACCCCATCCTCGCCTACATCACGCTGCTGGCGCCTCTCATGTTCAACGCCGCGCGGGAGCGCGCCGCGTCAGAACCAGGTCGCGAAGACCTCCCGATGTTCGTCGAAGTTCCGCACGCCGAGCTCACACGGCACATGCAGCAGGTGGCGCTGCGGATGCTTCGGAAGGGTTGAGCATTTATGCGACACGCCGCCGTCGTCCTTCTGGCCCTGCTTGCAACGAGCTGTAAAGACGACACCCCGCCCAACGTGATTCGCGTTTCAGGACACGTCGAAGCGACCGAGGTGCGTCTTGCGCCGGAAGTTGGCGGCCGCATCGTGCAGTTGAACGTGAAGGAAGGCGATCGAATCGAGAGCGGCACTGTGGTGCTTCAGCTCGACACGCGCGACAGCGAGCTGGCGATTGCGCGCGCGCGGGCCGAGCAGCAGGCTGCCGGTGCCACGGTGCGGCTCCTCCAGGCAGGTTCGCGCCGCGAAGACATTCAGCAGGCCGAGGCGCAGACACAAGCGACGCGCGACGATGCACAGGCCGCCCGCGCCGAGCTCACGGCCGCCGAAGCGGACCTGCAGCGATTCGAATCGCTCCTCGAGGCAAACGCCGGGTCGCGCAAGCAGCGGGACGACGCGCGGATGCGACGTGATGTGGCGCGCGAGCACGTGCAGGCGAGCGACAGTCGATTGCGCGCGGCCCAGCAGAATGTCGCGCGGCTCCGCGCCGGCGCGCGCCCTCAGGAGATCCAGGCGGCGCAGGCGCGCGCGGCCGCGGCTGCCACCGAAGTTGCCGTCGCGGAAAAGGCGTTGAAGGACGCCACGCTCATCTCGCCGGCACGCGGCGTCGTGTCCGAGAAGCTCGCCGAAGTGGGTGAAGTCATCGCGCCGCGTTCGCCGGTCATGGTGATTACCGATCTCGATCACGCGTGGGCCGACGTGTTCGTGCCCGAGCCTGCCGTTCCGCGCATACATCTGGGACAGGCGGCCACGCTCTTCACCGACGCCGGCAACAGCCTCGGCGGATCCGTCACCTTCATCTCGCCGAAGGCCGAATTCACGCCGCGCAACGTGCAAACCGCCGAAGAGCGGTCGAAGCTCGTTTACCGCGTCCGAATTACCGCCGACAACACACAAGGCGTTCTGAAGGCAGGCATGCCGGTGGAGGCGGAGATTCCACTCGCGCCGCTGGAGTCGAAAGACAATGGCGGCCGCTGAGCACCCGCGAGAGGCCGTTCTCTCGTTCGCGCGCGTCGCGAAGCGCTATGGCAGTACCGTTGCGATCGACGATCTCTCACTCGCGATCGAGCGCGGCGAGATGTTTGGTCTGATCGGTCCCGACGGCGCTGGCAAGACGACATCGATTCGGCTGTTGTGTGGATTGCTGGGTCCCGATGCCGGCGAGGTGCGCGTCATGGGTCGCGATCCGGTCCGCGAACACCGGTTCGTGACCGGTAAGGTCGGCTACTTCTCGCAGCGTTTCAGTCTGTACGGCGATCTGAGCATCGACGAGAACATCGCGTTCTTCGCGGAGATTCACGGCGTGCGCGATTTTCGACAGCGCCGCGATCGGCTGCTCGACATGACGCAGCTCACGCGATTTCGCACGCGGCTCGCGGATCAGTTGTCCGGAGGAATGAAACAGAAGCTCGCGCTCGCCTGCACGCTCGTGCACGAACCAGAGATTATTTTGCTCGATGAGCCGACGACGGGCGTCGATCCCGTCTCGCGGCGAGAATTCTGGAAGCTCCTGTCACAGTTTCTGGCCAGCGGCATCACCATCGTCATGGCGACGCCATACCTCGACGAGGCCGAGCGATGCAGCCGTGTAGCGATGCTCGACCAAGGGCGCTTGCTCGCGATCGACGACCCCAATCGTCTGCGCGCCAGCATGACCGGCACCCTTCTGGAGGTGATTGTTCCGGAGCCTCGCGCCGCTCTTGAGCGGCTGCATCACGAAGCCAGCGCGCTCAACGCGCAGGTGTTTGGGGATCGACTCCACGTCTGGTCAGAGACGCCGGATGGAGCAGGCGCGGTTCGGGAATTCGATGCGCTCGCAAAACGCGTCGATCTGTCGGCGTCGAGCATCCGTCCGATCCGGCCGTCACTCGAGGACGTCTTCATCTCAAAGCTGACTGTATGAGACATCTTCTTCTGGTATTCGTGGCTGTCGCGCTCGTTCCGAAGGCAGCGTCGGCGCAGGTCGAGCCCACGGCGTTGACGTTCGAGGAGGCCTACACGCGCGCAATAGAGACCAGCCATCGGCTGGCCGAGGCGCGGGCGCGGCACGAAGCGGCCGAGGCTGTGATCGACATTCCACGGGCGGGAGAACGGCTGGCGGTGACCGTCAACGGCGGCTACACGCGTACGAATCACGTGAACGAGTTCGGCGTGCCGCAGCCAAACGGCATGCTGGGCGTGATCTATCCCGACATTCCGGACAACTACTTCACTCGCGCAGCGTTTCAGTGGCCGATTTACACCAGCGGCCGTGTCGACGCACTGGCGCACGCGGCTGAAGCCGAAGCCCGCGCCGTCGACGCGGAAGTGCAGGTGGCACGTGCCGACTTGCGGCTCGAAGTGGCGCGCGCGTACTGGGCCCTCGTGACGGCAACCGACTCTGTTCGTGTCCTTCGCGAGGCCGTCGATCGTGCAGAGGCGCATCTGCGCGACGTGCGGCAGATGTTCGCAACCGGCCTCGTGCCGCCAAACGACGTTGCCACCGTCGACGCGCAACGATCGCTTCAGCAGGTGCAGCTCATCGAGGCAGAGAATCTGCGCCGCAGCGTCGCAGAAGACATCCGCCGCCTGACTGGCCTTGGAGATCGTGTTGAAATCGTCACCACCGCGCGACTCGTTGCACCGGCCGCAACTGCACCGGCGCCGCCCGCCGATGTGCTCGCCACTGCTCTCAAACAGCGTGCCGAGCGCCAGGCGATTGCGGAGCGAGCGACGGCGGCAGAAAGCCGCGAGGTGGCGGCAGCCGCCGCTCGTAAGCCCACCATTGCTCTCAGCGGTGCCGTCGACTACGCAAATCCGAACCCGCACATTTTTCCGCGCCGCGCCGAGTGGCGCGAATCGTGGGATTTGACGGCGAACGTGAGCTGGTCTCTCTGGGATAGTGGCCGCTCGAAAGCCGAGATGGCGGAAGCGCGTGCCACCGCCGTCGACATTCGCCAGCGACAGTTCGATATCGAATCTGCCAACGCCGCCATTGCCGCGAGCGAAGACGCTGTTCGGAGCGCCGAAGAGGCGCGACGGGTGGTCGGCGAGCGCTTCCGCGTGGGTGTCGCGACGAGCACTGAGGTCCTCGACGCGCAGGTCGCGCTGCTGCAGGCGCAACTCGATCGCACGCGCGCACTGGCCAACCTCAAGCTTGCTGAAGCGCGGCTCGATCGCGCCGTGGGCCGCTGATGGTCGCCATCGAGGTCAAGGATCTCACACGGACGTTCGGCGCCTTCACCGCCGTCGATCACATCTCGTTCAGTGTGAATGTCGGCGAGATCTTCGGATTTCTCGGCGCCAACGGCGCCGGCAAGTCGACCACCATTCGCATGCTCTGCGGCCTGCTCAAGCCGACGTCGGGCACTGCGATCGTGGACGGCGTGGATGTCGCTGGGAATCCTGAAGCCGTGAAGACGCGCATCGGCTACATGTCGCAGCGCTTCTCACTGTACGAGCCGTTGACGGTCGATCAGAACATCCGTTTCTTCGGCGGCATTTACGGACTTTCAGGCGACGCGCTCGAGCGCCGCCGCGCGTTCGTCCTCGACATGGCCGGTTTGAAAGGCCGCGAGAACACCCTCACGCGCGACCTCGCAGGCGGCTGGCGGCAGCGCCTGGCCCTCGGCTGCGCCATTCTCCACGAGCCCGGCATCGTGTTTCTCGACGAGCCGACCGGCGGCGTGGATCCGCTGTCGAGACGAAACTTCTGGGATCTGATCGGCGGTCTCTCACGCGGCGGCGTCACGGTGCTGGTGACGACGCACTATCTCGACGAAGCAGAACATTGCCACCGGATTGCGATTATCCATGCGGGCAAGCTTGCCGCCCTCGGCACCGCCTCTTCGTTGAAAGATCGCTTTGCCGAGCGTCCGATCGTCGAGATCGCAACGGACCGTCCGGTGGAAGCGATGCAGGTTACGCCGTACTCAAGACGCGCCAGGTCGACTTCTCCTCGCTCCGGGCGTCGCTTGCCCAATCGGGCGAGACAATCCACTCCGCCACGACTGTCACGCCGTCACTTGAAGATGTCTTTCTGGATGTCGTGGAGAAGCAGGGACAGGCATGAGGGATCTGACATGCACAAGGCTGTAGCGGTCGCCAAGAAAGAACTGCATCAGATTGCCCGCGACAAACGGACACTGCTGATTCTGCTGTTCGTGCCGGCGATGTTCCTGTTGTTATACGGCTACGCCTTGAATTTCGATGTGCGGCATATCGCGCTTGCCGTAGAGGACCGCGATCGATCGGTCAGCAGTCGCGAACTAGTCTCCGCTTTCGTGAACTCCGGCTATTTCGATCTCGTCGCTGACGTCACCTCGGATGCCGAATTTGAAAGGCTCATCGATCGAAACGAAGCGCGCGCGGCTCTGGTGATTCCTTCCGGCTTCGGATCGGATGTCCTGAATGGGCGATCGACGAGCGTTCAGATCATCGTCGATGGAGAGAACGCAAATGCGGCGACGACAGTCGTCGCGTATGCACAGGTCATCGTCTCGGAGGTCTCCGCAGAGTTCGAGCAGGACGTGACATTGTCTGCGCGCAACATCGCGCCAGCTTTGGCTGGTGCATCCACTCAAGCGCGGCCTTCCGCATCGCCTCGATCAGGCAGCTCGCGTTCGACGCCGGCAGGGTCACCGGCTCCTGCGATGCCGCTGATTCTCGAGACGCAGGTCTGGTACAACCCTCAACTCCGCAGCACTCTTTTTCTGGTGCCCGGGCTCATCGCCTACATCTCGATGATCACCGCCGTCATTTCCACGGCTCTCTCGATCGTGCGGGAGAAGGAGCGCGGAACGATGGAGCAGGTGCGAATGGCGCCGGTGGGAGCGGCGTCGTTTGTGCTTGGCAAGTCAATCCCCTATCTGGTTTTGTCGTTCACGTCGGCTGTCTTGATCATCATCGTGGCCATGGCGCTGTTCGACTTGCCGATGCGAGGTTCATGGGCGACGCTGTCTCTCGCGATCGGCTTGTTTCTCGTCGGCGCGCAGGCCCAGGGCCTGCTCGTGTCGAGCGTCGCACCCACGCAGCAAGTGGCGTTTCAGCTCGCGCTCTTGTCGTCGTTCCTGCCAACGTTCATCCTTTCGGGATTTATTTTTCCCATCTCGAGCATGCCTGCGGTCGTGCAGGTCATTACGCGCATCATCCCGGCACGGTACTTTCTCGTTGCGTTGCGGTCGATTGTCTTGAAGGGGGCGCCCATTCAAGCGTTCTGGCACTCGCTGATGGCGCTGGCGATTTTCGCGACGGTGGCGTTGGGTCTGGCTGCGGTTCGGTTGCGGCGCGCATGGCGCGTAGGCGGTTAGCGAGCGCAGCGCGATGCGACGCCTCCTGCATCTGATGCGGAAAGAAATCCTCGAGCTGCGGCAGGATCCGCGTCTCTTGCAGATTGTCATCCTCGCACCCATCATCCAGCTCACGGTTCTCGGCTATGCCGCGACGACGGACGTCAAGGACATTCCCGTCGTCGTCGTGGATGCGGATCGATCGGCACGCAGTCGTGGGTTGATCACGAGGTTTGAGGCGTCCGACAACTTCGCCGTTGTCGGCGTGCTCGGTTCGACCAACGAGATCGATCCGTGGCTGGAGCAGGGCCGCGCGTGGATGGCGCTGAACATCCCAGCCGGCTACGGACGCTCGATCGAGAGCGGCCAGGCGACGGCGCTTCAAGTGGTGGCCGACGGGACCGATTCAAACTCGACGAACGTGGCGTTGGGCTACGCGCGCGTCCTGGTCGGTGCATACGCGCAGGATCTATTGACCGAACACACTGGACGATCTCCTGAGCGGCTCGTCACTGCAGCCATACGCGTCTGGTTCAATCCGGATCTGGAGAGCCGCGACTTCATGATTCCCGGCATCGTTGCCCTGCTGCTCCTCGTGATCACCACCAACCTGTCGGCAATGGCTATTGTTCGCGAGAAGGAGCTCGGCACACTGGAGCAGTTGAACGTGACTCCGCTTGCGCGGTGGGAACTGATTGTTGGAAAGCTGGTTCCGTACGCCGCCGTGGGGATGGTGGACGTCGTGCTCGTGGTGGTTGTCGCGATTTTCTGGTTCGAAGTGCCCATGCGGGGCAGCCTCGCCCTTCTGTTTGCGATGTGCGGCGTGTATCTGTTCAGCACGCTTGGCCTGGGTTTGTTCATCTCCACCATTTCGTCTACGCAACAGCAGGCGATGATGACGACAACGTTCTTTTTCCTGATGCCCATGATTTATCTGTCGGGCTTCATCTTTCCCATCGAGAACATGCCTGGTTGGATTCAGCCGGTCACCTACCTGATACCGCTCCGCTATTTCCTGGTGATTCTGAGAGGGATCTTTTTGAAAGGCGTTGGGTTGGAGACGTTCTGGCCGCAGGCGCTCTCGCTCTTGATCTGGGGAATCGTAGTCCTGTCGTTGGCGACGCTGCGATCGAGTAAGCGCCTGGGTTAGATTAGGAACTCGCACCCGCCATATCAAGCGCGGTCGCGTTCGAAGTAATTCTCGGCGTCGGCCGCCGCCGCTCGCGACCCTTCCGCTTCATCCACGCGTCCGAGAAGCAACGCACCGGCAGCGAAAAACGTGATGATGAAGAGGACAGCCGTCCGGCTCGAGCCGGTGAGCGCAACGCTCAACGTGAAGACCAGCGGCCCCAACATCGTGGCGAAGCGCTCGGCGACAGCATAGAACCCAAAAAACTCGGAGGTCTTGTTCGCGGGGATCATCCGCGAAAAGAGGGCGCGGCTGAGCGCCTGGCTTCCGCCTTGAACCGTCGCGACGAGTCCCGCGAGCATGAAGAACTGCGCGACGGTCGTCATGAAATAGCCGAGAATCGAAATGCAGGTGTACACGGCAAGCGCAACGAAGAGCGCCCGCTTCGTCCCGATGCGCGAACCGAGCGCCCCGAACAAAAACGAAAACGGAATCCCCACGAACTGCACCATGACGAACGCGGCAATCTGCGCCGTCTGATCGATCCCGATCTCGGCCCCGTAAATGGACGCCATGCGGATGATTGTTTGAATGCCGTCCTGGTACAGCAGCATCGCCACGAATAGCAGAAAGGCGTGCTTGTAGCGCCGCATGTCGCGGAAGGTGTGGCCCAAGCGACTGAAAGCGGCTCGAACGATGCCCGCGCCTGGCCTTTCGGCGGCATCGAGATGCACCGGCGGTTCGGGTACCTTGCGGAACAACGGAAGGGAGAAGACGGCCCACCAGATGGCGACGCTCACGAAAGCCGCTTTCGTTGCGGCCGCCGCATCGGCAAAGCCGAACATCTCCGGCTTGAGGATCCACGCGAGATTGACGAGCAGCAGCAGGCCGCCCCCGAGATAGCCGAGGGCATAGCCCGCCGACGACACGCGATCGGTTTCCTCGGGACGCGCGACGTGCGGCAGAAGAGAGTCGTAGAACACCGTGCTTCCCGACACCCCGATGTTGCCCACCACGAACAGAATCGAGGCCAGTTGCCACTCGCCGCGTCCGATTGCCGCCATCGCGGCGCAAGACGAAGCGCCAAGGATCATGAACCCGATGAGCAGCTTCTTTTTGATGCCCGTGTAATCGGCAATCGCACCAAGAACGGGCGCCGAAAGGGCGACGATTGCCATCGATAGCGTCGTAATGAGGCCGAAGCGTGCCGTGGCCTGCGCCGGCTCGAGATCGGCGGATGCGTAGCTGCCGTAGAAGGGCGGAAAGACCGCGGTGATGACGGTCGTGAAGTACGTGGAGTTTGCCCAGTCGTACCAGGCCCACGCGCGTTGTTCGGGAGTGGTCAGGCCAACTCTCGCGAGCGCACGAGCAATCACGCGCGCGAGAATATAAGTTTCCAGTTACCGGTTACCAGTTCAAAGTTCAGTCTCGAAGTTGCCAAATTCGTCTCAGTTACGAGAGATTCGAAACTTCATTAACTGTGCAATTGAACTTTGAACTGGTAACTGGAAACTTCCGCCGCGTCAGCGGCGGATTGATACGTCGCCGCTGAATGTCTTCAGGCGAAAATCACCAGTGCCTCCGCCGTTCAGCGTTCCCCGAAAGTTGCGCCGGCTCGAAGAGGACAGCGTCACGGGCAGGTCGCTTTTGAACTGGCCGCTGAACGTATCGAACGAAATGTCACCGCGTGCGTTCTCCGGCAAACGGAGGGTGACGCCGCCCGAGAACGTGTCAATCTTCACATCGTCGCCCTCCTTCCAGCTGCTTGCCTGGACGGCAACTTCTCCGCTGAACGTCTTCACGCGCAGCGGTCCGGCGACGTCTGTGAGATGGATGTCGCTCGAGAAACCATCCACGGTGAGATCGCCGCGTAGGCCGGTCACGGAGACCGGTGCACTGAACGTGCGCAGATCCAGGTTCGTCTGCGCCGGCACCTGAATGTCGAAGTCGGTTTCGACGACGTTGTCGTTGCGTCGCTCGACCAGACGATGGTTCGCGTCCACGTCGATCGTGTTGCCTTCCTGCTGCACGTCGATCTTGATGTCGCGCAGCCGATCCGCCGTTGCGTGCCGTATGGCGTGAATGACGACCTGACTGCCGGAGGTGGCAGTGATGGTGACTTTGCCGGAGAACGTCTTCAGTCGCAGCGTCCCGCCTGGCGACAGCGAGAGCGTGCGATCGAAGGTCTCGGTCTCGCGCGGACCGCGGTCCTGGTCGGCGTCGCGGTCGCGATCCCTGTCGCGGTTCCGCTGCGCCAGCGCGGGCGCCGCGAGGAAGAGCGCGAACAGGCAGACCAACGCAAGAGGAAATACGCGTTTCATGTCGGAAATAGACGGGTAGCGGCCGGGGAGGGTTTACGCGAGCGGGCTCGATGAATAGTGCCCGGCGATGGGCGGGCCCTACGATTAAGGCGTTTGGCCGAATTCCGGCAGCGAAAGGGACTTTGGAAACTCACGGAAGCAGTGACAGAAAAAGGGGGCCTGCCCCTTTCCGCAATCTGACAGAAAAAGGGCCTGCCCCTTTTCGGCAATTTGCCGAGGGTTTTTGCGCTTTGTCCGCAGTTTTTGCGGGTCTCCCCGCCGGAAGGGGGATGCCACTTCGCCTTTTTTGCGATAAAATTGCGGCAGAGCTTCGGAACCCCGCCGAAGTGCGACCCCTCCCAACTCGGAGTATTTGCGTGACTTACGTTCGCCAACAGTACGTGTTTGCGATGGCTATCGCCGTTCTCGTCGCCGTGGTTCTTCGCGGCGCAGAGGTGCCCGCGCCGTGGCCCGCCGCGATTGCCGTGTATGTGTATGGACTTGTCGCCTGGCCCGTCGTGCGCGAAGAGATGCTGCCCAATGTGCGGCCGAGCATGTACGCGATGATCTGCCTCGCCGGCGCCATGATGGTGTTCGTTTACGAGAATCTTGGCGCCTACGCCGGCTGGTGAGCACGACAACACGAAAGCACGACACCGGACGCGAGAGCGCAAAAACACGAAAGACGAAAACACACACTCGTGGCGCGTAACAGCGCCACCAGGCGTGCTGAGCGCGAGCAGCACGTTTCCGGCGTTTCGCTGCCCACGCCCAGCGTCACGCTCTCACTGCCGCTTTCCCGTGAAGGTGCCGGAGGCGAGGCCTCCGATGTCCACAGATCCCTTGATCGTGTCTTTCTCCACTATTCCCGTATACGTCACGGTGAAATTGGTGCCCTGTGTCTCCCCTTTGAACGAAAAGGTGATCTCGTTTCCTTTGACGGTACCGGCAAAATCGGTGTCGCCGAGTTGACCGGTGTAATGTCCCGTCAGTTTTTCGCCTTCCTGCTTGAAGACGACTGTCGGTGTGCCGCTGCCGGCGTCGGTTTGCACGTCAAAGATCCATTTCCCAGTCACGTTCGTTGCCTGCGCGGCGACCGATACGACAAGCGTCGCAGCAAGCCAGAATCCGAGAACGATGCGCGCGCGGTCGATATTGCTCATGACGACCTCCTTACTTGATCGGTGAGTAATCCGTTGGATCGACAAAAACGGCTTCGACTTTTTCGACAATCCGGCCGTTCACCTGCGATTCGGCGGCGACCTTCTTCCACTCCGGATCGGCCTGGAACGCTGCCCAATTCTGCTTGGCCGCATCGCGGCTCGGGTGCGCCAGGATGTAGATGAGCGTGTTCTGCGAGAGCGGCGCATCCTGCGGCGTCCAGTAACCAATGCTCGTCATGCCGTGTCGTTGGAAAATTCGGACCGTGTGATCGCGAAATCGCTTGTGCAAGTCCGAGAGCTTCCCCTCAGGCGCCGTGTAGGTCCGGATCTCAAATACGCGCGTTGCCGGTTGGCCGTGAAGCACCGTAACGCCGGCCGTGAGATGTCCGATTGCAAAGCCAAACGCCACCAGCGCCGCTGAATACCCAACGTGTCGCAATCGAGTTGTCAACATGGCTGCCCTCGTTCAGACATTGACGTTACGGTGAAGCCGCCGGACGCGGCAATTTCCACTTTGAAGAGCTGCTGGAAGCCTTCTTCGATCGTCGGAGGCTCGAGACGTTTGTAGGTGCCGAACAACCCGCCCGGCGGAATGTTCGCCTTGCCTGGCCGCTTGCGGTTCCTGTCGAATGCGGCTTTGGGATCTGTTGAAAAGAAGTAGCCGACAACGCGAAATCCGGCAGCTTTGGCGCGCGAAATGTACGGCTCGCGCGAGGCTTTGGTGGCGTTCGTGTTGTCGATCACGCACGGCTGACGCGTCTGAAAACACGTCGTCAGAAACGCGTCTTCGCGGTTCCTCGTCCGCAGGAGATCCAAGCTGATTCGCACGTGCGTGTCGAAAAACCGCTCGCGGTAAAACGTCGTCTTTCCGCTGGCCTGGATGCCGCAGAAGATCATCGCTTCCATCGGATGCCAGACGCTACCACAAACAGGGCAGGACTTCGGCAATCGGCTGCCGCAGCACGGCGTCCGCAATGTCGTCGAACGGCGTCGTCTCTGCGTTCACGATTACGACCCGAGCGCCAGTGGATTTAGCGAGCGGTACCGCAGTGGCCACCGGGTACACCTGCAAACTCGTGCCGACGGCGAGCAGCAAATCGCTTTCTTCCGCCGCGCGCATCGCGCGGTCGATGATGTCCGGAATGAGCGCCTGCCCGAAGGAGATGGTGGCGCTCTTCAGGATTCCGCCGCAACATGTGCACGGCGGATCGCTCTCCCCCGCGCGCACGCGATCGAGCACCGCCTCCATCGGCCCGCGCCAATCGCATCGCATGCACATCGCCTCGCGCATCGTGCCATGTACTTCAATGACTTTCGCGGGAGAATTGCCCGCTCTTTGGTGGAGGCCGTCGATGTTCTGCGTGATGAGCGCGTGCAGCCGCCCGCGTCGCTCGAGCGCCGCGATCGCGCAGTGGCCGGCGTTCGGCTCGGCGTGCCACGCTGGATGCTCGAGGCGGCTTTGCCAGGAAAGCCTTCGCACCTCCGGATCCGTCATGTAATGGTGGATGTTCGACAGTTTCTCGGCGTTCGGATTTTTCGTCCAGACGCCCTGCGGTCCTCTGAAGTCCGGAATACCTGAGTCGGTGGAGATGCCCGCGCCCGTCAACGCGACGATGCGCGTTGCCGCGTCGAACCAGGCTCGAATCGTGTGGATTCGATCGTCCATCGTTCGTTAGCGCCTCCTGAAAGCATACGCATGCTGAAGGCCGGTGCACAGCTGTTGTAGCATCGCGACATGTCACCCCGCCGCCTGGCCACAATTTGCGTCGTCGCCCTCGCTCTGGCGTCCGCCACGGCGTTCACCCAGGCGCTACCCAACCTCTCGTCCCTGCGCGTTGAGTACAACACGCGCAAGGCGACGGTCAAGCCAGAGGGCGAGCTCAAAGTGCAGATCGATCAAATCGATCGCGAGATCGCCGAAGCCGTGCGGCTCGGGCGCGGCGGCGAAGTGCGGCGGTTGCTGGCGAAAGGGATGACGTTGCTCGGCGGCACGCCCTGGACCGACATCAGCGAGTTCCAAGCCGCCCTCACGATTCGAACAGATCGGCTCATCATCGATTCGTCGGTGCCGTACCGCGTACGGCTCGAACAAATCTTTGCGCCTGCCATCGAGCTCACGCGACCTCTTCGTGCGCACGCGACCCTTCGGGTGCGCGTTCCTCCACCCCTCGGCCTGGACGGCATGCCTCTGACGACGGCGAGTGCTTCCGCCCGGCCCGGCGTTGTGCAGAACCGTAGTCAGCAAACGTCCACCACTTCGTCCCCAATTGAGCTGGGCACATTTGACGGCGTCGGCCGCGATCTTCGAGAGTCGCCATTCAAGATCGATCTGAACGTCGCCACCGTGCCGGACGGCGCGTACACGCTTGCGATCGAGGTGCGGGATCAGGACCGACTGTTGGGTAGAGCAACGCTCCCGGTTGCCATTCACAAAGGTCTCGATGCACGCCTTCGCGCATTGGAAAGCGCAGCGAGCAAAGCGCCGGACACCACGCAGGCAGACCTGCGATACCTCGGGGACGTCGTCCGCAAGATCAACGACGGGGTGGTGAGCTTTGGGACCTTCGAGCTCGAACCAGAGCTCGCCGCGACGGAGACCGTCGCTGCCGCCGTCGCGAAGACGAACAAGGACCCGTTCGTCGGACGCACAGGCGATTTCGAGCGTCACTATCTGCTCCAGGACGCGAATGAAATCATGCCGTATCGGCTGTTGGTGCCGGCGTCGTACGACGGCGCCAGGGCGTTCCCGCTCATCATCGCGCTGCACGGCCTCGGAGGGACCGAGGACGCGTTCTTCGACAGCTACGGCAAACGTCTGCCGGCGCTTGCGGCCGAACGGGGCTACATCGTCGCCGCGCCGCTGGGGTTTCGAGTGGACAGTTTTTACGGCGCGTCAATCGGCCTCTCGTTGGACGCCGCCGCCGAGCGTCAGGCTCAGCTCGGCGAGCAGGATGTCATGGAAGTGCTGCGCCGAATGCGTGCGGACTACAAAATCGACGATGCCCGAATCTATCTGATGGGACACTCGATGGGCGCGATTGGCACGTGGGCGTTGGCGGCGAAATATCCGGATATCTGGGCGGCAATTGCGCCGTTCGCAGGCTTCGCGCGTCCCGCTACGGCGGATCGGATGAAAGCCATTCCGCAATTCGTCGTGCATGGAGACGCCGACACGACAGTGCCTGTGGCGGGTTCGCGAACCATTGTCGCCGCGCTGGAGAAGATCGGTACGGAGGTTACATACGTCGAGGTGCCGGGCGGCACGCATCGCGACGTCGTAGTGCCGAATCTTGCGGCCATGTTCGACTTCTTCGATCGGCACCGGAAGACCAAGGAACCTTCCAGATAAGATTGAGCTGATGCGGCGAGTTATTGGGAGCGCGGCGGCAATCGGAAGTGTCGTGCTGCTCATCTGGTTGATGGCAGAGCGGCCGGTGTATTCGCACAAGCCCATCACCACGCCGATCATCTTCAAGAAGGAAATCGCGCAGATCTTTCAGCGAAAGTGCTTTCAGTGTCACAGCGAGAACAATCTTGCGATGCCGTTGACGACCTATGAGCTTGCACGGCCGTGGGCGCGCGCAATTCGCGAAGAGATCCTCGCCCGCCACATGCCGCCGTGGGGTGCAGTGCACGGCTTCGGCGAGTTCGCCAACGACCTTGGTCTGACGCAGCGCGAGATGGACATCATTCTCTCGTGGGCCGATGGCGGCGCGCCGAGCGGTGTCGTGAAGGCCGAAGAGAACATCCCGCCTGTCTACGTTCCGGCCGAGCCTCAATGGGAGCGAGGCGCGCCGGACGAAGTGGTTGCCGTCGAGGCCCCTTTCACCGTCGCGCCAGGGTCGGGCGATCAGATTCATCGTTTCGAGCTCCGCACCACGTTGACAACCCCTCGGACCATCAAAGCGCTTGCGTTCAAGCCGGGCGATCGGCGCGTCGTCCGCTATGCATCCGTGGGCGATTCCGCGAGCGGCCGCTGGTTGTGGTCCTGGACGCCGTGGCAAACCTCGTTCACGCTACCAGCGGATGTCGGCTATCAGTTGCCTTCGCGGGCAAAGCTCACGTTGGAGATCGGCTACCGCGCAATCGAGGAGCCGGTCGTCGATAAAAGCGAGCTCGGGCTGTATTTCGCTGCCGGTAAACCGGCGCGTGAAGCTGTGGCTGAAACGATAGTCGCAGGCACCGCTGATGCGGCCGCAGGGCAACCATCGAATCGAGTACGCGCGGCGCTTTCAATCTCCGCACCTCGCGAGGTGCTCGCGATTTGGCCCGAGCTGACTGAGCGCACGAAATCGCTCGAGCTCGCTTCAATCGCCCCCGACGGCGTGGCGGAGCCTCTTTTGTGGGTGAAAGATGTGAGGCGCGATTGGCCCACGCCCTACGTGTTTCGCGAGCCTGTTGCGCTCGCGCCGGGCACACGATTGGTCATGACGGCCTATGAGAACAACAACGGAGACAAGCGCGTCACCGGCCGTCCCGCGATGCACCTCGTGACTGTGCCGGCTGGACGCGTTACCGACCGGTGAACGGCGGGACGTCGAACGTAAACGGCATCGTGGACAGATGGTCGTTGCGCTGGAATTGAATCCAGGCACGGTATCTCCCGGAGCGCGGAAAGAACGCATCGAAGATCACATCAGGCCCGCCGCCCGTCTTGATCTCCGTTCCTTCGAGCATCTCCTTGGGATGCGTGTGAAGGTACTCGACGAGATCTTCGCTGACGATGAGCGCGTGCGCGAAGGCGCCGAGATACCGCTGCAGGTCGTGCAGCGGCTCGCCTGTTTTCGCGTCGCTGAAATGAAACGGCAGGTCCACGTCCTCGCCGGAAAAGAGCTGGGGCCGCGTGAGCGTCAATTCGACTTTCACTCCGTCCACGACCTTCGACCACTCAGCATCGGGCTCTAACGTCGGAATCGACGTGGTCAGGTCGCCTTCGTAGCCGGCGGTGACAAGCGGCGTGGCGATCATCTGCGGCCCTCCGCCGGTCGGCAGGAAATCCGAGAGCAGAAGATAGTGGCCCGCCTGCGGAAGCGTCACATCGATCGTCCAGCTTCCGTCTGCTGCAGGTTGCGGATGTTCGTGCGCAAAATATTTCAAATCGCGACTGATGATGAACAGGTGATAACGCTTGTCATGCACCTCGGCATAGTCGGTCACTCGTGCGCCGGTAAGTGGATGGAACACGTTGAACGTGACGCGTGCCCTGGCGCCAGGTTTGCGCGGGGGGCGACATCCACTTTCACCGTGTAGTACGCCGTTGCCATCGGATCGCCGGGTACAAGAGCCATTCCGCAGATGCTGCATTTCCCCGGTGTCGCCGAGACGATATTCGGGTGCATCGGGCAGATATAGCCGGTCGGCGAATCTGGCGACGTGTTGATTGGGCGATCTGGTTTTGTGATCTGGAGATCTACTGATGTGGTGATGTCGCGTGCTGACGCCGTCGCTCGAATCGCGACGGTTGACACGATCACCGCGGCGGTGAGGGCGGCCAGCGTTCCTATCTCGAAAACCCGCACGAATCTATTCTACGGGTACGGTGAAGGTGCGATCGCGGCGGCGCCGCGGGTCGAACGTCGAGCTCTTGACGGTTACCCGGGTACCGCCGCGTGGATACGCCACCTCGACGTACACGGGCGTGAGCGTTGGCAATCCGAGGTGCACGGGCAAATCGTTCTGCGCGTCGTATCCCGAGCCGCTGTCGACGAGACGCATACCGAGCAGACGGGACGTATCGGCCGCGAAGAGCCGGACCTCCGCGCCCGCTCGTGTGTAACGCCCGCCGGGCCCCGCGACTCGCACGCTCACCGATCGCGAGGCGGCTGCGGACGGCAGCATGTTCTCGAGCAGCAGATGCATGCCCTTCGCCTGCGATCCCGTCAACGCGAGGTCGACGTCGCCATCGTCGTCGACATCCGCCCACTCGGCGCCGTGATCCGCCTCGAGCTGCTTGAGGACCGGCGGTGTCACATCGACAAAACGTTCGCCGGTATTGCGCAACAGATAATCCTGATAACTGACTCCGCCGGTGACCGTGCCATTCACGTAGAGATCGATCCTGCCGTCATGATCGAAGTCTTCGAACACGCACGTGTCGTCGCGCGAGTCCATGTCGATGCCCCAGGCTGCTGACGCATCCTTGAACGAGCCTTTGCCCTGATTCAGAAACAGACCGTTCTTGCCGTAGTTCGCGTTGAACAGATCGAGATGCCCGTCGTTGTTCACGTCTGCCGCGCAGATGCGGACCGTGCCGCTTGACTTATCGTCCGGCGTTCGCCCGCCCCACTGCACGCCGGCAGCCTCGGCGACGTCGGTGAATTTGCCCTGATCGTTTCTGAAGAGCCCGTTTCGATCGCCGTCCATATTCGCGACCGCAACATCGAGGTCGCCATCTTCATCGAAATCGAACCACACGGCGCCGACGCTCTTGCGCACGTCAGCCAACCCGACTTGTGACGCCACATCGGTGAACTTGCCGCCGTCATTTCGATACATCGCGTTGGCGCGATCGCGGAAGGCGACAAAAAGATCCAGATCGCCGTCGCCGTCGAAATCAATCCAAACCGGCTGGCGCACGGCGCCTGTTGCAACGACGAGCCCGGCTTCGGCCGTGATATCGCTGAAGTGCTGTGACGGTGCGCTCTCGCGCTGACCTTTGGCGCCCGCTGTCGAGAGATCGTTCCGATACAGCCGGAGCACGGGCCCCGCGGCTCCAGGCGTGAAACCGACGAGGAGGTCGGGATCGCCGTCGGCGTCGAAGTCGCCCCATGCCGCCGCGCGCGTCGAGCGGGCATCGGCAACGCCGGCATCGGCGGCCACGTCCGCAAAACGGCCGCGAGTGTTGCGATACAGCCTGTTTGCCGCTCCGTCGAAACCGACGAAGAGATCCGGGTCGCCATCGGCGTCGTAGTCGGCCCACGCGTTGACCAAGGTGCCGCCTGCGGCAAAGAGCTCCGGCTGGAGGGGCTGAAAACGAACGGCTTGAGCGAAGGCGGCGGCCGCAACCGCGACTAGTGCCAGTGCGATCGGATAGCGTCGAATCACGCGACGGATCGTAGCAGGCCCGTAGCGAAATGTGTCACGGTTATCATGGGCCGGTGAAACGCGCCCTCATCGTCGCTGCCGCTGTTTGTGCCCTGAGACGATCGTCGGCCCAGACACCGCCGCCTTTTCAAGTGGAAGAGGCCACCATTGCGCAAATCCACGACGCGCTGAAAAGTGGCAGGGCCACCTGTCGCATGCTGGTCGAACGTTACATCCGTCGCATCGACACGTACGACAAGAACGGGCCTGCGATCAATGCGATCATCCTTGTCAATCCAAAGGCATTGGAAGAGGCCGAGGAGCTGGATCGGCGCGCCGCGCGAAGCGGCTCTGTGGGACCGCTTCATTGCATCCCGACGATCGTGAAAGACAATTTCGAAACGATTGGACTCCAGAGCGCGGACGGGTCGCTGGCGTTGGCGGGATTCGTGTCGCGCAAGGATGCGTTTCAAGTGAAGCGCATCAAAGAAGCGGGTGCGATCGTTCTCGCGAAGTCGAACATGGCCGAGTGGGCGTTTACGCCGTACGAGACGGTGAGCTCGATCCTGCCCGGTTACACGAAGAACCCATATGCGCTCGATCGTGTCACCGCAGGCTCGAGTGGCGGTACCGCCGCGGCGGTTGCGGCCAGTTTTGGCGCCGTCGGTCTCGGCTCGGATACCGGCAACTCAATTCGTGGACCGTCATCGCATCAAGCGCTGGTCGGCATTCGTTCGACGATGGGCCTGACCAGCCGCGCTGGAGTGATGCCGCTGAATCTGCTGGCGGACATCGCCGGGCCGATGGCGCGTACGGTGCAAGATGCTGTTGCTGTCTTTCAGGTGATCGCCGGCGAAGACCCTGAAGATCCGGCGACGGGAGCTGCTCGCGGCCGCCCCTCAGAAAACTACGCGGCATCGCTCGTACACGACGGTTTGCGCGGCGCGCGCATTGGCGTGCTGCGGCAGCAAGTACGACATCAATCGATATCTCGCATCGCACGGCGATCACGTGCCCGTGCACACGCTTGCGGAAATCGTGAAGTCAGGTCGCTTTCATCCAAGCGTGCAGCGGCGGCTCGAGCAAGCGGAACAGGAAACTGAAAATGGACCGGACACGCCCGCGTGCAAAGCGGAAAGCGAGTACCGCGAGCAGGTTCGCGCGGCCGTTCTGAAGACGCTGGAGGCGCAGAAGATCGACGCGTTTGTTTACCCGACGTGGAGCAATCCGCCGCGGCTGATTGGCGATCTCAACACACCGCACGGCGACAACAGCCAGTTCTTTTCGCCGCCGACGGGCTTTCCTGCGATTCAAGTGCCGATGGGTTACACGCGGGGCGGCTTGCTGCCGGCTGGGATCACGTTCTTCGGCCGCGCATGGTCGGAAGCGGCGTTGATCAAGCTGGCGTACGCGTACGAGCAGGCGACACACCATCGCCGTCCTCCACCAACCACGCCGCCGCTCCGGTAGGTGCGCAGAAACCGAAGAAGGGGACA
>WNGB01009937.1_pt1 | contig 19795 bp, 6 predicted proteins | sample 5400681 | NCBI WGS metagenome assembly WNGB01 (sample SAMN13153367, study PRJNA577476) | soil metagenome | isolation source: 115 cm soil or saprolite under grassland replicate 2 | place: USA:California | collected 2016-06-15
ATCGCAAGGGTAGCGCGCTTTCTTCCGTCTGGCTGGAAGATGTCACGCATTGTCCGCAGGCTTCGTACCCCCGATTGTGCCGCAATCGGACGCACGCTGCGTACCCTTCGCATCATTACTCAAATGCGGCTCTCAATGAGCAACACCACCTATCGTTAAAGGGCGCACGGGGGGATATGCAAAAATCCCCATGTAGCTCTCCGTCGCGCTGCCATTGGTCATACTCGCGAGCGTGTTGTCGGCGTTCCAGAAGTAGGTCCAGCCATTGCCGCTGGTCAGATTGCCGTTGGCATCGTAGCTGTAGCTCGCGCCGTTGACGACGCGCGCCTGGTGTGGGCCGGCGGTTTGAATGGGGAACGGCGGAACGACGGAAGCAGCGGAAGTGCCGAGCGACTCTCCGCTACTTCTGCTCCTTCCGCTCCTCCGCGTTCAAACCCCTGCGCCTGCGCGGCGGGCGGTCAGGGGTCGGCCGTCGCCCCTAACAACCCCCGGCCAGGAGCTTGCGCCCTTGGAACCCCAATTCGATGCTATCGTATGCAGAATAGTTATCGTGGATGCCCTGTGGTGGGCGGAACGTGGTTACGATGAGGAAATGCCCTATCGACCCGGCTCTGCCACTTCCGTCGCCGCCCGCAAAAACACGCCGCCCCTCTCCCGCGCACGGGAGAAGGGTTGGAGTGAAGGCCTGCTCAGCCCGTTTAAACGAGCTTCGTCATCTTAGCCGGTGGATTGGAAGCATCTCCTCGTGCGGGGTGCTTCATTCCCCGAGAAGACCCATACCTGTCTAGTGATCAGTCAAGTATCGGACGCAACTATTTACCGACCTCTTCCAATAAGCGAATCCCGATAAGTTTCCATTGATCATTCTCTTTTACAAGTGTCGCGGCAAATTTCCTATCCGGGCGCCCATTGTAGGAGATGATCCCCTCAAGAGAAGCTGTGACGCCAGTCGTTCCTGACATGACGTTGAAGGAGTCCTGTTTGACCTTGGTGTAGTTTGCGAAGTATTCTTCGTGCGCTGTGAACAACTTTGCGATCCCATCTTGGGTCACCTGTTGGTCACGGACTGTAGGCGAAAACAGCAAAAATCCGGCTGAAGCATCCTTTCGCGCGCCAGCTTGTAAGAACTGATCCACGACTTTGATTGCATCTGTCGCTGCGCTCTGTGAGTTTTGAAAGAGCCTAAGTCCACTAATAACGACTATAGCAACACAGATAAGCACAATAATGATAAGTCCGCCAAGTACCACGAATAACCAGCGCAGGCGATGCGGTTTTGATGCTATAGCATTCGTAGGAGGAATGGAGGAAGATTGTTGCGAGGAAAACTCTGATGGCGTAGATTTCTCATCCATAGTTAAACTCCATCTAGATTCCTTGATTATTTGATGCTGTTGAGGTGTAGAAGAATTGTAAGCTTGACTTTGTTTGCAACATGGGAAGCTATTATTACAACGTGACTTGGTCACAAACCATCGAGCCGGCGCTGGCGTCTCTTCCAATGCGCGCAGTAGGCCGCATAGTTTTGGTTTTGGATGTACTGGATGAGTGCAATGGCTGTTTCTGCATCAAGCTGCCGTTTGGGTAGCACGACCTGCAACAGGCGCCGCACCTGTGGCACCGTCAATGCCGCAGCTTTTTTTTCCCAATCGACAGCGTTGTCGGACCAGGAAGTGATGCGCCAGCAAGCTCATCGTCATGTGATGGTGCCAGCCGAGCCACCCTCGCACCTCGTAATGATCCATACCCACTTCGCTCTTACACTCCAGTATCGCGGCCTCTACCGGCCAGCGCATCCCGCTCTTGCGCACCAGCGTGGTCTGCGGGGTGCTGGCTGGCGCATTCGACAGGTACGTTTTCAGCTGCGGCCGTTGGCCCAGGCTGCGCCGCAGCACCAGCCACTGGTCGGGGCCTGGCAGCCCGTCCCGCACCAGCACGACCCGCACGAACGCGAACTGGGCGGTCAGCGGCCCCTTGGCGCCTTGCTGGATTTGATAATAGCGCCACCGCAGCGCGCCATCGCTTGCCAGCACATCCACGCGAAGCGGGGCTGGGGCATCGGCAAGAAGACGCGGTCGCTGCGGCGGCCGGCCCTTCTTGCCACTCGGCGGCGGCACTACAGTCGCGGGGCGCTCCAGCCACACCAGCGTATCGTGCGGCACCTCCATCAGATAGTACAGGTCCGCTGCCGCGATGTGATCCAACAGGACCGGATTATTGCCGAAGTGTTCGTCGCCGATCACCCACTCGAATGGCAGCTCCTGGCGGTCGTGCAGGGTCTCAATCAGCTCCCAGGCCAACTCCGGTTGGGTGCGGAAGGGCAGGTCGGCCGGTACGCTGCAACGCTCCCGGCGGTCTTGATAGGCCGGGGTAAACCACTTTTCGGGCATGTATAGGCGCCGATCCACCAGCGTATAGCCGTGCTGGCTGGCGTAACACGCCACCACACTGGCCTGGCAATTGGCGACCTTGCCGAGTGCGCCGCACCACTGCCGGGCGACCCCGACCGAATAGGCGCCTTGCTTGGGAAAGTCGCAGCCGTCGATGATCAGTACGCGTGTCGGAGTCGCCCAGGGTGTCGGCCACCAACTGCTGGTGGATTTGGAGCACGGCGACATCGTCCCAAGCGCCCAGGGAGATAAATTGCTGCATGGCCTGGACATTGCCATCGGGATGCGCCAGCGCCATCGGTTCAATCGACTTGCGTTCAAGGTCCAAGAGCTGTCCGTGCAGATAGGTCAAGGCCCACTGGCGCTGTTCGGCACGCGCAAACAGCGGCGCGAAGTGGGCGTGATAGGCGAGCAGTTCGTCGGCGAGCGCCTCCACATCGCGCGGCGCCAGGTTGATGATCGGCGGCTGGCCGGACGGGGGCGGTGCGAGCAGCGCCGCAGACGGAATGATCTCCATACGCTTTCCTCCTGCGGGAGGGACAGCAAGATCGAGGCCAAGTCACGTTGTAATACTATTAAAGCGCCCAAATATATCTTCTTAATTTACAATCTTAATGTCAAGTTTAACAAACGCCTCTCTCCATCTGTTAGATGAAGGCGTGTTAAATGTGAACCATTTATTACTGTTATCTTCTTTCACGTAATGAATGGTTATTTTATCATTAAGCAAACCTCTTGACACCTTCACATCTTTAATTTGATCAATATTTGCTCGTAAGATTATCATATTTCCAAGAGTAAGTTTAACTGTCAATTCCTGATCAGACAAAATGATGTCTAGAACTCGATAATATCCCATTCCAGATGACCATGATTGTTGCATAATTATGCTCATTTTTGTTCCCCGTAAATATTGCTGAGACTTGCCGTGGTGAAATCTAAGTGCTATTTAGTCACCACGGCAAATCCTAGGTTCTGAAATTGCGATTCGAGTGTATCAGCGGCCGGTTGGCTTTATAGGCTTAGCCGGAATAGGAGTCCCGGCAGGAGCTGGTAAAGGCGCATCACTACACCTTCCTGGTCCATTCGGACATGGATTAATGGGGTTCCCTGATCCTGTCGGAATTATCGTTAGTACATCCGTGTAAGTCTTCTCTACGTGTATATCCATACCCATTCCAATCCCGATGCTCCCACCTCCACCGATGATCTCTTTATCATCAGTAAAAATCGCATCCCCACCTATAAGGAGAACATCCGCACCTACTTGTTTACCTGAGCCTTGTGTCGCCACTATAGACTCTAGCCCGGTTTCTGAGTATCCTATCGACGCCCCCAAAATAGCGCCTACGGTAGCCCCACCTGAGCGTGAGAAATAAAAGCCCAATCCGCCCTTATCATCTGTCGTGATGCCAAAACTGATAGAGCCTCCAAGGACGCCACCTCCACGAAATGTAATTCCCCAACTATAAGTCTCATGCCCCTTCGGGTCAGTATACCGCACCGGCCCATTGAGCACATAGCTATACCGATTGAGCGCCTGCGGGTTGCCTGGTCCCCACGGGCTTCCGGCCTTCTGGCGCTGCTGGTCGCTCATCTGGAACCAGAACGACTGGCTGTTCTCGCCGCCGATCTGCGTGGCAAACCCCGGTTCGTGGAAGTCGACCGTGAGGCCCTTGAGCGCGATGCCGTCCATGCCGCCCGAGGCGCTGCCTGGCACCACGCTATCCGCGCTCAGGAACCGCGCGAGCGTCGGGTCATAATAACGCGCATGATAATACAGCAATCCCGTTGTGTCGAGGTATTGGCCGGTGTAGTTCTTACGTGTCTGGGTAATACCGCCTGTGATCGCCTTGCCCCAAGGGTCGAAGCGCTGGCTACCCTTCGTGCTCGCGCCCGCGCCGCTGGCAACGCTCACACTGCCGAGGTGGTCGCCATGCAGATACGAGACTGGGTCGGTTGGATCGGTGCTGTCGCGCACCGCTATGGTCTGGCCATTGAAGCTATAGTAGGCCTTGACCGCGCCGCTGCTGGTCTCCTCCCACAGCCCGCCCAGGTACACGGTCGTGGTGCTGCCGGCGACAACCTGCACCCGTTCGCCGTCGGCGTCGTAGCTGTAGCTCTCGCTGCCGCTGAGGGTGCTGATCGTCAGCGGGCGGTTCTCGTGGTCCCAGGTGGTCAGCAGCCCGCCGCGCCCGGTCATGTTGCCGTTCAGATCATAGGTATAGGTGATCGTACTTGTGCCGCTCGTAGTGCTGCTGACAGCGTGCGGATGGGCGCTGCTCGTCGCCGGGTAGCTGTATGTTCCCACGCCGGTCTTGCTCAGCAGGTTGCCGATCTTATCGTAGGTATAGACTTCATCGCTGGGCGGCTGTGGCGTCTCGTCGTCCACGATCGTCAGCGTGGCAGGGTTGGGTGTGCCGAGCGTGGCGTTGGTCGGGCTGCTCAAGGTCAGATTGATGGTCTCGTTGCTCTCGGTTGTGGCGTCGTCGAGGATGGGCACGCTCGCGCTCTGGCTGGTGACGCCTGGTGCGAAGGTGAAGCTACCGCTGGTGCTCGTGTAGTCGCTGCCGGCGGTGGCCGTGCCGTTGCTGGTGGCGTACTGGACCGTGATCGTCGCCGCAGCGGGATTGCTCAGCACGGCGCTGACCAGCGCGCTGCCGGCCGCTTCGTTCACGCTCACGTTGGCGGCCTGCCAGCTCACCGTCGGGAGCGGGTCGTCGTCGGTGCTCGTGACGGTGGTGCTGGCGGGCGTGCCGAGGCGCGCACCCACCGCCGCACTGAGAGAGAGGGTGAAGGTCTCGTTCGGCTCGTCAATATTGTCATTACTGATCGGCACGCTGATGGACTGGCTTATCACGCCGGGGGCGAAGGTCAGCGTGCCGCTCTGGGCGGTATAATCGTTCCCCGCGTTGGCCGTGCCGTCGCCGGTGGCGTAGTTCACCGTCACCGTGACCGGCGAGGAGCTGCTCAGGGTCACGTTCAGCGCTGCGCTGCCGGCCGCCTCGCCCACACTCAATGTGGCAGCGCTGAGCTGGACGGTCGGCTGGCTGAGCTTGGCGACAAAGGCATCGCTGCCGCCTCCCGACGTTCCCTGCCGCGGACTGGCGGTCGGGAAGTTTGAGGAGGCGGTGAAGCCTGCGACGTAGGCCGCCCCGCTGGCATCCACCGCGATGCCATGGCCCTCATCGTTATCTGTGCCGCCCAGGAACGTCGAGTAGATCGGCGCGTTCTGCGTGAGGTCGAAGGCGGTCACGAACGTGTCGGTACACGAGATCGTCCCGCACGTGCCGCCGCCAAAGATATCCTGCACGGCCAGCGTCACCGGGTAAGTAATCGAGTTGGTGAAGCCGGTCAGGTACAGCGCCCCGGTGCTGTCCCGCGCGATTGCCAGGCCGCGATCTTCATTGGTGCCGCCGATATAGGTGCTATATGGAAGCGAAGCCGTGCCGCTCGCGCCGGTGTTGACTTTGACCAGGATCGCGTCCTTATCGCCGGCGTTGCTGGTCTGCCAGGCGCCCTGCACCGGGAAGTTGGTGGACTGCGCGTAGCCGGTCACATACGCATTCCCCGCGCTGTCCACCGTGATGCCCAGCCCCTTGTCGAAACTGGTTCCGCCCAGGAACGTGCTGTACAGCAGCGAGGATGTCCCCGACGTGGCCGGGTCGAGCTTGCTCACGAATACATCGCTTTGGCCGTTCTGGCTGCTGTCGTAGGCGTTCTTAGTCGGGAAGCCGCTGGAGTAGGTCTCGCCGGCGATGTAGGCCTTGCCGCTGCTGTCCACCGCGATGGCATTCCCTTGCTCGTCGCCACTGCCGCCCAGGTAGGTCGTATACAGGTGCGACGACGAGCCCGAGGCGGCCGGGTTGAGCTTGGTCAGGAAGGCATCGGTCACGCCGCCGTTGTAGCTGCTGTCGTAGGCGTTCTTGGTGGTCAGCCCGCCGGCCGTCGCACCGGTGACGTCGACGTTGCCCGAGCTGTCGAGTGCGACCCCTTCGCCCTCGTCATTGCCGCTGCCGCCCAGGTAGGTCGAGTACAGCAGCGCACTGCCGGCAGCGTTCAGCTTAGTCACGAATACATCCTCACAGGGGGCGCCGCTGCAGGTGCCGCCGCCGTAGGAGCTATCGAACGCGTTGTGCGTTGGGAAGTTGCTGGACTGGGTCTCGCCGGCCACGACGACGTTGCCGCTGGCGTCCAGCGCGATCGCATTGCCCTTGTCCTCGCCGCTGCCACCCAGGTAGGTCGAGTAGACCAGCGCGCTGCCACTCGCGTTGAGCTTGGAGATGAACGCGTCGGTATTGCCGTTGTAGCTGGAGTCCAGCGCGCTCTGCAGCGGGAAGGTACTGCTGGAACTGGTGTAGCCCGTGATATACGCGTTGCCGGAGGAGTCTACCGCGATGCCGTTGGCCTTGTCGGTGCTGGTGCCGCCATGATAGGTCGAGTAGGTCAGCACGGGGTCGATCGTCAGCGCCTGGGTGGTATCGTAGCTGCCCAGCGCGAAGCCGACGGTCTTATTGCTGTCCACCACGAAGCTGGCGCTGACCGCGATGCGCTGCCCGGCGATGTCCTGCCAGGCGCGCGGCGCGTGCTCGGTCAGGGTGCGACCCACCCGGCCTCCCCGCGGCGGCAGCTGAATGCTGAGATCGCCCGTTACAGCGTTGACCTGGACGTCGGTCGCGCCCTGGTACCGCCAGCGGATCTGCGCCGGCGCGACACCCGGCGCGACGGCGTAGGTGCTCTTGAGCACGCCGTCGGTCCCATCGTAGCGCAGTGTGATGCCACTGTAGAGCGAATCGTAGTTGATGCCGGCGTAGGTTGGCAGATTCGTTTGCCATTTCGCGGCATTGTTCCCGATCAGGTAATTGACTACACCCGGCAATTGATTCTGACCGCTCAACGTGGGATTCTGGTTTGCGCCAGCGTACTGGAGGCGTACGACGGTACCGGAAACGGTCTCGGTCGGGTCGGGCAGCGCCAGCACCATCTCGTCGGGTGTGAAGAACAGCACGCCGCCGGCGCCGTGCGCGACAAACTGGACGCGCGGGTTATCCGTTTGCCCGCGGTTGGGCACGAACGCCAGCGGCAGCCGGCTGAAATCCGGGCGCGGTGGCGCGGCTGGCGCCGACGGATTGGTAGCGGGTGTCGAAGCCGAGGGTGTGGATGACGAGACCGTGGATTCTGGCGCCGGCGATGTTGAGGCAGGTCCGACATCGTGATCGAGCGCGCCATCGATCGAGGGAAGCATATCTTGTGAACGATCAAACTGCCCGCGGTCGATTGGCTGTGTTAGCGTTGTTCCCACAGAAAACGCCGTGGCGTGATCACTCGTCGTAGCGGCCTGACCGAGCGTCGCCGATAGCCCCATAAACGGATTGTGCGCCGGGCCACTGTGGACCAGGCGGTCGCGGTGATCGTAATCAAATGCCTGTACCGTGGACTGAGCTCCGCTGGTATCGGTGATGGCGGCGATATTGCCGACTGGATCGTAGTCATAGCTGCGGTCGAGCATACTGCCTGGGCTGCCGCTAATCCCGACCTGGATGTGCGCGAGGCGCTGCATCACAGAATCGTAGCTCCAGGTCTGAATCGCGTTATTGCCAAAGGTCCATTGCTGCGGTTGATCGAGCGCCGTATACGGCTGGCTCGCACTGGCATAACACGCAGGACTCCCAAGACTCGAGCAGGCGCTGGTCGGGCGGCCTGCCGCGTCGTAGGTGTATGTCACCGTCTCGGCCGGTACGCCCGTGGTTGTCGGATAGACCAGTGTCTGGATGCGGTCGGCGCTGTCGTAGGTCCAGACAAAGCTGCGTGTGCCGGTCAGTCCCGGAACCGTGTAGGTGGCCTGGGAGGTGCGCCCACGCCCGTCGAAGGACCAGCTCGTGCCCGCGCCGCCAATGACGCCCATCGCCGAGCGCCGGCCTATGCCGTCGGTTCCCTGGTCGTAGATGTAGGTCGCATCGCCGCTGGCGGCTGAGAACGAGGCGGAGCAGGAGGTTGTGTTGTCCTGGTAGTGCTTGCCGGTCAGCCGGTTGAGATTGTCGTAGTAGAAGCAAATCCGCTTGCCGCGGGCGTCGGTCTGGCTGAGCAGGTTGCCGTTGACATCGTAGCTATAAGTCCAGGTCCCCATGTCGGGGTCGATCATCTGTGTCTTCCGCCCGAGCGAATCGTAGGTGAGCTGCGTGGCGTTGCCGTGCGCGTCGGTCGCGGTCTTGAGGGTATCGGTCGCATTATAGTTGTAGTTGGTGGTGGCGTAGAGTGCCCAGGTGGCGGTATAGGGCGCAGTGGCGCACGAGTAGCCGTATTGGCCGCAGTTGCCGCTGTACTCCTCGACTTTCACAAGCCGGTCCAGCGCATCGGTGCTGGAGCGGGTGCGGTGGTGGTTCGCGTCGATCACCTCATGCGCCACGCGCGGAACCCCATTGTCGCTCCAGACCTGATAGAAATGAGCGGTCTGCTTGCCGTCCGGGGTTGTCACCGTGCTCACCCGGCCGAGCCCATCGTATATTGTACTGGTCGGATTCGTCAGCACCCCACCCTGTGGCGGCGTGTAGGAGGTAAATGCTGTTCCACTCTCCGGCACATAGTGTGGCTGCGTCTGCGTCACGACGCGGCCCAGGCCATCGTAGACCATATCCGCGACGATGTTTTGTGCGTTATCCTGGCTTTCGGCCTTGGTCTGCACCTGGCGGCCCAGCCCATCGTAAAACTGCTGCATCTCGCGGATGCCGTCGGCGCTGGTATCGCGCCGCTTGACCTCGTAGCGCAGCGGCAGAGTCAGGGGCAGGTCCACGTCGTGATAGAGTGCTTGGACAGTCGGGGCGCTGGTCGAGTCCCCCGGCTTGATCAACGTGACCATGCGCCCGAACACATCATAGCGGGCGCACGTGGTTTCTTCGGTAACGGGTATGGCCCCGTTCAATTGGGCGCAGTACCCGGCTGCGGTGGTCCCATTCGGGCCGCGCACCTGGATCAGCGTGCCCATTGGATAGTCATAGTCGGCGGTCTGAACATGGCCCAGCGCATCAGTGACCTGCGTCGAGAAGACGTGAAATCCCGGATCATTGTAGTCAGTCGTCGTCGTGCGCGCGGTTCCGCTCACAGGTCCCCAGGTGATCGTCGTACCGTTGAAGTCGCGCGTGCTCCCGGCGGTATACAGAGTCTCGGTCGTGCGATTGCCCCAGGCATCGTACCCGTAGGTCGTATCGCTTCCAAGAAGCTGGATACCTTGCGTCGAGGTGATATTCGGCGGGATGTTGTAATAGCGCGTTACTCGCTTGAGTTCCCCAATTGTCGGTGCAGTGTTCGCCACTGCGGTGCCATCATAGAATTGGCTGGTCAGCGCCACCAGGAATCCACTACCATCGTATGTGGCTTCCTCAAACATCCGATCGACAATATACGGGTTGCCACCGCTTGGGATAGTATAGAAGCGCAGCGTCTTTCGCAGCAGACCTCCAGCCGTGTCGAGTTCCTGGATGCAGCCAAGGTTGCCATAACTATCAACCGGCGTGGCCTGGCAACTCGTATTGTAAAAATACTTTGTGGTCTTTGGGCGGGCGAGCGACCCCTCCTCGAAGGCGTTGTCGGTCGTCTGGCTCTCGTACACGAACGCGCGCCACAGCCCGGCACGCTTGTAATTGTTACTCCCTGAGGCGTTGGTTTTGCTCGGGTCATTCGCCGGAGTCGCCGGATTGAACTCCTTGAAAAAATCCGGATCGCTGCCAAAGAAGGGCTCGTCAGTCCGCACGAATGCGTGCAGCGTCTGCTCGAGCGTCTTGCCGCTCGACGCGTTGACCTCGGTTCGATACTCGCGGCCCTTGAACGCTTCGTTGCGAAACATTTGCTGGAAGCAGCTATTCGGATTGTTCACCGGGTCGAGTTCGGTCGCGTCGAGCGCATACTTGCCTGGCCCGATCAGGTGGCGCGCCGGGGCGCATACGGCATTCGCCGACCCACCGTTGCCCTGGTAGAACCAGTGGCGAATGTCTTGCAGCAGCTTCGTGGAATCGGCGGTCGTGCCATCATAGTGCCTCTCGACAACGTACCAGTGCCCGCGGAACTCGCGTTTCTCCTGATGAGCGAGGTATTGGCGGCTATCCCCATTACTGCTGGGCGGGTAGTGTGCGTAGACGACAGTCGCGGCGTGATTCTCGTCGTTGAGCGCGGCGGTGTTCGTGCCAGAGGAAGTGTAGCCATAGGTCGTCAGATCGCTCTTGCTATAGAACTGGCCGCTCGTATCTTGCCGCAGCACCTGGTTCACCCGGTAAAAGTTTTGATAATACCGGCCATAGTCATCGCTTGCGGGTATCTCTGCGGGCAGCCAGGTGTGTTCGTAGGAAAAAGTGATCTGGCCTCCCTCGCCATTGTTGATACTATGCAGCCGGTTCCACCCCGCCGCAGGCGCCAGTGTCGTACCACCGTCGGCGAGCTCATCCAGATTGTAGGTAAAGGTCGTCTCCGGCAGCGCCGTGAGACCATCGCTCCCCACACGCTGCACGCCGGTGAGCGTCAAGACCTTCTGGCCGCCTGGTGAGTTCCCCGGGTAGTCGGTTTGCAGATATTCTGTGGCCGTCGAAGCATAGTGCAGCCGGTACTCGCTCACCGGCGGATCTGAATATGTAACCCCATCCAGTGAGGTTCTGATCTGAATGCGATCCAGCCGGTATTTCTCGTGCGGTGTAATCGATTGCCAGCGAGCATTGGCCTGCGGGTAGCCGGGATACTCGTAGTTGACATCGACGCCGGGTGTAGAGTTATCAGCGGTGACTTGATCGCGCGGGCTGGCAATGAAATCGACCTTATAGCGCGGAGCGCCGGTACCTGGCAGCGTCCCATCATAGCCCCAAGTGATCGTTTGCAGGTAATAGGTAGGCATGAGCGTGTCGCCTGCATCACTCACTGAGTCCACGTGATATGTGTAGGTAATCTTGTTTTGATGCGTGTCGGTGACTTGCGTCAGCAGCCATTTGTAGATCTCCAGATTGTTCGTGTCGTATTGGCGCTGCCGGAGCTGCTGCGTGAAGTCATAGCGGGTGCCATCTTTGGTCCAGGCGTGCCACTGATACTCATTGTTGGCGTCGCGATCTACCCGCACGCGCGCGAAGTTCTCGTCCACGGCCTGCCAGGTCCAGCAGTCGATCGGCGTAGCGGTCGAGTAGGTGGTGCAGCCGGCCGTGTTAGTGAGCTGGCCTTTGACGACATCGAATGACTGCCCGCCGAACACCAGCGTGTAGTTGTCCCAACTGTGGCCCGATGCTCCGGTGTTCGTATTCGTCGCCACATACCCGCCGGCGTTGAGCGACCAGCCTTTACCGACCCACTCGGCCTGGGCATCCTTGCGTGTGCCCGCACTGCCGTCGGTAGCCGCGCTGGAGTAGTTCAAACTGAGCGACGGCTTCAAACCCCCAGGGCCAGCCGGAAGATCGATTGGGATGGCATATGAGGCCGCTCCCGTATAGGTGCTGAACTGGAATCCCTGGAGCGACGGGACGAATGTGGCGGAAGGGGACGAGCCGTCGCTGAGGTCGTAGGGACTGAAATGATTGACCTGTGCGTGCGCGGTGTGAGTTGCGGCATCAACCCCGGTAGGCAGCGCGATCCAGGCATCCTGCTGGTCATCAAACCAGTAGATCGCCAGCGTAGCTTCATTCAGGCCGCGCGCGAGAAGTTGTTCCGGCGTGTAGGCGACGCTGAGAGTCAGGAGTTGGTCGAATTGATGCACCGCGTTGCCCTGGGTATCGGTCGCGTCAAGAAAGAAAGTTCCCACGCCACGGCGACCGCCGGGCAACGGCTTCGCAGGGATGGCTCCTCCAGCCAATGGCGTGGTTCCATGGCGGAATACCAGTGAGCGGTTAGCTGCCTGCGCCGGGATATCCACGGTGACGCGGCCATCGCTGCTACGGAGTTGGGCCGCCGTTCCTGGGTTGAACGGGACTGTCGCCGGGCCAAGTGAGCGATCGATCGCCGGCGCGCCGGCAGTTGCTTCGACTGGCCAGGTGATGTTGGCGGCTGTCGCCTGAGCATGCAGCAATACTGCCTCGCTGGCTGGTGTCCGGACCAGCCAGAGGGTACCAGTCACAGTCGTCGTGCTGCTGCCGGCGAACGTTCCCAGGCTCCAGCGCCAGCCCTGTGTAGGCCCTACCTGGCCGGGGCCTGGTTGCGCCAGCGTGCCGTCCGGAGCAGGCAACGTAATTATCAGATTGGTGGCGGCGATTGCCGTACGGTTCTCGACCGTCACACTGATGGTTGCAGTCTCGCCCACTCCAATAGGGTCAGGCGCCACTGCAAGACCAAGCGCTATGCTCGGTAGGGGAGCGTAGTTAGATGTGCGGGCGGTGCGAACAGCAGCGGCGGGTGCCGCAGCGTTGGCGGCGGGCGGGCCGGCGATTGCCGCGCTGTGCGCTTGTGCCTGCGGCGTCGCCGCCGGTGGGATGAAGCCGAGCAACAGGCCGATGATAACCAGGCGCAGCAGCGCACCCATTCGATGATGCCACATAACAAGCTCCTACAACGTGCAATGCACGGAGACGACGAATGCCTACGAAAGGTGCTTCAGGGCACCGCATGTTGCGGCAAGTGCCGCGTGCAGTGTGGCTATCCAAAGTATACGACCGACAATCGTGCTTGTATATCCTATAAAAATATAGGTTTTTTGTAGGTAGGTACCCTATAGAAATATAGGTGCCGTCTTCAAAAGGCTACCTACCGTACCTATAATAAAGATAGGTATCTGCACTCCTATCAAACTTATCATTCGCGCATTTGCAGAGCCAAGTTCCCAGGCGGCATGCCCAAGCGGGCGTACAAGTCCGGCGGTAAGCCCAAGAGATCGAGGATCTGCTGTTGGGTCTGATTCAAGGACGAGACATGGCGCTGCTCCCACCGTCACGACGGTGACCGTCAGATTGCGAAACGCCCGGATCATGCGTTCGGTGGTCGGCTGCGTGGTGGCCTGGGTGCGGCTGGCCGGGTTCAAGCCCACCAGTTCCGCACCCTGTTGGAGCAACGCCGTGCGCAGGCGCTGTTCGGTCAGGGTCAGCACGCGCAAGGCCAGGCACAGCAGCCAGACCAGCCCGGCGATGCGCCTCTCGTCGCGCAGGAACACCGGGCGGAGCTGCAGATTGCGGCTCTTCAAGCGGCTGAAGGTGCGCTCGTGAATGGGTTGCTGGTGATAGGCGGCGACCAGGGTCGGCACGTCATACTGGTCGGGGGTCGTATTGCTCACGTAGATCTGCCAACCCAGCCTCTCCACCATGGCCTGCCAGGCCCGCAGGTCAACCCAGACCGCCGCGACGACCCACGCGGTGGTACCATCGCGCAGGCGGACCTCCTCCAGCGCCGTCTGTACCACCCCGTCCAGTTTGGCCTCCGCAATGCGTTTCGCGACCACTTGGGCCAGATCAGATTCCTGGCTATAGCGTTTGCGCCCGCGCGTCGGCGGCTGGGCCAGCTGCAGCAGGTCGGGGGTCAGGCGGGCCAGCGCCTGTTCGCGCAGCCGCCGCAATCCGGCCTGATAGGCGCTGGCGCGCACCACCAGCACGCGTTCGGTCCAGGTGTGCGCCTGCCCATTTGCCGGGTCGATCCACGTTTGGGCGCGCTCAAAGGGATGGATGACCGCGGAGAGCTGCAGCTCGCCGGTGCGGCGGTCGACCGTTTCGATGCGCAGCCAGGTCGCCGCGTGGGCCAGGGCATCGTCCACCCATCCCGCGATCTCGGAGGTGGCGTGGATGGGGCGATAGGCACTCAAATAGCGGCTGGCGCGGGCGACCATGTGGCCGCGCGTGGGCAGGTCGCCCATCTTGCTGTCGCCGACCACCAGCACGGCATTCGTGCCCAGGGCCGCGACGGCTGCGTCATAGGACGGTACGTACAAGCCGTTATCGCCGGTGTTCCCGGCAATCGGCTGGCAACAGATCGGCAGCCCGAGTGGGTCGAGCGTGGCCAGCATCAGCTTGAACTGGCGCAGATCGGGCCGATGCTCTTTGCTGTAGCCATGCTGGAGCAGGCTGTCTTCCTCGACGTCGTCGTGGTAGACGCTGACGCTGGTGCTGTCCAAGCGCACCGTTTCGGTGGGCAGGCGATAAATCCGCACCCAGCGCTGCAGCAAGGCGGCGTCGAGCGCGGCCTGCGTGGTCGGGTCGCCGAGCAGCGTCAAGATGGTGGCCAAGCGGTCGTCGGTGCAATCCGTGTCGCGCAGCGTGATCTCCAGCAGCGTGTTGATCGTTTGGACGCGATCCGCGGCCCAGTCACGTACCGTCACCAAGCGATGGTCGCGCTCCTGAAGGATGTGGCTCAGCCAGATGCTCAGTACGGTGCCCACACTCGCGCCTTCCCAGTTGCCATGCGGTGTCACATGCGTGTCGATCAGGTCCCGAATGCCCATATCGATGATGATGCCGAGCAGCAGCGGCAGGCTATTGACCTGCTCGTTGGTGATGGTGTGGGGTGGTGGTGTCATGCCGCAAGCATACCACAGCACCGCCCGAACTTGGCATCCCAAATACGCGAATCATAAGTTTCAAAAGAGAGGTGCCGCCTTCTGAAGGCTACCTGCCCTTCGCTCTTGTTTTGAGGAAATCTGGACGCAGGCGACCAGGCCGCCTGCGTGCCTGCGGCGCGGCCAGCTTTCGCTCCGGTTAATTGAGTCGATTGCTTGGGGGAAGAGTTGCGCGTGTCGTTTTCACCACTCAGCCGGGGGTACCGCGCCTCGTCGTATGATACGACGACGTGCGCCACAGAGCAGACACACAACACCAAGATCCAGCGTCCCGTTCTTGTATCGCTGTTGTCTCTGCCTGGCTTGCGAAGCAGATTCTGGTTAGTGTGTTACGCAAGAATCCCCAGTGCCTGGCCGCGCGCCACGGCTTGCGTGCGGTTATGCACCTCAAGCTCGGCATAGATTTTCGCAACATACCATTTGACGGTGCCCGGCGTCAGGCCGAGCTGCTGCGCGATCACATCATTCGGCATCCCCACCGCGATGCAGCGCAGAATCTGGAGTTCGCGCGCGGTCAGTTCTGGTGCGGCTGGCCGCGCATCCGCCTGCTCGGAGGGGGGATCGATGCCTCCCGGCTGCCTCACCGGCACCGGCGATTCGGGCACTGGCGAAGAGTGAAGCGAAGCAGTCGCCTGCTCGTGTGCCTGAGCAGCTCGCAGGATGCGTTCGAGGTACGGCAGCAGTCGCCTGGAGTTCGCCCGCCGCTCAGCTCGCAGCCGCTCGTGCAGCTGGCCTAGCAGCGCCGCCAGCGCCACGCCGCCCTCGATAAACCGGCGCAGATAGCCGCCTGGCTCGGCCAGCTCGAGCGCCTCCGGCAGCACCGCCTGCGCCAGCGCCGCCTCGCCGCGCGCTTGGTGGACGCCTGCGGCCGCAATCAGAATTGGAATCGCACGCCCCAGCTGCCCAGTGGAGATGGTGCGCGCCAGCAGCCGCGCCAGCAGCTCCAGCGCGTCGTCGTACCAGCCTTCTGCCCCCAGGCTACCCGCGAAGGTCAGGTATTCCAATTCGCGGAAATAACTCAGCTCGTCCTCGATGTGCATCCCCTGGGCCAGCGCCCAACGGTTCACTGCCGCAGCATCCTCCTGCGCCAGCCACAGTGCGGCCTGCTGCCCGGCGGCGTAGGCGAGCAGCCGCGGCGACTGTGTGGCCCGCGCCGTCGCGACGACCTGCGCCATGCTGGTCCGCGCCCCCTCGGCATCGCCCATCGCCTGCGTGATCTGCGCCGCGGCGATCTGGCCGTTCAGCACCACATCGATCCGCCCGCTGCGCTGCGCCAGCGCGAGTGCCTGCTCGACCAGCAGCTGTGCGCGCTCCAGCTCATTCCATTCGTACCAGATTATCGCCTGGCCAAGCACGGGCAAACCAGCGCCGGCCGTAGCGCTTTCACCCAGCCGCTCAAGCCTCAGCGCGACCTGCTCGTAGAGGCGCATCGCCTGGCGCAGTTGGCCCTCCTGAACCAGCAACTCGGCAAGAAATGTGGTCGCCAGGATCTCGCCATTGCGATCGCCGCTGCGCTGGCTGGCGTGCAGCGCGCGCGTAAAGGCCGAGCGCGCCGGCGCGAGCAGGCCAAGCGTACAGTAGGCAAACCCCACGTTGAGCGCATGTGTGGGCAATAGGGGTGGTGCTGCAGCGACAGAGGCATCGAGCGCCTGCTGCAACTGATCGATGGTGTGCGGGGCGGCATCCTGCATCACCGCAACCATCAGCCACATCGCAGCCGCATTGGCATCCTGCCCGTCCACTCCACCTGCCGCGATCGCGCTGGCGCTGGGCGGCGCGGCGGCAAGTGCTGGGGGAGTCTGGGCATCACTCTCCTGCTGCAGATCTGCCACATCCGCCGCACTCTGCCCCGTACCCAGCAATGCGTACGTGCGCGCGATGCCCAATGCTGGCCGGGCGATAATCAGCGCCTCCGGCAGTGCCTGGAGCCAGCGCAACAAGGTGCCAACCTCGCCGCGCAGCCACAGGCTCTCGGCCAACTGCGCCAGCAGATCCGCGGCAGCCTCCAGATCGTTCGCCGCGACCAGATGCGCGATCGCCTCCGCCGGCATAGCGTTTGCCACATACCACGCCGCGCCGCGCCGATGCACGGCTAGCGCTTCGTCGGGCTGTGCCTGGGCGATCCGCGCGCGTAACGCTTCCGCGAAGAACGGGTGGTAGCGATACCAGCGATGCTCGGCGTCCAGCGGCACAATGAAAAGATTGGACCGCTCGATCTCAATGAGCAATGTCTGGCTATCATGGCGCCCCGTAATGGCGCTGCACAGCGGTACGCTCATCCGCTCGACCAGTGCGGTCTGGAGCAGAAACGACTGGATATGTGAGGGCTGGTGTGCCAGCACTTCATCGAGCAGATACTCGGCGATGATTGGCTGATTCCCGCTAATGGTGCGGACAAACTGAACCGGATCGGCGTGGTCGCGCAGCGCCAGGGCGGCCAGGTGCAGCCCGGCGACCCAACCCTGGGTGCGTTCGGCCAGCCGGGCGATGTCGGCGGCGCCTAACGGAAGACACAGCGCATCGTGGAGTAACGCCTGGGCTTCTTTCGGCGTGAAGCGCAGGTCGGCGGCGCGTAATTCTACCACCTGGCCGCGCGCCCGCAAGCGCGCCAGCGGCAATGGCGGCTCGGCGCGCGTGGCGATCATCAGGTGCAGCTGCGGCGGCAGATGATCGAACAAGAACGTCATCGAATCGTGGACAGCCGGGCTGTCGATCAGGTGGTAATCGTCGAGGATCAGTACGATCTGCTCGGGATAGCCGGCGATGCCGTTGATCAGCGCAGTGGCGGCGTCGAGCCCATCGGGATGTGGCGCCTGGGGCGGGGTGAAGTGATCCACGTCAAGCGCTGGATACGCGTTCCGCAGGGCCGCGAAGACATAGGTCCAGAAGCGCAGCGGCTCGGAATCATCAGCCTCCAGAGTCAGCCAGGCAACCGCCTGCTCCTGGCGGCGCAACCAATCCTGGAGCAACGTGGTTTTACCAAATCCGGCCGGAGCAGCGATGAGTGTCAGGTGTGAGGGTCGCCCACGATCCAGCAGTTCGAATAAGTGCGGGCGGAAGACCAGCTGCGATCGGGTGGACGGCGGCAGCAGCTTGGTCGCGAGGAGGTGATCGGCAAGCGATCCATCGGGTAGCCGATCTCCAGACGAGGCAATCACTACAATAACCCCCAGCAATGTCAGTATGCTATGGTGGTACTATACCACCGCGCCCACCGATTTACTAGCCCATAGCGAGCGCCGCGCGTGGTCCAGCCTCTCCGGCATTATGGGCATCGCCGGAGGATGCGAGGCCACCGCAGGTATCTATGGCGCCCAGATATGCGCGCCACATATCAAACGTGGCTCGCTGTGTCTTTCGCATATTTCGTGGTGCCAATCGCTACATGCCTCGTTGCCGCTGGTCGCTGCGTGAGCATGGCAAGAATCTCACCTTGGCGGTCCCGCTGTTCCGCTCGAATCGCGGGACGCGGGTGAGCTACGATACCCTGCACGATCAGTGGGCCAAGCTGTGCGCGGCTGCCAGGCTGGTTGATAATGTCGGGGGCCGCAAGCAGCCGCGCTCCACGCGGCACCAACTGCGCCATACGGTGGGCAGCACGCTGATTGCGCACTATCCCGAACAGGTTTCAGCCGCATCCTCGGGCACCGTGATCCGCGCTCCACCCGGCGCTACGTGGAACTCAACGACGACCGGGTGCGTGCCGCGCTCGCTGGCAAGCGGCGACGATAGGGACATCACGGAGAGCGCTAAAAAGTCGGGGTACGGCACACAACAGAGCATGATCTCACTCGCGGGTGTATTTGTAGTAGGTGTTGCGCGAGATGCCGACAATGTCGCAGATCTCCTTGACGCTGTAGTTGGGGTCGCGCTTGAGCGCCAGGGCGGCCTTGCGCTTCTTCTGATCGACACCCTTGGGGCGTCCGCCTTTGCGACCTCGGGCACGCGCCGCCGTCAAACCTGCATTCGTTCGCTCGCGGATCAGGTCGCGCTCAAACTCGGCCAGCGATGCGAAGATGTGGAAGATCAGCCTCCCGCCTGAGGTCGTCGTATCCAGCTGCTCCTGCAAGCTCCGAAAGCCGACCCCGCGCTTGTCTAGCGATTGTATCGTCTCGACCAGGTGCGTCAACGATCGTCCAAGCCGATCAAGCTTCTATACCACCAGCGTATCACCTGCGCGACAGGCACCGAGTGCCGCTCGTAACCCCGGCCGCTCGCTTTTGGCACCGCTGGCCGTGTCGGTAAAACACTCCCCACACCCCACCGCAGCCAAGGCATCCTGCTGAAGTTGCGGATTCTGGTCGCTCCTTGACACTCGCGCGTACCCGATCAACATGGTCGTGGCTCCTTTTTTGCTGCTCCTTGAGACATACCATAAAACGCATCGCCCGACCAGTTCATCGCGACGAAGATTTTCTCGACGGATTGTGTGGTACACGTCATCACCAAGCCGGTGATCTTTTGGAGGGCAGCAGCGGCCCGCGCGGGTGTACCAAGAAAACGTCGTTTTTCTGACCTTCCCCTCTCCCACCCCTGACGCCGATGCTGCCTGGAAGGAACCGCCATGGGTTCTCATCCCCCTACCGCGATCTCGGTCTATCAACTCTCCATCTCGCTACGCCATATCTCTCCGCTGATCTGGCGGCGGTTGCTTGTGAGGAGCGATACCACGATCGCCCAGCTCCACGCCATCGTTCAATGCGCCATGGGCTGGGAGGATCTTCACCTGCATCGCTTTTGCATCCACGGCAAGGACTATGGGGTCTATCCGCCTGGCGGTTTGCTTTTTGACGATGACCCTACCAGGGTGTTCCTTGCCGATTTTCGGCTGCGCCCTGGCGAACGGTTTGTCTACCAGTACGATTTTGGCGATTTCTGGCAGCACGATATTCGCCTTGAACGTGTGCTG